>Ga0315556_1001173_pt1 | contig 16048 bp, 15 predicted proteins | sample SalMarSW160310MG_FD_202112 | JGI IMG/M metagenome (GOLD analysis project Ga0315556, IMG submission 202112) | Salt marsh sediment microbial communities from the Plum Island Ecosystem LTER, Massachusetts, United States - Salt Marsh Sediment SW1603-10 ...
GAAACTGCCCAGGCTCACCGTTGCTTTTGATACCCGCGCGGAACCGCTGCGCAATCGTGTCCCGGCGTGTGACGAGGACGGCAAGCCGCTGAGTGATTTCATGATGCTGATCCCCGGCCTGCGCGACAAGCCGAAACACCTGATCAACGCGGCCATCCAGGACGTGCATATCGCGCTCACGCATTTCAGCCATGCCGTCGTGTTCGCGGAGTTCAACCTCAGGCTGAACCTGTTATGGGTCTCGATCCGGCCGATCCATGGCATCCGCTTCGAGATCGCCTCGGCCATCCAGCGGCACGTACCCGAGGCAAAGCTGGTTTCGCATATCTGAGCATGCTGATCGCCATGTCCGCTGTACCCCTCCTGCAGGGCCTGTCCGGCGCACTGGTGGGTATGGTGCTGTTCTACCTGCTGGCCTCACTGTTGATACGTCGCTGGATACGCATCGACGGATACGAGCTCGCATTGTCGATGGCGGTGGCCTTCCTGGTGGCGATCCTCTGCGAGGTGGCGCTCGGAAAGCTGTATTTTTACCTTTCCGGCCGGCCGTTGTGGCAGTACCGCGTATGGCCGATTCACGGTGGTTATACCTCGGCGGTGAATTTCATCGTCTGGCCCGTGTACGGTTGCTATTTCTATCTGCTGCACCAGGTGTTGCAGGCCTGGCGTATCCGCGTGCGCCCCGTCTGGCTGAAGGGCATCGCGGCCGGTATCGACGGCCCGCTGCTGGAATTCCTCGCCAACGGTTTCTTCTTGCTGTGCTACGGCACCTTCTATTTCTATTACCTGCCGGGCGACCTGCATCATTACACCTCGCTGCAGGTGGTTCCGCTGTACATGGTGATGGGGATCATTCTCGCCCTGGTGCTGGAGTATTTTGCCGGGCGGCCGGCGAGCTGGCGCTATCCGGCATCATTCTATCTCGCCGGTCTGGCGTTTGTGCTGATGGGATAAATCGTAGTCGCGCCTTGCAGGCGCGATTTGCGCCGCACCGGCGGACCGGCGCGCCTAGAGCGTCTGCGCAAAATACCAGGCAAGGAAGTCGTCGAACGACCGGGTATCCGAGGCCTCCAGGGCCTGCTGGTCGGCGATGGACTGGCGCACGTCCTGTTCGAGACGGGCGGTACGCTCCGGGTCTTCCGGCAGATCCATGTAGTAGCGCCGGTGCTGCAGGGATCTGCGCCGGGCAAAATCAAAATAGCCCTCGCCATGGTCCTGCATCTCGCGCAGTACCCGTGCCGAGAGGGTCAGCCCGGGATCTTCGATTGCACCGAGCTGTTCCCGCAGGGCGTCCTGGAAGGGGGTACCCTGCCTGCCACGATCGAAGGATTCGGCAATCCCGGACATGCCGGCACAGATCTCGCCGGCCCATCGCCGCAGGTCGATTTCACTGCCGTTGCGTCTCAACCACAGTCCGGGCTCGCGACCGCGGTAGCAGACAGCGTCGAGGTTGGCGTCAATCTCGCGGCGTTCCAGCGTGCTGAACGGCGGGCTGTCAGTCAGCAGGCAGAGCGCCATGAGGGTTTCGAGAAAGTAACACTGGGACTCACTGATACCACGGGGGTCGAACGGGTTGATGTCCAGAGAACGAAGTTCGATGTAGCGCACGCCGCGCCGCGCCAGTGCGTGTGTGGGTTTTTCATCGGGTAGCGGCACCTGTTTGGGGCGAACCGAGCTGTAGTATTCATTCTCGATCTGCAGCATGTTGGCATTCAGCTGGCGGTATTCGCCGTCCACCTTGACTCCGATCCGGGCGTAACGCTGGCACGGGGTGTTGATCGCACGGGTCAGGCTTTCCACGTAGGCATCCAGGCTGTCGTAGCTGGCCTTGAAACCCACTTCGGCCTCGCGCGAGTTCTGGTAGCCGATGTCGCACATGCGCAACGAGGTGGCAAACGGGCTGTAATAGCTGTTTTCGTTGTATTCCAGCAACCGGCCCGGCACGCCGGTGAGGAACGACTTGCAGATTGCCGGCGACGCGCCGAACAGCCAGGGTACCAGCCAGCCGATGCGCAGCAGGTTGCGGATGGTGCCGAAATATCGCTCGGAGATGAACGTCTGCAGGGGGCGCCTGTCCTGCTCCAGCGCCTGCAGCTGCGGCCAGACCGGTTCCGGAAAGGAATAGTTGAAGTGGGTGCCGGCAATGACCTGCATGATCTTGCCGTAGCGGTGCCCGAGACCTCGCCGGTAAACGGTCTTCATCTGGCCACTGTTGGAATGACCGTACTCTGCAATCGGGATGCCGGCCTCGCCCTTGATCACGCAGGGCATGCTGGCCGACCATAACAGCTCGTCATCGATGCGATGGTACACAAATTGTTGTAAATAAAGAAGAAAATCCAGTGCTGCCTGTGCGTCCGGGAGCGGGGGTGTGATCAGCTCCAGCAGTGCCTCCGAGTAATCCGTGGTGATCCAGGGGTGCCGGAGTGCCGAACCGAGCGTGGCCGGGTGAGGGGTCTGGGCAATGATGCCATCTGCACCGACCCGCAGGCCCTCCTTCTCGATACCGACCAGGCCGCCGCCAAGCGGGTTCGAGACGTGTGTTTCCAGACGATGCAGTTTGTCGATGGCTTCCTGATACAAGTCGAGGGCTCCACGGTGGGGCTGGCTGGTTGGCTATTGTAGGTGTATTGTTCTGTAATATGCGATATAACTACAAGATATGTAATTAGATTAGTTGTACCCCGGTATAGCGCCGACCCGGCCGTCCAAAAGTTGTCGCCAGCCTTCCATCGCCTGAACTATGCTCACGATGGGTATCAGAAACTTGGGTTTCGGCCGGGAGCAGGCCGAGGACTTGTGAAATGACAAAAAAGAACCGGTCACTCGATCTCGATGAACTGAAGATTTCCTGCCAGAATTGTTCGCTCTCCGACCTCTGCCTGCCACACGGCATGGATCACGATGAACTGGCACGACTGGATACAATCGTAATCCGTCAGCGGCCGATGCAGCCGGGTCAGCACCTGTTCCGACCGGGTGACAAGAGCCATGCGCTGTTTGCCGTGCGCTCCGGCGCCCTGAAAGCCTATTGTATTACCGAGGACGGTGAAGAGCAGGTGCTCGGTTTTACCCTGCCGGGCGAACTGGCGGGCATGGACGGACTGGGCGGTGGCACCTACGCGAGTGCCTCGGTGGTGCTGGAGACCTCCAGTGTCTGCGAGCTGCCCTATGACCGTCTGCAGGGCCTCTGTCACGAACTGCCCAGCCTGCAACGGCAGATGCTGAACGTCGTCGGGCGTGAGATTACCGCGGACCAGCACATGCTGATGCTGCTCGGCAAGCGGACGGCCGAGGAACGCCTCGCCTCCTTTCTGCTGAGCCTGTCAACGCGTTACCGTGCGCGCGGCCTGTCCGCGACGGAATTCAACCTGCCGATGTCACGGCAGGACATCGGTAACTACCTGGGCCTGGCGATCGAGACCGTCAGTCGCCTGTTTGCGCAGTTCCAGGAGCGGAAGATGGTGTTCGTCAATCGCCGCCAGGTCCGGATTACGGATCTCGAACTGATCCGGTCGATGGTCGAACCCTGCGTGGCCAATGCCGCGATCGAGCGCTGACCCGTATTTCTCTCCGGGATTGGCACTGCCCGACGACACACTGTTCGTTCCTGAAGATGTAGTACTTTTATAATTTCAGTTGATGATCTCGTGCCCGGGCTATTCCCCCGTTCTGACACGCGGCACGGGCATGGGCGCACGCAGGGCTATCGGCTATCCCCGGGTCAGCTGTTCAGGCGGGCTGCAGGAGCGGCTAGATGACCTTCGAGAACCGCGTGTTGCCGTTGTTACCGTGCAGGTAGTGGTCGAATACCATGCAGATGTTGCGTACCAGCAGGCGGCCGGCCGGCAGAATCTGCAGATAATCCGGATCGAGGATCAACAGACCGTCCTGTTGCATCTGCTGGAGTTCCGGGATCACATTCTTGAAATGGCTCGGGAAACTGAAACGCCAGTGAGACTCCAGAGCGCGGATGTCGAGGTGAAAGTGACACATCAGGCGGCTGATGATCTCGCGCCGCAGCAGGTCGTCCGGTTCCAGCTCGATACCGCGTTCCAGCGGCAGGCTGCCGGCATCCAGTAACCGGTAATAATCTTCCAGTGTGCGGGCGTTCTGGCTGTAGTTGTCACACACCCGTCCGATCGAGGACATGCCCAAGCCGATAATCTCGCAGTCCCCGCGCGTTGAATAGCCCTGGAAATTGCGTTGCAGGGTGCCCTCACGCTGGGCGATTGCAAGTTCGTCATCCGGTCGGGCAAAGTGATCCATGCCGATGTATACATAGCCGGCATCGGTCAGCAGCTGAATGGTCTGCTGCAGGATGTCGAGTTTTTCGTCGGCGGATGGCAGCTCGGCCTCGTTGATCCGGCGCTGCGGCTTGAAACGTTGCGGCAGATGCGCGTAGTTGTAGACGGCGATGCGATCCGGCGCCAGCTCAATGGCGTGTCGCAGGGTTTGCGTAAAGGTTTCGGTGGTCTGCAGCGGCAGGCCGTACATCAGGTCCATGTTCAGTGAGCGGAAACCGAGTTCACGCGCAACGTCCACTGCGCTGCTGGTGATTTCGATGCCCTGGATCCGGTTGACCGCCTGCTGGATGTCCGGATTGAAATCCTGTACGCCGAGGCTGACGCGGTTGAAGCCGCATTCGCGCAGGGTGGTCAGCTTGTGTCTGTCCACCGAGCGCGGGTCGATCTCGATCGAGTACTCACCCTGGTCGTCCTCGCGCAGGGTGAAATGCCGGCGCGTGACCTCCATCAGTTCGCGGATCTGTGCATTGTCGAGGAAGGTGGGGGTACCACCGCCCCAGTGCAGCTGCTCGACGGTACGGTCACGGTCGAACAGTTTCGACTGTAATGCGATTTCCCGATACAGGTACTGGAGATAGCGCGTGGCGCGTTCGTGGTCCTTGGTCACCACCTTGGTGCATGCACAGTAGAAGCACACCGTGTCGCAGAACGGGATGTGGAAGTACAGCGACAGGGCGCGCGGGATCGGGTCTTCGTTGCTGTTCCTCGCCCAGCGCCGGTAATCGGACTCTTTGATGCCCGGGTGAAACTGCGCAACGGTGGGATAGGACGTGTAACGCGGTCCGCTATGATCATAGCGCCGGATCAGGTCGGCATCGAAGATGATGTGCTGGCTCATTACTGTCTTTGTTGTTCGTTAATTCCGTTACCCAAGGATTCTCCGTCGTGGTTTCCAGAAACGAATTGACTTGCATCAAGAGAAATCGGGTTTTGAAGCTCCACGGATCGTAGCTGCAGCGACCGGGCAGGGTACGGCTGAATCGGTTGCAGGAAGTTACGTACAGGATGTGAAGTTGCAAATGTCGTCACGGAAATGAATGTTCCTTGACCCATGTCAATGAGACTGCATTTGATACACACCTTACTGCCGCATACGCCAGGGAATAAACCCGGCTTTAGCGGCCGGATTTACCGTCATTGCGGCGTGTGGAAGGCTGTTCAGTGCTGCGCGGCGGTACGTTCCATCACCACGGAAATGGTCATGTGGTCGCACTGTCCGGCTACCGGTTGGCAACAGCGCCGGTGACGGAACTGGAAGCGCAGGATTTCGCTAGCAAATCCGCGGCAGCGGATCGTCTTCCAGCTCTTCAAGGATGCGTTCGCCGCCAAGTGCGGTCTTCAGCAGTACACGGCCATGCAGCCGCTCCAGGCGGCCGATGATGGCGGCGTCCTTCCCCTGGGGCAATGCGCGCCAGCGGTGCAGCAGGTCGGCGGCCTCCTCCGCACTGACCACGGCGACCACGCGGCCCTCGCAGGCGAGGTAGAGCGGATCATAGCCAAGCATGTCGCAGACCGACTGCACGGCATCGCGTACCGGAACCTGTGTCTGATCCAGTGTGATGCCAAGCCCGGTGGCGTGCTGCAGTTCGTGACACACGGTGGCAAGTCCGCCCCGGGTCGGGTCACGCATGAACCGCAAACCGGCACAATCCAGCGCGGCACGGGTCAGTGGCAGGACGCCGGCGGTATCGGACTGCAGTTCCCCCTGCAGGCCGAACGCCTCACGTGCCAGCATCACGGCGGTGCCGTGATCGCCGACCGGGCCGCTGACCAGCAGGATGTCGCCACTGCGTATCCGGTCAAGCCCGATGCGGTGCGGGTGGCGTATGCCGATGCCGGTGGTGGCGAGGTACAGGCCGCCCCCTTCACCACGCCGTACCACCTTGGTGTCGCCGGCTACCACCTGCACACCGGCATCCTGCGCGGCCATGGCCAGGCTGTGAATGATGCGGTCCAGCGTTGCCATCTCCAGTCCTTCCTCGATGAAGGCGTTGAGACCGAGATAGCGCGGCGTGGCGCCGGCCACGGCGAGGTCGTTACAGGTGCCGTGTACGGCAAGCGTGCCGATATTCCCGCCGGGAAACTCCAGCGGCTGCACGGTGAAGCCGTCGGTGGTGAACATGAGCTCGCTGCCATTGACGGTCAGCGGTACGGCATCGGCCTGTACATCCAGCCCGGGGTTGGCAAGGTGGCGCGCGAAGATGCTGTCGATCAGCTCGCGCATGAAGCGTCCGCCATTGCCATGCGCAAGCGTGATGTGGGTGTCCTGCATCAGCCTGATGCCCGGTCCAGCCTGGCGGCGTACTCGATGACCTGTCCGTAACACAGGCCGGCATCGTTGATCGGAACCTGTTCCGGGATCACGATGCTGAAATCATCCTCGGCCAGTCGCTCGATCACGGCACCGGTCAGCAGCCGGTTCTGGAAGACGCCGCCACCCAGGCCGACCTGGGTGATACCGTGCTGCCGGCGTGCCTGCCGTGCCTGGCGGTGTATCGCCTGCGCCAGGCTGGCGTGAAATATGCCACCGCGGATTCCGACCGGCTGTGTCTCATCCATCAGCATCGGCAACAGCGGTTCCCAGTCACTGATCCATACACCCTGGTGATTCTGTGTCATGGGCAGTTCGATCGCTGTACAGTCGGCCTCGCTTGCGGCCTCCAGCCGCATGGGGCCGTGACCCTCGAAACTGGCCTCACGGCACAGCCCGGTCAGTGCGGCGGCGGCATCGAACAGGCGTCCCGCTGCGCTGCTGCGGGGAGCATTGATGCGGTTCTGCCAGGCGTGCTGCAGCAGCGCGGCGTTTCCCGGCAGCTGCCGGCAGTCGCGGCCGGTTTCCCAGCACAGCGCGGCGGCGCAACGCCAGGGCTCCTGTCCGGCCCGTTCGCCACCGGGCAGGTGGAATGGCCGCAGCGAGGCGAAGCGTTGCCAGTTGCCGGGATAACCCAGCAATGCCTCGCCGCCCCACAGGGCGCCGTCCGCGCCGTAACCGGTGCCGTCCCAGGTAAACACCAGCGCCGGGTTCGCTGCACTGGCATTCGGCACCGCGGCCGCGGCATGCGCATGATGATGCAGGACGCGTGTCACCGGCAGTCCGTACTGGCCGGCCCGGCGCGTGGTCGTGTAACCGGGGTGTGCGTCACACAGGATGGCCCTGGCCTGTTCCCGGTACAGTGCCTGCAGGTCCTCTACCGACTGCCCGAACACGGTCAGGCTGCGCGCGCTGTCCATGTCGCCGATATGTGGCGAGATCACGATGCGGTCCTGCCATGCCAGTGCAATCGTGTTCTTCTGCTGCCCGCCAAGTGCGAGTACCGGGTGCGGCAGGAAACAGGACAGGGTCAGTTCCAGCGGTGCGCAACCACGCCCCGGTCGCAACAGGCGCGGTCGGTCACCGATCACGCGGTACACCGGATCGTCGGCCGGCCGTGCAATGGGCCGGTTGTGATGCAGGAAGGCATCCGCCACGCGGCAGAGCCGTTCTTCCACGTCGATGTTTTCGGTCAGCACCGGCTCGCCGCTGATGTTGGCGGAGGTGGCCACCAGCGGCGTGCCAAGGGCGCTCAGCAGCAGCTGGTGGAGCGGGGTGTAGGGCAGCATGATCCCGAGCTCATGCAGTCCCGGTGCGATGGCGCCGGACAGCTCGCTGTCATTGTTTTTCTGCGCCAGCACGATCGGACGTTGCGGTGAGAGCAGCAGGTCGGCCTCATCGCGCGACAGCCATACCAGACCACTGACATAATGCAGGGGACGCCCGGCCGGTGCCGGGCACATGATCGCCAGCGGCTTGTCCGGACGCTGCTTGCGCGCCCGCAACAGGCGCACAGCCTGGTCATTGCGCGCGTCACACATCAGGTGATAACCACCGATGCCCTTTACCGCAACGATTGCGCCGGTCTGCAGGGCCTCGATGGCGGCGGCCAGTGCAACGCTGTTGCCATGCAGCGGCGTCATGCCGGGGCGACGGAACGACAGTTCCGGTCCGCAGGTCGGGCAGGCCACCGGCTCGGCGTGGAAGCGGCGGTCCACCGGGGTGCGGTATTCCGCGGCACAGGATGAGCACAGCGCGAAACTGCTCATGGTGGTGTTGTGCCGGTCATAGGGCAGCGTCCGTATCAGTGTGTAGCGCGGGCCGCATTGCGTGCAGTTGATGAACGGATAGTGATAACGGCGGTCGCGCGGATCCTCCAGCTCGGCCAGGCAGTCACTGCAGGTAGCGAGATCGTTCGGCACGTGGATGCTGCGCGGTCCATGGTCGACGCTGTCGCGGATCTCGAAACCGTGCCGCTCCAGCGGCAGCGCGGCCACGCAGTTGTCCAGTTGCGCCCGGGCCTGCGGGGGCGCCTGTTCAAACAGCCGGCGCATGAAGGTCTGCAAGGCATCGTGCCGGCCCTGCACGTGGATTTCGACCCGCCCGAGGTTATTGCGCACCCAGCCGTCCAGGTGCAGTGACAGTGCCAGCTGGTAGACGAACGGACGGAAACCCACACCCTGTACCTGGCCGCCGACCTGCAGGCGCATGGCCGCGGGTGTGACGCTGTGCAGTGGCTCGCTGGTGGGAACCATGTCAGCCTCCATCGCCCGTGGAGCGGCGTTGCGGCACCGGTTCGCGCAGGCCCCCGGACCACCAGATGCGACAGGCGCCTTCATCGGAAACCATGCACGGTCCGATCGGGTGGCGCGGCTGGCAGGCGGCGCCGAACAGGCGGCATTCATTGGGACGGATCCGGCCCATGACCACGCGCGCGCAGTCGCAGCCGGGTGGCATCTCGCCGGCCCGCCGGCGTGCATCGTCGGTGCGGGACGGGAACTGTGTGCGTGCATCGTGCGCTTGAAAGCGCTGCTTCAGCGCATAACCGGAGGCCGGGATGGTGCCGACCCCGCGCCAGTTGGCATCCACCACGTCCATGGCCTGGTGCAGGTGGCGTTGTGCCAGCTGGTTGCCGCCGGGCCGGACCACGTCCGGGTAGCAGTTGTCGAGGAAGGTACGGCCGTCAATCAGTTGACGCAGCGTGGAATAAAAGGCCGCCAGCAGGCTGGTCGGTGTAAAGCCCGCCACCGCGGCAGGGATGCCATGACGCTGCACGACGAATTCCCATTGTTCCGGGCCCATGATGGTGGCGACATGACCGGGCGCCACCAGCGCATCGAATCCCGGGGTCTCCGAGTCGAGCAGCAGCGCGACGGCCGGCCAGGTGAGGCGGCCGGACAACAGGATGAACAGGTTGTCCGGTGTGCCCTCCACCAGCAGGGCGGCGGCCGGCGCGGTCGTGGTTTCAAAACCGGCGGCGAAAAAGATCACGGCACGGCCGGGATTGGCACGCGCGATGTGCGCGGCCTCCTGTGGCGAGGCAATCGGCCGCACGTCCGCGCCCTGGGCGCGTGCCGCCTCCAGCGAGCGGGCCTGGGCGCGTGGCACGTTGACCGGCACACGCAGCATGTCCCCGTAGGCGACCAGGATCACGTCCTCGTGCAGCGCAAGCTGGATCGCCTCGTAGATGTCTTCCTCGGGACAGATGCAGACGGGGCAACCAGGGCCCGGGATCAGTTCGATATTGCCGGGCAGGGCCTGGCGCAGTCCGGCCATGGTGATGGAGCGTTCGTGACCGCCGCAGACATTCATGATGCGAACGCGGGCAGGCAGTTCCAGCGCGTGGATGCGGGCCAGCCAGTCAGCGGCCTGCAGGGTCATGGGGCCGGGTTCTGGGGTTCCGGGGCGGCGGCATCGGTCCGGCCCGGGCGGTGTTCGAGGCCGGCGGTTCCGGCCAGCAACCAGTCCACCCATGCACCGAGTCCGGCGCCGCTGCGTGCCGAGACCTCGAATACGGGTGCCGTACTGGCCAGTTCCTGCAGGTGGAGTCGTGCCTGCTCCGGCCTGAAGTCGCCCAGTACCGGCAGCAGGTCACACTTGCTCAGCAGGACCAGGTCGGCGGCGCGAAACATGACCGGGTACTTGGCCGGCTTGTCGTCGCCCTCGGTCGCCGACAACAGCACCACATTGTGGTGCTGGCCGAGGTCGAACCCGGCGGGACATACCAGGTTGCCGACGTTCTCGATGAACACGATATCGAACTGCGACAGGTCCAGCTGGTGCAGTGCGTCATGCACCATGTGCGCGTCGAGGTGGCAGGCGCTGCCGGTGGTGATCTGGATGGCGTGTACGCCACGCCGGCGGATACGTTCGGCATCGTTTTCGGTTTCCAGGTCTCCCTCGATCACCGCAATGGACAGCTCCCTGCCGATCGCGTCGATCGTGGCCTCCAGTAACGCGGTCTTGCCGGCGCCGGGCGAGGACATCAGGTTGACGGCAAGTACGCCGTGGCGGTCGAAGTGGGCACGGTTATGTGCGGCTGTCCGGTCATTTTCGTGCAGCAGGTGACGCAGCACGCTGACGGATTCGTGACCATCGTCCGTACGGTACAGTTTCGCCCCGGGGGCAAGCAGGTGTGCGTTGCCGTGGGTCACGTTGCAGCCGCAGGTGTTGCACATGGCTCGTTCTCCGATCTTGGTCAGTGGGTTAGCGATGGTATACCGGCCGTGGACAGCTCGACCGTGGTCAGCAGCAGGTCGTCACCACTGACGACACGGGTGCGCCAGTCGCCGCAGTGGCCGCAAACCAGTCGGGACGGCAATGCCGTCGTTACCCGGTGGCACTGCTGGCAACGGACCTGGACCGGCATGGTGGTGAGGTTCAGGGCGGCGCCCTCGGCCAGGGTGCCGGCGCTGGCAACGCTGAACGCCTGTTGCAGCAGGTGCGGTTCCACACCGGACAGCGGTCCGATCTGGACGTTGATCTCGATCACCTCGCGTGCGTTGCGGGAGCTTGCGATGCCTGTCACCTGATCGATCAGCGCCTGGCAGACGGCGAGCTCATGCATCGGGAGACTCCAGCATCCGGTCATACAGTTCCCATGCGGTCTGCGCTTCCTGCGGCGTGATTTTCTGGATCGCGTAGCCCACGTGCACGACGACGAAGTCATTCACGGCAACATCCGAATCCTGCAGCATGAACAGACTGACATCGCGCTGTACGCCCTTTGCCGTGCAGCATGCGGTAAAGCCGTCGATCGAGCGGATTTGCATCGGTATACCAAGGCACACAACACTGTCCCCGCAGCCTGCAGACCGCTGTGATTTTTCAGGATTTCCAATTAACCATGAAAAAACCGCGGAAGAGTTGACGGAGGTCAATAGAGGAGTGATCTGCCTGGAGTAGAAATTCCTCACCATGAGGAGGGTGCTTTTGGATAATCAGAAAACACTGATACTGGGGATCGGCAACACCCTGCTTGCGGATGAGGGTGTGGGCGTGCAAATGCTGGACTACCTGCATTGCAATCACCCCGCCATGGACCAGTACACACTGGTTGACGGTGGTACGCTGAGCTTCACGCTGGCCCCCCTGCTGGAGCAGGCGGAGAAGCTGGTGGTGATCGATGCCGCCCGCCTGGATGCCCCGCCCGGTACCGTGCAGGTGTTCGAAGGCACCGAAATGGACCGCTTTGCCGGTCGAGCCAGGCGCAGTGTGCACGAGGTCAGCCTCGGTGACCTGCTGGCCATTACCCACCTTACTGAAATGATCCCGCCCCGGCGGGCCCTGGTCGCCATCCAGCCCGAAGAGGTTGATTGGGGCCATACCCTGAGCAGGAGCGTGCAACTGGCATTGCCACGGGCCGCACAGGCCATTGAGCAGCTGCTCAAGTCCTGGTCGGAGGCGGACAGCGCGGGGTCGTGGCTGACACGGGTCAGGTCTCGTGCCCTGTCCGTCAGCTGGTGAAGCACATGCCGGACCGGCAGGAAATCCCGTCCTGTCCCGAGCCCGACAGTGTCGCCACCGGCAACGTGCTGCCCCTGCTGTACGAGGTGCGACATGCCGTGCAGGATCTGCTCGACAACGGTTCCGAAACGGTGATCGATCTGCGCGCCATTCCGCTCGGGCCGGGCGAGGAAGAGCGAATCGCCGAGACACTGGGCCGGGGAGAGGTACAGGCGCGGTTGTCGGCGCTGGGACCGAGTGAGATCATCGAGACCAGGTTTCCGGGTGTCTGGATGTGCACACACCACAACGAGGATGGAGAGATTATCGGCCGGTTCATCGAGGTATGCCTGGTTCCGTCACTGCTCTGTTCGCAGCACGAGGACATTCGTGACGGGTTACAGGCGCTGGATGACCGGCTGCAGGAATAACGCGAACGGAGGAACGATCCGGTGGCGAATGACCAAAGTATAGGCGAGGCATTACGAGCACGCGGTATCAGCAGGCGTGGCTTCCTGAAATTCTGTGCCGCCACGGCGTCCATGATGGCGCTGCCACCCTCCATGGTGCCAGGCATCGCCCGGGCCCTGGAACAGGCACGCCGGCCCTCGGTGATCTGGCTGTCGTTCCAGGAATGCACCGGGTGTACCGAATCACTGACCCGCTCGCACTCGCCGACCGTGGAAGGGCTGATCTTCGACACCATCTCGCTCGACTATCACCACACCCTGCAGGCCGCTTCCGGCTCGGCCGCGGAAGCGGCGCGTGTTACGGCGATGAAGGAAAACTGGGGCAAGTATCTGCTGGTGGTGGACGGTTCAGTCCCGGTCGGCAATCCGGGCTTTTCGACCATTGCCGGCGTCAGTAACATGGACATGCTGCTGGAGACGGCGGCCGGTGCGGCGGCGATTATCTCGGTCGGCAGTTGCGCGGCCTTCGGCGGGATCCCGTATGCCAAACCGAACCCGACCGGTGCGCTGCCGGTATCCGCGTTCCTGAGTGAGTACGGCAAACGCATCCCTAATACCTTCGGCGCAGATGAATCCGGGCAGACCGACCCCGTCGATGTAACCGGCAAGACGGTCATCAACGTATCCGGTTGTCCGCCGATTCCGGTGGTGATTACCGGCGTGCTCGCGCACTTCCTTACCTTCGATAAACTGCCCGAGCTCGATGACCTGGGCCGTCCGCTGGCGTTCTACGGCAAGAGCATACACGACCGCTGCTACCGCCGGCCGTTCTACGACAAGGGTCTGTTTGCGAATAGCTTCGATGACGAAGGCGCGAAAAAGGGCTGGTGCCTGTACAAGCTCGGCTGCAAGGGCCCGACCACCTACAATGCGTGCGCCACCACCAAGTGGAATGGCGGCACCAGCTTCCCGATCCAGTCCGGGCATCCCTGCCTGGGTTGTTCCCAGCCTGATTTCTGGGATGGCGGCGGCTTCTACAACTCACTTTCGACGCCGACGGAAAAGATCGCGCGCGCTGCCGTGTTCGCCGCCGGCGCGGCCGCCGCAGTCGGCGTGGCACTGGGTGCCGCCAACCGGGCGAAACAGGCGCATGCTGCAAAGCAACATGAAAAAGTTACCATCAATGACCTCGACAAGGGAACCTGAGGATGTCTGAACAGGAGCTTCTCCAGTGGGTACGCGGTCCGGCCTTCGAGGCTGCATCGGTGATATTCGTTATCGGCGTGCTGGTCCGTTTGCTGCAAACCGTGCTGCTGGGTCGCAGCAAGGATCTGTCCGAGGCGCGAGGTTCGGAGGTCATCGGGGGGCTGCGCACCATCTTCACCCGCTCGGTGAAACATAACTTCCAGCTGTCGACCTTCAACCTGTATACCATGGTGGCCGGATATATCTTCCATATTGGCTTCTTCGTGGTATTGCTGTTGTACGCACCGCACATCCTGGTCATTGACCAGGTAATGGGCGTGAGCTGGCCGTCACTGCCTACCACGGTCGTGGATGCCGTCACGGTGGTGACCATCGTGTCACTGCTGGCGATTCTGGTGCACCGCCTCAAACACCCGGTGTTGCGTTTCCTGTCGCGCTTCCAGGATTACTTTGTCTGGGTTGTTACCATACTGCCGCTGATTACCGGCTATCTGGCGTTTCATCGTATCGGGGCGTCCCCGCCGACGCTGATCGCCATTCATATTCTCAGCGTGGAACTGCTGATGGTGGTGTTTCCGTTTACCAAGCTGATACATGCCTTTACATTGTTCATGGCGCGGTACTACAACGGCGCATTTGCCGGCCGTCGGGGGGTGGAATCGTGAGCGCGTCGCTACAACGCGGGCTGAATGCCTTCCGGGAAGCAATCAATGCGCCGGTTGCCACCTTTTTCAACAGTTGCGTGCATTGCGGCATGTGCGCACAGGCCTGCCACTTCTATACCGAAACCGGTGATCCCAGGTACACCCCGATCCACAAACTCGAGCCGTTGCGCCGGGTATGGAAGCAGGAGTACACCTTCTGGGGCCGCTACGCAAAGGCGTTCGGGCTGAGCAAGCCGATCACCGATGCCGAACTCGAGGAATGGGAAACACTGGTCTATGACAGCTGCACACTGTGCGGGCGCTGCTCCATGGTCTGCCCGGTGGGCAACGATATTACCTACATGATTCGCAGGATGCGCGAGGGTATGGCCGCATCCGGCCATGCGCCGGAAGGTCTGGTCGGTGCCACCCGCCGTGCCATTACCACCGGCAGCCCCATGGGGGTGAAACTCCCGGCCCTGCAGGCGCAGATCCGCGACGTCGAGCAGGAAACGGGCCTGAAGATCCCGGTGGATGTGAATGGCGCCGACTACATGCTGCTGCTGTCGTCGATGGAGATCATGAACTTTCCGGAGTTCATCGGAGCCGTCGCGAGGATCTTTGATCGTACCGGCGTGAGCTGGACGATCTCGAGTGCTGCGTTCGAGGCGACCAACAGCGGAATCCAGATCGGTGTGTCCGACCTGGCCGCCGAGCTGGTGCAGCGTGTCGTCAGCGCGGCGGAGCATCTGCAGGTGAAGAACGTGATCAGCCCGGAATGCGGGCATGCCTATATGGCGATTCGCTGGGAAGGCCCGAACCTGGTCGGCAAGGCGTTCAACTTCAAGGTCGTGCATATCCTGGAATTGCTCGATGACCTGCGCAAACAGGGCCGGCTCAAGGTCAGCAGCAAGGAACTGCAGAAGCTGACCTACCACGACCCTTGCCAGATTTCCCGCCGCGGCGGCGTGGTGCAGCAACCGCGCAACCTGCTTGACATGGTGGCGCAGAATTTCGTGGAAATGCCGGATACCGGTACCATGAACTGGTGCTGCGGCGCCGGGGGTGGTGTCAGCACCAACGAGCGTGCCGACGAGCTGCGAATGAAGGCCTTCAAGCGCAAGCAGACACAGCTGAACGCGATCCAGCCGGATGCGCTGGTGTCGGCGTGCTCGAACTGCCGCATACAGCTGGAAGAGGGTCTGGAAGTAAACGGCATGGATATTCCGGTGCTGAGCCTGACCGAGACCATCGCCGCGCACCTGGCTGACGACTGACCAACCGGAGCCCCTGCAGATGGCCATGATTACCAACGACGAACAATTCAGACAGCTGCTCTCCGGGCTGGAAGCCACGGCACAGCGCATGCTGGCTGCCCGCTTTGTCGAGCACGTGTTGCCGCTGAACAGTGACGAACGCATTGCGCGTGTTGCACAGGTGGCCGCGAAACCGGAGGTTTCCGCCGACGAGCTGTCAACGGCCCTGCACACGGCCAGGACGGCAACGGTCGAGAGTCACAATCGCTGCGGCGCGGAATGTGACTGGAAGGAACAGGCCGGTTATTTCGTGGCCCGCGCGGCACTGGCCACCGTATCGCCTGCGGAAAGAATCCCTGGCGGCCCGGCGTGGCAGGCGGCGGTCAGCAGTCGCATGGCGCGCACCTGCGAAACGATCGACGTGGCGGATACGACCACCGGCGCCGAGCAGCAATACCAGTACCGAATC
>Ga0315556_1001176_pt1 | contig 16001 bp, 10 predicted proteins | sample SalMarSW160310MG_FD_202112 | JGI IMG/M metagenome (GOLD analysis project Ga0315556, IMG submission 202112) | Salt marsh sediment microbial communities from the Plum Island Ecosystem LTER, Massachusetts, United States - Salt Marsh Sediment SW1603-10 ...
GTGTGACGCTCTCGTGCGCGGAGAGCTGGCGCTGGGCATGTCCGAAGCCCAGGTGCTGGCGGCAACGCGCACCGACGCGGCCGCCTGGCGCATCCGGCGCTCGGGCCCGGCGGTGGTGCTGATGCCCCGCTCGCTGGACCACGGTCCTTCCGACGCCGTGGCCGACGTGGCCATGGTGCGGCTGGACGGGGGCCGGGTGGCCGGCTACGCCTACAACGAGACCACGGGCGTGCGGCTGGTCAGCAAGCCCGCGGACGCGACCACGGCCGGTCGGGCCGACGCCCTGGCCGAGCAGCTCCTGCGCGAGGGGGACGACCTGGCGGCCAGCGGCGACCTGGACGGCGCCCTCAATCGCTACGACCGGGCCGACGTGCTCCGACCCGACGATCCGATGATCGGCTACCGGATCGCCACGGTGCTCGACAAGCAGCTCCGCCCCATCGAGGCGCTGATCCAGTACAAGCTCTTCCTGCACCAGCTCGAGCTCGAGAAGATCGAGGCGCGCGGCGACGCGGCGGCGAAGATGGCCGACGCCATCGCCCGGGCGCGCGAGCGGATCATCGTCCTCGAGAAGCGGACGCCGTAGTCCGGCCGTGACGGGCGGGCCCGGCCCCCGCCCCCGGCGCGCCGCGAGGGCCCGGGGCGGCGTGGCGCTCCCGGTCCTCCTCGCCTGCCTGGTCCTGTCCGGGTGCGCGGCCCTGCTGCGCCCCTTCGACCGGGCTCCCTCCGGCCTGTCGAGGTGGGACCAGAGCGTCCGCGACCAGCTGGTGGCGGGTCGCGTCGATTCGGCCCTGGCGTTGACGACCCCGGAACGGGCCGACGCCGGCGACGACCTCCTGCGCATGGAGTACGAGGGGATCCTGGCGCACTATGCGGGTCAGCCGGACCGGAGCCGGGTGGCGCTCGGCGCCGCGAGCCAGCTCGCCGAGGACCGCTACACGCGCAGCCTGAGCCGGACGCTGCTCTCCTTCTTCACCGGGGACAGGACGCGCGCCTACGATCCGCCGTTCGTGGACCGCCTTTTCCTCCACTACTACGGGGCTCTGGACTACCTGGCCACGGGCGACGACGAGGACGCGGCGGTCGAGGCCCGCCGGCTCGAGCAGCGGCTGGCGCTGGCCGGGGACGAGGGCCCGGATGCCGCGGAACGGGGCCTGGCGGCGGCCATGCACGCCTTCGCGGGCAGCGTGTTCGAGGCGGCCGGCCGGCCCGGGGAGGCGGCGGTCTCCTATCGACTGGCGCGGCGAGCGGCCGGGGATTCGGCCGGGGCCGGGGACTCCGCGCCCGGACCGGCCGCGGAGGCGAGGTCGGCCGGCGTGGGCGAGGGCGCGCGGCCGGGAGACGGGGAGGGCACCGTGGTCGTGCTGGTGGAGCGCGGCTTCGTGGCGCACCGCGTCGAGCGCTCCCTGACGCTCCTCCTGTGGCCGGGCGAGCTGACCGCGCTGCGCAGCGCGGCCTCCGGAGATGTCTCCGACCGCCGCCACGGCGAGACGGTGGCCGACGCGGTGGCGCGTCGGTCCCTGGGCCTGGCGCCGGTCTCGGACGGGCTCGCCCCGGGACACGGGAAGGGGGGGGACCCCTACCTCCTGCGGGTGGCCTGGCCCACCTACGCGGCGGGCCGCGTCCCCGACGCACGGATCCGCGTCCTGGCTCCCGACCTCGGTTCGGACTCTCTGATCACGACGGAGCACGAAGTGGCCGACGTGTCGGCCGCGGTGCGCAGCGACTTCGCCCGACAGGCTCCCGGCATCCTCGCCCGCACCCTGGTGAGGGCCGTGGCCAAGCGCGTGGCGGTGGAGGCCGTGAAGAAGACGGTCTCCAAGAAGGACGAGACACTGGGCGAGGTCGTCGGCCTGGCGGCGAACGTGACCAGCGCGCTCCTCGAGCAGGCGGACACGCGCGGGCTCGATCTCCTCCCCGCCCGGGTGCGCCTCGTGCGGGTCCGGGTGCCGGCGGGCGGACATCGACTCCGTCTGGAGGTCCTCGAGCCCGGACGATCGCGTCCACGCTCGCTGGACCTCGGAGTCGTGCGCGTCGAGGCCGGTCGGGTCGTGGTCGTGCCGGTGCGGATCTGGCAAGGGGGACGGGCGGGATGAGGATGAAGCGGCGGAGTGGCTCGGAATCGTGGCGCAAGCCCCTCACCTGGGCCCTGGTGGCCGCGGTGTCGGCGCTGATCGCTGGCGAGCTGGTGGCCCACCACGTGGTGGATGCGGAATTCGTCGCCGGCCGGCTGGGCCATCGCCTGGGCCCGCACTTCGAGGTCCGGATCCTAAAGGTGGGCTTCAGCCTCCTGCGTGGCTCGCTGGAGGTCGACGGCCTGCGGGTGCATCGCGTGACGGCGGGGTCGAAGCCGGGCGGCGTGGGACCGGACGTGCGTGTGGCTCGACTCCGCATGCGGGGCCTGGACCGCCTGTCGCTGCTCCGGGGGCGATCTCTGTCCATGTCGGGGCTCGCCATCGACAGCGCGAGCGTGCGGGTCCGCACCCACGCGCTCACCCGCGCCGAGTCGCGGGCCGGCTCGAAGGTCCCGCCCGAGGAGCGCCTGGCGAACGCGCTCCCGACCCTCGAGGCCGGTCGGGTGCGGGTGACGCACGCGGATCTCGTGCTGGCCGAGGACGACGGCTCGACCGCCGACTCGGTGCCGGGGCTGAGCGTGACCCTGGAGGATCTCCGCACGGGGCCCGGCCGCCCGGCCGGGGGCGATCGAGTGCTGTTCAGCCGGGACGTACGGGTGGAGCTCCCGCGCTACCGGCACGTGACCCGGGACGGGCTGTACCTTCTGGAGATGGACAGCTTCGCCCTGTCGACCCGGGATTCGGTCCTGAGTCTCGTCGAACTCCACTGGCACCCCACCGCCGAGCCCGCCGAATTCAGGGCTCGCCTCAGCCACCGTCGCGACTACGTCGACCTGGCGGCGGGAGGGTTGCACCTGCGGCACGTGGACTTCGGCCGGCTGGTGGCGAAACACGGCTTCATGGCCGGCTACCTCGGCGTCGATTCCGCGCGGTTGTTCGTGTGGGACGACAAGAGCGTGCCCGCCGCCGCGGACTCGGCGCCCGCGGGCACGCCGAGGAACTGGGTGGAGAGCGTCGGGGTGCCGCTGGCGCTCGACACCGGCATGGTGCGGGGCGCGACCGTCATCTACGCGGAGACGCCGCCGGGCGGGGGAGCTCGCGGGTCCGTACGCTTCGACCGGGTCGGCGCCCGCCTGACGGGGCTGTCCAACGCGAAGGCCGGGCTCCTCCGCCGGGCTCGGTCCGAAGCCGCCGGAAACGGCTCCGGGCAGGCCGTGCTGCGGATGCAGGCGGAGCTCCTCGGGAAGGGACGTGTGCGCGCCGAGCTGGCAGCGGATCTCTCCGCCGACTCCCTCGCGGCGCGGCTCACCGGAGGCGTGGGCTCCATGCCGGCCTCCGCTGTGGACTCTACCACCACCCCGCTGGCGGGGATCCGCGTCACGGATGGCACGATCGACACGATCGGCTTCGACGTCCGACTGGACGGTCGGCGAGCGTCCGGCCGGGTGTGGGCGCTGTACCGGAAGCTGTCGCTCCGGAAGGCCAGCCCGGGCGAGGGCTCGCCGGACCTCCTCGAGCGGATCGGCACCGCGGTGCTCAACCGCCGGGTGTGGCACGCGAACCCGGAACCGGAGGACCACGATCCGCGCGTGGGAGAGGTGGACCACACGAGGGCGCCGGACGAGACCTTCTTCGCGTATGTGTGGAAGTCGCTGAGGAGCGGCCTGCTGGACGTCCTGAAGAAGTGACGGGGCGAGCCTAGCGGGTGAACGCCCCCGACAGGCCTCCGGACACGAGGCTCGAGACGTTGGTGAGGATCCGGGGCAGGGCGAACCCGCCCGGGGACGCCAGGTAGCGCGGCTCCCACACCGGGCCGAACTTCTCCTTGTACTGCCGGAGGCCCTGGAAGCTGTAGAAATGGTCGCCGAACCGGTAGACGAGCGAGCCGATCCGGCTCCAGGCGGAAGCCAGCGGCCGATTCTCCAGGCCCGAGAGCGGCGCCATGCCCAGGTCGAACCACCGATAGCCCTCTTCGCGGCTCCACAGCATGAGCTCCACGAACAGGTACTCCATGACGCTCGCCGGGGCGTCGGGGAGCTGCCGCATGAGATCGGGCGAGATCTCGGACCGCTCCGCCGATGTCCACAGGTTCGAGAACGCCACGATGCGTCCCTCGCGCCGGACGAGACCGGCCGGGAAACGGGTCAGGTACGCGTCGTCGAAACGTCCCATCGAGAAGCGCTTCTCCCGGGTCGCCTTGCCCTCGAGCCATGCGTCCGAGACCTCGCGCAGCTCCGGGAGCAGCGCCGGAACGTCCGCCGCCGGCCGAACCTCGAAGGAACAGCCTTCCTTCTCCGCCTTGCCGATCGTCCGCCGCAGGCCGCGCCGCGAGCCGCCCTCCAGGGAGAAGTCCTCCAGCGGCACGCGGGCCTCCTCGCCCAGCTTGAGGAGGGTGAGGCCCATGTCCAGGTAGAGCGGCAGTCGGCGGGCCGATATCTGGTAGAACACCGGCCAATCGTCGAAGCGGTCGGCCATCTCCCGAAATCGCCACACGAGCTCCGGCCATCGCTCCACGGGACCGACCGGGTCCCCGAGGGCGACGCGGCTGCGGCCCTCGGCCCCGTGCATGATGAAGGCGTCTCCGGTTTCGCTGAACAGGAACGCCTTGTCCCCCAGAAAGGCCAGGTTCGCGGCGGCGACCGGCGAAGCGGCGACGATCTCCGCGGCCCGCTCCATTTCCACGGCGTCGGGTAGCCTCGGTCGCGCGCTCGCCGGCCGCACGAGCCTCAGGATGGCCACGATCAAGGTGATGCCGACCGCCCCCACCGTGGCGCGCAGGAAGCGGGGCGCGTCGCCACGCAGGGCGAATCGCCACCATAGGCTCTCGCTGAACTCCAGGTGCCGGTAGGAGAACAGTCCCAACCATACCGATGTGAGGAGGACGATGCCGACGGCCGCGATCCATCCGGGCGAGAAGGCCTCGCCGAGGAGCGAGCCCTCCCGGTAAAAGCGGCCACGGGCCGGAACGAGGACGGCCAGGAGCACGAACAGGAAGCTGGCTTCCTCCCAGTCGAGCCCCTTGAGCAGGGAGAACACGATCCCGGCGACCAGCAGGGGCACGGTGAGGTGCCAGGCCGAGTCGAGCCGCCGCCACAGCCCCCAGCCGAGAACGAGGAGCGCGGCCCCCGCCACGCTGGCCAGGAAGTGCGAGGCCTCGATCAGCGGCAGGGGGAGGAGCCGGCTGAGCCGGGCGATCCTCTCCACGACCGAGGGGGTGGCCCCCGACAGGAGGAGCACCGTGCCGGCCAGGAAGGTGGCGACGGCCAGGACGTAGGGCGCCAACGAGAGCGTCCAGCGGCCCACCATGCCCCCGAGGCGGGCGACGTACGCCCGGTGCGTCCGCAGCTCGAGGCCGCCGTACACCACCGCCGCCACCAGCAGGGGCAGGAGGTAGTAGACGCCCCGAAACGCCACCAGCGCCCCCAGCACCGAGGCGTGGAGCCCGTGACCGGGGAGCAGGAGGATCAGGGTGGCCTCGAACACGCCCAGCCCCCCGGGGACGTGGCTGACCAGCCCCACCACCTGGGCCGCCACGAAGATGGTCAGGAACGCCGGGTACGATAGGCCGAGGCCCGCAGGCAGGAGGACCCACAGCACGGCGGCGGCCAGCGACCAGTCCAGCGGGGAGACGAGGAGCTGCGCCACGGACAGGCGTGCCGACGGCGGGGGGAACTCCCAGTCGCGCACCGACAGGACCGGGCGCCCGCGCACCGTCCAGGCGAAGTAGGCGGCGACCACCAGCAGCACCACCGCGCCGATGACGGGGCCGAGCATGCCGCCGAGCGGAGGCGGGAGGAGTCCGGGGCCGGCCACCAGGAGGGCTCCGCCGATGATACCGACGCCGAGCCAGAAGGTGACCGAGTAGAACGCGATCACCTGCGAGATCTCCACGGCCGACAGTCCCCACGACGAGTACAGCCGGTAGCGCGCCGGCGCGCCCGTGAGCAGGGGGAACCCCAGGCTCTGGCTGAACGCGAAGCCGATGAAGGAGGCCACCGCGGCGCGCCGGTAGGCCAGCTTCCTCCCGGCGTATCGTATTCCCAGGAAGTCGTAGACGCTGAGCAGGACGAAGTTGAGGGCCGTGAACACCAGGGCCATGATGACGCGCAGCGACGGCAGCGCCTCCAGGCTGCGGGCGATGTCCCCGGGCCGGTAGTGACGCAGCTCCCGGTACAGCACCCACAGGGCCAGGGAGAAGAGCGCAAGTCCGAAGACGGGCTGCAGGCGGTGAAGGAGCCGCCGCTGGGCCTTGGGCCCGGCCTCCGGCTCGGCGCGCGGCTCCTTCCGCTCGTCGCTTGGCCCGATCAAGCTGTCCGTCCTCCGGGGAGTGCGAAGTGAGGGGCTTCGGTCGCAACGGAACGTAGCTTGTCGAACCGCCGCCGTCCCCGCCACCGCGCCGCCTCTTTGTGGAGCGATCCCCGCCCGTGCTACTGTTGGTGAGTCGAGGAGCCTCTGCGCCCCCCAACCTCCGGTGATGGACTCCATGGAGATCCTCTACGCGATCATCGCCTTCGGCGGCGCGCTGGCCGTGTCCACGAGCCTGCGCGTCCTCAAGGAGTACGAGCGAGCCGTCGTGTTTCGCCTGGGACGCGTGCGACCGCTGCGCGGTCCCGGCCTGATCTTCATGGTGCCCTTCGCGGTGGAGCGCATGGAGCGCGTGAGCCTGCGCGTCATCGCCATGGACATCCCTCCGCAGGACGTGATCACGCGGGACAACGTGTCCGTCAAGGTGAACGCCGTCCTGTACTTCAAGGTCGCGGACCCGCTCAAGGCGGTGCTCGAGATCGAGGACTACCTGTTCGCGACCTCGCAGCTGGCCCAGACCACGCTGCGCTCGGTCATCGGTCAGGCGGACCTCGACCACCTGCTGGCCGAGCGCGAGAGGTTCAACGAGATCCTGCGCGACATCATCGACGAGGGCACGGATCCGTGGGGCATCGACGTGACCGGCGTGGAGGTCAAGGACGTGGACCTGCCGCAGGAGATGAAGCGCGCCATGGCCCGGCAGGCGGAGGCCGAGCGGGAGCGGCGGGCCAAGGTCATCAGCGCCGAGGGCGAGTTCCAGGCCGCCATCAAGCTCCGGGACGCCGCGGGCCTGCTCAGCCAGGAGCCCGCTTCGCTTCAGCTGCGCTTCCTCCAGACGGCCTCGGAGATCGCTGCGGAGAACAACTCCACCACGCTGTTCCCGCTGCCGATCGACCTGTTCTCCGGACCGCTGCAGGGCCTGTTCGGGAAGCGGACCGGGGCCGCCGGCACGTCGGCGGAGAAGGGCGGCGCCGCGGACGCGCCGGGACAGGTGGAGGCGGCCTCCCCGAAGGCTCTGGCCGAGGGAAGCACGCCGGAGCTGCCGGCGGGGGCCGTGGAGCCGTCCCGTGCAGCGGGGGAGGGAGCCGGGTCGGCCGAGGAGATCGAGCGCCACCTGGACAAGGAGGCGCTCGCCCGTCGGGCCCGCCGCCGCGTGGCCGAAGACGAGCCGGACGTCGATGGTGAGTCCGGCACGTGAGCGGCGGCTGATCGCTTCGTCCGCGGGCCCGGTCGGGACCCCGGCGCGCGGGCTCCCGGCCGCGCACGGGGCCCGGCAGCGTCCCCCCGAACGTGGCAGAGTCCTTGCGCTTCGCGGGGCCCGTGTCGGACGCGAGGAGGGCGCTGGAGCGGCTGAGGATACGGCTGGGGGCGAACCGGGCCGTCCTGGCCCTGTCGGTCGCCCGGCTGGGCGACGGGATCGGGAACAGCATCCTGATCATCGTCATCCCGCTGTACGTGGCACGGCTCCCGGCGCCCTGGTTCCGGTTGCCCCGGTCGGTCCTGGTCGGGATCCTCATCGCGCTCTACGGCCTGGTGAACGCGGCCGCTCAGCCGCTCACCGGCGCCCTCAGCGATCGGACGGGCCGACGCAAGCTGTTCATCCAGATCGGGCTGGCGGTGATGGCCTGCGCGACCGCGGCCTTCGTTCTGGCCACACGCTACCGCGATCTCCTGATCATCCGCGCCTTCCAGGGGATCGGCTTCGCCCTGACCATACCCGCTTCGATGGCGATCATGACGGCGGTCACCGAGCCGAAGACCCGCGGCGGCGCCATGGGCGTGTTCACGACGTTTCGAATGGTCGGCTTCGCCGTCGGGCCGCTCATCGGCGGCCTCATCGAAGTGCACTTCGGATTCTCGGCCGCCTTCCTGACAGGTACCGCGTTCATCGTGGCCGGGCTGGTGGCGGTCCAGGCGTGGGTGGAGGACCCGCCGGCCGAGCGCGACGAGGCGGCCGGAGGCGAGTTCCGCGTGTTCGACCCGGCGCTCCTGTCCCCCGGCCTGCTGTCGCTGGGAGGCGCCATGTTCGTGATGGCCGCCACGATCGCGATGATGTCGACCCTCGAGAACGCCTTCAACCAGCGGCTGCACCAGTCCGCGGTCGGCTTCGGCGTGGCGTTCAGCGCCCTCACCGTGAGCCGTCTCCTCTCCCAGGTGCCCCTCGGATCGCTCTCGGACCGACTGGGGCGCCGTCCCCTGATCATCATCGGTCTCCTGTTCCTGGCCCCGACCACGGCCCTCCTCGGCGTGGCCGCCTCGACCCTGCAGCTCACCGGCGTGCGGCTGGCCCAGGGGCTCGCCTCGGCGGCCGTGGCGGCGCCGGCCTTCGCGCTGGCCGGAGACCTGTCCACGGCGGGGGGCGAGGGGAGGCAGCTCAGCGTCCTCACCATGGGCTTCGGGCTCGGCATCGCGCTCGGCCCTCTGCTGGCGGGCCTGCTGGCCCTGGTCAGCTTCGAGTCGCCCTTCCTGTTGGGAGCGGCCCTCGCGCTGCTCGCGGCCTGGATCGTGTACCGATACGCACCGGAGACGAGGGGTGATCGAGCCGATGCCTGATGTGCGGACCGACGTCGCGATCGTGGGAGGAGGCATCAGCGGCCTGGCCCTGGGCCGGGACCTCGGCGCTCGCGGTACCGACGTGCTCGTCCTGGAAGCGTCGGACCGCCCCGGAGGGGTCACGTGGACCGAGGCGCGGGAGGGCCGTCTCCTGGAGCTCGGACCCCAGCGTATCCGGCCCTCGGGCGCCGTGGGCGAGCTGGTCGAGGAGCTGGGGCTGGGAGACGAGCTTCTCCTGTCACCCGGCGAGCTTCCGCTGTTCGTGTACCGGGACGGACGCCTCGGCGAGGTCCCGTTCTCCGCCCGGGGGCTGCTGCGCACCGACCTCCTGTCCACGGCCGGAAAGCTCCGGCTGCTGGCGGAGCCCCTCACCGGGGGCGCCCGGCCCGGCGAGACGGTGGCCCACTACCTCACCCGCAAGCTGGGCCGCGAGGCGTACGAGAACCTGGTCGGGCCCCTGTATGGCGGCCTGTACGGCTCGAACCCGGCCGAGATGCTCGTGGAGGCCTCCCTCGGTCACGTCCTCCGGCGGTTCGGGGTGGGTCGGAGCCTGGGGCTGGCCGTCCTCGGACTGGCGCGTCGAAGGGGCGAGGTGCCGCCCCCGGCGACCTTCCGGGAGGGGATGGCCGCGCTGCCGCGCGCCATGGCCCGCTCGCTCGGCGACCGGGTGAAGCTCCAGGCCCGCGTGACCGCCCTGGCGCGGGAGAACGGAGGCTGGCGGGTGACGATCGGGGGGAGCGGCGCCTTCGCGTGGGCGGTGCGGGCGGACCGCGTCGCCATCACCGTGCCGGCGCCCGAGGCGGCGCCCCTGCTGCGGGAGGTGGCGCCGGCGGCGGCGCGGCGCATCGGGGCCCTGACCTACAACCGCCTGGTCGTCGTCCACCTGCTCGCCGACCGTGTCCTGCCGGGGCTGGGCTGCCAGGTGTCCCTGGCCGAGCGGGACCTGGCGACGCGGGGCCTGACCTGGAACGCGCCGGCGTTCGGGCCCGACCCGGAGGCGCCGGCCCGCGAGCGGGAAGCGCGGGCGGCTCGGGAAGGGGTGTACACCGCCTTCCTGGGAGGGGCCGGACGGGAGGAGGTGGCCGACCTGGAGGAGGAGGCGGCGGCCGCGCTGGCGGCGGACGAGTTCGCGCGCATCACGGGCGAGCCGGCACGGCCCATGCTGGTCAGCCGGGTGTGGATGCCCGCGTGGGACCGGACGTGGAAGGGCGCGGGCGCGCTCGACCTTCCGCGGGGGCTCACGGTGTGTGCGGCCTGGTCGGAGCGCCCCGGGATCCCCGGTCGGCTCTCCCAGGCCGCGCGCCTGGCCGAGCGGCTCGCGCCCGCCGCCTCGTAGCGGCTCGGCTCAGGCGGCGGTGTCGCGCTCCAGGTCGGCGTTCAGGCAGCGCGCCCCGTCCGCCCCCCGGCAGCGGCACGCTCCGAGGCGCGGAGCTTCGAGCTCGGCGGGCAGCTCGCCGTCCGCCAGGACGGCCTCGACCAGGTCGGAGAGCAGGGAGGGGAAGCGGGGGTCGGCGTGGGGGACCGGCACGCGGTGGAACGCCACGCCCGCCGTCTCGGCCACCTCCCGCAACTCGATGTCGAGCTCCGAGAGCGTCTCGGATTGCTCGTGCATGAAGCTCGGAGCGTCCACCACGATGGTGTCCGCCTCCACACCACGCACGACCTGGTCGATCTCGGGCTCCGTCCATGGAATGGAGCGGTTTCCGTGGTTCTGGAACCCGAGTAGCCAGTCGCTGGCTCCCGCGAGCCGGGCCACCGCGCGGCAGTAGTCGCGCACGTACAGGTCGTAGCGCGTCCCGTCATTTAGGTAGCGGAGCGGGGTGCCATGCGCCGAGAACACGAGCCGTACCGAGGGATCGGCCAGGTCGATCCCGCCCGAGCGCGCGCAGCGCCTGATCGCCTCGGCTCGCAGCGCCAGGTAGTCGGGATGCCGGTGCCAGCCGGTGATCTCGAGCCGAGGGCCGTCCCAGCCGAGCCTGCCGGCCGCGGCCGCCAGGCTCTCCAGCGCCGCGATCGTGGTCGAGCGTCCGCACAGCGGGTAGACGGGGAGTCCCACGAGCCGGTCGGCGCCAGCCGCCATGGCTTGCTGCACCGCGTCGGCGATCGAGGGCGAGGTGAACTGCATGCCGACCAGCGACACGGCGTCGTGGCCGCGTCGCCGGAGCTCCTCCCCGAGCGCCTCGGCCTGCGCCTCCGCCTGGGCTCGCAGCGGCGAGCCTCCGATGGCCCGGTACTCGGCGATCAGCCCGGGCGTCCTCCGCTCCGCCAGCTCTCGACTGCGACGGCGAACCTCGCGCTCGTCCGCCTCGAGGGAAGCGTTGGCGAGGAAGATGCGTTCGAGGTAAGGGAGCACCTCCTGCTCCTCCACCGTGGATGGCTCACCGAAGTTCAGCAGCAGCACACCGATACGCATGCCAATCTCCAGTTTATTATGAAGTGTTCAGACTTGGGGGCGCGGCGCGGGTTCGAAGGCGTGGACTTCGTCCACGACGGCCCGGGCGACGGCCGGGTCGGTGTCCGGCAGCATGCCATGCCCCAGGTTGAAGATGTGTCCCGGACGCCGGCCGACGCGCTCCATCACGTCGCGCGTCCGCTCCCGGGCCACGCCCTCCCCGGCCAGCAGGGCGGCCGGGTCCAGGTTGCCCTGCACGGCCCGCGCGGGACCGGCGACGGCCCACGCCTCGTCGATCGGGAGACGCCAGTCCACCCCGAGGGCGTCGCCGCCCGCGGCGGCCACGAGCGGCAGCAGACGGGGGTTGCCGGTGGCGAAATGGATGGAGGGGACCCCGGCCTCCCGAAGGCGCTCCAGCAGGGCCCGCGAATGGGGCAGGACGCGGGACGCGTACAGGTCGGGCTCCAGCGCCCCGGCCCAGGAGTCGAACACCTGGATGGCCGCGGCGCCTGCCTCGTGCTGCGCCACCGCGAAGCCGGCCAGCTGCTCGGCCCAGAACGCGAGCAGGCGATCGGCGGCGGCCGGCTCGCTCCACAGGAAGGCCTTCGTCTCCTCGAGGTTGCGCGACCGCGGACCGCGGATCAGGTAGGAGCACAGCGTGAGCGGGGCTCCGACGAACCCGATCACGGGGACGTCCAGCCTCGGCACCAGGATGCGGATCTGCTCGAGGATGTGGCCAAGCTCGTCCCGGGCGTCGAACGCGTGCAGGCGGTCGATGTCCGAGGGCGACTCGATCGGGTCGTCCACCACCGGCCCCACGCCCTCCACCATACGGACCCGGAGCCCGGCCGCCTCGAACGGCGTGGACAGGTCGGCGAACAGGACCGCCGCGTCCACCGGGTAGTACTCGAGCGGCAGAGCCGTGACGTCGGCGGCGGTGGGCGGGTCGCGGAGGATGTCCGCCATGCTGCGCTCTCCACGGATCTGCCGGTAGCGCGGTAGGGAGCGGCCGGCCTGTCTCATGAACCAAACGGGCGTCCGGTCGACGGGCTCGCGACGGAGGGCCCGGAGCAGTCGATCGTTCATGTTTCCTCGTCGGGGTACCGGCGGCGTGACGTGCGGTCGGGCGGGCGGGAAGCTAGCGGCCGAAGGCGCGCCGTGCGAGGATGAACCCGGCGGGGAATCGAACACGAGGGAGGCGCATGAGCGACGCGGAGATGGATGCTCCGGGCGGCGGAGCGGGAACGGCTCCGGCCGGCGGAAGCGAGGCTGCCGACGAGGACGGCCAGCTGCTGGCCATCCTGGCGTTCATGGGTGCCGGTCCGGTCCCGCTGTGGCTGTTCGCGGAGGGTCACGACCTGCTGCCACCGCCCCTCGCGGCCGTGGCCGCGGCCGGCGCCGAGGCGCTCGACGCCCCGGCTCGAAGGCTGGCCGGACGGCATCTCGTCCTGGTCGAGGCCGCGGAGGTGCGGGTGCCGCCGGAGGTCGGCTCCGCCGTTCGGGAGTCGATGACCGGAGTCGAGCGCAGCCGGTTCGCGGGGCTGGCGCTGTCCGTCCTGGACCGCGGCTTTCCGGAGCGAATCGGCCAGCCGGAGGACACGGGCCGAAGCGAAGCCCTGGCGCCCGCCATCGAGGCGGCCGCCGGGCACGTGACGGGGGGCGGGAGCTCCACGGCCCGCGCGGCGCATCTCCTCGGCCGCGTCGGGTCGTTCCATGGCCTCTCGGGAGATCCGGAACAGGCCCGCAGGGCCCTGGCGCGGGCCATCGCGCTCGCCGAAGGCGGGGCTGGAGGGGGGCTGCTGGACGGACCGATCCGTGCCGTGCTGGCTGACGAGCATGCCGCGGTCCTCGTCGAGCTCGACCGGCTGGAGGACGCGCGGGAGGAGGCGCGGCGCGCGCTGAGGCTGGCCGAGGAGGCTCTCCCCGAGGGCGCACCCCAGATCCCCGTCTTTCTCCTCAACGTGGGCCGCACTCTCCGCCAGGCCGGCGATGCCGACGGGTCCCGCGAAGCGCTCGTGCGCGCGCTGGAGCTCGCCAAATTGGCCGAGTCACCCGCCGCGCGTCCCCTCCTCGTAGAGGCCAGGCTGGCCCTGGCCGAGCTCGCCCTCGGCGAGGGAGAGGCCGACGAGGCCGTGAGCCGAGCCGCCGCGGCGCTCGAGGAGATCTACGAGCGCGACGAGCCCGAGCTCGTGAGCCGCGCGGCCTGGATCCTGGCCGACGCGCTTCGGGAGACGGGCTCGACGGAGGAGGCGACGGATCTTTACCGGCACAGCCTGGAGGCCGATATCCGTCGCTACGGGGCCGGCCATCCCGGCGTGGGCCAGAAGCTGCTCGGGCTCGGCCTGCACCTCGAGGACCTCGGTCAGATCCCGGAGGCGATCGACGCCTACGACCGCGCCGTGACCATCTTCGAGGAGGCCCTCGGTCCGGACTCGGAGCCGGCCCGCAGCGCCCGCGCCTGCCTGGAGCGCGTCTCCGGCTGATCGGGGCCGCTCAGAAGGCCACGCCGGCCCGGGCCCCGAGGAAGATCGTCCGACCGCGGGCGGGATACCCGACGGCCTCCAGGTAGCGGCGGTCCAGCAGGTTGTCGATCCGCAGCGTGGCCTGGAGACCCGGCCGTCCCGGTCCGGTCCGCACCAGGGTCCAGCTCCCCGCCAGGTCCATTCGCAGGTAGCCGGGAAGCTCGAGCCGGGCCGCGGGAACAGCCGAGAAGTCGCGATCCCACCGGGGTCCCACCCCCGTGAGGCCCAGGGTCAGGGATCCGCGCCCATTCGGCGACCAGGTCGCCGACAGCGCCCCGGAATGCGTCGGTCGGCGGAGCAGGGGGCGACCCCTCACGAAGGTCGCCTCGGGCCCGGTGTCGAAGCCGGTGTCGAGCGCCCTCGTGTCCAGGTAGGTGTAGCTCCCCTGGAGGGCGAGGTCCGGGAGCGGCCTCAGCTCGAACCCCGTCTCCAGCCCGCGCGCCACCGCACTCGGGACGTTGAGGTAGTTGGGGGCGTCGGGGGTCGGCGTCGAGAAGGTGAACTGGATGATGTCGCGAAAGCGCTGGTCGAACCAGGTGGCGTGCAGCGTGAGGCGGCCCGAGGCCAGCGGCTGACGGACGCCCACCTCCCAGCTGCGGCTGTGCTCGGGGGCAAGGGCCGGATTCCCGCGGATGCCGCCCCCTCCGAAGTTCTCCAGGAAGGTGGGCTCCTTGAACCCCGTGCCGGCCGCTACCCGGAGCCGTGTCCCGGTCGCGAACCGATACGCGGCGCCGGCGCGCCACGTGGCAAAACGCCCGAAGGTCGCGTCGTCGTCGAGGCGTGTGCCGGCCGTGAGCGCCAGGCCGGCGACGGGGCGACTCACCACCTGGAGGTAGCCGGCCAGGTCGTGCCGGCCCGCGTCGAGCCGGCTCTCGTAGGGTCCGAAGGAGGACCGGGAGACGCTGGAGTCCAGGCCGGCTTCGTGCTCCCATGCGCCGCCGACCGTGACCGTAGTCCCGTCCGCGGGCCGGACATCCACCCGAACATCCAGGTCCCGCCGGGTCTGCCGGCCCGCGCTCGCCGTCGCGTAGTAGCCCGAGGTGTCGGCCGGGCCGTCGGGCCCGTCGTGCAGCCCCGACCAGGACTCGTGGGTGCCAGCCTGGAGGTGCGCGGTCACCTTCTCGCTCAGGCTGCGGGCCGCCGACAGGCCGAGCACGAAGCTGCGGCCGTCGCGGTACTGGTTCCGGTCCACGATCCGTCCCGATCCGTCGGTCGGGAAGTGGGCCGTGAACGCCTCGTAGCGGCCGGTGAGGGTGGCCCGGGTCCCGGAGTCGGGCTGCAGGCGAATGCTGCCGACGGCGGTGGTGTTGCCGTAACCGTCGTTGAAGGGGAGGGTGCCGTCCGTCGAGAACCGGCTCACCGAGGCGCCGTAGTGAACGACGCGCGTCCCGCCCCCGACGTGCACCGAGCCATCCAGACTCCCGAACGTCCCCGCCCCCGCCCGCGCCGTGAGCCGCGGTGGACCCTCCCCCCGTTTCGTGAAGATCTGGATCACCCCGGTCACGGCGTCCGAGCCGTACAGGACGCTGGTGGGCCCGCGGACGACCTCGATCCGCCGCACTCCGGCCGTGGTCAGGGTGGAGAAGTCGAAGTCTCCCCCCGCCTGGTTCACCGGCACGCCGTCCACCAGGACCTTGACGTAGTTGCTCTCCCCTCCCCGCAGGAACAGGGACGCGGGGCTGCCCCAGGAGCCGCCCTGCACCACGGTGGCCGCCGGCACCCGCCGCAGGAGGTCGAGCACGTGGATGGCGCCGCTGCGGCGGATGGCGGCCGAGTCGAGGACCGTGACATCACTCACCACGGCGTCCCGCGGCACAGGCAGCCGGTAGGCCGTCACCACGAGCCCGGGGAGATGGACCGTGTCCGACCGGCTCGAGGCCGTGTCGGCCGACGTGGTGTCGGCGCGCCGGAGCCGGGCCGCGCCGCGTCCGGCCGCCGCGGCAGGCCGCGCCACGCCCACCAGGAGCGCGAAGGCCAGTAGGAGACCGGCGGCCAGGAGGAGACCGGCGGCCGGGAACGATCGCGGGATGGCTGCGTCCGGACGACGGGTCATGCGTGCCTGCCTCGAGGTGAGGGGTGGGCCGCGTGCACGGCGGCTGGAGCCAAAGGGACGACCTGGGGAGCGCCCTCGTCCGGACCGGGTCCCGGGTGCCG
>Ga0315556_1001177_pt1 | contig 16001 bp, 15 predicted proteins | sample SalMarSW160310MG_FD_202112 | JGI IMG/M metagenome (GOLD analysis project Ga0315556, IMG submission 202112) | Salt marsh sediment microbial communities from the Plum Island Ecosystem LTER, Massachusetts, United States - Salt Marsh Sediment SW1603-10 ...
CGCGTGTAGATCAGGAACGTGGCGATCATCTTGAGCAGCCCGAGAACGAATAGGGCGACGATGGCGCCGTTGATCAGGTACCCGGTGGCGGTGAGCTGGTTGCGGAAGTACACATCGATGATGAAGTCCATCTTCCAGACCACTACGGCGGCACCGGCAAGCGCCAGCAAGATCATCCGCAGAAGGATGTTGAGACTGAAGTGGCGGCGTAGAAAGATGCTGTCCAAGACCTGCTCCTAGACCCCGGCGTAAGATTTTTCAGAGCGTACCACAAGACGCGTTTTCGGCGAGGCCATGCCCAGTCCCACAAGCCAGTCCGATCCCAGCCGCGAGCACCATCGCCGCAGCCTGCTCGAGATCCTGCAGGCAGCGCTCGAGGCGGTCGAAGGCCGCCGGGCAGTCGCCACCCGTCTCGCCTGCTCGCCCGCCCCGTCCGAGGTGACCCTGGTGGCCATCGGCAAGGCCGCCGGCGCAATGGCCCTCGGCGCCGCGGATGCCTGGGGCCCCGCCATCACCGGGGGACTCGTGATCGGCAAGCGCGGACACCTGGATCGTGCCGGACTGCTCGCCCGTAGGCTCGAGAGCCTGGTGGGCGGGCACCCGGTGCCGGACGCGCGCAGCCTGGAAGCGGGCCGGCGCCTGCTCGCCCTGCTCGCGGAGCTACCGCCGGGGCGCGAGCTGCTGTTCCTGCTCTCGGGCGGGGCGTCGAGTCTCGTGGAGGCCCCGGCCGCCGGTCTGGGGCTCGCGGATCTCGAGCGCGCGACCGGGTGGCTGCTCGGCAGCGGCCTCGACATCACGCGGATGAACCGGGTCCGCAAGGCCCTGTCGCGCATCAAGGGCGGGGGCCTGCTGCGGCATCTGGCCGGGCGCCCCGTCCGCGCCCTGCTGATCTCCGATGTCCCGGGCGACGACCCGGCAGTCATCGGCTCCGGGCTGCTGGTGCCCGACAAAACACTGGGCGATGCGGCTTCGCTGCACCTTCCTGCCTGGCTTGCGGCGGCCGTTTCCGCGGGGCTGGCCGAGCGGGCGTCAGCACCCGTCTTCGCGGCGCCCCCGCTGGAAATCCTGGCTCGGTTGGACGACGCCAAAGCGGCGGCCGCCGCCCGCGCCCGCGACCTCGGCTACAGCGTCCGAGTCCACGCCCCGTTCCTCGACGGCGACGCCGCGACAGCCGGCAGGTGCCTGGCCAGTATCCTCGCGACAGAGGACCCGGCCGTGCACGTCTGGGGCGGAGAGACCACCGTGCGCCTGCCCCCGCATCCGGGCCGAGGCGGACGCAACCAGCATCTCGCTCTCGCGGCGGCCCTGTCCCTGCAGGGCCGTGAGGATCTCTACCTGCTCGCGGCCGGCACCGACGGCACCGATGGGCCCACCGACGACGCGGGCGCTCTGGTCGACGGCTACACCATCGAGCGGGCGGCCGTGCACGGCCTGGACGCAACCGAGCATCTGAACCGGGCCGATTCGGGGACCTTGCTGGAGTGCGCCGGTGACCTCATCCACACCGGCCCAACGGGCACCAACGTCATGGATCTGGTCCTCGGTCTTCGCTGCGGCGCAAGCGGCGCCCCCCGAGTGGACCACGGGCAGGTTGGGCGCAACCGACCTCATCCGGCAGAATAAGCGATGATCGAAAACCTGTTCACCCGCGCGCTCGACTGCTTGCGAGCCGAAGACCCCCAGATCAAGGCCGCCTTGACGGAGCGGCTCGGGCGAGACTGGCGGGCGGGTCGGCTCGACCTCGATCAGCCCCCCGACCTGCCCGACATCGATCAACCCGGCCGCCCAAGGCGGCCCGAGCTGGTGGCCCCGCGACGGCTCGCCAAGCGCGGCATGGGCACGCCCCGCGGCCGTGCTGCCCTGATCCACGCAGTGGCCCACATCGAATTCAACGCCATCAATCTCGCGCTCGACGCGGTCTATCGCTTCCGGGATCTGCCAAAGGCCTTCTACGACGACTGGGTCGGCGTAGCCTGCGAGGAGACGCGCCATTTCGGGATGGTGCGCCGCCGGCTCCTCGAGCTCGGCTTCGAGTACGGCGACTTCCCGGCCCACGACGGGCTCTGGTCCCTGGCCCGCCAGACCGCCGCCGATCCGCTGCTTCGGATGGCCCTGGTGCCCCGGGTGATGGAGGCGCGGGGCCTGGACGTGACCCCCGGGATGATCGAGCGCTTCCGGGCCGCGGGCGACGCGGAGCCCGCCGCCGCCCTCGAGATCATCCTGCGTGACGAAGTCGGCCACGTGCGGGCCGGCACGCGCTGGCTGAGATTCCTGTGCGCCGAGCGTGAGCTCGACCCCGAGGCCACCTACTTCGCGCTGCTCGAGGAGCACCTGGGCGAGGCCCTGCGCTACCCCCTGCATCGGGAGGCCCGCCGACAGGCCGGCTTCAGCGAGTCCGAGCTGAGACGGCTGGAGCAGCTCTGCGTGCGCCCCTGACGCCCTGGCGGAACAGGCGGCGTCGCAGGCTCAGGCGCCGTTGATCAGATCGTCGAGCTCACCGATCAGCGCCTCGAGACGTTCAGTCTCGATCTCCAACGCGCGAAAGCTCTCCTCCGCCAACGGCCGGATGGCGCTCTTCTCGGGCAGGCTCATCCCCGCATCCAGAATCGCCCGAGTGCGCGGAATGAAGACCCACTCGAGCCACTGGCTCAGCTCCAGGGTATCGAAACAGAACGGCACTGTGCTCTCGAAGGCCTCCGGTGGTGGCGGGTGCGCTTCCCAAAGGCCGGCGCGCTGCATCTCGCGCTCGATTGCTGCAAGGATAGCTGCGCAACGCTGCCGTCTGTCGTCCGCCATCGATCGCTCCTCCGCTGAAGCCTGCCGCTGCACTATCCGGGAAATTGTCCGGGGCCGTTACCGAAGCGACAGAAAGACATCGCGAGCTGGAGGTCGCTGCCACGCCTGCATCGAAGGCCCGTAGGTTAGCGCCCAGCGCCTACCTGGGATTCCAGCTCGGTGCGGCTCCGATCGTCGGCCAGCTTCGCAGCCCGACCTACTGGCTTTGAGCGACATCGCCACGCCGAAACACCCCAGTCTCGAAACCGCAAGGCCCCACGCACAGATAAGGCCCATGCTCGGGCCCCCAGTCCCCTAGCACGATGCGCTCGGCCTGCGCACCATCCAGCTCGAATCGGTGGACCGCCGCTCGATGGGTATGGCCATGAATCAAACGGCGCACCCCGAGCCGACGCAGATAGGCCCGCACGGTCTCCGGGTTGACGTCCATGATCTCTGAGGCCTTCATGGAGGTCGCCTCGCCGCTGCGCCGGCGGTAGTCCGCGGCGATGCGCCGGCGGCCCTCCAGGGACCGCAAGAGGAACAGCCGTTGCACCAGAGGGTTGCGCAGGCGACGGCGCGCCCGCTGGTAATCCCGGTCATCGGTGCACAGCAAGTCGCCGTGCATCAGCAGGGTCGGCTGCCCATAGAGGTCGACCTTGGCCGGATCGGGAAGGATATGACAGCCCGTGGCCCGCTCGAAGCGGCGCCCGAGCAAGAAGTCGCGGTTGCCCCGCTGTAGGAGGACCGCAACCCCGCCGTCGGTCAGCGTACGCAGAGCGTCGATCACCTGAGCCGCCGGCGGTGCGCGGTCGTCGTCGCCGATCCAGGCATCGAACAGATCACCGAGGATATAGAGCCGCTCGGCCCGGGCGGCCCGGCGCTCGACGAACGCCAGGAACAGATCCGTGGCGGCCTCCCGCCCGGCCGCCAGATGCAGATCCGAGATGAACAGGGATTCGGCCAACGGCCGCCCCGTCACTCGTCGATCAGCGCCTGCTCGATCACCACATCGTGGACGGGCACGTCCTGGTGACCGTGCTGAGTGCTCGTGTGCACGGCCTTGAGGCGCTCGACGACATCCATGCCCTTGACCACGCGCCCGAACACGCAATAGCCCCAGCCGTCCTGCCCCGGATAGTCGAGAAAGCCGTTGTCCGAGACATTGATGAAGAACTGCGCGGTCGCCGAATGGGGCTGCATGGTGCGCGCCATGGCGATCGTCCCCTTCTGGTTCTTGAGGCCGTTCTTGGCCTCGTTCTCCACCGCCGCGCGGGTCTGCTTGGCGATCATGCCGGGGCGAAAGCCCCCGCCCTGGATCATGAAACCGTCGATCACGCGGTGGAACAAGGTTCCGTCATAGAAGCCCTCGCGCACGTATTGCAGGAAATTCTCCACCGTCTTCGGCGCGCGCTCGGCATCGAGCTCGAGGACGATGTCGCCGTAGGCTGTCTTCAGGGTAACCATCTATTTGGCCTTTTGTTCGTCTTGGATGCGTGAGACATGCTCGATGACCACCGGCTCGCGCGGCACGTTCTGAAGCCCGATGGGCAGGGTCTGCGTAGGCTGGGAAGCGATGCGGTCGACCACGTCCATGCCGTCGGTGACACGTCCGAACACCGTGTAGCCCCAGCCCCCGCTCGTCTTGGCCCTGAAATCGAGCGCCAGATTGTCCGCCTGGTTGATGAAGAACTGCGACGTGGCCGAGTCGGGATCGGAGGTGCGGGCCATGGCGATGGTCCCGCGCTCGTTTTTCAGACCGTTGTCAGCCTCGTTGGGGATCGGGTCGCGCGTCGGCTTGCGCTGGTAGTGCACGTCGAAGCCACCGCCCTGGACCATGAAGCCCTGGATCACGCGATGGAACACGGTGCCGTCATAGAAGCCCGCGTCGACGTACTTCAGAAAGTTCTCCACCGTCTTCGGGGCCTTGTCCGGGTAGAGCTCCAGGCGGATCTCACCCTGGCTGGTCTGCATAAGAACGCCCACGCCCGCGGCGAGGGCCGGGGACAAGCCGACGAGCCCCAGGGCCCCCAGCAGCAAACGAATCAGCAACGCCTTCATCGGTTTTCGAGCCTCCGGATTCTGCACTTACGGCCATTATACGGACGCCCGGCGGGCCTGCAAAAAGACCGGAGCCAGCCGCTTTTGTGGCTTTCGTTTAACATGCCTGGGCATCCCCGCCAAGGCCCCGTAATGCTCAAGATCTACAACAGTCTCGCCAACGCCAAGGAGGAGCTCCGGCCGATCGAAGCGGGCAAGGTGCGCATGTATGTCTGCGGCATGACCGTCTACGACCTCTGCCACCTGGGCCACGCGCGGGTGATGGTGGTGTTCGACGTGGTGGCCCGTTATCTGCGCGCGCGAGGCTATGACCTGACCTACGTCCGCAACATCACCGACATCGACGATAAGATCATCAAGCGTGCCAACGAGCGCGGCGAGCCGTTCCGGACGCTCACCGAGCGCTTCATCGAGGAGATGCACCGGGACTCGGCGGCGCTGGGCATACTGCCGCCCGACGCCGAGCCCAAGGCCAGCGAGCACATCGGCGAGATCATCGCGATGATCCAGCGCCTGATCGGCCTCGGCCACGCCTACCGGGCCGACAACGGCGACGTCTACTACGATGTGCGCAGCTTTCCCGAGTACGGCAAACTCTCGGGCAAGTCGATCGACAATCTCGAGTCCGGGGCCCGGGTGGAGCCCGGCGAGGCAAAGCGAGACCCCCTCGACTTCGCCCTCTGGAAGGCCGCCAAGCCCGGTGAGCCCGCCTGGGACTCGCCCTGGGGCCCGGGCCGGCCCGGCTGGCACATCGAGTGCTCGGCCATGTCCACCGCGGCGCTCGGCAACCACTTCGACATCCACGGCGGGGGAGCGGACCTGCAGTTCCCCCACCACGAGAACGAGATCGCCCAGTCCGAGGGCGCCACCGGCGAGCCCTTCGTCAATTACTGGATGCACAACGGGTTCGTGCGGGTGAACGAAGAGAAGATGTCCAAGTCCCTGGGCAACTTCTTCACCGTGCGCGAGATCCTGGAGCGGTACCGCCCCGAAGAGGTACGCTACTTCATCCTCACCAGCCAGTACCGCAGCCCGCTCAACTACGACGCAGAGCACTTGGAGAACGCCCGCGCGGCGCTCACGCGGCTCTACATGGCCCTGCGGGGGTTGCCCGAGGCCGAGCCCGCCGGAGGCGAGGCGTTCACGGAGCGCTTCGAGGCCGCGATGGACGACGACTTCAACACCCCCGAGGCGCTGGCAGTGCTGTTCGATCTGGTGCGCGAGGTCAACCGGGCGCGGGCCGAGTCGGAGACCGAGGTAGCGGGACTCGGGGCGGAGCTGCGACGGTTGGCAGGAATCCTCGGGTTGCTACAGGACGATCCGGATGAGTTCCTAAAAGGCAAGAGCTACGCGCTGTTGGAAATGCCCGCCTTCCGAATCGCCGCGTCCGGTGGCCCGGTCCTGAGTGATGAAGGGATCGACGGTCTAATCCGGCGACGAACGCAAGCCCGGAAGGCCAAGAATTGGGCCGAGTCCGACCGCATCCGCGACGAGCTCAAGGCGGCCGGCGTGATCCTCGAGGACGGCCCCCAGGGAACCACCTGGCGCCGCGCCTGACGCGGCGTTCACATTGACCCCTGCCGGGCCTCTGCCAGACTTTGTGGAAAAGACGGATATAGCGGCCCACCCGTGAGCAGGGCCGCACATGACCTGGGGGAGGTCGGAAATGAAGGACCTGGAGCACTATCTCGACATCCTGGTGGAGCGCAAGGGCTCCGACCTGTTCTTCAGCGCCGGCGCCCCGGTGCACATCAAGATCGAAGGGGTGATGGAGCCCCTGGAGCCGGAGCCCCTGAGCCCCGAAGACGTTAAGGCACTCGCCTACACCCTGATGTCCGAGACCCAAGCCGCCGCCTTCGCCGAGCGCCCAGAGATGAATCTGGCACGGGGCCGCGCCGGGGCCGGACGCTTCCGGGTCAACATCTATCGCCAGCGCGGCGCGGTGGCGATGGTGATCCGCTTTCTCACCGAAGACATACCGGAGCTCGCCAGCCTGGGGCTGCCCCCGATCCTCCAGGATCTGGTCATGGAGCAGCGCGGCATCATCTTCGTGGTCGGGGCGACCGGCTCGGGCAAGTCCACCACCCTGGCCGCCATGGTCGATCACTACAACCGAAACCGCGTCGGACACGTGCTCGCGGTGGAAGACCCGATCGAATACATTCACCAGTATAAGAAATCCATCGTCGACCAGCGCGAGGTCGGCTTCGATACCCTGTCCTATGCGGAGGCCTTGAAGAACGCGATGCGCGAGGCCCCGGACGTCGTGCTGATCGGCGAGATCCGCGATCGCGAGACCATGGAGCACGCCTTCCAGTACTCCGAAACCGGCCATCTCTGCGTGACCACCCTGCACGGCAACAACACTTACCAGGCGCTGGAGCGCGTCGTGACCTTCTTTCCGACCGAGGCCCGGGAGCAGCTCTTCATGGCGCTCTCGCTCAACGTCCGGGCGATCCTCTCCCAGCGTCTGGTGACCGGGCCGGACGGCAAGCGGCTGCCGGCGACCGAGCTGCTCCTTCCCACCCCACTGGTGCGCGACCTGATCCTCAAGGGCCGCATCGACGCGGTGCGCGACGCGATCTCCCGCAACACCGAGGCCGGCTCCCACACCTTCGACCAATCGTTGTACCGGCTCTACCAGCAGGGCAAGATCAGCCAGCACGAGGCGCTGGCGCACGCCGAGTCGCCGAGCAACCTCTCGGTCATGATCCGCACCCAGGGCGGCGCCCGATCCCTGATCTGAGGCCCGGGCTCAGTTGTGAAGACCGGGGGTGGCCCCTAGAATGCGGCTAGTCCCTGGGGAGCACCGTTCAGGAATGGGCAGCGAATTCGACGAGCGCGCCGCCGAGCTGATCGGGGCCGGCCGGTTCCTGTTCTCGCGCGGCTGGGTCCCCGCCACCAGCGGCAACTTCTCGGCGCGTCTGGCAGACGGCCGCCTGGCGCTCACCGTATCGGGCCGCCATAAAGGGCGGCTGACCCCAGCCGACATCCTGCTCGCCGACGCCGACGGGCGCTGTCTGGATCAGCGTCGCCCATCGGCGGAGACCGCCCTGCACGTGCAGCTTTACCGGCGCTTTCCCGCCGTGCACGCCGTACTGCACCCCCACTCGGTCAATGCCACCCTGCTCTCGCTCCTGCACCGGGACGAGCTGGTGCTGCAAGACTACGAGCTCCTGAAGGCCTTTCCCGGGGTAGACAGCCACGAGTGCCGGGTGCGGGTGCCGATCTTCCCGAACGACCAGGACATACCCCGGCTGGCTGCACGGGTGGACGCTTGGATGGACGACGAAGGAGCGGCGCTGCACGGCTATCTGATTGCGGGCCACGGCTTCTACACCTGGGGCGCGAGCGTCGATGACGCGCTGCGTCATGTCGAGGCCTTCGAATTTCTATTCGATTGTGAGATGCGTCTGCGCGGAGGCATGAGATGAGTCTGCTTGCGATCTACCCCGAAGACGGCGACCAGGCCCCGAAGGTGCTGCGCGACAGCGCCGAGGTCGCGGCCGCGCTGGCCGGCATCGGCGTGCAGCTGGAACGCTGGGCAGCCGATCGACCCCTGTCGTCGGACGCCGGCCAAGAGGAGGTGCTCGAGACGTACGCCGACGCCATCGCCCGGCTCAACGCCCACCACGGCTTCCAGTCCGTGGACGTGGTGAGCCTGCGCCCCGACAACCCCAAAGCCGGGGAGATGCGCCAGAAATTCCTCTCCGAGCACACCCACGCGGACTTCGAGATCCGCTTCTTCGTCGACGGGCGCGGACTCTTCTACCTGCACGCCGGCGGCAACGTGTACTGCGTGCTTTGCGCCCAAGGCGACCTGATCAGCGTCCCTGCCGACACGACCCACTGGTTCGACATGGGCGCCACACCGGACTTCAAGTGCATTCGATTCTTCACCACCGCGGACGGATGGGTCGGCCGCTTCACGGGCAGCCCGATCGCCGCCCAGTTTCTCGATTTCGACCGCTTCGTCGAGCTCTTCGCATGACCCAAGAAAACCAGTTGAACCACCATGGCACCGAGATCGCCCAGGGTTTCAAGGATATATTCGCGAAACGGGAGTCACCCTTTGGGCGAAACACCTGCTGCCGCATTGGGTGCGTAACTACCCCTGCTTGGCGGGCCCAATGGCCGTTTTTCGGATGACGGGCATGGGCGACTGCCGTCGAACAACTGCTTCCACCCAAGCAGTGGGGTGCGGGCCGAGCGCGGCATGATCCGGGCCATCCTCACCGACATCGAAGGCACGACCACCTCGGTCTCCTTCGTTTTCGAGGTCCTGTTCCCGTACGCTCGGGCACGCATGGCAGACTTCGTGCGCGAGCATGCGGCCGAGCCCGCGGTACGGAAGCAGCTCGAGGCCGTCGCCGCCGAGGCGGGACACCCGCTGAGCGACGACGAGGCCGTCGTCCAGCTGATCCGCTGGATCGACGAGGACCGCAAGATCACCCCCCTTAAGACCGTCCAGGGCATGATATGGAAGGAGGGGTACGAGCGCGGCGACATTACCAGCCACGTCTACGAGGATGCCGTGCGCAATCTGCGCCGCTGGCACGCCGAGGGCCTTCGCCTCTACGTCTACTCCTCGGGATCGGTGCTGGCCCAAGAGCTGCTGTTCGGTCACAGCCCTGTAGGGGATCTCAGGCCGCTGATCGATGGCCACTTCGACACCCGCACCGGCCCCAAGCGCGAGGCGCCCTCGTACACCGCGATCGCCAGCGAGATCGGGCTCCCGCCGGAGGAGATCCTGTTCCTCTCGGACATCCGCGAAGAGCTGGAGGCGGCCCGCGCCGCCGGCATGCGAACCGCTTGGCTGGTGCGCGACGGCGCGCTGGACCCGAGTGCGTCGCACCCTCAGGCGCGCGACTTCGACGGCCTCAGGGTGGACTGAAGCGAGGGATTGTAGGAGCGGGCTCCAGCTCGCCATCCCAGCGGCGCCTAAACGCTGGACAATGTAGCCCGGACACAGTGAAACGCAATCCGGGGCCGTCACCGACGGCACCCGAAACGATAACGCGCCCCGCCGCCTCAACGGCCCGCAGGCTTGCTCGCCACCCGATCACGCAGGTACACGGGCAGCGCCTGCTCCGCGGGGACGCCCTCGCCACGCGCCAGACCCCGCGCTCCAAGCAGGGCGACGTCCTGGGCGCTGCACAGCAGCTCCCCGTCGATCCCGTCGATGCGTCCGGCGAGCCTTTCGCCAAGAATTGCGCCGTAGGCAGACCATCCGCTGCCGACCCCCCACCATCTGCCTTCTTCGGGCAGCGTCACAAGGCCCGCAGGCGCAAGCTCCTCCGCCAGGACCGGCTCCACCAGCCCGTCCTCCCCGCATCGGTAGCCGGCCCAGTACACCTCATCCATGCGTGCGTCCAGCGCTGGCAGGACCCTGTCTGCACCGCACTCGCGCACAGCGCGCTGGGCCAGCGCAGCCAAGGTCGAGACCGGCACTACCGGCAGGCCGGCGCCGAACGCCGCGCCCTGCACCACGCCCGTGGCGATGCGCACCCCCGTGAAGGCACCGGGACCGCGCCCGAAGGCGAGGCCGTCCAGATCCGCGAGCCGAAGTCCGGCTTCGGTCAGCAATGCATCCATCATCGGGATGATCCGCTCGGCATGGCGCCGGGGGGCGAGCTCCCAACGCAGCCGCACCTCGCCGTCTAGGTAGAGGGCAGCGGAGCAGGCCTCGCTGGAGGTGTCGATGGCGAGCAGTCGCATGGGTTGGGGGTCGGATCAGCGATCGCCACCCTACCGCCGTCCCGGACCTCAACGCAATGGCCATCGGCGCCGGGACCCGAGACGCGGAGATCCCGTCGTCTGCCGTATGAGAGCGTCGGGTAGCGGCTGCGCCGCAACCGACGATTGTTCGATCTTTCCCCGTCTACCGCCTACCGTGGGTTCGATCTTCGCTGGCTACGGTCTACCGTCTACCGGTCTGCAAAGAACCTCTCTACCTCCCCCATCTCCCGTGTCCGCGCCATCGGCGGCATGCTGTCGAGAAAGACGCGGCCGTAGGGGCGGGACAGCAGACGCGGGTCGCAGAGCACCAGGACGCCGCGGTCGCGCTCGTCGCGGATCAGGCGGCCCGCGCCCTGCTTGAGCGCAATCGCCGCCTGGGGTACCTGCAGGTCCATGAACGGGTTGCCGCCATTGCGGCGCAGGGCGTCGATACGGGCCTGCAGAACCGGCTCACCCGGAGAGGCGAACGGCAGCTTGTCGATGATCACGCAGGAGAGCGCCTCGCCGCGCACGTCCACCCCTTCCCAGAAGCTGGAGGTACCGAGCAGCACGGCGTCGCCCAAACTCCGGAAACGCTCCAACAGATCGTTCTTGGGCGCCTCGCCCTGGATCAGCAGCGGGAATCGCACCCGGTCCGCGAGCAGCTGGGCGGCCCGCTGCAAGGCACGATGGCTGGTGAACAGCAGGAAGGCCCGGCCCCGGCTCGCCTCTAGAACCGGGATCGCCACCTCGACCACGGCCTCGGTGTGGTCCGGCCGGTTCGGGTTCGGGAGCCCCCGGGGGACGAACCAGAGCGCTTGATGGGGGTAATCGAAGGGGCTCTCCCAACGCCCGGTGCGCGCCTCTTCGAGCCCTAGCTGGCGCTGGAAATGATCGAACCGCCCGCCGACCGCGAGAGTCGCGGAGGTGAAGATCCAGCCCCGCGCCAGCCGCTCCATATGGCTACGCACCAGGCCCGCGATGTCCAACGGCGTGCGATTGAGCCGGAAGCTTTGGGGAAAGGTCTCGAACCAGCGAATGGCGTCGTCGCAGTCACCGTCCGAGATCCCTTCCAGCAGATCCCCGAGGCGCGCGCTGCGCTCGCGGCAGCTCTCCAGTCCCTTGCCCCGGCCCGCGAGCGATTCCAGCACCTGCCCCAGGTCCTTGAGGGTCTCGCGGACCGTTTTCAGTCCGTACTCCACCCGGGCGTCGCCTTCCACGTCGGTCCAGGCGCCCCGCCGCGGCTCCACGCCGAACAGCAGTCGCAGGTCGCGTACAGCCTTTTCCAGGGCGGCAGTGCGGCCCGGCAGCTCCGGCTGATCCCCAGCCTCGGCCCGGTGCTCCAGCTGCGCGTCCCGAGCCAGCTCCAGCAGCTGCCGGCCGCTCACCGACTGGCCGAAGAAGTTGCCCGCCACCTCCGCCAGCTGGTGCGCCTCGTCCACCACCACGGCATCCGCGGCGGGCAGCAGCTCGCCGAAGCCGTCGTCGCGCAGGGCGAAGTCGGCGCAGATCAGGTGATGGTTGACCACCACGAGGTCCGCCTCCTGGGCGCGGCGTCGGGCCTCCACCAAGTGGCAGCGGCCATATGCCGGACAGTCCTGGCCCAGGCAGTTTTCGGTAGTGGAGGTCACCAGCGGCCAGACCGGCGAGCGCTCCTGCACCTGGCGCAGCTCCGAGACATCGCCGCTGCGTGTGACGCTCGCCCAGTCGCGCACCTGGGCGAGATCGGCCGACAGCTCCCGACGGCGGCTCGAGGGGTCCAGCAGGGCATTGTCCAGGCGGTGCAGACAGAGATAGTTGGAACGCCCCTTGAGCAGGGCGGCATCGGCGGGCACGGCCAGCGCCTTACGCACCGTCGGCAGATCGCGGTGAAACAACTGGTCCTGGAGATTGCGCGTGCCGGTGGAGACGATCACCTTGCGGCCGGAGACCAGCGCAGGCACGAGATAGGCAAAGGTCTTGCCGGTGCCGGTCCCGGCTTCGGTGATCAGCACCCCGCCTTCCTCCAGGGTGGCTGCCACGGCAGTGGCCATCTGGGCCTGCTGGGGCCTCAGAGAGAAGCCGCGGACATGGCGGGCCAGGGGGCCATCCGGGCCGAAGAGGGCATCCATGCTGTCCATCGGGTCAGCCGTGCGGGGCCGACGCGCACTCATCCCTTGGCCGGAGGCTCCCAGTAGCCGAAGGCGCTCTGCTCCCGGGCCGTCTGCTGGCGCTTGATGTTCTCGATGGTGTCCTCCATGACGTGGCGGGCGAAGGCGGTCAGATCGTCGAAGTAGCCCTGTTTTTCGGCTTCGGTCGCGTCCTCGCCCCCCAGGATGTAACCCATGAGCGCCGCCAGATACTGCAGGGCAAAGCCGGGATCCGAGGCCCCGGGATCGTTCCTCTCCAGGGCCTGACGGACCTCGCGCAGCAGGTCAGGGGAAAGCTTGATGTCGCTCATGACGGAGTCCGGATGGTGAGTGTCGGAGCCAGACGTTTGGAAGCTAACACAGCACGGCACCGGGAGGAAACGGAGAGCCGGAGCCGAGCCCCGGTCAACTTCCGTAGCGCCCATGGCCCGGACGCCGCGAAGCGAAATCCAGGGAGCCAGGACCAGGAAGGCCCCGTCAGCGCAGACTTTCGGCCTTGAGCTCCGCGGCCTGGGCGCCGGCCAGATCCCCGGCCTCCCGTCGTGTAGCGGCGATCAACAGCCAGTTGTCCCGCCGCAGGGCCCGGTCCGGCCCCGCCAGGGCATTCGACTTCTCGGCCAGCTGAGCCGCCTGATCCAGGTGGTGCTGCTCCACCCGCAGGTGGGCAAGCTGGTTCCAGAGGTAGGGATTGCGCGGCTCGATGTGCAGCGCGCGCTCGAGAGAGGCCGAGGCCCCCACCACGTTCCCGGCACCTTGCTGGGCCGCCGCGGCAACGACCAGGGAGTGCGCGGCCGCCCCATAGACCGGCTCGACGACCGGCGGTGGGGCTGGGCGGTACGGCTGTACCTGGACCTCGGGCGGCTGCGGGGGCGGAAGGGGTCGCGGGCGCAAGGGATGCACACGGGCCGCCGGCGGCAAGGGCGCCGGACGCGGTGGCACCGGCGCGCGGCGCTCTTGCACCGGCGGGGCGGTGCTGCAGCCGACCAAGGTGAGCGCCGTTACCAGCAGGGCGATCAGATACCTCATTCGAGCACTCTCCGGAGATAGTTCAAGGCCCGGTTGCCCACGCACGAGGAGGTCAGGCTGGGCACGCCCCCGGCGAGAAACGGCTCCTGGCGCGCACCTGGGCAGGACTCGTCGGCGAGCATCCCGTTCGCGGGATCGATCCAGACCAGGGCGATGTCGTCAGGCGGAGTCAGCACCAACGGCTTGGGCCCCGCATCCCGCATTATCGCCCCCCAGATCCGCAGGGCCCCGGTGGCACCGCTCAGGCCCGCTGGCTTGTTGTCGTCGCGTCCCACCCAGACCACCGCGACCTTATCACCCCCGAACCCGGCGAACCAGCTGTCGCGCAGGTCGTCGGTGGTGCCGGTCTTGCCCGCGAGGTCGAGATCCGCGGGCAGATAACGCGAGAGCGACCGGCCCGTACCCTCGGTCACTACCGCCTGCATGGCGCGGGTGACCAGATAGACGGGTCCTGCCGGAACCGAGCGGTGCACCGTGACCGGGTAGCGCTGCAGGGGCTTCCCGTCGTGGGTCATGACCTCGCGAATCGCTCGCAGGGGGGACGTGAAGCCACCCGCCGCCAAGGTCTGGTAGACCTGGGCCACCTCCAGGGGCGAGATCGCGATCGCGCCAAGGAGCAGGGACGGGTAGGCGTCGAAGGGCCTGGCCACGCCCAGGGCGCGCAGCGTATCGGCCACGGCGTCCACGCCTATGTCCATGCCGATCCGGACCGTGGCCTGGTTGTAGGAGTGCGCCAGCGCGTCCTCCACCGTCACCCGCCCGTGCTCGCGCCGATCGTAGTTCTTCGGGGCCCAGACCTTCCCGGCGGGGCCCGGGACACGGATCTCGCTGTCATCCACCAGGGTCGTCAGGCTGTACTCCTTGGGTCGGCTCAGGGCGGTCAGATACACCGCCGGCTTGACCAGGGATCCGATGGGTCGTACCGCCTCGACGGCACGGTTGAAGCCCGCGTACCGCGCATCGCGACCGCCGACCACGCACAGGATCTCGCCGCTCTGGCTGTCGACCACCACCGCGGCACCCTCCAGCACCTCGCCGCCCATATGGTGGCCCGCTTCCAGGCGCGTCAGCCCCTCGGCCATCCGAACCTCCGCCTCGTCCTGCACCGCGGGATCGAGTGTGGTGAAGATACGCAGACCCTCGGAGGTCAGGTCATCTTCCCGGTAATCGCGATGCAGCTGGCGGCGCACCAGATCCATGAACGCGGGGTACCGGCCCCTGCCCTGGCCCTTCACCGCGCTCACGCCCAGGGGCTCGGCCTTGGCCTTGGCCGCCTGCTGGGCGGTGATATAGCCCTGCTCCACCATCAGGTCGAGCACCAGGTCACGCCGTTCGTGCGCCCGGCCGGGGTGGCGGCGTGGGTCGTAATAGGAGGGGCCGCGCGGCAACGCCGCCAGCAAGGCCTGCTGGGCCAGGTCCAGCTCGTCCAGCGGACGGTTGAAATAGAACTGGCTGGCCAAGCCGAAGCCGTGGATCGCCCGGGGCCCATCCTGGCCGAGAAAGATCTCGTTGGCGTAGACCTCGAGGATCTCGTCCTTGCTGTAGTGCAGCTCCAGCAGAACGGCCATGGCCGCCTCGGTGATCTTGCGTACCAGCGTGCGCTCGTCGCTCAGGTAGAAATTCTTGACCAGCTGCTGGGTGAGCGTGCTCCCGCCCTGCACCAGGCTGTGCGAGCGCACATCCGCCCAGAGCGCACGGATGATCGCCCGGGGATCCACCCCGTGGTGCTCGTAGAAATTGCGGTCTTCCACCGCGATCAGGGCCTTGACGAGGGTGTCGGGCAGATCCTGCCGGCGCACCAGCACGCGGTCTTCGTTCGAGGCTGGATAGATGCTGCCCACCAACGGCGGCTCCAGGCGCACCAGCGGCAGCGTCGCGCCGGTCGCGCCGTCGTGCAGCTCCCGCAGCACCCCGCCGTCGAACTGCAGGTCCAGGGTGCGCGCCGGCTCGGTGGCGTCCCAGAACTCGAAGCCGCGCGTGTGCACCACGAAGTGCCCGCCGGAGACCGAGTAATCCCCCGGAATGCGCGGGTGCTCGGTGCGTTGGTAACCGAGGCGTGCCAGCTCCCGGGCGAACTGGGCGGCACTGATGTCCGCCATCGGGTAGAGCTCGAGGGCGCGGGCATAGACCCGCGCCGGAAGCGCCCAGCGCTTGCCCTCGAACTTGGTGCGCACGTCATGGTCGAGGCTCGCCAGGTATGCCCCGACACCGAGGGTGAACAACAGGGCGAGCGCCAGCAGGCGCACCCACCAGGAAGAGCCTCGCCGGACTGCGGGCCGTCGCGATCTGTTG
>Ga0315556_1001178_pt1 | contig 15997 bp, 15 predicted proteins | sample SalMarSW160310MG_FD_202112 | JGI IMG/M metagenome (GOLD analysis project Ga0315556, IMG submission 202112) | Salt marsh sediment microbial communities from the Plum Island Ecosystem LTER, Massachusetts, United States - Salt Marsh Sediment SW1603-10 ...
TTGCCTTCGATAAATTGAATTGGGAAAACCCCAAAAAAATCTTTATCAACATATAAAGCACTCTCATAAAAATTCTTTTTCCTATAAGAAGCGAGTACCTGTTTCTCGGAAATTCTCACTGCTTTTTCTATCTCAGGTATGTCTTCTTTTGCAGCTGGTGCAAACGGAAGCATTACCGGGGCTATTGTTTCCGTTCCTGTGTTTCTTTTTACTTCGGTTAAAACTCTGTAGATGCGGTCTTTTTTAGGATAAAACCCGTCAAAGCTTAATTCGTAAAGAATTACCATAGATATTAGTAATACACAGGCAAGTCCTGCAGCCAAACCCAGGATATTAATTACTGAGAATCCTTTTTGCTTTCTGAAATTTCTCAATCCAACTTTAACGTAATTCAGAAATAATGTAGGGACAAATCTTGACTGTTTCCAGGTAGGCCTGCCACTGATATTTTTTGTATCTGTTTTAAAGAATTCAGTACCGATATTTTCAACCTCACCAATTTCAGCCGCCGCTCTTGCAAACGATTCCTCTTCGCCCATTCCTTTGTTTGAATTATCCTCAATAAGGTCGCGGAGGTGTGATTCTAATTCTTCGATATAGCCGTCTTCCATCGAAGGATTTTTGCGAAGAGATTTTTTCCAGTTCTCAATGGCTTTATTTAAATTGAACATATTTCTTCTCAAATAATTATTCATATTTAATAGAATCAACAGGGTTCATTCTTGCTGCTTTATATATTTTAACCCAGACCGTAAGAAATGCTATCAGAAACACACCTGTCAGTGCTGCTGCTAACATCCACCAGGTTATTGAAATTCTGTAAGCAAAATTCTGCAGCCAGCTTTGCATAAATAAATATGAGAATGGTGCGGCGGCAATACACCCGATGAAGACAACTAACATAAATCCAATTGCAACCATTTTAAAAATATCTGTTTCCGAAGCGCCCAAAACTTTTCGTATACCTATTTCCTTAATCTTTCTTTCAATTGTAAATGACACCAGGGCAAATAATCCAAGGCTTGCAATCAATATGCTGACAATAGAAAACACTAAAAATAATTGCGCCTGTTTTTGGTCAGTTTCCATATAAGAACGGAATTTGTTGTTGAGAAAATTAAATTCCATCGGGTTTTCCGGATCAAATTTTTTATTGATTTTACGGATTTGTGATATTGTATTATTCCAATTTTCGGTTTTTATTCTAAACGAATAATAGTCAATTTTCTGTATAGGGTTCTTATAATATGATATTATAATAGGCTTCTTTTCAGACTTGAATGATTCAAAATGAAAATCGTTTACAACCCCGATAACATTAACATTAAATACGTTATCGAGCCTATCTACCGCACCACCAAACCGGACACTAGGGATTTGCAAATTTGCACCAACAGGATTATCAAGGCCTAGAGATTTTGCCGCTAATGAATTTATTAGAACAAAACCAGAATCATTTTTACCGCGAATAAAATTTCTCCCTTCCAGAAGTTTTATTTTATAGGTATTTAAAAAATCTTCATCTGCCGCCATAAATATCATTTCTGTATTTTTTGTTCTGCCTTTTCTTTCAACTTCAACCTCAGGAATATTTTTCCATTCAAAGGGTACCCGGTTAGTAGCACTAACCGATTTAACTTCTTTAATGTTTGAGACTTCATTCTTAAATGACTGATAGGATTTGCGGAGGTTGTTGCTGTTAATGTCCATAACCAAAAGATCATTTATTTTGAATCCCAATTGTTTATGGCGCATATATTCGAGCTGATTGTAGATGACAATAGTTGAAAAAATCATTATGAACGATGCGGCAAATTGTAAAAAAACCAGCACTTTCTTAAAGTTTATTTTCCCGTCATTTATACTGATTCTTGAATTGAGGGCTTCAGCCGGCCGGATTTTAAGCATTAAAAAAGACGGGTAAATTGTAGTCAGACCAATTATAATCAACATTACAATGACAAGAGTAGTTGCTGAATTAAAATTAATCATTGAAAGGGATAGATTTTTATCGAGATAATTATTGAGATACGGTAAAATTATTTCTACACCTAATAGTGCAACTATTAAAGATGAAAATGAGAGTAAAAAGGCCTCCATCGTGAATTGTGAAATCACCTGGCTGTGACCGGCGCCAATAACCTTTCGCATTGCAATTTCTTTTGTCCTTTTTAATGCGACAGATATATTCAGATTCATATAGTTAAAACAGGCAATCAATAAGAGTAATGCGCCGATTGCTCCAAACATGTAAATATAAAATGAACTGCTCTTGTTCAGGTTCAGATCTTCAACAATATCAGTTGAGTAAAGATGTATATCCTTTAAAGGCTGCAGTCCGTAAGCTTCTTTTGTCTCAGGAGTATTCTTAATTTTTGCAGTCACAATTTTTTTTAATTTATTGCTAACAGATTCCGGATCAACATTTTTATTTAATCTCAGGTAAGTGATTATCCCGTTTGAATCCCAATCTTTATTATAATATCCCCGCCAGCGTTTAAATCTGTTTGCAAATGAAGATTCAGATACAAGCATATTCATTCCGATGTGAGAATTTTTCGGGAAGTCTTTCATTACACCGGTAACAACTGCTTCAAATAAAGATGTGTAAACTCTTTTTCCTATAATATCGGTTTTCCCGAAATATTTTCTTGCGGCAGATTCGGTGAGTACCACTGAGTTGGGGTACTTTAATGCCGTATTCGGATCCCCGTGAATTAGTTTGAAATTAAAAAATGAAAAGAAATTACTATCGGGAATCCATATTCTCTCGTAATCCCTGTTGTGTCCCTGGTTGCCAAAAGTAGTTCTCCCGATTGCAAACAATCTTGTCGCATCTTCTACGCCCGGTATATCCTCTTTTGCTGCTCGTGCAACCTGGTAAGCAGTTTGCGCTACTTTCCTGACCTGAGAATTTTCGTTTTTATCATACTCAATTACCCTGTAAATCCTGTCGGAATCTTTGTGAAAATTATCAAAGTTCAATTCATCGAAAATGTACATTCCGATTAGAATAAAACTTATGAAACCTATCGTAAGGCAGATACCACTAACAAGCATGTAGGATTTATTTTTTCGGAAAAATCTAATAGTTGATTTAAAATTGCTCCATAACATTGTAGGCATCCAGGGTGGTGCTTTCCAGGAAGGTCGTCCGCTTACTTTGTTTGTAGTATCAGTTTTAAAGAACTCTACACCTAATTTTTCAGGTTCACCGATTTCATTCCTGGCTTTTAAAAATGCCTTTTCTTCACTCATTCCTGAATTTGTATAAGTCTCTATTAAATCGCGAAGATGTGATTCCAGTTCTTCAATGTATCCTTCTTCTAAAGATTGATTTTGGTGAAGAGATTTTCTCCATTTTACTATTTCTTTTTCAAGATTAAACATTGATGCTCCAAATAATTTCAATTAAATGAAGGAATTGGCTTCCATAATTCCAGCAAGACTTTGTGTACTGAAAGCCATTGATCTCTGTCGGCCGCGAGTTCCTTTTTACCGGCTTCGGTGATTTTATAATATTTTCTCATTCTTCCGTCAGAAAGTTTCCACTGTGTTTTAACCAGTCCATCCTTTTCCAATCTGTGAAGAACAGGGTAGAGCATTCCGTCTGCCCACTCAAGTTTCCCGCCGGAAATTTCTTTAACTCTCTGAATAATTTGATAACCATAATTTTCCCCGCCTCGCAGGATGGCTAAAATCATCGGCTTTGTTGACGCCGCTACTAATGCTTTTGATATCATTTTTACATACCCTCGCTATATACCTTGTAATGCTATGTATTATTTGCAAACATAATTTCTCAGATGATATAAGTCAATATTTTTGTTAAAATTAGTTGTTTAAAGTTGAAGGGCGGTAAATATTGGTTTTAAGTGGTAACTGAAATATTGAAATAAACTAGTAACCGGTTAAAAATATATAATACATTTTATTTTAAAGCTTCCGGATTCAAGATATTTGTCGGGTTGCCGCCAAAGTAATCTACAACGTTTTGAAAAGCGATGCCGAAATAATATTCGTAACCTCGTTTTTCAACGTAACCCAGGTGAGGCGTGCAGATTACGTTATCCATTTTTAATGCCCAGAAATTTTTATCATAGATCGGCTCGTTTTCAAAAACATCGAGCGCCGCTTTTCCGGGTCTTCCTGATTTCAGCGCTTCTTTCAAAGCGCCCGGTTTGATTAATTCCGCCCTGCTCGTATTTACAAAAAGAGAGTCGGATTTCATTTTTATCAAATCTTCGATCTCAATAAGCCCTTTTGTTGCTGGTTTCAGCCTGAGATGAATTGTTAATACGTCGCTGCTTTCAAAAAACTTAGCTTTTGATTCAGCAGCAATGAATCCTTCTTTGACGGCATTTTCTCTGGATAAATTACTTCCCCAAATTGTCACATTCATGCCAAACGCCTTTCCGTAGCCTGCGATTTTTCTCCCGATTTTACCAAATCCCCAGATTCCCAGGGTTTTTCCTTCAAGGCAGTCACCGATATTTGTTTGCCAGTTCCCGTTTTTCATTTCATTCACAGCCGGAACCAGATTTCTCATTCCGGCCATTATTAATGTCCAGGTAAGTTCTGCAGGGGCAACAGGCGAGCCTTTTCCCTCCGCTATGGCAATATTGCTTTTTGTACATGCTTCTACGTCAACATTACCTGCGATTTTCCCCGTTTGACTTATCAACTTTAAATTTGAAAGTCTTTCGATCAGTTCTTTTGTAATCTTTGTTCTTTCCCTGGTTAATACGATGCAATCAGATTCCGAAAACCTCTTTGAAAGCTCCTCAATATCATTTATTGTATCATTATAAACCCGGACATCAAAATCTTTAAGTAATTTATAACAGTTAAGTTCGCGGATTATATTTTGATAGTCGTCGGGGATTGAAATTTTCATATTGTGTTATTAACAATTAAGGTTTTACCACGAAATACCTACAGTTTTTTTTATGTATTTCGTAGCGCTAATCTGTCTTATCATAAAATCAGCGACATCGGCACGAGAAATCCCGACTGTCCATAAATAATTGCCGACTTTATCCCCTTCTTTCCATATGCCTTTGGGTTTTTTGTTTTTTAGGGCGCCTGGTTGCACTATTGTCCAGTCAAGTGAACTTGCTCTAATAATTTTTTCCTGCCTGTATTTATCCCAAAAATAAAACTGAAGAATTATTGGAATCGTAAAAAATGTATAGTATAATCCCATTCTCCCAAAACTGCTGCCTACGCTTAAAGAGGTTTCGCAAATGAATCGGTGGACATTATTTCTCTCCATAGCGGCAATTATATTTTTGGTTCCTGATGAAAGAATATTTGCAGGCCGAAACCATCTCTTATGTCCGAGGGCGGAGATTACTGCGTCCTGACCTGCAATTGCATTATTTAATGATCCAGAGTCAAGAACATCACCTTTAAATATTTTCACTTCTGAACCGGGAAATTTCGCTTTTTCAGGTTTCCGGATTAAAGCACTAATAACATAACCGGCCCGGAGACCTTGTTTTACCAGCTCTTTCCCGGTACCTCCTGTAGCACCAATTATAAGTATCTTTTTGTTTGGCATTTTAAAATATTGAAATCGTTTCTAATGATAGAATAAATAATCGTTTGTCCCGGAAACAATAATATGCTTTTCAAAGTTAAAATACGACAAATTTCTTATATTGATTGAACTATCTTGTTTGCTTAATTTTATCCTGGCAAAATTTAGGAGAATCTAACTTGAACACGCTTAAGACCGTATTTTTAATGTCTGTAATGATGGGATTATTCCTGCTAGTCGGCGGACTGCTCGGGGGACAAACGGGGCTCGTCATTGCTTTTATTTTCGCGCTTGCAATGAATTTCGGCTCGTACTGGTATTCGGATAAAATTGTACTAAAAATGTACCGTGCTCAGGAAGTTACGCCTGAATCTGCACCAAAATTTTATAGCCTGGTATCGGATCTTGCTCAGAACGCCGCTTTACCGATGCCGAAAGTTTATATTATAAATGATCCAACACCTAATGCCTTTGCAACAGGAAGAAATCCTGAACATGCCGCGGTATGCGCGACTACGGGAATTCTTCAGGGGCTTAATAATGATGAACTTGCCGGAGTTTTATCACACGAACTTGCGCACGTTAAACACAGGGATATTTTAACTGGTACAATTGCCGCAACAATGGTCGGTACAATTACTTTTATTGCACAAATGGCCGGATGGGCAATGTTGTTTTCAGGGCGTGGCAGCAGGGACAATGACGGACTGGCTGGCCTGGTGCTGATTATTCTATCTCCTATTGCCGCAACACTATTACAGCTTGCAATATCAAGATCCAGGGAATTTGCCGCAGATGAAGGCGGGGCAAAAATTTCAGGTAAGCCCCTGGCGCTTGCCTCGGCACTGGAAAAAATTTCAGGTGCAAATCAAATGAAACAGCTCGATAATGTCGGTCCCGCAACCGCACATATGTTTATTGTAAATCCATTGCGGGGCGGTGGGGTGATGAAACTATTCTCAACTCATCCGGCAATGGAAGAAAGAGTGAAAAGGCTGCGGGAAATTGCACAGATAATGTGAAATTCAGGGAAGTTTCTTAATCAATTATCAAAATATTGGTAAATCAAATTAAATATTATAAAAGTATTCCAATCTATCTGTGTGTTATCCTGTTAATGGTTACGGCCACTTCAGTTGCCCAGACAAAAACAAACCTGGAAGTTTTTAATAAATTAATTGACTCTTCTGTAGTAAAAATGAATGATAGTATTTTAGCGACAGAAAAAACTATTTCATTAAACTATAATGCAAGCGATGTTTTTGCTGTCTTCCGAAACCAGGTGGTATTGGATTTTGCTAGGCTTGGAAAAACAATATCAAGTACATCAGCCAATATTGTAGATTATAGTGTTGAAGATGCGAACGTACATTATGGCGAAATGTACAAGGATGGGATATTTGGAGATTATTTTGTCCCCAGAACTGTAAAACTGAAAGGCAATTATTCAATTGAAAGTGGTAACTCAGTTCCGGGTAAATTTAATCTGGCCTTTGTAGATTCTGTGGCTGTGGATGATATTGTCTCACTACAAAATCCGGCTTATCCTTTTACACAGGATGAGGTGCCGACAGAACCTTTTTTTTCGAGTCTTTTTGCACCTGTTGTTGCCATCGGAAGCGCAGCTTTGGCAGTTATTTTATTTTTTACTGTCAGAAGCAAATAAAGGAACCGCACTTGTGAAATTTTGAACCGATATTAATAAAATTCCCTGAATATGGTTGGATTATTACCTTTGAAGCCTGTAAGAATTTCGTTATAATTGTAACTTATATTTCAATAAATTAGCCTGAAAAATGAAAAAATTCCTATTATTAATCTTTTCTTCCCTGCTTTTATGGGGATGCTCATCATCTGTTAACACGAGTAATTATACGGCTCAGCAGCGACTGGATTACGCATTAAAATTGTATCACGATGAAAGTTATCTTGACGCTGTTCAGGAATTTCAGGCAATTGTTTTGCAATATCCCGGAAATTCTGTAGTTGATGATGCACAATACTACCTTGCTGAAACACGTTACGAACGCCACGAATATATTCTTGCAGCTTACGAATTCAGCAAATTAATTAAATCAATGCCCGCTAGTGAGTTTGTGCCTAATTCACAATATATGCTTGCTCAATGTTATTTCGAATTATCACCAGATTACAGACTGGATCAGCAGTATACAAAGAAAGCTATTTCGGAATTCCAGGCATTTATAGACTTTTTTCCGACAAGCGATAAAGTAAAAGATGCTGAACAAAAAATTGTTGAATTAAATGACAAACTTGCTCATAAAGAATTTAACACTGCGCAACTTTATGAAACCATGGATTTCAATAAAGCGGCATTAATGTACTATACTAATGTTGTAGAAGATTATCACGACACTAAATATGCAGCAATGGCTCAGTATAATAAAATTAAACTGCTTATTGACCAGGATAAAAATTCTGATGCTCTTGAAGAAATTGCAACATTTCTTGACCGGTATCCGGATGATCAGAACGTAAAAGAAATTGAAAAATTAAAAACAGAACTTCAATCAAATCTGTCCTCAAAAAATTAATGGCACAAGCTAAAAAAATAAGCGAATCGCAAATTACAATGACCGAACTGGTTTTACCTAACCACACCAACCAGTTAGGCAAAATGCTTGGCGGGCAGCTTATGTTATGGATTGATGTTTGTGCTGCCCTTTGTGCCTCAAAGCATAATAACAGTGTTTGTGTTACCGCTTCTGTTGACAGGATTGATTTTATTCATTCTATTAATCTTGGTGATGCAGTTACTTTAACAGCATCTATCAACAGGGTATTCAGTACCTCTATGGAGGTGGGGGTAAAAGTTTTTGCGGAAACATTTAGAGAAGGAATAAAAATACATACAAATACTGCTTACCTTACTTTTGTTAATGTAGATAAAGACGGAAATCCAGTTAGAGCAACTCAAGCTATTCCGGAAACATCAGAAGAAAAGAGACGATATGAAGAAGCCCTGCAGAGGAGAGATAACAGGCTTAAAAACAGAGCTACAAAAAGTTAGCTCAATTCTGCTGATCCTGTTCCTGTTCATTATTAATGAATCTTTTGCGCAAATCCCGATTAACGGTTTTTGCAAATTCAACAGCTTTAAAGTAGACTCTAATTTTACCTCAGTGTTTTCTTTAAACTTTAATAAAGACTCATACACAGATCTAATCTTATTTAACCCTGAAAAAAAACAGATCCTGGCCCTGACCGGTGATAAAAATGGAAACATTAGCAGGCAGGAAAAATATTTTCTTCCGGTAGAAATCTCAAACATAATAGACATAACAAATTCCCGGAATAAAATAACCGGGTACGCCTTTACGTCGAGGAAAAACAGGGAAGTTGGCATTTATGACTTTACTTCTAAGGGCAGACCGTTGCTTAGAAATGTTTATAAATTTGATTCATATCCGGAAAATATTTCCTACGCAAGTGTTGACAACAGAGAGGACTATCGTTTTCTTATCTCAGGCAGTGCATTTAAGGGACTCTCAGTATTATATCTAAATAAAAATAAATTTATAGAAGAAAAAATTACTGAAGAGGGAAGTTATTCGAATGCTCTTTTTGTTGATGTTAATAACGACTTTTATCCTGATATAGTTGCATTTAATCTGCTCAAGCGATCTATCGATTTCTATTATAATAACGGCCTGGGCGAATTTAATAAAACACGAACTATAAAAATTAATGATCAGATAAGCGCTCTCCAGAGTTTTGATGTAAACCTGGACCAAATTAATGACCTGATTTATAGCTCCGGCAAAAACATAAATATATTTTACGGTGATGCTGTAGGCTCTTATGATCAGGAAGTAAAACTGGAAACAAATTTTTATCCTACTAAAATTATACCCGGTGATTTTAATCGCGATGGGAAAATTGATATAGCATATATCAATAGTGATGAAGGACTGCTTTCAATATTATATGCAAAAAATGAAACTGAATTTTATCCGGAAGTTATTTACTACCATAAAGAACAGCTTAGTGATCTGATACCTTACTACAGCAGATTTATTAATGGAATTGCTTTTCTAAGCAGTAAAGGATATCTGTTCACAGTCAGCAGAATCAAATCACTTGCGGATGATATTAGCCTGTCTCTGGGAGCCGAACCAGGGGCAATTTCATATTTTGATACAGATAATAATGGAATAAATGATATCTGCTTTATTGACAACTTTAATAATTACTTGAACTTGGTAGTAAGAAATAATTCCGGTATTCCTTGGATGCTTTACAGAACAAGATTATTCGAAAAAGAGAAAATGGTTATTGCAGACGATACTAACCCGGGAATTAAAACATTTTATTGCTACACACCCGGGAAGAAATTAATAGAAGTAATTTCGTATAATTTTGAAAATGGAAAAATTGAAAGAAATTCACTTTACACTCCTGGTGGAATATCAGACCTGAAAATACTTCCTATTAAAGGTCTTAATTCTAAAATATATGTCTCGTATATGCAGGATGATGTTTTGGGACTAAATGAATTTTTTATAAGGGATTCAATATATGTTTCCAGGGATTTCCCGAATATTGCTTCAAATGTTCTGGCTTCTAATCTTACGGTAATAAATGGTTCCGAATTATTTTACTGGCAAAGAAAAAGTAACTCGCAGGTTCTGTTTAGATCAACATTGGTTAATCAATTTAAAAATGCTATGCGATATTACCGTCTGGGTATTAAGGATACAACTTTAATAAATTCATTTGCCGGCGATTTCTTTAATAATGAAGAAGCCACATCTGTTAATTTTTTTGAAACACCGAAATCAAATTTTGCAGTTCTGTCCACTGAAGATTCTCCTATAGTGGTAGTGGACAAAGATTTAGGGGATCATTTTAGGATTAAAAACAAAAATCTATTATTTTTTGGAGAACTAAAACCGGGTGGTTTGAAAAGGCTTTTTATTTACGTGCCCGATGAAGGTGCTCTCCACAGGGTCGATTTTATTAAAAGGGGTAGGAAAATAGTAGTTACTAATGTAGTTACTAATATAGCCGGGGGCAGAAATGTTCTGGACTATTTTATTAAGAACATGAATTATAGAAGTTATAATTTTGTTTACACCGATTCTGTTGATAGATGCATTAAAATAAAACAATTACCTAAATGAAGAAAAATATATTTATAATATTTTTAATTTCGGCTGCTGCAGTTTTTGCACAGGAATATTCTCGTTCCGGCCTTGACTCGTTATATAATACATACATAGGGCTAAGAGAGGGAAAAACAGTAAATCAAGCGGTTGCACAAGGAGTCCATAACCAGGTGCAGGAAGCGCAAGGGAAATGCGGATTTGGACTTGTAAATATTATAAGAATGAATTTAAATCTCTTTTCACCTGATCAACAAACCAGATTAAAAAAAATATTGCAACGACCGGCTACCGATACTTCCATAGTTTCTCCCAAAGGCTATTTCAGGATTCATTTTTATAAACCCGGGGGTAGTAATCCTCCGCCTGCTTATGATGTTAACCAGTTTGCAATTGCCGCTGATTCATCCTACGATTATGAAGTCGGATATTTGGGATATCCACCGCCACCCGGCGATTCAGTGATAGACGGCGAAAATAAATATGATATCTACATAGACAACCTTGGTTCACTTTACGGACAAACAAACTTTGATACCGAAATTGTAAGCGGTAGCAAAAGATATTATTCCTATATGGAGGTTGATGATGATTTTGCCGGGTTCAATACCACAGGAATCAATGGTGCAAGAGTTACTGTTGCTCACGAATTTCATCATGGGATTCAGATTGGTAATTATATTTACAGGGATAGTGATATTTTCTTTTATGAACTAACCTCAACTGCGATGGAGACATTCGTTTATCCATCTATTCCTGATTATTTCCAGTATCTTCCTTCTTATTTCAGCCACTCATCTTTGGGATTTTCCGGGCAATCCGGGTATAATTTGGCCATCTGGGATATTTACCTGAAAATGAATTATGGCTACGGTATTATTAAGAGGGAATGGGAATTGATGCCTGCTCAAAATGCATTGTCTGCAATAAATAGTAGTTTAGTGGAAAAAGGTTCATCTTTTGCAAAAGCATTCCAGGATTTCGGCCTCTGGACTTATTACACAAATTACAGGGCGCAAAACGGAAAATATTTTCCGCAGGCTTTGGCTTATCCGTTGATAAACCCGATTTCGTCAGTTGCCTTTAATCCCCCTTCAAAAGTTGTGCAGGTAAACACAAAACCTGCCACAAATAATTTTGTAATGTTTACCAATTCGGCAAACGGTGATACACTGGTAACGCAAATCTCAAATGTTGATTACCTGACCGGAATTAGTAACCCAGGGAATACGGAATCATTTACGTTTTCTTTATTTAGTGACCTTACAAGTGGAACAATTAAAATTTTAGATAAATATTCCGCTAATCTTAGTGTATCCAGATCATCTGACTGGTTATCTTCAACGTTTTTAAACAATGAACTGGTGAGCAGCGATACAACAGTGCCTCCACCGGTTTTAGCCGAAAGTCGGTTCGCGTACCCGGATCCGTTTGTATACAGCCGGAATTATAAATCCGGTTCCCTTATTTTTGTTCCTGTTTCCGCCGGAAATACCGGTAGCGCTGTATTAAATGTCTATTCTTCTTCTATGAATCTTGTGTATTCATCGGTCCGTGGAGTTTTTAATAATTCAGGGCACCCGGTGGTATCCTGGACCGGAAGGAAAAATAATAATGAGAAACTGGCAAGCGGGGTTTATATTTACGTAACCAAAGCAGGCGATAACGTCATCAAAGGAAAACTGGTAATTTTTAATGAGTGATTATATTCTTAAAGCTGATTCGGTTGCAAAAAATTTTGGCAGGAGATTAATTTTTCGTGGTATAAATTTTGAATTTAGTGAAAATGGTGTTTACGGCATTTCAGGTCCTAATGGCTCCGGTAAATCGACACTGGTAAAAATTATAGCTGGTCTCAGTTCACCCTCTGAAGGAAAAATTACACACATTCATAATAACAACGAAATAATCTCCGAAAAACTTCATAACTATATCGGGTTCGTTTCACCCTATCTTGTACTTTATGAAGAATTCAGTGCATGGGAAAACCTGGAATTTTTTGCTCATATTCGTGATGTTACATTTAATAAGGGAAAAATTGAAACCCTGTTAAATGATTTTCTCCTTTATGAAAGAAGAGATGATCTTGTAAAGACATATTCTTCGGGAATGAAACAGCGGATGAAATTTATATTTGCATTGATGCATTCACCTAATCTTGTTATTCTTGATGAGCCGACTTCCAATCTTGATGAAGAAGGGAAAAATACAGTTTATAAAATTGTAGAAAGAGAAGGGAAAGAGAATATTGTAATTGTTGCATCAAATGAAAGATCTGATCTTGCGTTATGCGGCGAGACTATACTACTGGAAAAATTTAAACAATAATATTGGAAAAATTAATTCATATATGAATTCGAAAGCATTTGCATTATATCTGAAAGATTTTCGCTCTGAATTAAGAACACGTTATGCTGTTAATTCTCTTGCAATGTTTATAATCGTTGCAATTAGTGTAATACTCTTTTCAATTGGTAATGAAAAAATTCCCGAGAGCTTAACCGGTGGTTTATTCTGGGTTGTTATTTTCTTTTCGGCAATGTCTGGCCTTGCCAGGGCTTTTGTTTCCGAAGAAGAAAGAGGTACTTCGCTGACTTTACAATTAATAGCATCACCATCTACGGTTTTTACAGGTAAATTATTGTTTAACTTAATCCTCGTCTTTTTAATGAACATTGTGATAGCAATATTATATTCTGCATTGTTCGAGGAATTTGTTATTAGAAGTTTTGCCTTATTTCTTTTAACTTTTGTACTTTCTAACATTGGATTGGCGGTATCATCAACAATTATTGCGGCAATAATTTCTAAAGCCGGATCGAAGGGAACATTGTATCCGGTCCTTTCGTTTCCAATATTATTGCCTTTAATTTTAACTTCTGTTGAGTTAACTTCTAACTGTATGCTTGGCACAACATTTGATGAATCAAAGGTATTGTTAGCCGTTATTTTATGTTATGATGTAATAATGCTTACTGCATCTTACATGTTATTCGATTTTATCTGGAAAGATTAAATAAACAAAAACACAAACTATGAAAAACTTCGATATTATCTGGAAAACGTTTTTATTTCTGTTGCTTGCTTTCGTCTCTGTGGCTGGAATAGCTTTTCCCATAGTTGAGAATCCTGTCCATTGGTATCAGTTTCCAATGATCAGAGGATTGGAAGAAAACGCAAAAATCATCTTTTTTCACGTTCCAACTGCCTGGCTGACGGTAATCGCATTTTTGATGTCAACAATTTACAGTATTAAATATTTGCGTAAAAAAAATCTTGATGATGATGCAAAATCTTATGCGGCTGCACAGCTTGGAATGGTATTTTGTATACTTGCGACGGTAACCGGATCTATCTGGTCTAAATTTGCGTGGGGAGCTTACTGGAGCTGGGACCCGAGACAGACGAGTATTTTCGCTCTTTTACTTATTTACGGAGCATGGTTTGCACTTCGGTCTTCTATTGAATCGGAGGATAAGCGTGCAAGCCTGTCGGCTGTTTATTCTATAATTGCCTTTGTAACTGTTCCTTTCTTTATATTTGTAATGCCTAGAATAATGCTCGGGCTGCATCCGGGTTCTGAAGAAATTGTTGATGGAAAGGTTGTCCAAAGCGCAAGCCCGGTAATTGATTTTAAAATGAATGGAAATATGTTATTAATATTTTTCCTTTCATTGGCGGCATTTACTATACTTTATTTCTGGATGTGGAAATTGGGGTATAAATCTTTGATATATAAAGACAAAATTCAAAAACAAATTTCACGAGGATAATGTTGGACGGCTTATATCAGTTTTTGCACGATAATGCAATTTACATTGTTACTTTTATTGTGCTTGTAGTGTGGGTTGGAATATTTTTATATCTCAACAATCTTGATAAAAGAATGAAATCTATTGAAAAGGATCTTAAAGGAGAACGAAATGAAAAGTAAATATTTATTCGGCGGTGCTATTATTGTGATTTTTCTTGGTTTAATGGCTTATCTTTTCACACAGAGTAATATTCAGTATGAAAGCAATTTCCAGAAAGTTATGACAAAGGATAGAACTGTTAAGGCAACCGGTAGCTGGGTAAAAGATAAAAATTATGAAATAAATAAAGAAAAAAGAACTTTTTCTTTTTATCTTCAGGATGAGAATGGAACCGAGATGAAGGTAATTTATAACGGAACTATTCCTAATAACTTTGAATCAGCAAGAAGTGTTGTTGTAACCGGTAAATATGAAAATGGTTATTTTCACGCAAAAGACATTTTAACTAAATGTCCGAGCAAGTATGAAGGTGAGAATATAAAAACGTCCGGTCTGTAAGCCTAGATCATTTCAACCCGGAATTTTGTTGCTTACGGAACCGGGTTATCTATTTAAATTATGAAAATATGAGGATCAGATGATAGGAAGTATCGTATTATCTCTTGCCTTATTAAGTAGTATTATTGCTATGGTAATGTTCTTTTTGAATTATCGTGGTTATAAAAATACGCTTAATTACGGAAGAGTCGCCTACCATGCTATGGCAATGCTGGTAATAGTTGGGGCAGCCCTTTTGTGGCACGCAATTCTTACACATTCTTATGAATACAAATATGTATATGATTACAGCAGTAATGACCTTTCCCTGGGATTTCTCCTTTCTACTTTCTGGGGCGGACAGGAAGGGAGCTTTATGCTCTGGCTGCTGCTTTCGTCTATTATAGGTATTGTTTTACAATCATACAGCTCCAAACGAGGCGATCTTGAACCAAGAGTAATGGCAGTGTTTACACTGGCGACCACTTTTCTGCTTGTGATGGTTTCACCTATGTTTAAGAATCCATTCGCTTTTATCTGGGCTGATCCGACATTTGTCGATGTTAAAAATGTAAATTCGGCGATGCTTTCGCTGCCGTTTCTACAGAATTTTATTTACAGCGACGGGCAGACAAAACAACAATTTGTTAAAATGACGGCCAATCTTCATGCATCACTTACTTCAGCTGGTATTTCAGTTAACCAATTTATTGTTAACGGTAAAGGATTGAATCCCCAGCTGCTTAATTTCTGGATGCAGATCCACCCGCCTATATTGTTTACCGGTTTTTCAATGTCCACTGTGCCGTTTGCTTTCGCAATGGCCGCAATGATGAAAAACGATTACAGGGAATGGGTTAAACAGTCCTTCCCATGGGTATTAGCCGGGGCGGGAATTCTTGGGCTCGGAATTATGCTCGGCGGATACTGGGCTTATGAAATGCTCGGATGGGGCGGTTACTGGGCATGGGATCCTGTAGAAAATTCAAGCCTTATTCCGTGGATTATTGGCGTAGCTTCTGTCCATACCTTACTGG
>Ga0315556_1001179_pt1 | contig 15988 bp, 16 predicted proteins | sample SalMarSW160310MG_FD_202112 | JGI IMG/M metagenome (GOLD analysis project Ga0315556, IMG submission 202112) | Salt marsh sediment microbial communities from the Plum Island Ecosystem LTER, Massachusetts, United States - Salt Marsh Sediment SW1603-10 ...
GGCTTACGCGGCGAAGGACGAGATCGTATTCGCCACGCCCCCCACTCAGACCCTCCAGCAGACCATCAAGTTGTATGGGCCGATCGCCGACTATCTTTCCAAGGTCACCGGCAAGAAAGTGCTATTGGCGACGCCGGACACTTTCCTCAAGTACACCAACGATATGCGTGCGGGCAAGTACGATCTGGTTTTTGACGGTCCGCACTTCGCCGGTTGGCGTATCGATAAACAGGACCAGACTGCACTCGTTCGGGTGCCCGGGGCGATCCGCTTCGTCGTGGTCGTACGCGATGATGCCGGCGTGCGCAAGGTCGGCGACCTGGCCGGCAAGAAGGTGTGCTCATTCGCTTCGCCGAACCTGTTGACCATGGGTTTCCTCGACCTCTTCCCCAATCCTGCGCGCCTGCCCATCATGGTCAAGGCGGAGTCGCCGCCGGCAGCCCTGAAATGCGTGCGCAGTGCCGAAGCGCCGGCGGCGGTAATGCGCGATATCTTCTGGAACAAGCGAAAGCCGGCGCAGAAGAAGGGGCTGACCGAAATCTATGCATCCAAAGTGCCCTGGCCGGGCCGGACCTTTACTATCAGCAAGGAAGTGGATGAGGGCACTCGCGACAAGATCAAGGCCGCTCTGCTGAGCGATCAAGGTGCATTGGCAGCCAAGAGTGTGTTGGCCAGCTTCCGCGCCAAACAGTTCATCCCGGCAAACGATGCGGGCTACAAGGGGTTGGGCAAGCTGCTCAAGCCCGTGTGGGGGTTCTACTGAACCGATGTCGCTCTTGGGGCGCGGCGCTCGCCGCGCCCCTCTGTCCTTGATGCCACGCACCGCCCCCCTTTCCCTGTTTTCACGCTATCGCCTTCAGGGTGGAGCCATCAACCTGTTGTTGGCGGTGACCTTGTGTCTTTTCCTCTATGGGGTGTTTGCGCCCCTTCTGACGCTGAAGAAGTTCTTCATCTTCAGCAACACGGTGTCGCTGGCCTCTTCGCTGGGGCAACTCGCTGACGAGGGCTACTACCTGATCCTGGTCCTGCTGTTCTGCTTCAGTATCCTGCTGCCCGTCGCGAAGCTATTGGTGCTGTTGCGGCTGGTCAACGCCCGCCTGCTCGATAGCGAACGTCATCGTCGCCACCTGCACTGGATGGCACGTATCGGCAAATGGTCCATGCTGGATGTGTTTGTGGTCGCCGTCCTGCTGGTGACCGTGAAACTTGACGTGATTGCCGACGTGAAGGTGCACACGGGTTTGTACGCCTTTGTGGCCAGCGTCCTTCTCACCATGGGATTGACGGCCTGGGTGGGCGTGCTGGTTGAGCGCACGGCGGTGGATGCGAGCGGTTCGGGAGATTCCGTAGGCGCGTAAACGCGTGAAGCTCTGACCTTCAGGGGAGTGCGGCGCATTCAGCGCCGGCATATGAACAGGGGCATGAGCGCGAATACGCCCAGGGAGAGATAGTAGGCTGCACCGGCGACGGGGTCCCGGCTCGCCAGGTACTCGCCGATGGATAGTTCCTGAAGCCATAGAACCAGGGTGAATTCCGCCGCCAGCATCAGGAACAACGCCAGCGCGCCCATGGCGAGCCTCCCCGCCGCTGCCGGCGACACCGCGAGCCGGCCGATCACCCAGCGCGCGGCCAGCACGATGACTATCAGCATGACCGGCATTTCCATCAACTCGGCCGTGCGGGCGCCGAATTGCGGCACCAGCCATGCGATTCGAATGGGGCCGAGCAGGAATCCCGCGGCGAACACGAGCGTGAAATAGAGCGCACCGGCTTTGAGGATCTTCACTTTGTCTGCCATCGCCGAGGCATGGCCAGCTATCTGCTGGTGCGGCTGCGTTGTATGGTGGGCCCGCTCGGACTCGAACCGAGGACCAAGGGATTATGAGTCCCCTGCTCTAACCAACTGAGCTACAGGCCCGGCATGTAGGGCTGGGAGTGTGTTGCGAATTTCGCGACCCGCAGATTATAGCGCCACAACGGTGCGTCTGAAACGCAAATCCCGCTTCGGCTGTTTGCCGGTCCGCGGCGCAAAAAAGAAGGGCGCCCATTGGGCGCCCTTTCAGGTTTCTGCGAATCCGCGACCTGTCACTCCAGGTCCAGGAAGCTGCGCAACTGCTCGGATCGGGACGGATGACGCAGCTTGCGCAGTGCCTTGGCCTCGATCTGGCGGATACGCTCGCGGGTGACGTCGAACTGCTTGCCGACCTCCTCGAGGGTGTGGTCGGTGTTCATGTCGATGCCGAAGCGCATACGCAGCACCTTGGCCTCCCGCGGAGTCAGTCCGGCCAGGACGTAGTGCGTGGCTTCACGCAGTCCTTCGTTGGTGGCCGAATCCAGCGGCGAGGGCACGGCGCCGTCTTCGATGAAATCGCCCAGATGCGAGTCTTCGTCGTCACCAATGGGCGTCTCCATGGAGATCGGCTCCTTGGCGATCTTGAGCACCTTGCGGACCTTGTCCTCGGGCATCTCCATGCGCTCGGCCAGTTCTTCCGGTGTGGCCTCGCGGCCCATCTCCTGCAGCATTTGGCGCGAGATGCGGTTGAGCTTGTTGATGGTCTCGATCATGTGCACCGGAATGCGGATGGTGCGGGCCTGGTCGGCGATGGAGCGGGTGATGGCCTGTCGGATCCACCAGGTGGCATAGGTCGAGAACTTGTAACCGCGGCGGTATTCGAACTTGTCCACCGCTTTCATCAGGCCGATGTTGCCTTCCTGGATCAGGTCCAGGAACTGCAGCCCGCGGTTGGTGTACTTCTTGGCGATGGAGATCACCAGACGCAGGTTGGCCTCCACCATCTCCTTCTTGGCCCGGCGTGCCTTGGCCTCGCCGATGGACATGCGGCGGTTGATGTCCTTGATCTCACTGATGGTGAGACCGCTCTCTTCCTGGATGCCGATCAGGCGCTGCTGGGCGCGCAGGATCTCATCGGCACATTCGGCCAGCACGGCGGAATAGGGCTTCTTGGCCTTGATCTGCTTGTCCAGCCAGTTCTGATCGGTCTCGTTGTCCGGGAACGATGTGATGAAATCCTTGCGCGGCATATGGGCGCGCTGCACACAGATGCCCATGATCACACGCTCGTGGCTGCGGATGCGATCCACCACGCCGCGCAGGTTGCCCACCAGGGTGTCCACCACGCGTGGCGTCAGCTTGAGTTCCATGAAGCGGTCGCTCATCTGGTCGAACAGCTTCGCCGTGCGCTTGTCGTCGCGGCCGTGCTTGGCGCAGGCGGTCAGGGCCTTGGCGTGCAGTTTCTTGAGCTCGTTGAAGCGGCGCGCCGCCTCTTCCGGGTCGGGTCCGGTATCGGCGACTTCAGTGCTGCTGTCGTCGTCATCGTCGTCGTCGCTGTCGTTGGCCGCGGCCACGGGTTGCGGCGCGGCGGGGGCCGGTGGCGTGATTTCGTCGCTGGCATTGGGATCGATGAAGCCGTTGATGACGTCGGACAGGCGGGTTTCGCCAGCCTCGATCTGCTCGAATTCGCGCAGCAGGTAGGCGGTGGATTCGGGATAGCTGGACAGCGCGGACAGGACTTGGCGCAGGCCGTCCTCGATGCGCTTGGCGATTTCGATTTCGCCCTCGCGGGTCAGCAGTTCCACCGATCCCATCTCGCGCATGTACATGCGCACCGGATCGGTGGTGCGGCCCAGCTCGGTCTCGACCGAAGCCAGCGCGGCGGCGGCTTCTTCGGCGGCGTCCTCGTCGGCGGTCACGCCTTCGTCGCTCAGTAGCAGGCTTTCAACATCGGGCGCGGTCTCGTGCACCGAGATGCCCATGTCGTTGATCATGCCGATGATCTCTTCGATCTGCTCCGGATCGACGATCTCGTTGGGCAGGTGATCATTGACCTCGGCATAGGTGAGGTAACCCTGCTCCTTGCCCTTGGCAATCAGCTGGCGCAACTGGGACTGCTGCTGGTCTGAATTCATCTTCACTGTCATGACACTCGCTACGGGGCCTGGGCCCGCCGGGCAAAATAAACGAATAGTATACAGTAGAGGCGCTGGCCTTGCCAGGAGCTCAACCGCTGTGGCGTGGGGCGTGTGTGTCGCTAAGTATTTGTTTCCATTCCTCCTTTTCGGTCTCGCTGAGCCCCTCCTGGGCCAGTTTGTGTTGCAGATACTGCCACCGCTGTTCGCGTTGCTGGGCACCCAAATGGCGCAGGGTGTCGGCAAATTCCCCTTCCAGGCCTTCCGGCGTTCCGGGCAGTTCCACTTCCGCGAGTTTGAAAAGGTGCCTTCCTTCCTCGGTACCGTCCCAGCGTTGGAGCAGTGCACCTGTAGTTAAATGCGGCTCGCGCTGAAGCATTTCAACCACACTCACCAAAAGGTTCGCTCCCGGAAGATCTAACTCTTTCAACGCGTTGAGATTCTCGGCCCGCTGTGCCAGTTCCGGATGCTGTAGCAGCAGGGTGATTGCACGTCGCACCGGGCTGCGGGCGCTCGGTCGGCCGACCGGCTTCGTCTTGGGCGCCCTTTCCGGCCGGGACGGCTCCCTGCTGTTTTCCAGCAGTGCTTCCAGGCGTTCAGGCGCCGTGCCCACCATCTGCGCCAAGCGCTCCAGCATCAACTGCCTGAACACCGGCTCGACGATCTTGGACAGGCGCGGCCGGACCAGATCCACCAGTTGTGCTCGTCCAGCCACAGTGGTTGTATCGGCCTTCTTGCGTAACTCTTCAAAGAAATACTCGGAAAGTGGGACCGCGTCGGCAACGCGCCGTTCGAAGGCTTCCGATCCTTCAAGACGTACCAGGCTGTCCGGATCTTCCCCTTCGGGCAGGAACAGGAACCGTGCCTGGCGCCCGGCCCGCATGGCGGGCAGGGCGTTTTCCAGGGCGCGCCAAGCGGCTTCCCGGCCGGCACGATCGCCGTCGAAGCAGAACACGACTTCCGGCACCACCCGGTAGAGGGTTTCCAGATGTTCGGCCGTGGTGGCGGTGCCCAGGGTGGCGACGGCGTAGCGGATGCCGAACTGAGCCAGGGCCACCACGTCCATGTAGCCTTCCACCACCAGCAGCCGGTCCAGTTTGCGTACCGCCTTGCGTGCCTCGAACAGGCCGTAGAGTTCGCGGCCCTTGTGGAAAATGGGGGTTTCCGGCGAGTTGAGGTACTTGGGGCCGTCGCCTTCCAATATCCGGCCGCCAAAGGCGATGACCCGTCCGCGGCGGTCGCGGATGGGGAACATGATGCGGTCGCGGAAGCGGTCGTAGAGACCCCGGGGTTCCTTTTCGGCGGCCAGTCCCGCGCGCAGCAGCAGGCCGCGGGATTCGGCGTCGCTGCCCAGGGCGCGCACCAGGTTGTCCCAACCGGGCGGGGCGAAGCCGATGCCAAACTCGGCGGCGATCTCGCCGCTCAGGCCGCGCTGCTTCAGGTAAACGATGGCGCGCCCGGCGTCCGCATGGTCGCGCAGCTGGCGGCGGTAGTAGCCGGCGGCGCGGTCCATGATCTGGTACAGGTCGGCGCCCGCCTGTTGCTCGCGCGGCGCGCCCGCCTCGCGCGGCACCTCCAGGCCCACGCTGGCGGCCAGGGCCTCGACGGACTCCACGAAATCCATGTGCTCGTATTCCATCAGGAAGCCCAGGGCGGTGCCGTGGGCGCCGCAGCCGAAGCAGTGGTAGAACTGCTTGGTCTGGCTGACGGTGAATGAGGGGGTCTTTTCGTTGTGGAACGGGCAGCAGGCGCTGTAGTCGCGGCCGGATTTCTTCAACGGCACGCGCGCGTCGATCACCTCGACGATGTCGACGCGATTGATCAGTTCATCGATGAAGGACTGGGGGATCCTGCCTGCCATTGGGTGTGCGAGGCCGGGAAGTCTCGTGGATCGAATCGTTGTTTTGGCCCGGCCGTTCTCTGGGGATAAAGATAGCCGGTTTTGGTGCGGCGGCGAAGGTCCGCCGACGACGGTCTAGGCGCCCAGGCGGGCCTTGATGCGGGCGCTGACCGCGCCCATGTCCGCCCGGCCCTGCATTTGCGGCTTGAGGATGCCCATCACCTTGCCCATGTCCTTGATGGAGCTGGCGCCGGTGTCGGCGACGGCGGCATCGATGAGCGCGTCGATCTCGGCTTCGCTCAGCGCGGCGGGCAGGTATTCCTGCAGCACCGAAATCTCGTAGTGCTCCTGATCGGCAAGGTCGGTGCGCCCGGCCTTTTCATACTGGCTGATGGACTCGCGGCGCTGCTTCACCATCTTGTCGAGGGTGGCGATGACCTGGTCGTCATCCAGTTCCGGGATGCGCTCATCGACTTCGCGTTGTTTGACCGCGGCCAGAAGCAGCCGAATGACGCCCAGGCGACGCTTGTCGCCCGACCGCATGGCGGACTTCATGTCCTCGGTGACACGATCTTTGAGAGACATCCGGGGATCCGCGCCCGCCGTGGCCGGCGCGTGCCGGTCGGCGGTGATTCAGGAGGGAATCAGTACAGGCGCTCGCGGCGGGCCGCTTCGCGCTGCAGCTTCTTCGCGTGGCGCTTGACCGCGGCCGCGGCTTTGCGCTTGCGCTCGGTGGTCGGCTTCTCGTAGAACTCCCGGCGGCGGACCTCGGAAAGGATGCCGGCCTTCTCGCAGGAGCGCTTGAAGCGGCGCAGGGCGACGTCGAAGGGCTCGTTGTCTCGAACACGTACGCTTGGCATAAATCCTCTGTTACGCTGTATGCAATGACGCATCAGGCCCGCTTGGTTCCGGCGGGTCTGGGAAAGGGTCGAAATTCTATACCCCAGCCGGCCAAAAAGCAAAGCGCGGCGGGGCTTAATCTCCGAGGCGGCGCAGCAATGCGGGTATTGGGCATCGAGACATCCTGTGACGAGACCGGTGTGGCGGTCTACGACACCGAGCGCGGCCTGCTGGGCGACGCCCTCTACAGCCAGGTGGCCCTGCACGCCGGCTACGGCGGCGTGGTGCCGGAGCTGGCCTCCCGCGATCACGTGCGCAAGACCCTTCCGCTGGTGCAGGAACTGCTGGCTCAGGTGGATATGAGCCCGGCAGACCTGGACGGGGTGGCCTACACCGCCGGGCCCGGCTTGATCGGCGCCCTGCTGGTGGGGGCCTGTATTGGCCGCTCCCTGGCCTGGTCCCTGGGGGTGCCCGCGGTCGCGGTGCACCATATGGAGGGCCATCTGCTGGCACCCCTGCTGGAGCCGGAGCCGCCGGCGTTCCCGTTCGTGGCGCTGCTGGTGTCCGGTGGCCACACCCTCTTGGTGCGGGTGGAGGGGATCGGGCGCTACGAGGTGCTGGGCGAGAGCCTGGACGATGCCGTGGGCGAGGCCTTCGACAAGACGGCCAAGCTGCTGGGCCTCGGATATCCCGGTGGCCCGGAACTGGCCCGGTTGGCTGAGCAGGGCGATCTGCAGCGCTACCGATTTCCCCGGCCTATGACCGACCGCCCCGGCCTGGATTTCAGCTTCAGCGGCCTGAAAACTTTCGCCGTCAATACCTTGCGTGATGCCGGTGACGATCCGACCGCCCCGGCGGATATCGCCGCTGCCTTCCAGGAGGCGGTGGTGGACACCCTGGCCATCAAGTGCCGCCGGGCCCTGCGCCAGACCGGACTGACCCGCTTGGTGGTGGCCGGCGGTGTGGGGGCCAACCGCCGCCTGCGTCAGCGTCTGCAGGATCTGGCCGCCGCCGAGGGCGGGCAGGTGTACTATCCCCGTCCCGCCTACTGCACCGACAACGGTGCCATGATCGCTCAGGTCGGCGCCCTGCGCCTGGCCGCCGGCCAGCGCGAAGGTCCCGCCGTCCAGGCCACGCCCCGCTGGCGTTTGGATGCTTTGCAGCCGCCAGCGGCTTGAAAAGCTTGGGCCACGGGGAGCACGGGGAGCACGGGGGAAACCCAACTCAATAACCACAGAGGGCGCGGAGCTCACGGAGAAATCGTGATGGCTGGATAGGGCACTGCCCCGATGGGGGTACTACAGCGAATCGGCGGCTATCCGCCACGTTGGTATGTCCGGCACGGCCGTGTCCTGACATTGATTGATTCTCCATGCCCTCCGTGGCTACTGCTTTTTCCCAAATTTCCCCTCGGTCCCCGCCATGAGCTTGCGGATGTTGCTGCGGTGCCGCCAGAACAGCAGCACGGTGATGAGTCCGACGGCCAGCGCGAAGTTGTGTTCGGGGACCAGGTACCAGGCGTAGATCGGGGCGAGCAGGAATGCGGTGAGGGCGGACAGGGAGGAGGTGCGGGTGACGGCGAACATGATCAGCCAGGTGCCGGCGACGCCCAGACCCACCGGCCAGGCCGCGGCCAGCAGCACGCCCAGGGCGGTGGCCACACCCTTGCCGCCCTGGAAGCGGAAGAACACCGGGTAGAGATGGCCCAGGAACGCGGCCAAGCCCACCAGCGACACGGCGGTCATGGTGCTGGCCAGCCAGGCGGCCACGGCCACCGGAATCACGCCTTTGAACATGTCGCCGGCGAGGGTGACGAAGGCCGCCTTCTTGCCGCCCAGGCGCAGCACGTTGGTGGCGCCGGGGTTGCCCGAGCCCTGGGTGCGCGGATCGGGCAGGCCCCACAGGCGGCAGACGATGACGGCGGAAGAGACCGAGCCCAACAGGTACGCGGCCAGGATGAGCAGGCTGTCGGCGGGGGTCAGTGGCGGCATGGCGGTATTGGAAACGCTGGCTCGGGCGAGGTCAAGCGGGCCGCGGGTGGAAGGGGTCGGCGCAAACCGATATAGTCGGCACGTCGTCGCCATCCGCTGTTCGAATCGAAACCTGCCCTATGGACATCATCTTCCTGCGCCAACTGAAGATCGACACCGTCATCGGCATCTTCGACTGGGAGCGGAAGATCAAGCAGACGGTGGTGCTGGACCTGGAAATGGGCGCGGACATCCGCAAGGCGGCCTCCAGCGATCACATCGACGACACCCTCAACTACAAGGCCGTGGCGAAGCGCCTGATCCAGTTCGTCTCCGAGAGTGACTTCCAGCTGGTGGAGACGCTGACCGAACGGGTGGCCGAGATCATCCTCACCGAGTTCCCCGTACCGTGGGTGCGCGTGACCCTCAACAAGCAGGGTGCGGTGCGCGGTGCCCGCGACGTGGGTGTCATCATCGAGCGCGGCGAGCGTCCGGCGGGTTGAGCGGCTCTCCCATGGCCCGCGTCTACGTCAGCATCGGCAGCAATATCGAGCCGGAAAAGCACATCCGCGCCTGTCTGCGTTCCCTGCGCGAACACTATGGCGAACTCATTGTCTCCACCATCTATCAGACCGAGGCGGTGGGGTTCGATGGGCCCGACTTCATCAATCTGGTGGTGGGCTACGACACCGCCGAGGACGTGCACGCCGTCGCCGATGCCCTGCGGGAATTGGAGCATGCCCATGGCCGTAGCCGCGGCGGCGAACGCTTCGACTCCCGGACGCTGGATCTGGATCTGCTGCTCTACGACGATCTGGAGTTGAGTGAGGGCCGCCTGCAACTGCCCCGTGGTGAGATCACCCGCTACGCCTTTGTGCTGAAGCCACTGGCGGAGATCGCCGGCGAGCGGGTGCATCCGACGTTGGGGCGCACCTTCGGGGAGTTGTGGGCCGCGTTCGACCGCGGCGGCGAAGTCATGCGCCCGGTAGGTATCGACGCGGAGTGACCTCGGCTCAGGAGTTGAGCGAGCGTCCGCCGTCCACGGTCAGCACCTGACCGCTCATGTAGCCGGCATCGCGTACCAGGAACAGCACGGCGCGGGCGATGTCCGCGGGGTCGCCGCGGCGCTTGAGAAAGGTGCGCGAGACGATACGCTCCCGGGTGGCCTCGTCCACGTCGTTCTCCGGCCACAGGATCGCCCCCGGCGCCACGGCGTTTACCCGCACCTCCGGTCCCAGTTCGCACGCCAGCGCCTTGGTCATCATCACCAGGGCCGCCTTGGCCATGCTGTAGATGGGGTGGCCCTTGAGCGGACGTTCGGCATGGATGTCGACGATGTTGACGATGCAGCCGCCGTGTTGCTTGAGGTGGGGCGCGGCGGCCTGGGACAGGAAGAAGGGCGCGCGGGCATTGGCGCCGAACAGATCGTCCCACTGTGTCTGCGTGGCCTCTCCGATGGGCGTCGGATAAAAGGTCGAGGCGTTGTTGATGAGTGCGTCCAGACGCCCTGTCATGCTGAAGGCTTCCTCCACCAGCAGCGGCAGGCGTTCCGCGTCTTGCAGGTCTGCCTGCAAGAGAAATACCGAATGGGGCCGTCCGGCGGCCAGTTCCTCGCGCAGGGCCTCGGCGCCGGCGCGGCTGTTGCGGTAGTGCAGCACGATGTTGGCGCCCTCGGCGTGCAGGCTGCGGGCGACTTGAGCGCCGATCCGGTGCGCCGCGCCGGTGATGAGAGCGGTCTTGCCCGCCAGGGGTTTCGGGGTGTGAGCCATGGGCTGTCCTTCTCTGGCCGGGAGGGTCGCGATTGCCCTTAACTCTAACCGAAATGCAGTACACTGTCCGCCCCATGAACAGCCGCACAGTCCGCCGATGAGTTCTCAACGTCCGCCGGAATCGCAGGATCCGCGCCGCGCGCTGGCGTCACTGCCGGTCCCCGACGCGGAAGCCGCCGCTCACAGCGCGCGCCTGGTCGAACACATTCGCGCCGCAGTCGACGCGTCCGGTGGCTTCCTGCCCTTCGAACACTACATGGATCTGGCCCTGTACGCCCCGGGCCTCGGCTACTACGTCGCCGGGACACGCAAGTTCGGCGCCGCCGGCGATTTCGTCACCGCACCCGAGACGTCCGCGCTGTTCGGGTGGTGCCTGGCGCGCCAGTGCGCCGAAGTGTTGAATCACCTCGGTGGCGGCGTGGTGCTGGAGTTCGGCGCTGGCAGCGGCCGCCTGGCGGCCGACGTGCTCGACGAGTTGTCCCGGCTCAACGCCGTTCCCGAAAGCTATCTGATTCTCGAACCCAGCCCGGAACTGCGGGAGCGCCAGCAGGAGACGCTCGCCGGTCACGCCCTGGCCGGACGGGTGCGGTGGCTGGAGCGGCTGCCCGAGGGTCTGCGCGGCGTGGTGATTGCCAACGAAGTACTGGACGCCATGCCGGTGCAGCGTTTTCGTGCCCACGATGGCGCCGTGCAGGAGCTGGGTGTGACCTGGGACGGTGAACATTTCGCCTGGCAGGCGCGGGCCGCCGGCGCCGAAATGGAAGGCTCGGTCCGAGCCATCGAGCAGGCCGTCGGTGAACGTCTGCCCGAGGGCTACGAGTCCGAACTGCATCCGGCCTACGGCCCCTGGCTGGCGTCGGTGGCCGATGTGCTGGATGCCGGTGTGGCCCTGCTGATCGACTACGGTTACCCGCGCCAGGAGTACTACCGCCTGGAGCGTAGCCGCGGCACCCTCATGTGCCACTACCGTCACCGTGCCCACGAAGACCCGTTCATGCTGGTGGGGCTGCAGGACGTCACCAGCTACGTGGATTTCACCGCAGTGGCGGAGGCGGGCGAGGCCGTGGGCTTCTGGCCGGCAGGTTATACGACCCAGGCTCATTTTCTGTTGGCCTCGGGCCTCGATGGCATGCTGGCCGAGGCGGCCGCTGGCGATCAGACCCAGTACCTGCGCCTGACTCGCGAAGCCAAGCTGCTGACCCTGCCAGGGGAAATGGGTGAACGCTTCCAGGTGCTCGCCTTGAGCCGGGCCTACGACCATCCCCTGTCGGGATTCGGTATGCGCGACCTGTTGTGGCGCCTGGGATGATTGAGCTGCGCTACCGCCGTTGGTGGCAGCGCCTGGGCGCCGCCATGCTGGCCGCCGTGTTCGGGGCAGCCTTCATTCCCAGTCCGCCGGTCCTGCTGTCCGACTACATCAGCTGGGGCGACAAGATCGAGCACGTAGCGGCTTTTGCCTGGCTGATGTTGTGGCACGCCCAGATCTATGACGGCCGCCGACAGCGCGTCGTCATCGCCGTCGGGCTGGTGATGTTCGGGTTGTTGATCGAGGTGCTGCAGGGTGCGCTGACCACGACCCGCAGCGCCGATCCCTACGACCTCATGGCGGACAGTGTCGGTGTGTTGGTGGGGTGGGGGTTGGGGCGGACGGGGTTGGGTGGGGCGTTGGCGCGTATCGAGGCGCGACTGTTTCCCGCTCGCGCGGGGGAGTAGGCGCGTTCGTTAGTTCCACCTTTTCGTGCGGGACAGGGGGATTGATTCAGTTGTCGCCTGCGGCGACGCATTTATTTTGAGCGCGAATTCGCCGCGCGGGGGCGAGTCCCCGCCCTGGAATGACCGTCGCCGCAGGCGACAACCATGATGGACGCGACGTTAGTCGTCAGCGGGCTGAGCCACCGCCCGTAATGCCGCCGCCCGCTGCCGCCGCAATTCCTCCGCAAACGCCTCCCCCTTGAATCCCGCCGCCGCGATGGCACGGTTGTCGATGGCCGTGCAGACCCGCAACGCTTCGCGCAACAGCTCGCCCTGGGGATAGGGATCGTCCTCGTGCCCCTGGCGGCCGCGGGCGTCGGCCTCGCAGGCCAGCAGGAACTGTTCAAAGCGTTCCGGGCGGCGGAAGGCGTCGGCGGCCTCCAGTAATTTGAGCACGGTGGTCGGGCGCAACTCGGCCGCGCGGTGGGCGTCGCCGTGGTAGCGCGCGGTGATCAGGGCCAGATCCCGGTAGTCGTTGGGAATGCGCAGGCGTTGGCATAGTCCCCGGGCCAGATCCACGCTGCGATGCTCGTGGCCGACGTGGCGCGGCCACTGGTCCGGCGGCGTGGTGCCCTTGCCCAGGTCGTGGGTCAGTGCGGCGAAGCGTACCCGTGGGTCGTCGGACAGCTGCGTCGCTTGTTGCAGCACCATCATGCAATGTACGCCGGTGTCTATTTCGGCGTGATGCTTTTCCGGCTGCGGCACGCCGAACAGGGCGTCGACCTCCGGAAAAACGCGGTCCAGAGCACCGCAGCCCCGCAGGACTTCGAAGAAGCGTTCGGGATTGGGTTCCCGCAAGGCCTTTTCCGTTTCCGCCCACACCCGTTCCGGCACCAGGGCGTCCACTTCCCCCGCCTCGACCATGCCGCGCATGAGCGCGTTGGTGTCGTGGGCAACGTGAAAGCCCCAGCGGGCGAAGCGGGCGGCAAAGCGCGCCACCCGCAGGATGCGCACCGGATCTTCGGCGAATGCGGGGGACACGTGGTGCAGCTTGCCGGCGTCGAGATCATCGCGACCATTGAACGGGTCGATGAGATTGCCGTCGGCGTCGATCGCCATGGCGTTGATGGTCAGGTCACGCCGCTCCAGGTCCTGTTCCAGGGTCACGTCCGGTGCCGCGTGCACCTCGAAGCCGTGGTAGCCGGGTGCGGTCTTGCGCTCGGTGCGGGCCAGGGCGTATTCCTCGTGGGTTTCGGGATGTAGGAACACGGGGAAGTCTTTGCCCACCTGGCGGTAGCCCAGGCGCAGCATCTCCTCGGCGGTGGAGCCTACCACCACCCAGTCGCGCTCCTTCACCGGCAGGTCGAGAAATGAATCGCGGACCGCGCCGCCCACCAGATAGATTTCCATGGCGGGCATGATACGCGGTGTGGTTCTTTCGACCAAACGTGGGCAAGAGCTATGGCCACGGGGGTCACGGGGAACACGGGGGAAGACAAAACTGGCTAGGACGTGGGTGGAGCGTTGTTCGGGAGCGCCGCACGATGGCGACCATCGGCAGCGGGTCTCTCGGCTGGCCGCCACGCCCCCGCGCAATTCGATTTCCCCGTGCTCCCCGTGGCCGGCCCTGCTTTCAGTCGCAGCTACTGGAACCGGTAGCCCTTGGGTACCACGACGATGCCTTTGGGGGAGACGGTGAAGCGCTCGCGGTCCTTGTCCAGGTCGATGCCGATGCTCTCGCCGGCGGGTACGTGCACGGCTTTGTCGACGATGCAGTTGCGCAGTTGCGCGCCCGCGCCCACCTGGACACCATCGAACAGGATGGAGTCTTCCACGAAGGCCTCGTCGTCGACGAACACGCGCGGGAACAGAATGGAGTGGTGGATGCTGCCGCCGGAGATTACCGTGCCGCCGGCCAGGATGGAGTTGATGAACACACCCTCGGTTCCCGATTCTCCCGGAACCGTGCGAGCCGGTGGTGTCTGCGGCTGGTAGGTGCGGATGGGCCAGTCGGGTTGGTAGAGGTTGAGTGACGGGACGGAGCGCAACAGGTCCATGTTGGCCTGGTAGTAGGCGTCGATGGTGCCCACGTCGCGCCAGTAGCGGTCCGGGGTGACCCGGCCCGCGTCGCCGCCGAAGCAGTAGGCCTGCACCCGATGGCTGTCGACGAGCCTGGGCAGGATGTCGTTGCCGAAATCGTGGCTCGAATCCTCATTGTCGTGGTCGTCCTGCAGCGCCTGCATCAGCGCTTCCATGGAGAACAGGTAGATGCCCATGGAGGCCAGGGCGCGCTCCGGGTTGCCGGGCATGGGGCGCGGCTTCGCCGGCTTCTCGTCGAAGGAGGCAATGCGCAGGTCCGGACCGACGCTCACGACCCCAAAGGACGACGCATCTTCCAGACCCACTTCCATGCAGGCGACGGTGGCGTCGGCGCCGCTCTGTTTGTGGGTCTTGAGCATGGCGGCGTAGTCCATGCGGTAAATGTGGTCGCCCGACAGGATCAGTACCCGCTCGGCGCCGCTGCGTTCCAACAGATACTGGTTCTGGTGAATGGCGTCCGCCGTGCCCTTGTACCAGCTGTCGCCGGTGCGCATCTGCGCCGGCACGGGGGTGATGTACTCGCCCAGTTCCGGATTGAATATGGACCAGCCGTCGCGCAGGTGCTTCTGCAGGGAATGGGATTTGTACTGGGTCAGCACCAGCACCCGGCGCATGCCTGAGTGCAGGCAATTGGCCAGGGCGAAGTCGATGATGCGGTACTTGCCGCCGAAGGGCACGGCAGGCTTGGCGCGTTCATCCGTGAGGGGGTGCAGGCGGGAACCTACGCCGCCGGCGAGGATCAGGGTCAGAGTCTGGTCGGTCATGGTGTCGTCCTGGCGCCTGGCCACGGAGGCGTCAGGCAATGTTGGTGCGTACCCGGGCAATGCAAGTTCCTTGCCTGGGCACGGGTCCCGTTATCAGGCCTATATGGGCACCTCTGTGGTGCAAGCAGGGGGTCCGGCCTGCACCGCTATGGTGCGCACCGGCCGGCGTTCGGTCAGGAAGCGGCCGCGGACCGCGCCCGGCGCAGTGCCCCTGTCCCCAAGCCTAGACCGGCCAATACCCAGACCACCACCGGACCGGCCGGCAGGTCCGTCAGGGCGGACACCGCCAGGCCGCCCAGGTAGGCGGCCGCACCCACGCCGTAGCCGGTGATGAGGCCGCGGACCGGCCCGAGCCCTCGGGCCGTCAGCGCCGGGATGATCAAGGTGGCGAAGACCAGGTAGACGCCCACCAGCTGAACCGACGCGGTGACGGTCAAAGCGAACAGCACGTAGAAGCCAAGGCGGCTGCGTTGGGCGGTGGCGAACCACAATACCAGCACGAGGGCATAGAGGCTGGCCGCTGCGGTCAGTTGGTCACTGCGTACCCACAGCAGCTGGCCCGAGAGCAGGCTTTGCATGTGTTCGGCGCCGTGGGGATTGCCCGCCAATAGCAGCAAGCCCCCGGTGGCCGCCAGCACGAACGTGGTGCCGATCAGGGCTTCCAGCACCTGCGGCCAGCGCCGCTCGATCCAGTGTAGCAGCAGGCCGCCGGCCAGCGCGCTGGCCGCGGCGGTGGCCTGGAGTCCCCAGCCCTCCGCCTGGCCGCCCAGGGTGCCGGCGGCGATGACGCCGAGGCCGACGATCTGCGCCACCGCCAGATCGATAAAGATGATGCCCCTGGCCAGCACCTGCCGGCCCAGTGGCACGTGGGTGGCCGTGACCAGCAGGCCCGCCAGTAGCGGCGGGCCCAGCACGGTCCAGTCCAGGGCGCTCCAGTCCATGTGCGCGAGACTCACTTCAGTGCCTCCTTGAGTCGGGCGATGGTGTCGTCGTAAAGGCCAAACAGATCCTTGGCCTGTTCGTCACCGCCGACGGTGAACGGCAGCTGGACCGCGGGGATGTGAGCGCGGGCGGCAATCCATTGCG
>Ga0315556_1001181_pt1 | contig 15981 bp, 13 predicted proteins | sample SalMarSW160310MG_FD_202112 | JGI IMG/M metagenome (GOLD analysis project Ga0315556, IMG submission 202112) | Salt marsh sediment microbial communities from the Plum Island Ecosystem LTER, Massachusetts, United States - Salt Marsh Sediment SW1603-10 ...
AAAAGCCCCCGATTGGGGGCTTTTTATAATAACCAGAGCGAGGCGGTCGGCTAACTTTGTTCCACATTAGAGGGAGCGTTCTTCTTCTGCCGGTAGGTAATCCGTCCACGAGAAAGGTCGTAAGGAGACATCTCCACTTGAACATGATCGCCCAGCAAAATACGAATATAATATTTGCGCATTTTGCCGGATAGGTAGGCGAGAACTTCGTGGCCGTTATCCAGCCGCACGCGGAATTGAGTCCCGGGTAACGCCTCGATTACCGTTCCTTCCATCTTGATTTTTCCCTCGTCCTTCGCCATACACGCCTCCTACACCGGTCGGTCCAAAAGGGAGATCGGCCGGTAATTATACATTAATCGTTGTCTTTAGACTGACGTCGCTTAATTCGTCGAACGGATTTTTTCTTTTCCATACGACGCAGTTCGCTTTTAGAAACAAACCAGCGTTTTCGACGAACAGTACTTAACACGCCGCTCTTAACAACCTTCTTACGGAAACGTTTGAGCAGCCCATCCTGAGATTCACCGGAGCGCAGCACTACAGTTGCCAATGTACTCACCTCCTTCCAAAAATAAGGAAATAATAGCCACAGAAAACAAAAAACCCGACTGACACGCAGATTCAGCCGAGGCTATAAGTCAGCCCACCAACTTTCAACATAGTAGTCAAAATGTCCGCTGGTAACTCCTCGACTGTGGTGTTAAGGGATGGACAAATCCGTCCACTCAACGCATACTGCGTGTAATATTATACCAAATAAAGGATTGGCTGAAAAGAGATAGCCGGAAATAGATACGAAAAGTCCCTTGGCAATGACCTACTCTCCCGGGGGGTTACCCCCCAAGTACCATCAGCGCTGACGGGCTTAACTACCGGGTTCGAGATGTAGCCGGGTGTGCCCCCGTCGCTCCAATCACCAAGGGACGTTTTCACAAGTATAAAGTTCTGAACAGCAATATGACTCACATGCGAGAAGTACCAAGTTCTCCGCACCACGGGATTATAAGCCCTCGACCATTAGTACGGCTTAGCTCAATACATTACTGTACTTACACACGCCGCCTATATAGCAGGTGGTCTACCTGCGGTCTTACTCCCTTGATGGGATTACAGGGATCTCATCTTGAGGCGAGTTTCCCACTTAGATGCTTTCAGCGGTTATCTCTGCCGGACGTAGCTACCCAGCGATGCCGTTGGCACGACAACTGGCACACCAGCGGTCCGTCCACCCCGGTCCTCTCGTACTAGGGGCAGATCCTCTCAAATCCCTTACGCCCACAGCGGATAGAGACCGACCTGTCTCACGACGGTCTGAACCCAGCTCGCGTACCGCTTTAACGGGCGAACAGCCCGACCCTTGGGACCTTATCCAGCCCCAGGATGCGATGAGCCGACATCGAGGTGCCGAGCGAAGTCGTCGATGTGAACTCTTGGACTTCACCAGCCTGTTATCCCCGGGGTAGCTTTTATCCGGTAAGCCACGGCCCTTCCACTCGGTACCGTGGGATCACTAAGCCCTACTTTCGTATCTGCTCGACGCGTTGGTCTTGCAGTCAAGCTCCCTTATGCCTTTGCACTCTTTGGTAGGTTTCCATTCTACCTGAGGGAACCTTTGGGCGCCTCCGTTACCTTTTAGGAGGCGACCGCCCCAGTCAAACTGCCCACCTGGCACGGTCCCCCACCCGGTTTACGGTGTGGGGTTAGGGTCTAGGCATAGTCAGGGTGGTATTTCACTGACGGCTCCACCGAGGCTAGCGCCCCAGCTTCAAAGCCTCCCACCTATCCTACACAAACCATACCCAAACGCAATGCCAAGCTGCAGTAAAGCTCCACGGGGTCTTTTTGTCCTGCTGCGGGTAGGCCGCATCTTCACAGCCATTTCAATTTCACCGGGTCCTTCGTTGAGACAGTGCTCTAGTTGTTACACCGTTCGTGCGGGTCGGAACTTACCCGACAAGGAATTTCGCTACCTTAGGACCGTTATAGTTACGGCCGCCGTTCACCGGGGCTTCAGTTCAAAGCTTCGCTTACGCTAACCTCTCTCTTTAACCTTCCGGCACTGGGCAGGTGTCAGCCCCTATACATCGCCTTTCGGCTTAGCAGAGACCTGTGGTTTTGTTAACCAGTCACTAGAGCCATTTCACTGCGACCCCCCGGTGCTTTGGATTAACCTCACACCAGGAGGCACCCCTTATCCCTAAGTTACGGGGCTAATTTGCCTAATTCCTTAACGAAGGTTCTCCCGTTCGCCTTGGTATACTCTACCCGTCTACCAGTGTCGGATTGCGGTACGGGCATTCAAGATTCAACGTTTAGAGGCTTTTCTTGGCAGCAAGGCTCAACCACTTATGCCTCAAGGGCTCGCTCTCGCCTCAGCTCAGTCTGCGGATTTACCTACAGACCTCAACACCTAAGCGGATCGCACCTGCACAACCAATCGCAGGCTGGCCTACCTCGCTGCGTCCCCCCATCACTCATCTTGAATGGTTCCGGAATGTTGACCGGATGTCCATCACCTACGCCTTTCGGCCTCGGCTAAGGACCCGACTAACCCGACGCGGAATGACCTGGCGTCGGAAACCTTAGACTTACGGCGAACACGGTTCTCACGTGTTTATACGCTACTCATGCCTGCATTCTCACTTCCGCCCGCTCCAGCCGCCCTTGTCGGTCGACCTTCACCGCAGACGGAACGCTCCCCTACTACCCCAGCTTGCGCTGAGATCCATAGCTTCGGTACCAAACTTAGCCCCGTTGGATTTTCCGCGCAAGGTCACTAGACCAGTGAGCTATTACGCACTCTTTAAAGGGTGGCTGCTTCTAAGCCAACCTCCTGGTTGTTCAAGTAACCTCACCTCGTTTCCCACTTAGTCTGGATTTGAGGACCTTAGCCGATGGTCTGGGCTGTTTCCCTTTCGACGACGAAACTCATCTCCCGCCGTCCGACTGCCATGCTCTGGAGTACCGGCATTCCGAGTTTGATTGGGTTCTGTAAGCGGTAAGCCCCATAGCCCATTCAGTGCTGTACCTCCGGTACTAAACGCATGACGCTAGCCCTAAAGCTATTTCGGGGAGAACAAGCTATCTCCGAGTTCGTTTGGCATATCACCTCTACCCACAGCTCATCCCATAATTTTGCAACATTAATGGGTTCGGGCCTCCACGAGCGTTTAGACTCGCTTCACCCTGGCCATGGGTAGCTCACCCGGTTTCGTGTCTAATCCCAGCGACTATACGCCCTATTCAGACTCGCTTTCGCTACGGCTACGGGTGTAACTCCCTTAACCTTGCCACTGAGATTAACTCGCAGGCTCATTCTCCAAGAGGCACGCCGTCAGGCATAGCACCGCGCACCCGGGTCTCCCCGGAGCACCGACATGCTGTTAGCCCTCCGACTGCTTGTAAGCTCACGGTTTCAGGTTCTATTTCACTCCCCTAACAGGGGTACTTTTCACCTTTCCCTCACGGTACTTGTTCACTATCGGTTGCCAAGTGTATTTAGCCTTGGAGAGTGGACTCCCCAGATTCCTGCCGGATTAGCGTGCCCGGCAGTACTCAGGTACCTAGCGGAAGGCAGTCAGTTTTCGCATACGGGGCTATTACCCTCTTCGGCAGGCTTTCCCACACCTTTCCGCTAACTGACTGTTTTGTAACTTCCATATGCCAGGCCCTACAACCCCATTCCTGCAAGCAGGTATGGTTTGGGCTAATCCCCGTTCGCTCGCCACTACTAGGGGAATGATCTCTTTTCCTCTGGGTACTTAGATGTTTCAGTTCCCCAGGTTCCCTTCCTCAAGCCTATGTGTTCAGCAAGAGGATACTGTGGGTTTGCCACAGTAGGTTTCCCTATTCGGAGATCCTCGGATCAGCGCCTGTACACGGCTACCCGAGGCTTATCGCAGTGTTCCACGTCCTTCTTCGGCACTTGGCACCAAGGCATTCACCGTAAGCTCTTAGTAGCTTCTCCACGTGATGCGGAGAAATTGATACTTCTCGGCCTACATGTGTTCATGTGTTCATTTGTTTATTAGTCAATTGCTATTCAGTTTGTAAGGTACTGGTCCGCCGTTGACCGGCGAGGGATGCCTTTCACGCTTTGTGTCAAGGGCATCACTCACAATTCAACGAATTTTTTGTTTTGTAAATATACAGTAAGCGACCCAGCTCAGCGCCGGGTCGCAAATATTCCCTGCGTTGTGAGCATTACAATCGATTATGTCAGTAAATCTTTTACCAAACCAACTCTCTTTTATGATCGCCTTTTGTAGCACGAGTGGAGATGACGGGATTCGAACCCGTGGCCTTCGCCTTGCAAAGGCGCTGCTCTCCCACTGAGCTACATCCCCAGGACACTTGCCTGGTAGTGGGCTTGACAGGATTCGAACCTGTGACCCCTGCGTTATCAGCACAGTGCTCTAACCAACTGAGCTACAAGCCCGCGAGTTGCGGTCCCTTGACAACTGAAAAGTGATAGGAAGCCCTGTCTCCATCGCTCTGACACCGTATCAGAGCATTGTGTTGAGTGGAGCGCCAGTCTATTGAAGACTTTTGCTCAGATCTCTAGAAAGGAGGTGATCCAGGCGCACCTTCCGGTACACCTACCTTGTTACGACTTCGTCCCAGTCACCAGTCCCACCTTCGACGGCGCCCTCCTTGCGGTTAGGCTACCGGCTTCAGGTGTTACCAGCTCCCATGACGTGACGGGCGGTGTGTACAAGGCCCGAGAACGTATTCAATGCGCTATAGCTGACGCGCATTTACTAGCAACTCCAGCTTCATGCAGGCGAGTTGCAGCCTGCAATCTGAACTGAGACCAGCTTTGGGGGATTGGCTCCACCTCGCGGCTTAGCAACCCATTGTACTGGCCATTGTAGCGTGTGTGTAGCCCCGGACATAAAGGCCATGCTGACTTGACGTCATCCCCACCTTCCTCCGGCTTGATACCGGCGGTCCTGTATGACACTTGTAACATACAGCGAGGGTTGCGCTCGTTAGCGGACTTAACCGAACATCTCACGACACGAGCTGACGACAGCCATGCAACACCTGTGCAAGCTCCCTTGCGGGTCGGTCACCTTTCGGATTCCTACCACTTACATGTCAAGCCCGGGTAAGGTTCTTCGTGTAGCATCGAATTAAACCACACGCTCCGCTGCTTGTGCGGGCCCCCGTCAATTCCTTTGAGTTTTAACCTTGCGGCCGTAGTCCCCAGGCGGTGAACTTATCGCGTTAGCTTCGGCACTGATGGTGTTTAAGCCACCAACGCCTAGTTCACATCGTTTACAGCTAGGACTACCGGGGTCTCTAATCCCGTTTGCTACCCTAGCTTTCGCGTCTGAGCGTCAGGAACGGCCCAGAAGGCCGCCTTCGCCACTGGTGTTCCTCCCGATATCTACGCATTTCACCACTACACCGGGAATTCCACCTTCCTCTGCCGTCCTCTAGTTCGGTAGTTTTGAACGACCTCTCCCAGTTGAGCCAGGAGCTTTCACATCCAACTTACCGAACCGCCTGCACGCGCTTTACGCCCAGTAAATCCGGATAACGCTCGCCTCCTACGTTTTACCGCGGCTGCTGGCACGTAGTTAGCCGAGACTTATTCCTGGGATACTGTCCTTTCTCATCTCCCAGAAAAGTGCTTTACGACCCGAAGGCCTTCATCGCACACGCGGCGTTGCTGCATCAGGCTTTCGCCCATTGTGCAATATTCCCTACTGCTGCCACCCGTAGGTGTATGGACCGTGTTTCAGTTCCATTGTGGGGGGCCACCCTCTCAGGCCCCCTACCCGTCGTCGCCTTGGTAGGCCGTTACCCTACCAACTAGCTGATGGGACGCAGGCCCCTCCCGAAGTGGATTACTCCTTTAGACACAAGGTATCTAACCCTCGTGACCACATGGGGTATTAGCAGACCTTTCGATCTGTTATCCCCCGCTTCGGGGCAGGTCACCAACGCGTTACTCACCCGTTCGCCACTAGGAAGCCTCTAAGCAAGCTCAAAGGCTCCTCGTTCGACTTGCATGTATTAGGCACGCCGCCAGCGTTCATCCTGAGCCAGGATCAAACTCTCCGCAAAAAAATCACTCTTTCGAGTGGGGGATTACATACGGAGTTTTACTGGATTTGACAGGTTTTGTTGCTTCCTATCACTTTTCAGTTGTTAAGGTTCCGTCAACGAAGCGGGCTGAATTCTACCCGCATCAAGTTGGCCTGTCAAGGCTTTCTACGGACAGAGACAAAATTACCGATGTTCTTGGTTCAACATCGGGGCGTCAGACTGCGAAACCTTTTGGCTTGTGTCTCTGACGGGACGTCTCTACTCAATTGTAAGCGATCTGTCTTGGAAAGGCGAGATCGTTCTCTGATTGACTGGCCTGCTAATTATACACATGCCAATCTATTTGTCAAGGTTTTTACGAAAAATTGCCTATTTTCTCTCGCTCAGCCAATTTCGCGGACCCTGGACGAAGGCGTATTATACGCCTTCCGATCAATCTGTCAAGGGATTCCTGCATTTGTCAGACATTTTAGGCAAAGGAATCGTTGATTAAGACAATTTCCGCCAACCTTGAACACGCAACTCGATCCAATGATCCGCATTCCCCACCCCATCTTCTACACCGATATTCCTTCCCGTTGATTGTACAGCACTACGAACAGCTTCTCCATCCGCTTCGACCAGTGCTGCGACCAGCCTACCAGCCGTCAATTCCTTGACCGGGATGGGTGGCGGTTTTGCGCCGGTGGCATAGACCCGCGTTCCCCAGAAGACCTGGTCACCCGCAAAAGGCACGACACATTCGGGCAGAGGCATAATGTGCAAATCGCTACAACCGCTTAGAAGGATGGCGCGGTTCTTTGTTTTCTCCGGAGCAGCCAAAGCCAACACGGTCCGGTAAATTTTTCCGACCTCGCGGTGGATCATGGAGCCAAACGTCTCGCAGACGGGGACCATTCCAGCTGAGATGAAATTTGTTAGTGCTGTAGGCGGTTGGTAAGCATCAGGCACTTCCAGAAACATTTACCCCGCGAACCAATGGTAAGAATCGTGATTTTCATGCTGCATCTGAAAAAAATAATGTGCAGGTCTTAACCTGCCTTTGGTGAGTACTAATCCATTACTTGCCGGCCAGCCAGCGCCCGCAGGAGCGTATTCTGGTCCGCATATTCCAAATCTCCCCCGACTGGTAAACCACGCGCTAGACGTGTAACCCGCACCCCATAAGGCTCTAGTTGCTGTTGCAGGTAGAGCGCTGTGGCATCCCCTTCCATGCTCGGATTAGTTGCCAGGATAATTTCTTTGGCATCCCCTTTTGCAACCCGGTCAACCAACGCTTGGATTTTCAAATCATCCGGTCCGATCCCCTCGATTGGAGAAAGGACACCATGCAATACGTGATATTTTCCTTGAAAACCACCCGTACGCTCCAAAGCCAGTACATCCAGCGCTTCCTCCACGACGCAAATCACTGCGCCATCACGACTCGGGCTCTCGCAGACTTCGCAGCGCTCGCGTCCAGCTACAGTGATATTGAAACATTCCTGACAAAACGCGACACGGTCTTTGATATCAGTCAGTGCTTCTGCCAGTTCCTGAGAAATATCTCGCGGCGCGCGTAAAAGATAGAACGCCAGCCGCGAAGCCGATTTGGGGCCAATTCCCGGCAGGCGCTCAAAAGCGTTAATCAGGTTTTGAAGGGGTTCGGGAAGGATCATTTTCGTAGAAACACAGTCTAGCGCTCCACAGACTAGAACGGCAATCCGCCGGACAGCGGACCCAGGCGCTCCGCCGCCAATTCACGCGAGCGATCCAGGGCCAGGTTGACTGCTGTGAGCACCAGGTCTTGCAACATTTCAGCATCGGCATCCTTAAGCAAAGCCGGATCGATCTCAACCCCCGTGCACTTCTGGTCACCGGTCATGCGAACCGTGATCGCGCCACCACCAGCCGTAGCCGTAACGATCTCCTCGGCCAGCTTGGCTTGGGCCTCCGCAAGTTGCTGCTGCAGCTTTTGGATCTGCTGCATCATACCACCCTGTCCGCCCCCCCCAGGCGGCCGATTGAATCCCTTTGCCATAAGATACTCCTATTCTTGAATATCCACGATCTCTCCGCCATGCTGCAGTGCGGCCGCCACCATGCCATCCTGCTTTACATTCGGGGGGAGCTTTCCTTTCGCGTTCGTCACCACGCATCGGATTTTCAAGTCAACATCCAATAAATCCGCTAATACCTTGCTGGTCAATTCAAGGTGTTCAGGTTTTTCCATTTTAGAAATCAGTACATCGCTGGTGAAACCCAGGATCAGTTCGTTACCCTGCACGTCGATTGATTTGCACGAGTTGAGCAGCGCGGCCAGATTGGGGGAACTGGCCCTGACAGATGCCGCTACCCGTTTCCAGTTATTGATGATCTGGCCGGCCGGGATAAGCGGCGCATCAGCCTTGTTGATGGGCGCTTCGGACTTCGCCTTAGGCTTGCTACCTTTTTCTTTAACGGGAGGTTCGCCCACTGAGGCGTCCTTGGATTGGGACGCTGGGCGTTTTTCGGTTTTAGTCGGGAGCGTTGCTTCCTTTGTCGGCTGATCGAGCACCTCAGTCAACGCTAGTTCGAGGCTGAGTGCAGGCTGCCAGCCGCCGCGTAAATCAGTCGCTGCAGCATTGAAAGTTTTGATCATGCGCAGCACGTCCGATGTGGCAAATACCTGCGCGTGCTCGGACATACGCTGTTTTACACCTTTGGTATTCTCAACTTCTTCCGCGTTGCCCAACTGAAACAACATCAACGACCGGAAGTAGTCCACAATCTGCCGCGCCAGTGCACGTGGGTCAGTTCCAGAGTCGAGGGCAGTGTGAATAGCCTCCAACCCGGCTGCAGGCTTCTGGTCCCGGATCGAATCGACCAGATCCAGCACAGTTTGGCTGGTAGCCGTGCCAAGCACGGTCTGCGCCAAGGATAGGGTGATCTTTTCTCCCGCAGAGGCCAATTGATCCAGCAATGATTGGGCATCACGCACGCTACCGGTAGCCTGACGGGCAATCAGAGTCAGGGCGTCCTCTTCGGCTTTGAGTTTCTCTTCCTTGACGATCTGTTTGAGATTGAGAACGATATCATCCACCGGCACACGACGGAACTCGTGGCGCTGACAGCGCGAGAGTACGGTAGCCGGAATTTTGTGAATTTCGGTCGTTGCCAGCACGAAAATCGCATGGGGCGGCGGCTCTTCGAGGGTTTTCAAGAGAGCATTGAAGGCGGCTGTCGAAAGCATGTGGACTTCGTCGATGATATAGATCTTATACTTACCCTGCGTTGGCGAAAAACTTATCTTGTCGCGCAAGTTGCGGATATCATCAACGCTGGTATTGGAAGCCGCATCGATCTCGATTAAGTCGAGGAAGCGGTTCTCGATGACCGCTTGACAGTGTGGGCATGCATTACAGGGACGCGCAGACACATCTTCCGCCTGGCAATTGACCGCCTTGGCCAGCAAACGAGCAACGGTGGTCTTGCCTGTACCGCGTGGACCGGAGAAAAGGTAGGCGTGGCCGACACGATCTGCCATTAACGCGTTGCGCAAGGTCTGCACCACGTGCTGCTGGCCAATCACTTCATCCCATTTTTGGGGTCGCCATTTTCGATATAGAGCTTGAGACATAATACTTGAGAAAATCCCTAAGGAATACGATAAATCGCCCGTACGCTGCCCTGTGCGTCTACCAGGCTGGCCAACTCGCCAGACTTCCAAACGGTCCGAGTTCGGCCCCAGTACAAATCGATGACCGTGTCGTTGCCAAAGCCGGAATGAACCTGAACAGCTCCGTTTTTGTAAAGCTTGAGTGTCGGAAAAATGTAGGCATCGCCATCACCATTCTGCAATTGCCATCCGGTCAAATCAAGCTCGCCATCACCGTTATAGCGGATCAAGACCGTCTCAGACCCGAGTGTCCCGGCCCCAACAACGCTGACGATCTCGACCGGCATTGGCTCGTCCGGGTTAACGGTGGGCAGCGGGGAAGAGGGCGTCGCAGCAGAGGCTGGGGCCGACGTCGCTGCTGCAGGAGCAACCGGTTGGGATGGCTGCGGTACATTGCGCATGGCCCGGTCGTGCCAGAACAGGATCGCTCCGGTCACACTGGCCGATACGATGACGTTTAACAACAGATACAACAGCAAGCGACGCGGCTCACGCATATACCTTGTATAATAGCACAAAGTAAGATGCGGATGGGGAAATTTTTAAAAATTTGGCACAAAATATCCCGGGTAAATCAATTTGTAAGACTACTGAAATATTTCCTGTAAGGTTGAATGTATTTTGATGACCAAGCTCATTTCGGGGAACTTAATCCAGTGCAATATAATGGATGGAGATTCTCATTATGGACCAACTTTTGGCTTAATTTCCTGCCAGGTCAATGCCCCGTCAACTGATTTGACCAGGGCAATCTGATCGCCGTCACGGGCTACAGCCCAGATGTTGTTGGCATCCACAAAACTAAACTGACCATCCCAGCTGACAGTTTTAACCTTCGTCCAGGTATGACCGGCATCCTCTGAGCGCTGGATATCGCGGCCCAACGCAAAAGCGGCCATCTGTCCGATGAATTTCAGGTCTCCGCCGGGATAAGGATAGGTAGTCCAACTTAAACCGTTATCTTTGGTCTGATAGAGATAATACTGGCTGATTTTCTGTCCGTTATCGAACTGATCGCATTTAAGCACAAAATCACCAGCCTGATCCGTGAACAACAGCGGTGAGTGGAGGCCGCAGTACCACTGATTGAACAGGTCAGTCGTACCAGCTGGGGCTGGTAATCCCACTTTGTCCCAAGTCGCGCCGCCATCTTGTGTCTTGAACAAATAGGGGACCGGCGCCACACCACGACAATCAGTCGGCATCCAACCATTTTGGGTTGTGGCAAATACCAGACCTGTTTTGGAACAACTTTGCGTACCACTCAAATCATTCATGGGCGATACCAGCGTCTCCCAGGTTTGGCCCCCATCATTGCTGCCCAACAAAACGTAATAATCGTGGTTCATCCCAGCCCCGACGTGCACCAGCAGCCAACCATGCTGTGGATCCAGGAAGAATGGCGCCTCAGGCAGGAAGAATTCCTGATAAAGCGCTGGCTCAGTCAAACCGCTGTATTGCCAGGTCGCACCGCCATCGTGGGTAAACCAAACGTAAGCCGTCGAGCGGGCTATCGGCCCCAAGTTAGAATACACTACCCAGCCATGCAAGTCATCTAAAAATGTCCCGGCAGCTTTTTGGGGCTGGCTCGGATCTGCCGAAGCAGGTTCGGGCGGGGTCAGGTCCTGCCAGGTAAGTCCGCCGTCAGAAGTGCGGAAGACATGGTTGCTGGCGCCATTCTGGCCGCCAATCGCCCAGCCATTCATCAGGTTCAGCATGTGGATGTAGGTCAGCTTGATCGCCTGCCCGGCTGATAGGTGCGTGATGGGTGGACCAACCGGAGGTACGGCGGTAGCGGTCTGCGGTTCAGGCAAGCTTGGCGTCATGGTCACGGTTGATGGCTCAATCGTTGCTGGAACCGTTTCTGGTGGTGTGTCTGTCGATGGTACAAGGGTCGGAGTTGGGGTGACGAAAGTTAGAAATCTGCAAGCCAGAATTAAAAAGACCCCTGCGAACAGGGGGGCGAGGCGCTTGAATTTCATTTTTACCTCCGGGGATAGGTGACGGTCGGATATTACTCATCCCGATTATATTCGTAAACCTGAGCGACCCAATCCCCCATTTGGCGCTGTTCGACCAGATCCAGGCCATGCGCTTGCGCGGCAGAAATGACGGATTCGGCCTGCTCCTGCAGGATGCCCGACAAGATCAGCGCGCCGTCCCGCGCCACCAGGTCAGCCAAACCCTCGTCCAAGAGATGCAGAATGATCGGGGCCAGGATATTGGTAATCACCAGCGGCGCGTTGTCGTAAGGATATTGCTCGGCGATGATCTCGCGTACCGAACCCGGGCCGAGCACAAATTCAGCGCCGATGCCATTCGCGTTGGCATTTTCGCGTGCTGAGCGGACGGCTTCATCTTCGATATCCACGCCCAGGGCATGGGTCGCACCCAGCTTGAGGGCCGCAATGGACAGGATACCCGAACCACAGCCAACGTCGATCACTACGTCATCGATCGGCACCCATTCTTCGAGCAATTCAAGGCACAACTGGGTGGTTGGGTGCGTGCCGGTTCCAAAAGCCATTCCCGGATCGATGCGGATGGGAATGCGCTCTGGCTCCGGCGAATCTAACCAGATGGGGACGATGATCAAGCGCTTACCAACCGGGATCGGCTGGTAATGCTGCTTCCAGGCTTCCATCCAATTTTGATCTGCAATCGGTGTAAAGGCTGCGGGGGGCAGCGGCTGGATGCGCCCCAGATACCAGAGGGCTTCTTCGAGCTTCTGGCGTCTCTCTTCCAGGTTTTCGTCCACGGGTAAGTAAGCACGGACCGTCACCGGTCCAGCCGGCGTACCGGGATCGTCAGCGTTCTTAAAGCGCACACCGCTCTCCACGGCTACACCATTGGGAGCGAAACGCGCCAAAACATCTGCCACCGCTTCGGCAAGTTCGCCGTCCAACGTGAGGGATACTTCAAGCCAATTCATTGAAAATAAGAATAAAACTCAGTCTATTCCAGGGTCTCCATTAATTTTTTGCTAGCCTCCCAAAGTCTCATTCAGCCAATCCAAAAAACCTCTTTCGTTCGGCTGCGGAGTGGTGCCCAGTGTCTCGGCCAGCTTCTCGAACAACTCACGCTGCTCGTGGCTCAGCTTCGTCGGAACATTCACATTGACGAAAACCTTTTGATCGCCGCGCCCGTTGCGGCGTACGTGGGGTACGCCTTTTCCCTTGAGTGTAAAGACCTTGCCGGGCTGTGTGCCAGCCGGAATGTGCAGCTTCTCATCCCCGTCCACGGTCGGGACTTCGATCTGCGCGCCAAGTGCGGCCTGAGCAATATTGATGTCAATATTGAGCAGGATGTCATTATCGCGGCGTTTGAAGAATTTATGCTTGCCGACATCCAGCAGCAGGTACAGGTTGCCGTTCGGTCCACCGTTGACGCCTGGCTGGCCCTCGCCTGCCAGTCGGATTTGCGTGCCCTGATCCACACCGGCGGGTATCTGGACTTTTTTGGTAACCGTCTTGCGCTCCAGCCCCCCACCGCGGCAGGTGTGGCACGGCGATGTAATCACTTCGCCGCGACCATTACAGGTCGGGCAGGCAGCCGTCTGGACCATCTGGCCCAGGAAAGTCTGGCGCACCTGGCGCACCTCGCCCTGTCCGCCACAGGTAGTACAGCGCTGGGGGGTCGTGCCGGGTTCTGCTCCCGATCCACCGCAGGTCGAGCAAACCTCGTCCCGCTGGAACTGGATCTCCTTCTCAACGCCAAAGATCGCTTCCTCGAAAGTCAGGGTAACCTGCATCTGCAAGTCGCGTCCACGGCGTGGAGAGCGACGTGAGCGCCGCCCACCCATACCAAAACCGAAACTGCCAAAGAGTTCATCAAATAAGTCGGCAAAGTCGGTCGTGAAGTCGGGCATACCGCCCAGGTCACCCAGACCGGCATGGCCGAAGCGGTCATAGCGCGCACGCTTATCCGGGTCAGAAAGCACGCCGTAAGCTTCGTTGATCTCTTTGAATTTTTCCTCAGCATCCGGCTCCTTATTAACGTCCGGATGGAACTGGCGCGCCAGCTTGCGGAAGGCGGACTTGATCTCATCGACCGAGGCCGTCCGCGAGACACCGAGGACTTCATAATAATCGCGTTGGGTCATCATTTTTTATCTTTAATGCGGGCTTGCACAACAGGAAAAAATCCCAAACAACCTCAGGAGACGCGTTTGCCGTTTCTTAGCTCCGCCGTGCAGCTCAAATACACCATTCACTCTTTGACTTCGCCATCAACGACTTCGCCCTCGTCGGACGAATCGCCAGGTTCAGACTCACCCGAGGCAGCTTCCGCTTGCGGATCTTCGTATACGCTGGCGCCAATCTTCTGAATCAGCTGTCCCAGTTTCTCGGTGGTCTGCTTGATTGCTTCCGGATCATCACCTTCCGCCGCCTGACGAACTTCAGCAACTCCGGCATCGATCTCACTCTTGACTTCTGCCGGCACTTTGTCACCGAATTCCTTAAGCGCCTTCTCGGCCGCATAGGCAGTATTGTCGGCCTGGTTGCGAACCTCGATCAATTCCTTGCGCTTGCGATCTTCCTCAGCATTGGCCTCGGCGTCTTGCCTCATCTGCTCAACTTCGGCATCCGAAAGGCCGGAGGAGGCCGTGATGGTGATGTGCTGGCTGCGACCACTGGCTTTATCCTGAGCAGTGACCTTGAGGATGCCGTTGGCATCGATATCAAAAGTTACTTCGATCTGCGGAATACCGCGCGGCGCAGGTGGGATTCCGTCCAGGACGAACTTGCCCAGCGATTTGTTGTCGGCAGCCATCGGACGTTCACCCTGCAGGACATGGATTTCAACCTGGGTCTGGTTGTCGCTGGCGGTTGAAAAGACCTGGCTGCGGCGGGACGGGATCGTGGTATTGCGTTCGATCAGCGGAGTGGCAACTCTGCCCAGTGTCTCAACCGAAAGCGTCAGGGGTGTGACGTCGAGCAGCAAAATATCTTTGACTTCGCCGCCCAGCACGCCGCCCTGAATGGCCGCACCAATTGCCACAACTTCGTCCGGATTGACCCCCTTGTGCGGCTCCTTGCCAAAGAAAGCACGTACCCGGTCCTGCACAGCAGGCATCCGCGTCATGCCGCCGACCATGACGATCTCGTTGATGTCGCCCGCATTCAATGAGGCATCAGCCAAAGCCTGCTTGACGGGTGCGATGGTGCGGTCAACCAGATCGCTGGTAAGCTGCTCCAGTTTGGCGCGTGTCAGCGTCATCACCAGGTGCTTCGGGCCGCTGGCATCCGCTGTCAGATACGGCAGGTTGATTTCTGTCTGCATGACCGTGGAGAGTTCGATCTTGGCTTTCTCGGCTGCCTCTTTGAGACGCTGCAAGGCCTGGCGGTCCTGACCCAGGTCAATCCCGTTTTCCTTTTTGAACTCTTCCATCAGGTGATCCATGATGCGCTGGTCGAAGTCGTCACCGCCCAGGAAGGTGTCTCCGCTGGTCGAGCGCACCTGAAACACGCCGTCTCCGACTTCCAGGATGGAAATATCGAAGGTACCGCCGCCCAAGTCATAGACGGCGATAACCTCATTGGTCTTCTTATCCAGGCCATACGCCAGAGAAGAAGCAGTCGGTTCGTTGATGATGCGCAGCACTTCCAGACCAGCAATCTTGCCGGCATCCTTGGTGGCATTGCGTTGAGCATCGTTGAAATAGGCCGGGACGGTGATCACAGCCTGGGTCACGGGTTCACCCAGATAGGCTTCCGCATCCGCTTTGATCTTGGTCAATATCATCGCCGAAACCTCGGGCGGTGAATATTCTTTTTCGTCCAGCGCGACACGCACATCCCCATTCGACGCTCCGCTGACTTTGTACGGCATACGATTCTTGGTACGCTCCACCTCGGGATCGTCAGCCTTGCGTCCCATAAATCGTTTGATCGAAAAAATGGTGTTCTCAGGGTTAGTTATGGACTGATTGCGCGCCACACGCCCGACCAGCCGTTCGTGATTCTTGTTGACAGCCACGACCGATGGGACCAGGCGCTCACCCTCCGCTGAAGGAATGACAACGGGCTCGCCCCCGGACATAACGGCTGCTACAGAATTGGTCGTACCCAGATCGATTCCAATAATTTTTGCCATGAATAATTTCTCCTTAAATTTCGATGACGGGCGAACGACCGCGGCTTTTCACTGATCACGGTTGTTCACTTTCAGTCTTATTGCGCAACACGGACCAGCGCCGGGCGAATAACGCGCTCACCGATCATGTATCCTTGTTGGATAACTTCGATAACGCATCCACTTTCGACTTCATCACTTGGCTCATG
>Ga0315556_1001183_pt1 | contig 15976 bp, 13 predicted proteins | sample SalMarSW160310MG_FD_202112 | JGI IMG/M metagenome (GOLD analysis project Ga0315556, IMG submission 202112) | Salt marsh sediment microbial communities from the Plum Island Ecosystem LTER, Massachusetts, United States - Salt Marsh Sediment SW1603-10 ...
AACATTGACCGCGTCCGTTGTTACAGCGAAGTGATCGCTGTGTCGCACCAGCAGATCCGAGCGCGGTTCCAGCAGATTGACCGTGAAGAAAGAGGTCCCACCCGGAACCCACCAGCGCCGCTAATCTAGCATCCCCGCAGTACACCGTGTAGGGCGGATGCCCGGAAGGCGATCCGCCATTCCCCTGCCCACGCCGATCCGGGAACCTCCGGATAAGCGCCGGAACGGCGGGCTGGCTCCGTGGCTCACAGCATGTGGCGGAACCGCTGATATGTTTTGACCTACGCGGGCTTGAAGGAACCCGAGGCTCGGCACTATGCCCCGCAGCAGTTCTTGTACTTTTTCCCGCTGCCACAGCTGCAGGGCGCATTGCGTCCAATCTTTTTCGTTTGCACCACGCGGCGTTGAGTTGAACGGGGGGATGGGGATGACGACTGCAGGCTGCGCCGTCCGATCGCCTTGATTGCGCGATATTCTTCCTTGAATCGTTCGATCATCCCAGGGTGGCCCTCCAACCAGCCGTTCAGCAGCCGCTGCGCCTCGAGCAAAGGGATGTTCCAGCGTTCCTGGATGCGCCAACTACCGTCGAACTTCAATATGGCTCGCAGGCATTCCTCGCTCGTCGCTGTGGTCTGGCCCGGGCGCGCCGGTATCAGCCGAATGAACAACAGGCATGCCTCGTGGCACCGGCAATCGGGATTCGGGCAATAGAGCGCATCCATGGCATACTCGGTGCCCTCGTGCTCGAAACGGGAGATGCAGGTGGTCCCGCCGTCGTAGAAGCTCTTGTCCTCGCTGATGATCCCGGCATAGGAGACCAGCGCACCGTTCAGGACGTCCGCCCGGTGGAGGGTGCACTCTTGCAAGCGCTTCTTCGCGAACTTGTCGTCATAGAATAGATACAGAAACCGTTTATCTTCCTTGGAAAGCTCCTCCAGAAACTCGCTTGCCCAGCGGCTGATCCGTGCCTCGCGATGCGGAACGCGCTGCTCTTCCCAGGAGTCCACATTGACGGTCAGTTCAAACGCCAAGGGATCCTTTCCATCCAGTTCCCGCAAGCGCAGATATATTTCTCTGCAGTCGCAGTCCGGGTTATCGCAGACCGCCGTGGTGAGCTCGAATGGAACGTCGTGATCGGCGAAGCGGACCTGGGTGATGTCGTCTGTATGCTTGATCTTCATCGTGTGGTGCGGTTTTGGACCATCCTTCCAAGCGAGACGCTGCAAGTTTGGAGGACACTCGAGGCAACCGCAAGGCATCAAGCCGGGCGGTAACCCCTGCGCGCCCACTGCGCTGGGGGCGATAGCCCGGCCTTGTTGCGCGACGCGTTCGATGCTGCCTCTCAGGGCGATAGCGCCGAGGCGCGAGTGCTCAAGCAACGATCTTTCGACTCATGGTTCTCGAGAAGGGCCTGGGTGAGCGCGCGACGAGGTACGGCTTTGTCGCGTAGACCACCAGCATTCCCAGATACACCGTGCCGGAGACCGGAGCGCGGCTGGCGAGGTACTGTCCCAGGGAGCGGTCTTACAGGACAACCGCCAGCAACAACTCGGCCGCAACCAGCAGACCCAAGGCGAGCAGGCCCGTGTCCAGGCAGGCTGGCGCGGTGGCCGGTAGCGCAAACCTCTGCACAACGAAGCGTGCAGCCACCAGGATGACGACGAACATGGGGACCCGGGGTCTCGCATTGTGCGCAATAGCATTGGGGCCGGGATTCCGGTGAGAGTTTGGCGAATACCCGAGCGTCTCCGCTATGGATGGTTTGCACCCGCTTCCATAGCGAGAGCCCAGCGTCCGCTATGCGGGTCTGACCTGCCGCTGAAGCGACTCGGCTGGGCGGCCGGAAAAGCAGAAGCTCCGAGACCCTCCCGCATTTCCTGGCCTCATCCGACTTATCCACCGTCGTTAGATAGGCGCCACCGATTGGTACGTGCTTGCCTGGTCTACGTGACGACTATCGCGCGATAGGCTCGCAGATAGATCCGCAAGCCGTGCCAGATAGATTCTGCCGATACAACGACTCGGGCACGACGATTGCTGGCGGCGGCTCCCTGGCAGTTATCTTTCATTACTACCGGGGAGATTACACGCTGCCCATCCGTGGGGCTGGTTCACGTTTTGAGCCACCCGGGAGCGTAACCTGGCGCCAGGCCGTACCACATTGCCGCGCTTTGGCGGGGTTTTTTGTGGGCACCGCCTTGCGTCTACAGCAACGCCGACTTTCCGCCGGTCAGGAGGTGAAGCCATGAGCAACGGCAATCTCTCAAAACCGCCGGAATTTGCGCTCGGTGAGGTCGGGTGGGGGCTTTCCTTGGCCCACAGAAAATATCGGCCGCCTCGATAATTTTTCCAGGAAATTACAAATCATTCTAAATCCATTAGTTACAACAAGAGCCTGGCTCTTGCTGCGCATGGGATATCAGCCGCTCATACGGCAAATCCTGACGCGCTTTGCCGACTGCGAGAAGAAGAAGATCTTGCGGAAGGAGGCCGCGCGCGTAATGAAGCAGCGCGAAGAAAGCTTGCCCGTTGAGCAAGATGACGCGCCTCGCTCGGGGACTCACGGATGAGGTTTGTAACATGCAGCGGAGGCGCTAAAGGGCGTACATGGAAATACCGAGACACAGACCCCGCTCCGGCGGGGTTTTTTGTGCCTTCCCGTGGGACACTGGAGGGACACTGCCCGTAGCTTTCGGCCACCTTTCCCAACACGGCACAGCTAAGGAACATGGCCTAGCCTGCTGATTTCCCTACGGCGCCGTTTCGCCTTGTGTTGTGCGGAACTGGCCGCCGGGTGCGAGTATTGCTACCGCGAACGCACGGGCGGCAAGGAGGGGAGCGGACCGGACGCCGAGAATGCGCAGTGAGGGGCACATCCGGCGGCCGGGGAGTGCATTGATGCTTGCGGAACCTCTTCCGCGCGGCCCGTCATCCAGAGGCAGCGTAGGAGCCCGCTTGCGGGCGATACCGGGCTCGTGGACATGCGCGCGGTCGCCCGCAAGCGGGGCTCCTACGGGCTATGCGAAGCGCGTGCCCCCAGGCACGGCCGACGGCGTTATGCAACGGGTTAGCACTGCCCTGCGGAAGCGCGGGCAAGAGACGGCTTCCGGCGGGCCCCATCCGAGGGCCCGCCCATGCGCAAGCGATCTGGAGGTCTGGCGCCGCCCCGTCGTGAAAGTCGCGCCTAGCACGCTCCACCCCTCCCTCGCCCTCCGGGAGAGGGCCGGGGTGAGGGAAACGGTTATGGCGGCAGCGACCTACTTTGTTCCGTAGTGGTTCTCCGGGGCGGCGCTGGCGCCATGGCGGTTACTCGGGCACAGCGACCGCGGCCATCTTGGCGGGTTCTTTCTTCTGGGGCTCCTCCGGAAGGACGATTACGGTCTGGGTCCGACCATAGGCTCCGCCTGCCCAGGGACCGCCCCAGCCATACGGCCCTCCCCATCCATAGGGACCGCCCCAGCCATAAGGCCCACCCCATCCCCAGGGGCCGTGACGGTGGTAATAGTAATCGTCGTGGTCGTCGCCGAAGAACCAGTTGAAGGGGTTCATCGTGCTGAAGATGCCGTCTGCACGGGCAACCATCGGTACCGCAAAACCGCTAACAACGACCGTCGCGGCGACCGCGACGGCTACCATCGCTCGTCTCATGGTTTCGCCTCCTGTCGCCGGAAAGCTCTCGGGTTGCTCTAATATCTTAATATTCTGATGCATCAACGGCAAGGTAGGTCTCGGGCCGCTGCCGCCCGGCGTTCATGCCTGGGTGCTCTGAAGTTAGCAAAAGTCGCGCGCAGCGCGCTCCGCATCTCCCTCGCCCCCTCTGGGAGAGGGCCGGCGTGAGGGAAACGGTCATGGCGGCAGCGACCGACTTTGTCCCATAGTGGCTCTCTGGGGTGGCGCTGGCGCCATGGCCGTTGCCTTTGCCCTCGCCGCTCCCGACCCCACCCGATTCTGCGACTCCATGGACACCCGTCATGAACCCGGCGGGCGGAGTGGGTCTAAAATTATAAATAGATAATATAGGGATCGACACCATGAAGCTGTGCCCCGAATGTAGTAACTCGCCGTGGCCGTTCGTCATGGCCGTCTTCATCTCCGCCGTGGTTGCATTCGTCACCTGGCTCACGCTCTCGTTGTCCGACATAGGCACGGTCGAGCGCCTGCTGGCGAGTGGTGCCGTGTTCCTCGCTGGTATCGGCACCATCGTGCACTACGTGCTCAGCTGCATGAGGCGACACTGCCCCCATGGCAAGGAGTCTCCGCACTCCCAGCAGGTCGCCCATTGAGCTGGTGTTGCCGTGAAAGTCACGCGGAGCGCGCTCTGAGTCCCCCTCGCCCGCTGGGAGAGGGCCGGGGTAAGGGAATGGTCATGGCGGCAGCGACCGGCTTTGTCCCATAGTGGCTCTCTGGGGTGGCCCGGGCGCCATGACCGTCAGGCGCGGGGGGTAGGTCGCGAGCAAGCGGCCGCTTGCCGCTTCAGGGGTCGACTCGCGGCTTGGGCAGGAGGCCCGCGGGTCCTTGTTTTCAGACCGCTGCCGTGACTTGATCCCGCAGGTAGACCGGTAGCGCCCTCTCCGCCGGGACGAAGCGCCCGGCCGCGTACGCCGCCGCGGCGAGGGTGACAACGTCCCGGGCCTCGCAGAAGGCCGAGGGATCCGCCGCCATGAGGCGCGGCGCAAGGCGCCGGCGCAGCACGTCCCCGTGGGCGGCCCACCCGCCCCCCACCCCGCACCAGCCGCCACCCTCCGGCAGGGCAACGGTTTCCGGTGATCCCACCTGGTCCTCGACGGCGGCTCGCATCAGGCCCTGTTCGTCGAGGACGTACGCGCCCCAGTACAGCTCCCCCATGCGGGCATCGAAGGCCGGGAGGGTGCGGGTACGACCTTCTGCCCGGTGATACCCCTGGGCAAGGGCCGCGAGGGTGGAGACCGGGACCACCGGGAGGTCCGCACCGAAGGCGGCGCCCTGGATCACGGCGGCGGCAATGCGCACGCCCGTGAACGAGCCTGGACCGCGACCGAAGGCGAGCGCGTCGAGGCGAACGAGCCCGAGCCCGGCCTGTGCCAGAAGCTCGTCCATCATGGCGAGGATCAGCTCCCCATGCCGTCGCGGCTCCCGGGATAGGCGTTGCTCCACTGCCCCGTCCGACAGCAAGGCCGCGGAGCAGGCCTCGCCGGAGGTATCGATGGCCAAGATCCTCAAGGTGTCGCTCCCTGGCCTGCTACGCCGCCGCAAAGAAGTGCTCAACGTCTTCCAGGTCCCGCGTCCGCAACATCGGCGGCAGGCTGTCCAGAAACGCCTTGCCATAGGAGCGGGTGAGCAGGCGCGGATCACAGACCACCAGCACCCCGCGGTCGCCGGGATCCCGAATGAGCCGGCCGGCGCCCTGTTTCAGGGCGATCACGGCCTGGGGCAGCTGGAAATCCCGGAAGGGGTTGCCCCCCCGCTGCCGAAGCGCGTCGATGCGTGCCGCAAGAACCGGGTCTCCGGGCGAGGCGAAGGGCAGCTTGTCAATGAGGACGCAGGACAGGGCCTCTCCGCGCACGTCCACTCCCTCCCAGAAGCTCGCGGTGCCCAGGAGCACCGCATTGCCCAGGCTGCGAAATCGCTCCAGCAGTTCGGCCCGGGGCGCACTGCCTTGGACCAGCATGGGATAGTCTATCCGCGGGTCCAGATGGTCCGCCGCCTCCTTGAGGGCCCGATGGCTGGTGAAGAGCAGGAAGGCCCGGCCGCGGCTGCAGGCAAGGACCCGGAAGGCAAGCGCGGCGACCGCCGCCACGTATCCGGGGGAGGATGGGTCCGGCATGGCCCGGGGGACGAACAGCACGGCTTGGCGCTGATAGTCGAACGGGCTCTCCCAGCGCTCGGTTCGGGCATCGGTGATTCCGAGCTGGACTGCAAAATGGTCGAAGCTCTCCCCCACCGCGAGTGTGGCGGAGGTCAGGACCCAGGCCGCGGGGTGCCGTTCCATATGGGACTGGAAGATATCCGCCACCGCCATGGGTGTCAGATGTAGGCGCAGGCCCTGGCCTCGAGTCTCGAACCAGCGGATGTCCTCGGATTCCCCTGATTCCGCCAGCTGGGCGAGGCGAGCGGCCAGGTCAACGCTCCTCGCCAGGCAGCTGTCCAGCCCTTTTCCCCGACCCTCGATCGCCTTCAGGCCCGCCCGCAGGGCATCCAGCCGCGCGCGCACCTCGTCCAGGGCCCTCGCTGCGGCGGCGTTGTCGGCCAGCTCCCGCCAGGGGCCGCGTCGCGCCTCCTCTCCCAGGGTCAGTCGGAAATCGCGCACGGCCCGGCGTAACCCCTCGGCAAGCTCCAAGAACCCGGGGGTGTCTCCGGCCTCCCTGTGGTACTCGGTTTCTGTGTCGCGCGCCAAGTCCAGCAGCTGGCGGCCACTGACGGCGACCCCGAAGAAGTTGCTCGCCACCTCCGCGAGCTGGTGCGCCTCGTCGATCACGAAGCAGTCCGCCCCCGGCAGGATCTCCCCGAATCCCTCGTCCTTGAGCGAGAGATCGGCGCACAGCAGGTGATGATTGATGATCACCAGCTCCGCCCCCTGGGCGCGGCGCCGGGCCTCTACGAGATGGCATCGCCCCCATTCGGGACATTCCTGCCCGAGGCAGTTGTCGCCGGTGGAGGTCACCGCGGGCCAAACGGGGGTGTCGTCGGGCAGGGCCAGCTCCGCAACGTCCCCGCTGCGGGTCCGTGCTGCCCAGTCCCGCACGGCGAGCAGGTGCCGGCGCAGCTCCGGAAACGCGCTGCGAAGGTCGTTGAGGGACATCTCCAGACGGTAGCGGCACAGATAGTTCGCCCGCCCCTTGAGCAGCGCCGTCCGAACAGGGATGCTCAGCAGGTCTCGAATGACCGGGAGGTCTCGGTGGAAGAGCTGGTCCTGGAGATTACGGGTGCCCGTCGAGACCAGGACCTTGCGCCCGGAAAGCAGGGCCGGGACCAGGTACGCGTACGTCTTGCCGGTGCCGGTACCCGCCTCGCAGATGAGGACACCCCCGCCGGCGATCGCGTCCGCGACCGCCTCGGCCATCGCCTGCTGTTGGGGACGGTGATTGAATCCCGGCAGGCGCTGCGCCAACAGGCCCTTGGGGCCGAGGATTTCCGCGATCTGGCTCAAACGCGCCTCGGGGAGCCGTTCGAGGGAACCGGCAGCCGAGGTCCCCGGCGGCCGTTCCTATCCGCCGCGGGCCTTCTGCTCCGCCGCCGCAGCGCCCGCCGCATCCCCCGCAGCCCGCCTTGCCGCCGCGATGATGCGCCAGTTGTCCTGCTTCAGGCCCGGCTCGTCCCGGGCCAGGCTGTTGGAGCGGGCTGCCAAGTTTGCCGCCTGTGTCTGGTAGCCCTGCTCCAGCCGGACCTGGGCAAGCCGGTTCCAAAGGTAGGCCTGTTGAGGCTCGATGCGCAGAGCCCGCTCCAGCGTTGCCGCAGCACCTAGGTAGTCCCGCATCTGCCGCTGACGCTCCGCCTCTCGCAGGAGCGCATCGGCCGCTGGCGGGAGGGCTGGCCGCCTAGGCGGGGGGGCGTAAGCGAGGGTTTGGGGCTGACGGGTACTCGCCGTCCGCTGGGACTGCTGCGCACCGGCGGGGTATTCCGGACGTTCCACCGCAAGCCCGCCCGGAGTCGCTCCGCCTGTCGGACTGGCTTGGCCGAGAGTACCCTGCGCAGGGGCGGCAGCCTGGCCACCGGCGGAGGGCGCTGTGCCCGGGGCATGGTAGGGGTAGACCTCGACCTCCGGTGTTTGCGCTTGCTGCTGAGGGGGCGCCGCCCCTCCCGCCTTGGCGGCGGCGCCGGGACCCTGGGCGCCCCTGGTCTCAATCGGAGCGGGAGGGCCGATTCTGGGCGACGTCGCACAGCCCGCCATTGCAATCAGGGGCAATCCAATCAGGAAGAGTCGCTTCATCAGTTACCCAGAAACCCCCGCATAAACTCGCCGAACACGCTCCGCAAGCTCTTCTCCTGGGCAACCGCCGCCGGCCCACGCTTCTCGGGCTCGGGGCTCGCCGGCTGCACCCCACCGCAGGTGGATGTGCGAGTCGGCACATCCGCGCTCTCGAACGGCACTGTCACCGCCCTGCCACAGCCCGTGGCGGCAAGCAGGCCGTTGCCGGGATCCACCCGCACATCCGTGATTCCGTCGGGCACGAGGTCGGGAATGGGACGATTCTCGATGTTGGCCATGATATCGGCCCAGACATGTAAGGCACCGCTGGCCCCGGTGAGCCGCGCAGACTTGTTATCGTCCCGACCGACCCAGACGACCGCCACCTTGTCGCCGCTGAACCCGGCAAACCAGCTGTCGCGCAGGTCATTGGTCGTTCCGGTCTTCCCCGCAACCGTCAGGCTTGCCGGCAACCGGCGGAGCAGGTAGCTCGCGGTTCCCTGCTTGACCACCTGCTGCATGGCCCAGGTCGTCAGGTAGACCGCGTTCGCGTCCACGACCGGCTGCACGGCGAGCGGATAGCGGCTCAGCGGCCGGCCGGACGCATCGAGCACGTCACGAATAGCTCGCAAGGGCGCCCGGAATCCGCCGTTGGCCAAGGTTTGATAGACCTGCGCCACATCGGCGGGCGTGAGAGAGATGGACCCGAGCAGCAGTGACGGCACCACATCGATGGGACGCTCCACACCCAGCCGGGCCAGCGTATGGGCGACGCGATTGACGCCGACTGAGAGCCCGAGGTGCACGGTTGCCAGATTGAAGGAATGCGCCAAGGCCAGGTAGAGGGGGACTGGTCCATGGTGCTTGCGGGAATAGTTCTCAGGCTGCCATAGCTTGCCGTTTCCAGCCCTGATGCTGACGGGCGTGTCCGACAGGGTGGTCACCAGGCTGTACTTCTGAGGCATCGAGAGCGCCGTCAAATAGACCGCGGGCTTCACGAGCGAGCCGATGGAGCGCACGGCGTCCAGCGCACGGTTGAATCCCGCATAGCTCGGGTCGCGCCCCCCCACCACAGCCAGGACCTCACCTTCCGAGGGCGAGGCGACGATCGCCGCCGTCTCGAGGGTCCCGGCCTTGAATCCCCGTGCGCGTTCCAGCTCAGGGAGGCGCACGCTCACGGCGCGCTCCGCCGCCGCCTGAACCAGCGGGTCAAGCGTGGTGAAGATACGCAGGCCCTCGGTACGCAGGTCCTCCTCGCGGTAGTCCCGCTGCAGCTGGCGTCGCACCAGCTGCAGGAAGGCCGGATAGCTGCCCGCCGGCCTCCCTCCCTTGTCGCTCACCCCCAACGGAGCCGCTTTGGCCTTCCTTCCCTGCTCGGGCGTGATCACGCCCTGCTGCTCGATGGTGTCGATGACCAGGTTGCGGCGGGCCAGCGCCCGCTCGGGATGACGCCGCGGGTCGTAGTAGGACGGCCCCTTGATGAGAGCGACGAGCAAGGCGGCCTCCGGGATGGTCAGCTCGTTGAGGGGGCGATTGAAGTAGAAGAGGCTCGCGAGGCCGAACCCGTGGATCGCACGCTTGCCGTCTTGACCGAGGTAGATCTCGTTGGCGTAAGCAGCCAGGATCTCGTCCTTGCTGTAGCGCCGGTCCAGGAGGATGGCCATCACCGCCTCCTCCAGCTTGCGCTTGATGGTCCGCGCCCGGGTGAGATAGAAGTTCTTCACCAGCTGCTGGGTGAGGGTGCTCCCCCCTTCCACCACCGAGCCGGCCCTGAGGTCCCGCCACAGGGCGCGCAGGATGGCCGCGGGATCGATCCCGTAATGGTGATAGAAGCCCCGGTCCTCCACCGCGAGCAAGGTCTTCACGAGCAGGTCCGGAAGGTCCTTGCGGCGAACCAGGACGCGGTCTTCGTTGTCCGCCGGGTAGATGCTGGCGATCAGGACAGGATCCAGGCGCACCAAGGCGGGCGCACCGCCGCCGGTCGCATGCTTCAGGACCGAGATCTGCCCGTTTGCGACATCGATGTTCAGAACGTGCGCCGGTTCCGGCCCGTCCCAGAAGCGGAAGGCGCGGGTGTGCACGAGAAAGTGGTCACCGGAACGCCTGTAGGTGCCGGCGTATCGGGGGTTGCTCACCCTGCGGTAGCGCAAGAGATCGAGATCTTCCTGCAGGGACGCAGCCGTCAAGGGCCGACCGGCATAGAGCTCCAACGGTCGAGCGTAGACCCGTGCCGGCAGTTGCCAGCGCTTGCCCTCGAACTTTGCGCCGATCTTCCCGTCCAGGTAGACCGCGTAGAGCCCACCTGCCAGGCCAGCGGAAACGAACAGGAGCAACACCCAGCGACCGAGAATACTCCCGGCCCGATGGGAGGTCCCCCCCTTTTTCGGACGGCCGGCTGCACGGCGGCCGCCCTTACCGCGACGCCTGGCCGAGGAAGCGGAGTTCTTGCGTTGGACCACGGGTTCTAGCGATTTCCGTAAGTTGGCGGCGAGATATCGGCGGCGCCGGAGCTCCTGGGTGGCCGCGCAGCGCACTCGGTAACGGCCATGGCGTCAGCGGCACCCCGGAAAATGTAAGGCGCTGCCACCATGGCCGTTTCCCTCACCCCGGCCATCTCCCAGGGGGCGAGGGGGATTCGGGGCGCGCTGCGCGCGACTTTCGGTAAGGCGTAGGCGGGAGCTGCGCATAGCATACTCATGGTCCCATCTGAGCGCCAGCTAGACAACTGTCGCACTCCGCGACCGGACCCCGAGCTCGCCGCAAGCGCGCCGAGCGGCGCATCCGCGACGGACGCGGCCCCGCCCGCTCAGGTCTTGATCCCCACCCCGCGGCGCAGCAACACCAGACTGTAGGCCGCCAGGACCACGATGAATCCGGCAATGATGCCGAACGCGGTGGTGAGGGGGATATCACTCTCCCCGAGGATCCCATAACGAAAGGCATTGACCATGTAGAGAACCGGATTGGCCAGGGAGACCTTCTGCCAGAGCTCCGGGAGCAGCTGGATCGAGTAGAAGACCCCCCCAAGATAGGTGAGCGGCGTCAAGATGAAGGTGGGCACGATCGAGATATCGTCGAAGCTGTTGGCGTAGACGGCGTTGATGAACCCGCCGAGGGAGAAGAGGATTGCGGTCAGAGTGAACACCAGCAGGCTGATGCCGTAGCTGTGCAGATGAACATCCGTAAAGGCCATTGCCACAAAGGTGACGGCCACCCCCACCACGAGACCGCGAGCCACCCCCCCGCCGACGAAGCCCGCCAGGATGACCCAGCTCGGGACTGGCGCCACCAGAAACTCCTCCACGTACCGGGAGAACTTGCTGCTGTAAAAGGAGGAGACCACATTCGAGTAGGAGTTGGTGATGACGGACATGAGCACGAGCCCAGGTACGATGAAGTCGATGTAGGGGTATCCCCCCATCGACCCGATGCGCCCGCCGATGAGTCGGCCGAAGATCACGAAGTACAGCGTGGTGGTGATCGCAGAAGGCAGAATGGTCTGAATCCAGATCCGCGAGAAGCGGAGGATCTCCTTCATCAGAATCGTCGAGAAGGCGACCCGGTAGCGGCGCAGACGCCCGCGTCGGACGGGGGGCTCGCCGGTCATGCCGAGACCTCGCCCGTCCGGCCATGCTCCACCATGTCCAGGAACAGCCGCTCCAGCCGGTTCTCCTTGTTGCGCAGGCTGATCACCTCGATACCGTTGCGCGAGAGCGCCTCGAACAGACCGTTGATCGTGTGGTCACGGCTGACCTCCACCTCCAGGGTGCAGTCGTCCAAGTGCTCCAGCACATAGCCCCCGAGGACCGGGAGGTCCGCCACCCTCCCCTTGAGATTGAGCACGAAGGTCTCGGTGTGCAGCCGATTCAGAAGGGCCCCCATGTCCGCCCACTCAGCGATCTGGCCATGGTTGATGATGGCGATGTTGCGGCAGAGGCTCTCCGCCTCTTCCAGGTAATGGGTGGTCAGGATGATGGTCGTCCCTCGACGATTCAGCTCCCGCAGGAAGGACCACATGGCCCGGCGGATCTCGATATCCACCCCGGCGGTCGGCTCGTCCAGGATCAGCAGGCGCGGCTCGTGCACCAGGGCGCGGGCGATCATCAGCCGGCGCTTGAGGCCACCGGAGAGCTGCCGCGCCTGCATGTGCCGCCGCTCCCAAAGATCCAGCTGCCGCAGATACCTTTCGGCCCGCAGCTTGGCCTCTCGCCGGGGGATGCCATAGTAGCCCGCCTGGTTCACCACCACCTCGAAGACGGGCAGAAAGAGGTTGAAGTTGAACTCCTGGGGCACCAGCCCGAGACAGGACTTCACCCCCTCCGGGTCCCGATCGAGGTCGCGCCCGAACACCTCGACCCTGCCGGACGTCTTCTTGACCAGCGAGCTCACGATCCCGATGAGGGTCGACTTCCCGGCTCCGTTCGGTCCCAGCAGGGCGAAGAAGTCCCCTTCCTCCACGGTGAGGTCGATCCCTTTCAGGGCCTCGAGACCGCCGCGATAGACCTTTCGCAGCTCTGTGACGGCAAGGGCAGGCATGACAAGAGGCGGTTGTGGTTTGACGGCGCGCGCGCAAACCAGAGTAAACTAGCCGCCTATCCCCCCATTTTCAAGGCCGCGCCGGGGAACCTTCGCTGCCGGTCCCGTGGAATCCGTCGACCCCGCCGCCGTCCTGTTTCTGCTCGCCCTGGCCGCCGGCCTGGTGGACTCCATGGCGGGGGGCGGCGGGCTGATCACGGTGCCGGCCCTGCTCTGGTCCGGCCTGGATCCGGTCTCCGCCCTGGCCACCAACAAGGCGCAGGCGGTCTTCGGCAGCTTCACCGCGACGGCAAACTTCGTGCACAAAGGTGCGGTGGACGTGCGCCGCGCGAGCCTGTCGGTGGTCTGCACCTTCATCGGCGCCGCTTCCGGGGCGCTCATGGTCCAGTACCTGGGAGGCGAGCTGCTCTCCCGGCTGATCCCCCTCCTCCTGATGGCCTTCGCCCTGTACTTCTTGCTCTCGCCCCGGGTATCGGACATGGACTCCCATCACCGCATCCGGGAGCCGGCCTTTGCGCTTGTCGTCGGCACCGGTGTCGGCTTCTACGACGGATTCTTCGGACCGGGCACCGGCACCTTCTTCGCCATGGCCTTCGTGGCCCTCCTGGGCTACAACCTGAGACGGGCCACCGCCCACACCAAGCTCCTCAACTTCACGAGCAACCTCGCGGCCCTCCTGCTCTTCCTCGCGGGGGGGCACGTGGTCTGGCGAATCGGCCTCATCATGGGCGCCGGCCAGCTGATCGGCGCCTGGGCGGGCTCCCACCTGGTGCTGCGGCACGGGACGCGTCTCATTCGGCCGGTCCTGGTGCTGGCCTCCATGGCCGTCTCCCTCAAGCTCCTGCTGCAGGAGCTGGGAGTCTAGCTAACGGTCATGGCGTCAGCGCCACCCCGAAGAATGTAAGTCGCTGACCCCATGACCGTTTCCCTCACCCCGGCCCTCTCCCAAGGGGCGAGGGGGATTTTGAGCGCTGCGCGCGGCTTTGACGGTCATCGGGCGCCCGGAGTTGCCCAATGACGCGTTTCCAGGCAGCATCGGGCGGATACCGATCTTCAGTGCTCGGCTCGGGAAGCACCGATCAACTCCGCTCTTCGACCCGAGCGGTGCGACAAGCAGTTGATTTGGTTAAGCGGTTTCCATCGACACCCGGATAAATCAGTGCTTCCCTAGCGCATGGTCAAGGACGCCGAGCCGGTGGTAACCACAGCGACAACTCTGGAGGCCAGGGCCATCCTGGTGGGGCGCCACATCGAGCTGCGGCGGCTCGGCCACATCGAGCCCGTCGCAACCAATCCAGTGCTCATCCCGGTGGGCGGCGGCGGATGGGCCGTTCTGCACCGATCCGGTGCGGTGGTGCTCTTCGGGGTACCCCCGATGGAGGAGGCCGCCTTCCTGGAGCATCTCAGCCCCTTCGTCCGGGGCAGCCTGGAGACCCCGGAGACGGAGCAGCTCACGATGCAGATCGATCCCCAGCGCAGCGACGGGATGGACCGGGACCGGCTCGTCCTCGCCGACACCGACCCCGCACGGCTTCAGGTGGTCGCGGACATCCTGGGCAAGAGCGTGCTCCTGGCGGAGCAGGAGGCGCGGGTCGCCCAGACCTTCGATCGCGTCGAGCCCCTCGCCGAGGAGCTGCAGCGGCGAGGGCGCGGAGTCCACCGCGCCGGGGCACTTGTGCGCCACATCGGCGAGACCCTGCTCATCCAGCACCGGATGGTCGGCCGGGGCGAGGTCGGGGACCGGCCGGAGGTGCTGTGGGAGCGCCCGGAGCTCGGGCGCCTGTTTCAGAACCTGGAGGACGAGTACGAGATCAGGGACCGCCAGCTGGCCCTCGACCGCAAGCTGGAGCTGATCGGCAACACCGCCAGCACCCTGCTCGACCTGCTCCAGAACCGGCGAAGCCTGCGGGTCGAGTGGTACATCGTGATCCTGATCGTGGCGGAGATCGCCCTTACCGTGTACCAGCTCCTGCTGCACGGAGGAAAAGGGGCCGTTGGCTAGACGGACCACCCCTGGGCAGCACTGATGTTTTTCAGCGACTGGCGGTGCGCCTAAGGTCCGCCGGTCTCGAGCAGGGCGCGGGAAACGTGGGGGGTGTACGCGTCGTCTACTACACGCAGCTGGCCAAGGGCCGGGTGCGGCTGTTGCTGATCCAGGCGATTAGCGTCGTGGCTCAGCTGAAGACCAAGACGGGGGTCGGGTACGGGCCGGCGGGACCCTCGGCGCCACGGAGTGCGCCGTGGAGCCTGCATGGAACGTATGTACGGCGTGTCTCGACGGCCCGCACCCGACCCTTGCGCACAGCTGAGGGATAGCGCTAATCGCCCTGATCTATGCCAAGAGCGCGCGAGACAACCTGCCGGCCCATGTGCTCAATGCCGCTGGGGAGATGCTTGAACATGCCCAAGATCAAAGATGAGCTCCTCAAAAGGGACGCCGGGGCCAAGGTGTTGCGTGACACTCCGCCGCGGATGCCCATGTGGTAGGCTTGCTTCGATGGGCACGCAGACAGGCTTCGATATCGCGCAGACTCTCCCGGTAGGTGAGCTGCGCGAAGCTCATGCACAGATACGGGTCGAGGCAGGTGAAGGATTTGACCTTGTGGTGCCCACCATAACGCTGCACGCAGCGCTGGAACATCAGCAGCGGAAGATGCTCGGTAATCTGCGCGAAAACCCGTTTGCCTGCGTACACGTGCCAGCCTCCTCCGTTTTGGCGGGTTATCGCCATGCGGTTCTGTCTTAGTAGAGGGTGAATTCAGTGCTGCATCCAAACCAGTATGAAGTTAATGAAACGTGGATTACGTTTCAACTAAACGACGCCCCGGTTATCACTGATAAGGATGGTGATTTTAATGTGTTTGCGTTAATGGACGCAGCGAGTTGCTTTATTCTGGGTATAGGCTTTGTTCCGACAGACTCGAAAGAAATTTCTCAAGTGGAGGCTAAACGATTAATAAGCGCCGGTTATAGTCACAAGAAGCAATATCCCAAGGAACTTATTATTCCCAACAATCAGGTGGCGAGTGTTTTACGTGAAGAAGCGGAGAAGCGGGGAATTACTGTGGCTCGTGTTGCGGAAGAGCAGCTTCAAGTATTCATAAGCGAGGCGCGTGAGGGCTTTCAGGAGCACGTAAGCAAAGACCGAATCCAGTAAGACCCCCCATAAGCGCGCCGCCGCCCTACCATCCGTTGCTGGCATTCTGCGCCGACACCAACGAGATCCTTCGAGCGTGGCTGCCTACCGGCCGTGCCTACACCAGCAACGGGATCGTCGAGCCCATGAAGCAGCTTCTGGCCCCGCTGCCCGACGATCACCGCATTGTCTCTTGCGCCGACAGCGGCTTTCTTGTCGGAAAATTTCTGGCTCCCTGCGGGAAGGCGACCCGATGACGATCGTGACCTATATCATCGCCGGGCTCGGTCTCTTCTGGGCGGCGCTCGGTCTGTTTAATCTGCTCCTGCTGCCGGAGGGGCTTGGGGCTTATGCGGCGATCATCGCGAATCTCGTGGCGTTCGTGTTTCCCGGGCTGCTGGTGGTGCTGCTGGCGACCG
>Ga0315556_1001185_pt1 | contig 15962 bp, 14 predicted proteins | sample SalMarSW160310MG_FD_202112 | JGI IMG/M metagenome (GOLD analysis project Ga0315556, IMG submission 202112) | Salt marsh sediment microbial communities from the Plum Island Ecosystem LTER, Massachusetts, United States - Salt Marsh Sediment SW1603-10 ...
TGGCCGCCGGTTTCCAGCGGCAGCAGGTGTACATTGCCAATATCCTGAAATGCCGGCCACCGGGAAACCGGAATCCGCTGCCCCGGGAGATTGCCAGCTGCCGGGGCTACCTGCAGCGGCAGATTCAGCTTGTGCAGCCGAAGATCATTCTGGCTGTGGGCGGGATTGCGGCGAACAGCCTGTTACAGACCGATGCCCGGGTAGGCGAACTGCGAGGCAGGCTGCATCACCTCGGTGATGTGCCGGTTGTGGTGACCTATCATCCTGCCTACCTGCTGCGCTCGCCGCTGGAGAAACGCAAGGTCTGGCAAGACCTGCAATTTGCCCGCAGGCTGTATCGGGAGGCGGTTGCGCACCAGGCGTGAATGACGGGCCGGGGAAGGGGAAGAGACGATGAGTGCAATACTGAAAGAACCGGCGCTGGAGTTTCGTCCGATGCGTGTGGAAGATCTCGTGGAAGTCATGGAAATCGAGCGCAGCAGCTACCCGTATCCGTGGACACAGACGATTTTCCGCGACTGTCTGCAGGCGGGCTACAGCTGCTGGGTAGTGGTGCGCAGTGGCCTGGTCGAGGGTTACGGGATCATCAGTATCGCGGCCGGTGAATCCCATCTCCTGAACCTGTGCATACGTTCCGAGGCGCGTTCCCGGGGGGTGGGGCGCAAGTTGCTGCGCCACCTGGTTGCCATCGCACGACGCCATGATGCGGATATCCTGTTCCTGGAAGTACGGGCATCCAATGCGGTTGCACGCAGTCTCTATCAGCAGGAAGGCTTTAACGAGCTGGGCACCCGCCGGAATTACTACCCGCATGCCAGGGGGCGGGAAGACGCATTGATCCTGGCGCGCACCCTGTAATGCCCTCCTGAAACCTGTCCTCGGTTACAATAGGCGGCTCACCAATCCCTGGTATTTCCGGTCAACATGAGCAGTCTTTCCAGAGAAGTCGCACGGCGGCGCACGTTTGCCATTATTTCCCATCCGGACGCGGGTAAAACCACCCTCACGGAGAAGCTGCTGCTGTTCGGCGGTGCAATCCAGCTGGCCGGTACGGTGAAAGGCCGCAAGGCCAGCCGCCACGCCACCTCGGACTGGATGGAACTGGAAAAGCAACGCGGAATCTCCGTGACGTCCTCCGTGATGCAGTTTCCCTATCACGATGCCATCGTGAACCTGCTGGACACCCCCGGGCACGAGGATTTCTCCGAGGACACGTACCGGACGCTGACCGCGGTCGATTCGGCAATGATGGTGATCGACTGTGCCAAGGGTGTGGAAGAACGCACGATCAAGCTGATGGAGGTCTGCCGCCTGCGTGATACACCCATCTGTACCTTCATCAACAAGCTGGATCGCGAGGGACGTGAACCTATCGACCTGCTGGATGAAATCGAACAGGTGTTGAAGATCCAGTGCGCGCCGGTTACCTGGCCGGTGGGCATGGGCAAGCGGCTCAAGGGCATCTACCACCTGTTCGAGGATGCCGTGCATCTCTACGAACCCGGGCGCAACAACCAGCGTCAGGAAAGCCGCGTCATCCGTGGTATCGCCAATCCGCTGCTGGATGAAGTGCTGGGTGACCATGCGGCCGAGTTGCGTGACGAGATCGACCTGGTCAAGGGGGCGAGTCACGAATTCCAGCGTGAGGCCTACCTGTCCGGTGCCATGACGCCGGTGTTCTTCGGTTCCGCCATCAATAATTTCGGGGTCGACGAGTTGCTCAATCACTTTGTCGAGACGGCGCCGTTGCCATTGCCGCGCGCCACCACGACACGCCAGGTCGCACCGCTGGAAGAGAAATTTTCCGGTTTTGTCTTCAAGATCCAGGCCAACATGGATCCGGCGCACCGTGACCGCATCGCCTTCTTGCGGATCTGTTCCGGCAGTTATCGCAAAGGCATGAAAATGCACCATGTGCGGATCGGCCGGGATGTGCAGATATCCAATGCACTGACCTTCATGGCGGCAGAGCGCGGCCATGTCGAGGAGGCGTTCCCGGGTGACATCATCGGACTGCACAATCATGGCACGATCCGGATCGGCGACACCTTTACCCAGGGTGAGGACCTGAAATTCACCGGTATCCCGAATTTTGCGCCCGAACTGTTTCGCCGGGCGGTATTGCGTGACCCGCTGCGCATGAAAGCCTTGCAGAAAGGGCTGGCCCAGCTGTGCGAGGAGGGCGCCACGCAGCTGTTCCGGCCACTGAAAAACAATGACCTGATACTGGGTGCCGTCGGTGTCCTGCAGTTCGATGTGGTTGCGCACCGCCTGAAGGACGAATACGGCGTGGAATGCCAGTTCGAGCCGGTATCCGTCGCCACGGCGCGCTGGGTTGAATGCGCAAACGAACAGGTGGAGACCCGGTTCAGGGACAAGGCATATGAGTATCTGGGAGAGGACCAGAGCGGTGCGCTGGTGTACATTGCCCCCACGCGGATCAACCTGGAGCTGGCAATCGAGAAGTGGCCTGACGTTGCCTTTCATGCCACTCGCGAACATTGAGTACGGCGGGCTGAAATCAGCCACACCTCGTCGGCAGGGTGCCGCTGCCGATGCGAGCAGTCCCCGCTTCCCGGTCCGGTTCGTGCGCGTGCCTGCTCCCGGTTAGAAGTCGATCCAGCTGATGAGGTAGTCCTCCATCTGGTCGGGCCTGATACCGGTCTCGCTGATGGCCCGGCCGCGTACGGAAATTCCTGCCTGGTGTACGGTGTCCGGGTCGCCCGACACCAGGGGATGCCACCACTCCAGCGGTCTGCCTTCCGCGAGTCGCCGGTATGCACAACTCGCGGGAAGCCAGACAATCTGTGCCAGCATGTCCGGGCGCAGGGTAAGGCAATCCGGGACCAGTGATTCTCTTGCCGGGTACTTCCGGCAGCGGCAACTCCTGGTGTCCAGCAGGTGGCAGGCCACAGATGTATAGAACATCATGCCGCTCTCCTCGTCTTCCAGTTTGTTGAGGCAGCAGCGCCCGCAACCGTCGCACAGGGCTTCCCATTCCGCCCCGGTCATGTCCGCAAGGTTTTTTGTATTCCAAAAGCCGGGTGTATCTGCAACCATACCAGTCACGTCGGGTGATATATCGTGTACTTTGTGAACCTCGCAGCGGAGCATAACCGGTATGAGGCTGACACGCGAGAAGCTGGGCTGGGCGATGTATGACTGGGGGAACTCGGCCTATGCAACCATCGTCATGGCCGGTTTCTTTCCAGTGTTCTTCAAGGAGTACTGGAATGCCGGGGTTGCTGCCACGGACAGCACCTTTCGCCTTGGTCTGGCCAATTCTGTTGCCAGCCTGGTGATCGTCGCCGTGGCCCCGGTGCTGGGGGCAATTGCCGATTCCCTGGATCAGCGCAGGGCCATGCTCGCGGGTTTTGCATTTCTCGGTGTGTTGATGACCGGTGGACTCTACTTTGTGGCACAGGGTGCATGGGTGCTGGCTGCCATCCTGTATATCCTGTCCATGATCGGCTTCTCCGGCAGCAACATCTTCTATGACTCCCTGTTACCGTCGGTGGCCGGCGAGCACGAATTGGACCAGACCTCGGCACTGGGATATTCGCTGGGGTATCTGGGTGGCGGACTGTTGCTTGCAGTCAACGTGTACCTGACCCTGCATCCGGAGCGCTTCGGTTTTGCCGACGCCAGTTTCGTGGTTCGAATCTCGTTCCTGATGGTCGCAGTGTGGTGGTTCCTGTTTTCAATCCCCCTGCTGGTTACCGTGCGGGAGGTGCATGATGACCTGCCCGGACGGCTGACCAGCAACATTCTCAAGGAAGGATTTGTCAGGATCTGGCACACCCTGCATGAAGTTCGCGCATTGCGTGAGGTCTGGTTATTCCTGTTTGCCTACTGGCTATATATCGATGGTGTGGACACCGTGATCAGGATGGCCGTCGATTACGGTCTGTCGCTGGGGATCGGGCGTAACGATCTGATACTTGCATTGCTGATCACCCAGTTCGTCGGCTTTCCCGCGGCGCTGCTGTTCGGCTGGGCGGGAGGAAGGTTTGGAACAAAAAACGGGATTCTGGTTGGGCTGACGGTGTATGTGCTGGTGACCATCGCGGCCTCGAAGATGAGCTCAGCGCGGGAATTTTACGGCCTCGCAGTTGCAATCGGCCTGTCACAGGGTGGCGTACAGGCACTCAGCCGGTCGCTGTTCGCACGAATGATCCCCGCGGGCCGGACGGGAGAATTCTTCGGGTTCTACAACATGCTGGGCAAGTTCGCCGCCATCATCGGCCCGGCCTTGATGGGCTGGGTGGGTTTGGTGACGGGTAACCCACGTGCCGGGATATTGTCCTTGTTGCTGTTGTTTGGGGTCGGGGTTGTGCTGTTAATAGTTATTCCGGTTACACCCACTCAGGATGGCAGGAGTGAGGGTGAATTGAGTGTGAAGAAACCTGTATTGCGCAGAGAATAACCGCTGCGTGATCAACATATGTGATTATCCGTTTCGTGGGTTACTACATGTTGGCCTAGCGTACGGTGTATTCCCCCACCATCGTACTCGTTGCGACTTGATGCTAATAAACTAGGTAACAGTTTGTTTGCGTGGATATAATTTGCATTTCCAGGTCGCATCGTGTATAAAAAACCACAAATATTATAAGTTTTAATGTAAGCAGCATAATAATTATTTGATGTGGAGCGCCGGCATGGACAGATCATTAGAACTGCTACAAAGAAGACTCAATAATCTGAAGGTAACACTAGAAGGTTCTTATCGTGCAGTGTGGGTAGAATTTAAATACAATGGCAGGCCCTGTTTTTCCACAGATTTGCTGGAGGATGTCAGCAATGTACAGCGGGCAATCGGACTTGCTGTGCAGGCTGGGTACAGAGAGAAGCATCCGGATCGATTGTTATTCCAAGTGCTTGCTTCGGTCGACAGGTCTGTGTTCAGCCTAGGAGGCGATCTCAAATATTTCATCGAGTGCATCGAGGCAGGTAACCGGACAAGTCTCCAGACATATGCTGAGCGATGCATCGATATTCAGTATGCGTCTGCGACACATTACCACGTACCGTTTACCACGATTGCACTGGTGGAAGGTGAGGCACTCGGTGGTGGGTTTGAGGCTGTCCTTTCTGCGAATGTGCTGATTGCAGAACGTCGTGCACGATTCGGATTCCCAGAGATTACTTTCGGTATGTTTCCAGGTATGGGAGCTGTCTCGCTGCTGACCAGAAAAGTGTCACCTGCTGTTGTGAGGCGGCTGATTATGGACCACCGTATCTATACAGCATCAGAGCTTTATGAAATGGGTGTCTTAGATGTGCTCACAGCAGATGGGGAGGGGCGCGCAGCAACCATGGAATACATGCAGCGTCACATGGCTCTGTCTCCAGGATATCATGGTCTTTATGCTGCGATGGACAGGGTCTTGCCTCTCGATCATTCCGAGCTAGCCGACGTGGTTGACCTCTGGGTTGATGCTGCAATGCAGTTAAACGAGAGAAATATGCGGTTGATGAAGTACTTTGCCCGTGCTCAGGAAAATCGCAATCTCACTGAGGATATTCTCACGGATTCTGCTTCGAAAACTGCCTGAAATTGAGCAGTCAACTTGCGGCCCTGCTTTCTGGGTTGGAAGGTAGCTTGCGTGTAATCAGCTCAAAGGCGGTATCTGCCGCTTTCCTTAAAGAAACCACAATATCAGCTCCGCTATCACGGAATTCCTGCTGGGTGACATCTTGTGCATCTCTGGACAGTGTGGCCAGCTGTGTGAGCCCCAGATATAGTGCTGACCCCTTGAGGGCATGGGCTAGATCACGGAATACAAGCCACTCGCCATGGGCAACTGCGGATTCTAGTTCACGAAGGTTCCGATTTGTATCGGTGATGAAATTGGTGATGATTTCGTGGATGAACGATTCGTCACTACCGCCCAGTTCAGTGAGCTTGGCAAATTCTCGTTCATCAAGCACCTCTCCTGTTTCGGCAGTTTCCGTTGGCGAGATGATTGTTGTCTCTGAAGGGCTGCCACTGTCAGGCTTGCCACCACACATATCAGACAATACCTCGGTCAATCTGGCTAGGGAAACAGGCTTGGTCAGAAAATGGCGAATCCCTGCCGTTGCACAGACATCGCGCGCTTCTGACGTGGCATCGGCAGTGAGGATCGCGAATTCCACTGGGGAATCACCGCAGTAAGCAAACGAGTAGGCCTGAAATACCTCAACACCGCTCATATCCGGCATGTTCATGTCAATAATGACTGCGTCAAAGTGGTCATTTTCAAGCGCCATTAGTGCTGCTTCACCGCCATCAACTATGGTGTGGCGATGTCCCAGCTTGTCCAGCATGCGTTGCATGACGATCCGGTTGGTTGCGTTGTCATCGCTGACCAGAATGTTCAGCTGGCGATCGATCTGCTTTGTCTGCAGCTGTTTTCGATCGAGGTGTACGATTTCCTCCTCTGTACCATGCTTTGAGTAGCAGGCATGTAGCACATTTATAAGAAGCTGGTCCTCGAGTGGTGAGTGCAGTACGATCGGCCCGTTCAGTTTTTTTGACTGAGCGGAAACACAGGCGTGATCTGTCACCAGCACCAGCTGCAGCCGTTCCAGGAGGCAGGCGTCTGTTTCACGGGTCAGCTTGGCAAACAGTGGGCATTCTGGTGCGTGATGGATGATGAGCGCGTCGTGCTGTCTCGTGGCTTTTGCCGCTGTATACGCACCCTCTATCGACTCATAGCTGTCACAAGGCACCCCCCATCCTTCCAGTTTATTCCGGACAGGATCCTCGCCTGGATTGAGCGTGGACAGGTATATCACCCGGCATTGCCTGATCCAGCTGCTGGAAGCGGGATCGGTCTGGGATTTTGTGATCGCGAAGGGGAGTTCAAACCAGAATGTCGACCCCACGTCAACGATGCTTTCAATGCCGATCGAACCACCCATCAGTTCTACCAGATTTTTACAAATAGTCGTACCTAGCCCGGTGCCCCCGTAGTTCCGCGATATACTGTCACTGGCTTGGGTGAACGGTTCAAAGATCGCCTGCAGCTTGTCTTCCGGGATGCCGGTCCCGGTATCGGCTACCTCAAACCGGAGACTTGTAGACGTCGCATCAGATCGCAAACAGGAAATACGCAGGGTAATTGACCCTTGGTTGGTAAATTTCAATGCGTTGCCGATCAAATTGGTGATCACTTGGCGTATCTTGTGCGGGTCACCCGCTAGTAGGAATGGCGTTGCAGGGTCGATGAATGAATTCAGCGCAAGACCTCTTTCCTGGGCTTTTGCATGGAATATCCTCATTGTTGTATTGACCAGCACGTAAAGGTCAAATTCGACTGTTTCAACAGTCATCCTTCCTGCCTCGATCTTGGAAAGATCGAGGATCTCGTTGATCTGCCGTGCCAATGCGTGCCCGGACACGTGGATGGTTTCGATAAATTCCTTGTCTTCTTCTGGCAGTGGGCGCAGCCTGAGAAGGTCTGTCATACCAAGAATACCGTTAAGTGGTGTGCGAATTTCATGCGACATGCAGGATAGGAATTCACTCTTGGCCCTGCTGGCCGCATCCGCACGATGGCGCGCTTCGTTAAGTCGTCGAATCAGTATGCTGGAATAGGCAGGAATTAACAGAAGGGTGAAACTCATGCCAATGGCGAGTTCCTTGTGTCTAATCCAGAACGGTGTGAAATAGGCAACACATCCAAATCCGATCAATGAAACCGCTGTAGATAGATACAGGTATTTCTCGCCATACCGGAATCCATTCCCCAATGTGACCCATAAGTAGACGCCAAACCAAGGCGCTCCAGTGGTGCCAAGTAAAATGAGTCCCAAGCTCAGTGCAAACGTGTCACCGACAATACCAATTACTCGAATCTTATGTGATGATCTATTCCATACAAGCGTGCATATCAGTAATATCAATGCGAAGATTTGGAAAGAACCGATGAAATTCATCCCCAGATTGTTATCGCTAGCAATAGAACTGCTGGGTGCATCTCGAATAAACAGATATACTATAAATGTTATTGGGATAATGACGCGCAATGCCGCCTGTTCCTGTTCAGGCGTTCCCCTCCAGCCGCTATTTCTAAGAAAAGACCCGACAAGCTGCTGAAGCTTTCCGTTTGCCGCATCTACTGATGGGTTGTCAGATGCCATATGGGAATATGAGTATGCCCGCGTACTTATGTGTTAACTGCAAGACACTTATCGGCTATTCGAGTAATATTCTTGAAAATTTAACAACACGTGACGGGAAGAATGAACCAAGATATTGTTTTTAAAGAAATTGCATGCTACCTGAGGTGTGATCCGGCTGATATATCGTCCGCAACCCGATTGGAAGACTTGGGGATCGATTCGTTGGGTGCAATTTCCATCCTCTACGAACTGGAAGATAAGCTCGATATCGAGGTACCCAATGAAGTATTTGAGTCTCTGAACACAGTGGGAGATATCTTGACTCGGCTGGAGCAGATTCTTGCCCAGAAAGAGCGGGTATGAGTCGGTGCGTCGTGATTACAGGCTTGGGTTGTATTTCCAGCTTGGGGCAAACAGTAGCGGCATTCTGGGATGCCCTCGCTAATGGTAGTTGCGGAATTCGCGCGTTAACCGGTATCGGTAGCACGGTCGGGATCAGTATTGGTGCGCAGGTGCAGGGCTTCACTCCTGAATCGCACTTCCGCAATGAAGATTTAACAGTGCTTGACAGGTTCTCGCAATTTGCCATAGTGGCAGCTCGTGAGGCCATAACTGATGCCGGTCTAGATGTAGGGATGACGGCCCTGAACCGCGCAGCTGGCGTCATCGGTACTGGTTGCGGTGGTAAGCAGACTGACGAGGAGACTTACCGAAAACTGTACTATGATGGACGTTCTCGAGTACACCCTCTAACTATTCCTAAGGGGATGCCCAGTGCTGCGGCCAGCATGGTCAGTAGTCATTTAGGCATACGTGGCCCGGTCTTCTCCATTACCAGTGCCTGTGCTTCAGGAGCGCACGCAATTATCCAGGGGGCAATGATGATTCGGTCCGGGCTGGTAGACGTTGCGGTGGTAGGTGGCACTGATGCGCCATTTACATATGGCTTGCTTAAATCCTGGGAAGCCCTCCGTGTGGTATCAAACGATGCATGTCGACCGTTTTCACGTGATCGGTCCGGAATGGTGCTGGGGGAGGGCGCCGCGATGCTCGTGCTGGAGTCTGCAGAACATGCGTATTCACGAGGCAGGCAAGTGTATGCTGAACTCGCCGGTTTTGGTATGTCAGCCGATGCAGGGCATATAACACGTCCTGACACAGCTGGCATAGTGGCGGCAATGCGAGCAGCACTGGTCGATGCCGGCGTGTCACCCGAAGAGATTCAATACGTTAATGCGCACGGGACCGGTACTGTGGCGAATGATGTGGCTGAAACCGATGCAATCCACCAGACATTTGGCAGGCATGCCAGTTTGCTGGCGGTTTCCTCAACTAAGTCCATGCATGGACATTCCTTGGGTGCGGCAAGTGCAATGGAACTTGTGGCAACGATTCTGGCTGTGAAGAATAAGCTGATTCCGCCTACGGCAAATTTCACAACTGCAGGTGAAGGTTGTGATCTTGACTACGTTCCATGTGTGGCAAGGTCCGCCAATATTTGCATGGCGATATCGAATTCGTTTGCGTTTGGAGGGTTGAATGCGGTACTGGCTATTAGGGCTTTATAGTACTTCGCTTTTGTAAAAAAGCAATCGCGGATTCAACTTTGAAGTGCAACGGTTCAAGAAGTCCTGGTATTGAATAAGACTTCGTAGGGTGTCCGGAAGCCCAGCGTTCTCGGACGGTGATTGAGTTTATCCATGGCCTTTTCAACTCACGCGGAGTGACGGTGGTCAGGTAGCGGTGTTCCGGGAAGTGCTGCCGGATCAGGCCGTTGGTATTTTTGTTTAGTCCACGCTCCCAGGAGGCATAAGGATGCGCGAAATAGATACGGGCATCAAGGTCATTGGCCATGCCTTCGTGATCAGCAAATTCCCGGCCATTGTCAGAAGTGGACCCCAAAAATTGGACAGCCCGATAAGTTCTGCCTCGGGTCATGCTGCCATTCTGGCAACGTGTTGGTAATACACACTGTCCGGTGTCTGCCTGTCTGTCAAGCGACTGATGCCGACATTTGGCATTGTAGAACGCAAAATACCTGTCTAACGAAGCACGGGCGTCGCCAATGCTGTCGTAGGCCCTGAGGTAGACCTCCTCGTACTTCACACTGCGCCACAGGCGCTCGACGAAGACGTTATCGACCCAGAGGCCCTTGCCGTCCATGCTGATGCGAATGTCGTGTTGGTTGAGCACATCGGTAAAATCCTCGCTCATGAACTGGCAGCCCTGGTCGGCGTTGAAGATCGCAGGTGTACCGCAGGTCTCGATCGCTTCGTTCAACGCCTCGACACAGAAGCTTGTGTCCAGCGTGTTGGACACCCGCCAGGCATGCACCCATCGCGAATACCAGTCCATGATGGCGACCAGATATACAAAGCCCCTGGCCATCGGGATATACGTCAGGTCGGTCGCCCATACCTGATTCGGGCGATCGATTACAAGATTCCTCAGCAGATACGGATACACCTTGTGCGCCTAGTTGGCCAGGCTCAAGTTGCGCTTCGGACACTGCCCTGCCAGACCCATGGTGCGCATCAGGCACTGTACCCGCTTGCGGTTGCCCGGGTGATCTTCTCCCTGACCGTGTTCAATTTGCTGAGAATCAGTCATCTGGTGCCGGAACCCGCAGGATGAAGACGGGTCAAGGCAGATATGCAGGCCAGGTCGAACAGCAATGAGGGGCGATTCGAAGCAGGCGCGAAGAACCCTGCATCAGTGACCTGCTCGTATCCGCTTTGCGATCAAAATGAAGGGACAAATTAGCTGTTTTTCAACAAGCTGTTAGAGTGTCGCTCTACAAATGGCTGCCATAGCGCTTGTGCCGAACCTTCTGGCAACGCAGGAACCGGTACAGATCGCCGCATGAACGCTGATTGGCGTAAACATACTGGTAAATCCACTCATGGCTAATCGATACCCCTTGTTCCACCTCGACCCGGCCCACAATTTGCTCCGGACTCCATTCCTCTTGGATCAGTATGTTTACAAACTTCCAGACCTCGCTGCCGGTACAGGACCGTGCCTGGTCGCATTGCCGGGTTGTGGGCCTGCTGGGTCCGGTAGCCCTTGAGTCCCCGGTTGCGCTGCAACTTCCGGCTGATGGTCGATGTATCACGTTCCAGCAACTCGGCAATCTCTGCCTGGCTATATTCGGCTTTCTTCAGGATGTAAGTTTGGTATGGTTCCTCTTGGGTAAGCTGCGTATAGCCTCTCATATGTAATCTTCTTGCTTAGCGGCGAGAAAAGCCACAATGCTAGCGCAATTTGCCCTCTTGCCGTCAGGTCGAGTTGCACGTACAAATTGAATTCATGAATTCTTGTTAAACAAATAGTGACTATTCCCGTAACATATCCCACTGCACGGCGCAAATACGACTTTGCAAAGTGAAAAATATTCGTTCCAATGGGCAATTTCCTGCAAATCAAACACTGAACCATACAGTGCATCTAGACTCTTCCAGTATCGAGTATGCCATTCATTGAGGGTGCGCCAGTAATTTAATCCGTTGATAAACCATGAACCATGCAATTCAAAATGCCCGATATGCTTGGCGAATTCGGGGTGGGGCCACACTCTGCCACCTGGAAAATAATTTCGAATTCTTGTTTTTTTAGGGTCCACAAATTGTGGGATAACAAACTGAGAGGTAATGAAATGGTGGAATGTTCTGCCGCCAGGTTTCACAAGTTGGTATATGCTTTCTAGCACATCATGCATATTGAATATTTGCTCGAACACTGCGATCGAAATCACAAGATCAAAGGATTTGACGCCAAAGCTATCAATTGAATCCTTGTCGAATGTCCCAAATATAAGCGAGAAATTACCTTTTCCAAGTGGATCGTTGCTATCTTTCATTCTGGTAGTCAGGTATTCAGCCTGAACTTTACTTGGTGTGACCCCGATTATTTCTAGGTTTTGGAATTGGGTTAGTAGATACGTTTCCAACGAGCCGAATCCACACCCGATATTCAGTATTCGTTCGTTACCTGCAATATTTGCGCGCTTGGAAATTAACTCAAATTTTGCTCTTTGGGCTTCTTCCAGTGTGGCTGTAGACCCCATTATTTCTTCGGGTGTTTCGCCATAGTATGCCATCGAATAGGCTAGATACACCTTGTCGAGAAAGCTTGCAAAGAATTCCAGTTTTTCATCATAGTGGTATTCCATAAGGGCATCGGTTTCTTCCATCATGGGTCCGGTTCTTGTATCAATGCCGAGTGATTCAAGTGAGACTGACTGCTCTTGCAGTCTGCGGTACTCTCGTTCGAAAAAACGGGTGAGTTGACGCTCGAATTTCTCAAGCTCAGTACTGCCGGGGCCATAGATTCCACGTGCAGCCAGTTCTTCATAGATCGATGCGCTCATGTGTACTATTCGCAGATGAACAGACACGCGGTAATTCGCGGCCATTGCGTAAGTGTAATCAATAATAGACCCTAGAGTAATCCCCCTTGGATTCAACCGCGAAGTGCAACGGTTAGTTGAAGTCGAGTGTTGTTAAAAACCTCGTAAGGTGTCGAGAAGCCCAGGCACTTTGTACCGACCTAGGAAGGTCGCCACCCAGAACGCCTTTATCGATAGCTTCAATGGGAAGTTCCGGGATGAATGCCTGAGCGAACACTGGTCTCATGCCCTGAGTCGTGCCAAGGTTGCGGTCCAGCAATGGCGCAACAATTACAATGAGTGCCACTCCCCATTCCATAATGGTTTACAGGACACCAGCTGAAGCAGCGGAAGGGCTACAATCTTAATCAACTAGGCTGGCGGAACTAAGGATGTCGTGGTAGTAATCATGTGGGCAGGTCGGTGGAACGCTTCTTTGCCTGGATTCATTGGCAACGTTGTCTTCTGGTGCGATGTGAGTATTATGCTTGGAATTATCTTGGTTTCGTGCAGCTTGCCACCTCGCTACCCTGATAAAACAATTTTTGAGATAGGTCCTACTTACTTAGAATTGCTGGCACGTCAGGCAACATACCCTGGATTCTGGCTACCGAGTCAATTTGTGCTTTGAATGCATTGAAAACATTAGGGTCAAAATGCTTGCCGCTGTTGCTTTCCATGTATTCAAGGGCTGCTTCAGTAGACCACGCATTCTTGTACGGACGTTCAGATACCAGTGCATCGAATACGTCGGCAACCGCCACGATCCGTGCTTCGATCGGTATGTCGTTCCCTTTCAGGCCATGGGGGTATCCGGTGCCGTCGTATTTTTCATGATGGCCAAGTGCGATAATGCCGCCCATCTGGAGAAACTTCGAAGGGCTATCCTTGAGGATCTCGTATCCAATCAAGGTATGCCTTTTCATGATTTCAAATTCATCTGCAGTCAGTTTGCCTGGTTTGAGCAGGATCTCATCCCGAATGCCAATTTTGCCGATGTCGTGCATCGGCGCGGCCATCTCGATAACCTCCGCATCCTCGTCTGGCATTCCGAGCTGCTCCGCAATGATCCGTGAGTATTTCGCCATGCGTATGATGTGATTGCCGGTCTCCTCATCGCGGTACTCGCCGGCACGGGCAAGTCGCAAAAGGGTTTCGCGTTCCCGTAATCGTATTTCACTGGTTGCTTCCGCAACACGACGTTCCAGCCAGCGGGAACGGTCACTGATAATCTTGTACTGCTGATGCTGAATCAGCATGTTCTTGCATCTTGCCCGACATTCGTGGTGGTCTACGGGTTTCATCAGGAAGTCGGTGGCACCTGCCCCCAGTGCGTCGTAGCGGACGTTGCGATCCTCAATTGAGGTCACCATGATCACCGGCACATGGCTTGACGCGGGATTGCTGCGGAACTTGCGGATGAATTCGATACCGTTCATCTCCGGCATCTTGTAATCAACCAGTATCAGGTCCGTCGGATTGCGGGCAGTCCAGGTGAGAGCCTCGATCGGATTGGCGAAATCCAGCACCTCGACCCCCGGCTCGATGTTGCTTACCAGTTGCTTGAGGATCTGACGGCTCGTTAACTGGTCATCCACAATCAGAATTCTGCTCATGTCACCGCATCCGAAATCGTAGTTGTAGTCTGCGTCTGTACCCCGGATGTCCAGCGTATGTCCTCTGTCATACGTGAACGGGTTGCATAACCGACTGATCAGCAAGGAATAAATCATGATCCGGTATGCTATTTGGAGTATCGGCACACCTGTAAAAATCTGAAGTGATTCAGTGGGGTGGGAAGTAAAGCGGCGACAGTATGCTGATACAGGGTCTGGCGCCACCAACCTGTACCGGCGTTCATCTTGCGGCGCCGGGCTGCGCCTGTAGAATGTTCGCCATTCCGGCGGAATTTACATCATGAGCGATAACGACAACCTGTCTGGCAAGTCACCATCCCTGCTGTCCGTGTTTGGCAGTGTACTGTCGAGCATGTTCGGTGTGCAGAGTAGCCGTAAGCGTGAACAGGACTTCACGCACGGCAAGCCATCGCATTACATCATCGTTGGCCTGATCCTTACCCTGGTATTCATCCTGACCGTCTGGGGTGTGGTCCAGCTGGTCATGCACCTCGCCGGTGCATGATCAAAGTGCCAGTATCTTCTCCTGTTGCGTCTGCAGGTTCCTGATTGCAGCAGCCAGCTCGCCGGCGCGTTCACGCTCTCTCGCCACAACCTCGACAGGCGCCTTGTCGGTAAACCCGGAATTGGACAGTTTCTTCTCGCAACGATCGAGTTCTTCCTGTTTTTTCACCAGTTCCCGGCCGAGACGGCTCAGCTCGGCGTCCTTGTCGATCAGCCCGGCCAGCGGAATCAGTAATTTCATGTTTCCGACCAGTGCCGTCGATGATTCCGGTGCGGTTGATCCTGCGTCCAGCCAGGTGATCGACTCGATACGCCCGACACTGGTCAGGTAGGGGATGTTGCGCTCCATGCGGGCATGATCGAGTTCCGATCCTCCTTGCAGCAGAACCGGGAGACTCCTGCGCGGGTCGATATTCATCCCGCTCCGGATCTTGCGGACACCGATGATAATCTCCTGTACCCAGGCAATTTCATTCACTGCGTCGGTATCGATCAGGTCGGGAAGCGGTTCGGGATAGGGCTGGCGCATGATGGTCTTGCCCGAGACACCGGCCAGCGGGGCGACCCGCTGCCAGATTTCCTCGCTGATGAACGGTGTCAGCGGGTGGATCAGGCGTAACAGGCATTCCATGGCCTGTACCAGGGTGCGACGGGTGCCGCGGGCGGCGGTTGCGGAGCTTCCCGTGTCGGCCAGCGCCGTCTTCGACAGCTCCAGGTACCAGTCGCAGTACTCGTCCCATACAAAGCGATAGATTGCCTGCGCGGCCAGGTCGAAGCGGTAGCCATCAATGGCCTCGATGACTTCCCGGGTGGTTTGCTGCAGCTGGCTGATGATCCAGCGATCCGCGGAGGAGAGCAGTACCTCGCCGCCGTGCTGACCGCAATCCCTGTCCTCGGTGTTCATCAGGACGTAACGGGCGGCATTCCACAGCTTGTTACAGAAATTCCGGTAGCCTTCCGTACGCCCGAGGTCGAAGTTGATATCACGACCGGTCGAGGCCAGGGCGGCGAAAGTGAAGCGCAGGGCGTCGGTGCCGTAGGCCGGGATCCCTGCCGGAAAGTCCTTGCGCGTGAGCTTCTCGATCCGGTCCGCCATCTGTGGCTGCATCAGTGCCGAGCGTCGCTTGGCGACCAGTGACTCCAGGTCGATGCCGTCGATCAGGTCGATCGGGTCCAGGACGTTGCCCTTGGATTTGGACATCTTGTTACCGTGCGCATCGCGCACCAGGCCGTGGATATACACCTCGCGGAACGGTACCTCACCCATGAAGCGCAGGCCCATCATGATCATGCGCGCTACCCAGAAGAAAATGATGTCGAAA
>Ga0315556_1001187_pt1 | contig 15942 bp, 14 predicted proteins | sample SalMarSW160310MG_FD_202112 | JGI IMG/M metagenome (GOLD analysis project Ga0315556, IMG submission 202112) | Salt marsh sediment microbial communities from the Plum Island Ecosystem LTER, Massachusetts, United States - Salt Marsh Sediment SW1603-10 ...
GGCGAACTCGGTCGGATGGTTCTTGCCCAGCTCCCAGTCGCGCTCGCTCACGTGCACCACCGGCATGCCCTCGGGCAGCGGATCGACCGGGCTGTAGACCGACATGCGCAGCAGGTCCGCGCCGAGGCAGAGCGCGAGATCGAACGGCGCGAGCGCGTCGCGCACGGCTTTCTGGTTGCGCGTCAGCGCGCCGAGGTAGGCGCGGTGCTCGCTCGGGAACGTCGCGCCGTAGGGGACGGTCTGCTGGTACACGCCGGCGCCGAGCAGTTCGGCCAGCTCGGCCGCCTCGGCGAAGGCGTCGTGGATCGACAGTTCGTGGCCGGCGAGGATCACCGGGTTGTTCGCCGCGAGCAGCCTGGCGGCGATGCGCGCCAGCGCCTCGTCCGAGGGCCGGTTGTGCGCGTCGACCCGGGTCGGCGCCGCGGGCGCGAACTCGAGTTCCTGCTCCAGCACGTCGCCCGGCAGCGAAATGAAGACCGGCCCGGTGGGCGGGGTGAGCGCGATCTTCGCCGCGCGCCGCACGACGAGCGGCAGGTCGGCGGCGCGCGTCACCTCGACCGCCCACTTGACGAGCGGCTGCGCGATCGGCACCAGCGGCGCGTACAGCAGCGGCTCGAGCAGGCCGTGGCCCTGCTCCTGCTGGCCGGCGGTAAGGATCAGCGGCGAGCCGGAGAACTTCGCGTTATAGAGCGCGCCCATCGCGTTGCCCAGCCCGGGCGCAACGTGCACGTTGCAGGCGGCGAGCTTGTTCGAAGCGCGCGCGTAGCCGTCGGCCATGCCGACCACCACCGACTCGTACAAGCCGAGCACGTACTTGAGCTGCGGGTAATCGGGCATCACCTCCATGATCGGCAGCTCGGTGGTGCCGGGATTGCCGAACATGTGGCTCACGCCTTCGTCGAGCAGGAGTTGCAGGAATGCGCTGCGGCCGGTGAGGGTGGTCTTGGTCATGGTGGCCGGATTCTAGCGTGCGCGCCGGCGCGGTATCATCCGGACGGGGAGATAATTTCATGCAGACGTCGATGCAGGGACAGCGGGTGCTGGTCACCGCCGGTGCGGCGGGGATCGGCCAGGTGATCGCCAGGACGTTTCTCGAGCACGGCGCTCGTGTGCATGTGTGCGATGTCGACACGGCCGCGCTCGATCGCCTCGGGCGCGAAACGCCCGCCATCGGCCGCACGCTGGCCGACGTCTCCCGCGTCGCCGACGTCGAGCGCCTGTTCGGCGACGTCGCGCGCGAGCTCGGCGGGCTTGACGTGCTGGTCAACAACGCCGGCGTCGCCGGGCCGACCGCGAAAGTCGAGGACATCCGCCCCGAGGACTGGGAACGCTGCATCGCGGTCGATCTGAACGGCATGTTCTACTGCACCCGGCGCGCGATGCCGATGCTCAAGGCGGCTGGCGGCGGCAGCATCATCAATCTGTCGTCGATCGCGGGGCGGCTCGGCTTCGCGTTGCGCACGCCCTACGCCGCGGCGAAGTGGGCCGTGGTCGGCTTCAGCGAGAGCCTCGCGGCCGAGGCCGGCCCCGACGGCGTGCGGGTGAACTGCATCCAGCCCGGGGTGGTGGAGGGCGAGCGGGTCGAGCGGGTGATCGAGGCGAAGGCCAAGGGGCTCGGGATTTCCAACGACGAGATGCGGCGCCGCCTGCTCGAGAGCGTCAGCCTGCGCACCATGGTCAGCGCGCAGGACGTGGCGAACACCGCGCTGTTTCTGGCCAGCGAGGCTGGCCGGCACATCAGCGGACAGTCGATCTCGGTCTGCGGCGGCGTGCGTTACATGGTATAGGAACAAGAAACGACAACGGAGGGAGGCTTCCATGGCTGCAGCCCAGGGCAAGGTCATCATCACCTGCGCCGTCACCGGCGCGATCCACACTCCCACGATGTCTCCGCACCTGCCGATCTCGCCCGACGAGATCGCGGAAGCCGCGGTCGGGGCGGCGCAGGCGGGCGCCGCGATCGTGCACCTGCACGCGCGTATGCCCGAGGACGGCCGCCCGACGCAGGACCCGGAGATGTTCCGGCGCTTCCTGCCGCTGATCAAGGGCAGTTGCGACGTGGTGATCAACCTGACCACCGGCGGCGCGCCGACCATGTCGGTCGAGGAGCGGCTCGAGCCGGCGGCGCGGCTCAAGCCGGAAGTCGCCTCGCTCAACATGGGGTCGATGAACTTCGGCCTGTACGAGATGCTGGGCCGCTACAAGGAGTTCAAGTACGCCTGGGAAAAGCCCTACCTGGCCGAGAGCGACGACCGCATCTTCAAGAACACCTTCAAGGACATCGCCCACATCCTGCGCTCGTGCGGCGACAATGCGACGCGCTTCGAGATCGAGTGCTACGACATCGGGCACCTGTACAGCGCGGCGCACTTCCTCGACCGCGGGCTGCTCAAGCCGCCGCTTTTCATCCAGTCGGTGTTCGGCATCCGCGGCGGCATCGGGGCGCACGCCGAGGACGTGCTGCACATGAAGCGCACCGCCGACCGCCTGTTCGGCGATGCCTACCTGTGGTCGGTGCTCGGCGCCGGGCGCAACCAGATGCAGATCGCGGCGCTCTCGGCGGTGATGGGCGGCAACGTGCGCGTCGGCCTGGAGGACAGCCTGTGGATCGGCAAGGGCCAGCTCGCGCGCTCGAACGCCGAGCAGGTGACGAAGGTGCGCCGCATCCTCGAGGAGTTGGGGCTGACGGTGGCCACGCCGGCCGACGCGCGCCAGATGCTCAAGCTCAAGGGCGGCAACAACGTCAATTTCTGAGCGCACGGCGCGCTGGTTCGCGCGCAACGTTCTGGAGCTCGGACGCGAGCTGCGGCTGTCCTACCTGCCGCCGCTCATGGTCTACCTGGCGGCGGGCATCTCCGGCCTGACCGGCATCGTCGGCACCTTCTTCGTCAAGGAGTACCTAGGCCTGTCGGCCGCGTTCCTCGCCGCGCTCGGCTTCTGGGCCGGCATCCCGTGGGCGCTCAAGATGCCGGTCGGGCATCTGGTCGACCTGATCTGGCGCTGGAAGGCCTGGCTGGTGTATCTGGGCGCCGGGCTGATCGCGGCGGGCCTGCTGATCATGGTGGGCTTGATCGAGCACACCGCGGCGATGCGCGCCGTGATGCCGGTCGCGCACTGGTTCGTGCTCGCGACACTGCTCGGCCCCACCGGCTACATGGTGCAGGACGCGGTGGCCGACGCGATGACGGTCGAGGCGGTGCCGCGCGTCGACCCGCAGGGGCGGCCCTACGACGCCGCGCAGCGCAAGCTGATGCACACCACCATGCAGACGCTCGGACGGGTCGCGATCATCGGCGGCAGCGTGCTGGTGGCGCTCGCCAACGTGATCCTGTTCCAGGGCGCCGACAAGCTGCCGCAGGCGCACAAGGCGCTGCTGTACGCGCAGATTTACAAGCTGGCGCTGATCATCCCCGCGGTCTCGCTGCTGGGCGTGGCGCTGGCCGCGCTGCTGCGGCGCAGGCAGTGGGCGCGCCTGCGCCGCCAGGGCCGCGCCGAAGCGGAGATCGAGCGGCTGCTCGCGGTGCACGGCGAGGAGAAGACGACGCCGAACTGGTGGGTCCTCGGTGGCAGCCTGGTCTTCGCGGTGATCACGGTAAGCGTGGGCCTGTCCGAATTGCGCTTTGCGAAGGAAATCATCTTTTCGGGCTCGCTCGGCGTCCTGCTCTTCTTGCTCTGGCGGCTGGCGCGCGAGCTCGAGCCCGCCGCGCGCGAGGTGCTGGTCGCCACCGCGCTGGTGCTGTTCGTGTTCCGCGCCATGCCCGGCCCCGGGGCGGGCTCGACCTGGTGGATGATCGATCGGCTGCACTTCGACCAGGCCTTCCTGGCCGAGCTGTCGCTCATCGCCTCGGCGCTGACGCTGGCGGGGATGTTCATCTTTCGCCGCTACATGGCGGAGAAGTCGATCTCGCAGATCATCGTCATGCTGACCTTCGCCGGCGCCGCGCTCGGGCTGCCGATCATCGGCATGTTCTACGGCCTGCACCAGTGGACCGCGGCGCACACCGGCGGCCTGGTCGGCGCGCGCTTCATCGCGCTGGTCGACACCGCGCTCGAGTCGCCGCTGGGACAGATCGCGATGATCCCGATGCTGGCCTGGATCGCCAATTCCGCGCCGGCGCACCTCAAGGCGACCTACTTCGCGGTCATGGCCTCGTTTGCGAACCTGGCGCTGTCGGCGGCGCAGCTCGGCACCGAGTATCTGAACCGGATCTTCATCGTCACGCGCGAGGTGCGCGACCACGCGACCCAGGCGGTCCTGGTGCGCGCGGACTACAGCGACGTGGGCGTGCTGCTGATCAGCGCCACGCTGATCGGGCTCGCGCTGCCCCTGATCGCCGTCGGAATCGTTAGAATTGCCGGACTGCGCACCGCCTGACGCCACCTGCCTCTCACTTTGAACCTCGCCATCCTCGACGATTATCAGCATCTCGCCCTGCCATCGGCCGACTGGGAGCGGCTGCGCCGACGCGGCGTCGAGGTCAGCGTGTTCCACGACGCGTTCGCTTCCGAGGAGGAGGCTGCCGCGCGGCTGGCGGCGTTCGAAATCGTGTGCCTGATGCGCGAGCGCACGCCGTTTCCGCGCAGCCTCATCGAGCGCCTGCCCAGGCTCAAGCTCGTGACGCTGACCGGCGTGCGCGCGCCGAGCCTGGACGCCGGCGCCTGCGCCGAGCGCGGCGTCCCGGTAAGCCACACGCGCGGCGGCGACACCGGTGCCTCGACCAGCGAGCTCGCCTGGGGGCTGATCATCGCGGCCGCGCGCGACCTCGGCAGGGCCGAGCGCGGCATGCGCGCCGGGGGCTGGCACCAGGGCGTCGCCGGGGGCATGGTGCTCGAGGGCCGGCGCCTGGGGCTGCTCGGGCTGGGCAAGCTCGGTGCGCGCATGGCGCGCATCGGCGCCGCGTTCGGCATGCAGGTCGCGGCCTGGAGCCCGAACCTGACCCGCGAGCGGGCCGCCGCCGCCGGCGCGACGCTGCTCGGCAAGGAGCAGCTGTTCGAGACCTCGGACGTGCTGAGCATCCACCTGGTGCTGGGCGAGCGCACGCGCGGCCTGGTAAGCGCGGCGGAGCTCGCGCGTATGAAGCCGAGTTCGATCCTGGTCAACACCTCGCGCGGGCCGATCGTGGACGAAGCCGCGCTGCTCGCGGCGCTCGAGAGCGGCCGCCCAGGGCACGCCGCGCTCGACGTCTACGACCGCGAGCCGCTGCCCGCCGACCATCCGTTGCGGCGGCTGGACAACGTGACGCTTTCGCCGCACCTGGGCTACGTCAGCATGGATGTGATGCACGCGTTCTACGCCGACACGGTGGAAAACGTCGAGGCCTGGCTCGACGGCAAGCCGCTGCGCGTGCTCAACCCGGAGGCGCTGGCGTGAGCGTGACCCGCCTTTGCCTGGTGCGGCACGGCGAGACGGCGTGGAACGCGGAAGGCCGCGTCCAGGGGCAGCTCGACGTGCCGCTGAGCGAAGTCGGGCACGCGCAGGCGCGCGCGGTCGCGGCGGCGCTCGCCGGCGAGCGCTTCGACGCGATCTACGCGAGCGACCTGACGCGGGTGCGCCAGACCGCCGCACCCACGGCCGAGCGCCTGGGCGCGCCGGTGGCGCTCGACGCGGCGCTGCGCGAGCGCCACTACGGCATGTTCGAGCGCCACACCTATCTCGAGGTGCGCGAGCGCTATCCCGCCGAGTACGCGCGCTTCCGCGACAAGGACCCCGATTTCGATTTCGGCAGCGGGGAGAGCCTCAAGGCGTTCGCCGCGCGCTCGCTGGCATGCGTCGCCGCGCTGGTCGAGCGCCACGCGGGCCGCAGCATCCTCGTTTTCACGCACGGCGGCGTGCTCGAGATGGTCTACCGCCGCGCGGCCGGCATGACGCTGTCATCGCCGCGCGATTTCGAGATCCCGAACGCGGCGCTCAACCGCGTCGAGGCGACCCCCGGCGAGTGGCGCGTCGCCGCCTGGGCCGAGGTCGCGCACCTCGAGCGCGCGCTGGACGACCTGCCGGGATGAGCATGCGCCGCGCGACCCTGATCGCCGCCGCCGCGGGCCTCTGGCTCGCCGCGCCGCTCGCCTGCGCCACGAGCGACCCGCTGGTGGGCCTGGTCGAGACCGACGGCGGCGCCGGCGTGGGCATTGCCGCGACCGTGACGCGCTCGCCTTACGTCGACGGCGGAGTGCGCAACGACCTGGTGCCGCTGTACCTGTACGAGAACCGGCACTTCTACCTGCACGCCTACCGCGTCGGCTTCAAGTTCGATCGCGAGCGGGGCGACGGCTTCGACCTTTTCCTCACCCACCGCTTCGAGGGCTTTCCCTCCGACCGGATTCCCTCGAGCCTGGCCGGGATGGCCTACCGCGGCCCGGGGCTGGACGCCGGGGTGGGCTACGAGCGGCGCTTTCGCTGGGGCACGGTGTTCGGCGAGGCGCTACGCGACGTGAGCCACAGCTCGGGCGGCAACGAACTGCGCCTGGGCTACAACTACGACTGGCGGCGCGGGCGGCTGTGGCTGCGGCCCTACGTCATGGTCTCGCTGCGCAGCGCGCGGCTGAACGACTACTACTACGGCGTGCGCCCGGACGAAGCCACGCCCACCCGCCCGGCTTACCAGGCCGGCGCCGGCTTCAACAACGAGGCCGGGCTGTACGGCTCGTACCGCCTGACCGAGCGCTGGCGCCTGCTGGCCGGGGTCTCGGCGACGCGCTGGTCGAGCGAGGTGCGCGACAGCCCGATCGTCAGGGACCGGATGGAGATCACGGCCATGGCGGGTGCGGCCTACGACTTCTCCCCGCAGCACGAGGCCTTTGCGCCCGGCGGCAAGCCGCTGATCGTGAAGCTGCTGGTCGGAAAGTCGAGCGGCTGCAATCTGCTGCCGATCATGGAACTGCGCTGTACCTCGACCGACACGCCCGACCGGACCCGCGTCGCCGGGATCGAGATCGGGCGCACCCTCGTGCAGCGGCTGAACGGTTGGCCGGTCGATATCGTCGGCTATGTCGGCCTGCTGCACCACGACGAGCGCGGCCTGCAGCCCGACTCGTGGCAGTTCAACGCCTACGTCAAGGGCTATTGGTACGGTTTTCCCTGGAGCGATCGGGTGCGCACGCGCGTGGGCTTCGGCACCGGCCTGTCGTACGCGCAGCGCATACCGTACGTCGAGGCGCGCGACCAGGCGCGGCGCGGCCGCGGCACCTCGTACCTGCTCAACTATCTCGATCCGAGCATCGACGTCAGCATCGGCGACCTGATCGGCAAACGGTCGCTGCGCGACGCCTACTTCGGCTTCGGGGTGACCCACCGCTCCGGGATTTTCGGCAGCTCGCAGCTGTTCGGCGACGTCAACGGCGGCTCGAACTACATCTATACGTACGTCGAGTGGACGCTCTAGTGACGCGGGGGTGAGAGTCGTCTTACCCCCGCACCCCCTCGCCGGGAGGCGTCGCCGCGACGATGCTGTTCTTGCCCTGCTGCTTGGCCTGGTACATCGCGCGGTCCGCCTGCGCCACGATGGCGTCGAGGTTGCGCCCGTCGGCGGGGAAGCCGGCCACGCCGATGCTGACGCTCGATTCGATGCGCGCGCCGCGCACGGTCGGCGACGTCGCCATGACCGTCTTGCGGATCCGCTCGGCGACGTCGAGCGCGCCCTTGAGCGGGGTCTCGGGCAGCAGCACGATGAACTCGTCGCCGCCGTAGCGCGCCGAAACGTCGGTGTAGCGCAGCTCGCCCTGGATGCACTGCGCGAGCTGGCGCAGCAGCTCGTTGCCGGCCTCGTGCCCGAGCGTGTCGTTGACCGTCTTCAGGTTGTCCGCGTCGATCATCAGCACCGTGGCAGGGCGCTCGTAGCGCAGCGCCTGGCCGAAGCTGCGGTCGGCCACGATCGCGAAGCCGCGCATGTTGTACAGCCCAGTCAGCTCATCGGTCTCCGACAGCAGCTTCGCCTTGTTCAGCCCGTAGCGGATGTCGGCCGAGAACATGGTGGTCACGTAGGCCACCAGCACCACAGGCGCGAAGGTTGCCGCGAGCGCGCCGACCTCGGCCAGCGCGGGCAGCGCGCCCCCCGTCCAGTGCCCGCTGAGCGCGACGTAGCATAGCGCGATGACCGCGGTCTCGATCATGGTGACGGTCTTGCCGAGTGCGAGCGCGCTGGTGATCACCACCAACAGGTAGGTGTTGACCAGGGGGCTCGCGATGCGGCCGGTGAACAGCAGCACCCAGGTGATGAACGCCAGCATCGCGACGGTCTCGATGCCGATCTTCCAGCGCGTCTCGGCGCGATAGAAGTTCGTGTAGCGGAAGCTCATCACGAACGCGGCGAAGAAGAACAGCGCCGAGGAGATCGCGGGCTCGCTGTCGGCGGGCGGCCCGCCGAAAGTCAGGTACAGCAGCACCAGGATCAGCAGCAGCCACTCGATCTCGGCCACGGTGCGCGAGATGCCGCGCAGCTCCTCCTGCTCGATGCTCAGAATCGGCTGTCGTTTCTGGTTCAGCGGCTGGTTCAGCGCCACTTTCTCGTTCTTGTGGACGTTCTCCCAAACAGTACCCGAGCAGTCCGGGTCCCGCAAGCGTGCCGTCTCATACCGTGAGCGGCGGCTCGTCCATCAGCGCGACCTGCTCGCGCAGCTCGAGGATGCGGTCCTGCCAGTAGCGCTGGGTGTTGAACCAGGAAAACGCCGCGGGAAACGCGGGGTCGTCCCAGCGCCTGGCGATCCAGGCGGAATAATGCAGCAGGCGCAGCGTGCGCAGCGCCTCGATCAGGTGCAGCTCGCGCCGGTCGAGCTCGCGAAAGCTCTCGTAGCCGGCCAGCACGTCGGCCAGGCTGGCGGCCATTTCCGCGCGCCCCCCCGGCAGCAGCATCCACAGATCCTGCATCGCGGGCCCGCTGCGGCTGTCGTCGAAATCGACGAAATGCGGCCCGTCGTCGGTCCAAAGCATGTTGCCGGCGTGGCAGTCGCCGTGCAGCCGCAGTGTCGTGACGCCGCCGGCGCGCTCGTAGCAGCGCCGCACGCCCTCGAGCGCGAGCGCGGCGACGCTGGTCCAGGCATCGAGCAGGTCCGGCGGAACGAATCCGTGCGCGAGCAGCCAGTCGCGCGGCTCGAGGCCGAAGCTCTCGACGTCGAGCGCCGGGCGCGCGGCGAACGGCCGCAGCGCGCCCACGGCGTGGATGCGCCCGATGAAGCGGCCGATCCACTCCAGGGTCTTGCTGTCCTCGAGCTCGGGCGCGCGCCCGCCGCGCCGCGGGTAGACCGCGAAGCGGTAGCCGCCGAACTCGTTCAGCGTCGCGGCAGCGATCTCGAGCGGCGCGACCACGGGGATCTCGCGCTCGGCCAGTTCGCGCACGAACGCGTGCTCCTCGAGAATCTGCGCGTTGCTCCAGCGTCCCGGGCGGTAGAACTTGGCCACCACCGGTGCGCCGTCCTCGATGCCGACCTGATAGACCCGGTTCTCGTAGCTGTTGAGTGCGAGCTGGCGCCCGTCGCAGCGCAGGCCCGTGCTCTCGATCGCATCGAGCACCACGTCGGGCGTGAGGCCTGCGTACGGGTGCGGATCATGGCTCGGCATGCGCGCATTCTACGGGGCGCACGGCGCCGCAAGGCTGGAGCAAGCATTGCAACAGTTGGTAAATGTTCTTGAGCCGGGGCCCCCCGCGGGATATGAATTCTTAACATGCGGATTAGTGTGAGGGCTTGCGAGTGAGCGACGGAATGGATCTGCTCGAGCTCGGCGTCATCGTCGCCGTGATCGCGGTCGTGCTGTACTGGGTGGTTGTGCTGCCGGCGCGCGAAAAGAGAAAGCGCGAGCGCGAACGGATGAACCAGACGCACTCGGGCCCCCGCCAGCCCTGGGATCCGAGCCTCACCAAGGGCAGGCGCAACCGCTAGCGCCGGCTCAAGCCGCTTTCGGCAGGAACGAGAGCGCCACCCCGTTGTTGCACCAGCGCTTGCCGGTCGGCGGCGGGCCGTCGTCGAACACGTGGCCTTGGTGGCCGCCGCAGCGTGCGCAGTGGTATTCGGTGCGCGGCCAGACCAGCCTGAAATCGCGCTTCGTTTGAACTGCGCCCGGAATGTGGCTGAAGAAGCTCGGCCAGCCGGTGCCGCTGTCGTATTTCATTGCTGAGCTGAACAGCGGCAGACCGCATCCCGCGCAGGCGAACACCCCGGGGCGCATCTCGTGGTTGAGCGGGCTGCTGCCCGCGGCCTCGGTGCCCTCGTGGCGCAGCACGTCGTACTGCGCGGCGGTGAGCCGCTGCTTCCACTGCGCATCCGTGAGGGCCATCCAGTCTTTCTGCGGCGGTTCCACGCTTGTCCCTCCGTTCGGTCCTGCGGCGCGCGCGCGCGCGCCCGCGCCGAGCAGGGGCGCGGCCGCCAGGGCCCTCAGAATCGTGCGTCGTTGCATGTCGCTCTCCTTCTCACCTTGGTCGGCCCCGCAGGCCGTTCCTTACACATACGTGCGGGGCTTCCGATCGGATTGACCTAGGTCAACGGCGCGGGGCAGTGCCCGCCTATGCTCGTCCCATGCCGACCGTCTTCAGCGCCCGGGCGCTGACCAAGACCTACCGCATGGGCGAGGCCGAGGTGCACGCGCTGCGCGGGGTCGACCTCGAGATCCGCCCCGGCGAGCTGATCGTGCTGCTGGGGCCCTCGGGCAGCGGCAAGTCGACCCTGCTCAACATCCTGGGCGGGCTCGACAACCCCACCAGCGGCGAAGTGCGCTTCGGCGACCACGACCTCGCCCACGCCTCGGAGGCGGACCTCACGCGCTACCGGCGCGAGCACGTCGGCTTCGTATTCCAGTTCTACAACCTGATCCCCAGCCTCACCGCGCGCGAGAACGTGGCGCTGGTGACCGATATCGCCCTGCAGCCGATGGCGCCCGACGAGGCGCTTGCCTGGGTCGGCCTGGGGGAGCGGCTCGATCACTTTCCCTCGCAGCTCTCGGGCGGCGAGCAGCAGCGCGTGGCGATCGCACGCGCGGTGGCGAAGCGGCCCGAGGTGCTGCTGTGCGACGAGCCGACCGGCGCGCTCGACTACCAGACCGGCAAGCTGGTGCTCGAGGTGATCGCCAAGATCAACGCCGAGCTCGGCACGACCGCGATGGTGATCACGCACAACGCGGCGATCGCCGGCATGGCCGACCGCGTGCTGCGCCTGGGCGACGGGCGGATCGTGGGCGAGTCGAAGCCCGAGCGCAAGCTGACCGCGGCGGAGATCTCCTGGTGAAGGCGCTCGACCGCAAGCTCGTGCGCGACCTGTGGGCGATGAAGACCCAGGTAATGTCGATCGCGCTGGTCATCGCCTGCGGCATCGGCGCGTTCATCGGCTCGTTTTCGACCCACGAGTCGCTGGTGCGCTCGCGCCAGCACTACTACGACTCGGCGCGCTTCGCGCAGGTGTTCGCCAGCGCCAAGCGCGTGCCGGCGTCCCTGGTCGAGCGTATCCGCGCGATACCTGGGGTGACCGAGGTCGAAACGCGCGTGGTGCGCGACGCGCAGCTCTCGATCGAGGGCGTCGAGCCGCCGATGATCGCGCGCCTGATCGGTTTCGATTTCCTCCATCCGCCCGGAATGAACCGGCTCACCCTCAAGAGCGGGCGCTGGCCGGCCGCGGGCGCCAAGGGCGAGGTGGTCGTGAACCGGCGCTTCTACGAGGCGCGCAAGCTCGCGCTCGGCGCCAGGCTGAGCGTGCTGCTCAACGGCAAGCTGGAGCGCCTGACCGTGGTCGGCACGGTGCTCTCACCCGAGTTCATCTACGCCACGCGCGGCGGCGGCATGCCGGACGACGAATGGTTCGCGGCATTGTGGATCGACGCCGACACGCTCGCCGCGGCGTTCGACATGCAGGGCGCGTTCAACTCGGCGCTGCTCAGGACCTCGCGCGGCGCCTCGCTGCAGCGCGTGATCGCCTCGCTCGACGCGCTGCTTGAGCCCTACGGCGGCGTCGGCGCGGTGCAGCGCGAGGACCAGATCTCGGACAAGATCGTGTCGCAGGAGATCAGCCAGCAGCGCATCTGGGGCATCGTGCTGCCGGCGGTCTTCCTGCTCGTGGCGGCGTTCATCCTGAACGTCGTGCTGCACCGGCAGGTGTACGCCCAGCGCAGCGAGATCGCGGCGCTCAAGGCGCTCGGCTACGACGATCGGATCATCGCCTGGCACTACCTCAAATTCGCCTCCGCGATCGTCCTGCTGGGGGTGGCGGTCGGCTTCGCGCTGGGCGCCTGGCTGGGCGACGCGATGACCGGGCTGTACACCGATTTCTTCCAGTTCCCGCAGTTCGAGTACGTGCTTCCGCCTTGGGTCGCGCTGGAGGGCGCCGCGGTGGCGCTGGCCGCGGCCTTCGGCGGAGCGCTGGCGGCGATCCGCGGCGTGGTCAGGCTGCGCGCGGCCGAGGCGATGCGCCCGGCCGTGCCGGCGCACTTCCGCCCGCTGCTGGTCGAGCGCCTCGGCTACGCCGCGCTGTTCAGTCCGGCGCAGCGGATGATCCTGCGCAACCTCGAGCGCAAGCCGGTGCGCGCCGCGATCACCGTGCTCGGCATCGCGGGCTCGGTGGCGATCCTGCTCGCGGGAACGTTCTGGACCGACGCGGTCGAGTACTTCATGGACGTCCAGTTCAACAAGGTGCAGCGCGCCGACGTCAGCCTGGGCTTCCCCGAAGCGGTGCCGGATTCGGTGCGCTGGGACCTCGAGCGCCTGCCGGGCGTGAAAGCGGCCGAGGTGACGCGCGTGATCCCGGTGCGGCTGCGCGCCGGACACCGCAGCTACCGCACCGCCATCACCGGCCTGTCCGACGACGCCAGGCTGCAACGCATCCTCGACTCGGAGCTGCGCGAGGTGAAACCGGTGCCGGGCGGCGTGCTGCTGACCACGCGCCTGGCCACCCGATTAGGCGTGCGCCCGGGCGACACGCTGACGGCCGAGCTGCTCGAAGGCAAGCGGATCAAGGCCGAGCTGCGCGTGGCCGGCACGGTGCGCGAGATGGCGGGCATGAACGCCTACATGCGCATCGGCGAGCTGCACCGACTCGCACGCGAGGGCAACGTGGTCTCCGGTGCGGGACTGCTGGTGGATCGCGCGCAGGAGCCCGCGCTGCTCGCGCGGCTGAAGCAGGTTCCGGCCGCGGCGCTGGTGATCGTCAACCGCACGCTGATCGACACATTCCGCGCGACCAGCGGCCGCAACATCATCTTCTTCACCACGGTGCTGACAATTTTCGCGGCCATCATCGCCATTGGCGTGGTCTACAACAATGCGCGCATCCAGCTCGCGGAGCGCGCCTGGGAGCTCGCCAGCCTGAGGGTGCTGGGCTTCACGCGCGGCGAGGTGTCGGTGCTGCTGCTGGGCGAGCTGGCGCTCGAGATCGCGCTCGCGATCCCGCTCGGTTTCCTGGCCGGCTACGGCCTGTGTGCGTTTATGATCTCGCTCATGATGCGCGAGGAGGTGATCGAGTTTCCGCTGGTGATCCTGCCCGCCACCTACCTCTACGCCGGGGCGGCGGTCGCCGCGGCGGGCCTGGCGAGCGCGCTCATCGTGCGCAACCGCATAGACAACCTCGACCTCGTCGGCGTATTGAAGACCCGAGAATGAGAACGCGAAACAAGATTGCGCTGGGAATCGCCGCCGCGGCGCTCGCGGCGCTGGTGGTCTGGGCGCTGCGGCCGCAGCCGCAGCTGGTGGAGACCGCGCTCGTCACGCGGGGCGCGTTCGAGCAGACCGTGTCCGATGACGGCAAGACGCGGGTGCGCGAGCGCTACGTGGTGTCGGCGCCGCTCGCCGGGCGCGTCGAGCGGATCGAACTCAAGGCCGGCGACCCGGTGCGCGAGGGGCAGGTGGTGGCGGTGCTGACGCCGAGCATGCCTGCCTTTCAGGACGCGCGCACGGTGCGCGAGCTCGAAGCGCGCGTCGGCGCGGCCGAGGCGCAGCGCCTGCGCGCCGCGGCCGAGGTGCAGAAGGTCGAGGCGCAGTTGGCGCAGACGCGCTCCGACCTCGATCGGTCCAGGATGCTTTCGCACGAGGGCTATGTGTCGGCCAACGCGCTCGAGCAGGCGCGCCTGGCCCAGGTCACGGCCGAGAAGGGGCTGGAAGCGGCCAAGTTCGCCGAGCACGCGGCAATCCACGAGGTGGAGCAGGCGCGCGCCACGCTGGTGCGCTACCGCGCCGAGAGCACGGGAAAGATCGTCGGCGCGAGCTGGGAAGTGAAATCGCCGATCACCGGCTCGGTGCTCAAGGTGGTGCAGCAAAGCGAAGGCGTGGTGCCGCTCGGCGCGCCGCTGATCGAGGTGGCCGACCCGCGCAGCCTGGAGGCGGTGGTCGACGTGCTGTCCGAAGAGGGCGTGGCGATCCGCCCCGGGATGCCGGCGCGCATCGAGCTCGGCAACGGCGTTGCTCCGCTCGCGGCGCGCGTGCGGCGCATCGAGCCGGCGGCGTTCACCAAGGTTTCGGCGCTCGGGGTCGAGGAGCAGCGGGTCAACGTGGTGCTCGATTTCGCCGAGCCGCTCGACAAGGTGCAGACCATCGGCGACGGTTTCCGGGTCGAGGCGCACATCGTCACCTTCCGTGCCGAGGACGCGGTCAAGGCGCCGGTGGGCGCCCTGTTCCGGCGCGGCAAGGACTGGGCCGCGTTCGTGGTCGAGGACGGACGCGCGGTGCTGCGCCCGCTGAAGCTGGAGCGGCGCAACGGCCAGGAGGCGCAGATCGAGCAGGGACTCAAGCCAGGCGAAACGGTGGTGGTCTACCCTTCGGATGCGCTGGAGGACGGCGCGCGCGTCAAGCTGCAACCGAACGGCGCTGTCCGGCCGGGGTAAACTCCGTTTCATGTCCGCGGACAACATCGTCGAAATCGAAGACCTGCACTTCGCCTACAACGAGCACGAAATCTTCAAGGGCCTGAGCCTCAAGATCCCGCGCGGCAAGGTGGTCGCGATCCTCGGCGCGAGCGGCTGCGGCAAGACGACGCTGCTGAAACTGATCGGCGGCCAGCTGCGGCCCTCGCGCGGCCGGATCAAGGTCGACGGCAAGGTAGTGCACGAGCTCGGCACCGACGCGCTGTACGCCATGCGGCGCGAGATGGGAATGATGTTCCAGACCAGCGGCCTGTTCAGCGACCTGTCGGTGTACGAGAACATCGCCTTCCCGATCCGCGAGCACCACGCGCTGCCGGAAGAGCTGATCCGCAAGCTGGTGCTGATGAAGCTGCAGGCGGTGGGCCTGCGCGGCGCGCAGGGCCTGATGCCGGCCGACCTCTCGGGCGGCATGTCGCGCCGCATCGCGCTCGCGCGCGCTATCGCGGCCGATCCGATGCTGACCATGTACGACGAGCCTTTCGCCGGCCTCGATCCGATCACGCTCAACGTGATCGCCGAGCTGGTGCGCAAGCTGAACGACGCCATCGGCACGACCTCGATCGTTGTCACTTACGACGTGAGCGAGTCGCTCAAGGTGGTCGACTACATCTACGTCATCTCCGACGGCGTGGTGGTCGGGGAAGGGACCCCCGAGGCGGTCGCCTCCTCGGAGGATCCCTATCTGAAGCAGTTCATGCACGCGCTCCCCGACGGCCCGGTGCGGTTCCACTTCCCCGCCAAGCCGATCGACGAGGAGCTGCGCATCGCCTAGCGGCCGTAGTCGAGCTGGCTGCCGATCGCCGCGCCCAGCACGCTGCCGAACGCCGCGCCCGCGATCCGGTCGGGACCGTGGCCCAGCTGGCTGCCGATCACCGCGCCGGCGAACGCGCCGGCAACCGTTCCCGCGCCCGCGGGGCTGGCGTAGCCGTAATAGACCGGGGCAGGCGCCGGGCGCGCGTAGTAGACCGGCGCCGGCGGAGCGTAATAGACCGGCGCCGGCGGAGCGTAATAGACCCGCGCCGGCGCGCGGTACACCACGACGGGCCGGCGCACCACTACGCGCCTGTCGTCGCGGTCGTAACGGCCGTGGCGCTCGTAACGATCGTGGCGCTCGTAAC
>Ga0315556_1001188_pt1 | contig 15933 bp, 12 predicted proteins | sample SalMarSW160310MG_FD_202112 | JGI IMG/M metagenome (GOLD analysis project Ga0315556, IMG submission 202112) | Salt marsh sediment microbial communities from the Plum Island Ecosystem LTER, Massachusetts, United States - Salt Marsh Sediment SW1603-10 ...
ACGACTGCGTTGGTGATCGAGCGCGGCGTTCGCATGATCTCATGCAGAACGCCGTCGATTCGGAACCGCACGCGCAGGTCTCGTTCTGTCGGCTCGATATGAATGTCTGATGCCCGATCGGCACTCGCTCTGGTGATGAGCATGTTCACGAGTTTGACGACGGGTGCCTCGTCGGCGACCGACTCCAGGGCAGCCAGATCCTGCGTCTCCAGGGAGTCCTCCGCGGCGAGCTCCGCAAGGTCGGTCACCGAGGTGTTCAAGGACGCGAGGCGGTTGATGGCCTCCTCTACATCGCCCCGCGTCGCCACCTTCGCGATCACTTCGCGACCCGTGATGGCTCTGATGTCGTCGATCGCCAGGACGTTTGCGGGATCCGCCATCGCAACGACGAGTCGATCGCCGTCGAAGGCGATCGGAACGGCCGCGTAGCGTGCTGCGAGGTTCTCGGGCACGAGCGATGCCGCCGCGGGATCGACCGTGATCTCTCTCAGGTCGACGAATTCGAGTCCGATCGACCGAGCCAGTACACGAACGAGATCCCGTTCATCGACCAGATGTTCATCGAGCAGCACCCGCGCGAGCGGAAGGCCCTTTTCTTGGTGGATCTCCAGCCCCTTGTCGAGTGCATCCTGAGTGACGATGCCCTCTTCGAGGAGCAGGGAGCCGAGGTGCCCGGCGTCCTTGCGCACGATGCCGGTCGGGTTCATGAGCGCTCAGACTCTCGCACGATCGACCCGAGCCCCTTTCTCCGCGGAAGGACACCTCGATCACCATCGGACTCAGACATCTCGGTGAGGGCAGAAGCGGCCAACTCCGCCTTGTCTGATGGTGTCTCCTCCGCAGATTCCTCGGCATGTCGCTCTTGCGCCTTCGATCCGATCACTTCGAACGAGTCCCGCTCGGGTTCTGCCGTCTCTTCGCCGTAGCTGTACCGTCCGTTCGGTCGGGCATCGGCGAGCACGAGCAGGCCCCGCCGCACCATGTTCGCCATGAGCTGGGCAGATCGAAACTCCGACCATCCCTGCTTGCGAGACACCTCTTCGACGGAACTGGCACCGGCCATGGTGCACAACACCTTCCACTCATCGGCGGTGACCATCACGGAACCTTCGCTGCTTGCGTCCGGGTTCACCGTCAGATGGAAGGCGACACCGGGGATCACCTCTTCGATCTCTTGCCAGCGACCGAGGCGCGAGTTCGCCTCCGTGATACTCGCTTCGACGTCGAGTGCGACACCTGTGTCGAACCGAGGTGAGACATCTTCGGAGAAGGCGAATCGACCACTGGCTTCACGCAGCACTCTGAAGATCACATCCGACACCTGGTCGAGCATGAACTCCTCGAGCTGCTCCCTGGTTGCCCCATCCTTCAAGATGTCACTGATCGTCCGCTCACGCCGCTCCACCTCGACCCACGCGCGCGGATCGACCATGTTGGCCTCGACGAGTTTGCTGTGGAAGTCTTCGTCTCTGCGCGTCGTCCCGTAGGTCAGCTGGCCGTCTTCGACGTACAGCCGCGCCTCGAGGCCCTGTGCATCCACCCTCAGGACCCCGTCCTTCCCACTTCGCGCGACGAGCTTCAACACCTCGACGATGGGAAACGATTCCAACGCTCCGCTCAGCGACATTTCGGACCCTTCTCTATGCGATCAGTGATCGGCCTGACACGTCGCGTGCTTGAGAGGTTTGCGGCTAGGGCAGCACCCCGTCCTTCTTCGCCTGAGCCTTGTACGCCTGGAACTCCTCATAGGTGGCAGCGAACGAATGGCCCCCATCGGGGCTCGTCAGCACGTAGTAGAGATAGTCGGTGGTCGCCGGGTCTGCGGCGGCCTTGAGACTCGCCAACCCGGGTGAGTCGATCGGGGTGGGAGGGAGCCCAACATTCTGATAGGTGTTATACGGGGAGTCCGTCTCGAGATCATCGGCCGTCAGGGCGACGCCGCGCTCCCCCAATGCGTACAGCACAGTGGCGTCGATCTGGAGGGGCATGCCGATCGCCAGACGGTTGACGATCACGCTGGCGATCAACGGGCGATCATCGTCGAGTCGTGCTTCCGCTTCGATCATCGAAGCGACGACCAGGCCGTCATACACGCGGTATCCCAATTGCTCGAGTGGACTCCAGTCGACGGACGCGACCCGATCTTCCATGGTCGAAGCGAGGCGTTGAAGGATCTCTTTGGGTGTGGCGTCCGCCGCGAACTCGTAGGTGTCCGGGAACAAACCGCCCTCCCAGCCCTGCAAATCACCACCACCGAATCCCAGCGACGAACTCAGCCCTGGCAACGCCTTTTTGAACTCCTCGCGGGTGTACGGGGTTTGCTCAGCGAGGCGATCCAGGATCTCCGACACGCGGAGTCCCTCGTGGATCGTCACACGGTAGGCGTTCGACTCGGGACCGGCGAGAAGCACGTCGAGCGCGTCGCCCGGAGACATCCCTGTAACGAACCGATACGTGCCTGCCTGGAGACGGTCCTCCACTCCGGCGCTCCTCACAGCGACTTCGAATGCCAGGGATGAGTTCACGACCCCCGCGCGTGCGAGCTGTTCACCGATCTGGCGAGCCGATGAGCCCCTCGACACCTCGACATCCACGGGAAGGTCGGCCGCGATTCCCTGCGGTGAGGTCACGTCTGGCGGTGATCCGAGTCTGCCTGCCCAGTTGGCCAGCCCACGTCCTCCGAGGATCGCCAGGACGCCCACCACGACCACTGCCACCAGCACCGTTGTGGCCCTCGAAGCTCCGCGCTTCACGTCTCCTTCCCCAGGTAGCCCTCGAGCAAGAGTGTGGCCGCGACTTTGTCGACGACCTCCTTACGGCGGGATCGACGTACACCACCCTCGAGCAGGGCGCGCTGCGCCTCCACCGTCGTGAAGCGCTCGTCCACCAACTGGACGGGAATCCCGGTGAGATTCCCTACACGTTCGGCGAATGACCTTGCGGCTTCCGCTGACGGCCCCTCCGTCCCGTCGAGCGATATCGGCAGCCCGACGATGATCTCATCGACATCCTGCGCGATGCTCGGAAGTCGTTCGTCGATGTCCTCCAGAAGGATCACACCGAACGGCTGCGCGGTGATACGCAGCGGGTCGGACACCGCCACGCCGACGCGAACGCTCCCGTAGTCGAGTGCGAGGACGCGCCCCATCAGGCCAGCGCTCTCCCTATGGCGTCCCTGACCGCGTCGAGCGCCTCCGGGAGGCGGACGCCGTTCGGTCCGCCGGCCTGAGCCAGTTCCGGATCTCTGCTCCCGCCCCCGCCCAGAATGCGGGCACCCGGCACGAGCACTTCGGCGGCCGATACTCCACGCTCCACCAGATCACGGGTGATCACCGCGACCAACGCCCCTTTGCCTTCACTTGCGCTGCCCAACACGACAATCCCCCGATCGAGACGTTCCCTCAGTGTCAACGCAAGCCCCCGTAGCTGGCCCGGAGGGATGTTCTCCCTCACGGCAACGACAACCTTCGCATCTCCGATCACCACTGCATCGTGCACGAGTTCTGCGGCCTCCTCGGCTTCGAGCTTCGCCCTCAAAGTGGATGCTTCCTCTTCGAGCCCACGCGTGCGCTCGAGAAGCTGACGAACCCTCGCCGGGACGTCCTCCGGCTGGGCCCTCAGCAACTGTCCCGTCTCCCCGAGCCTCCGCCGGAGTCTCGCGAGGTACTCGTACCCGTGGTCACCGGAGTAGGCCTCGATGCGTCGAAGATTCGACCCGATCGAAGACTCGCCGAGGATCACCAGGGGCCCGACCTGGCCGGCCGATGGCGTGTGAGTGCCCCCACACAGCTCCTTCGAGAAGTCACCGATCTCGACAACCCGCACGACGTCACCGTACTTGTCGCCGAAGAATGCGAGCGCACCCACGTCCCGCGCATGGTCCATCGACGTGTTGAAGGTATGCACGCGCGAGTTAGCGATGACGCGTTCGTTGGCGATGCGCTCAATCTCCGCGAACTCCTCGTCGGCCAACCCACTGAAGTGGCTGAAGTCGAATCGAAGGCGGCCGCTCTCGACACGGGACCCCGCCTGATGCACGTGGTCACCGAGCACATCGCGCAGCGCCCAGTGCAGGATGTGGGTTCCCGTATGGCTCTTCGAGATCGCCTCCCTCCGGGGCGAGTCCACCATGGCCTCGACCTCATCACCGACCCGCAATTCGCCTTTCACCACCTTGACATGGTGTGAGACGAGACCAGGCACGGCCGCCTGAGTGTCGGCGACCACGGCTTGAGTCGTGGCGGTCCGGAGAAACCCGCTGTCTCCCACCTGACCCCCCGCTTCTGCATAGAACGGCGTCCGATCGAGGAAGACCTCGACGGTCTGACCCTCCCCTGCTGCGTCGACAGACACGCCCTCCCGCAGCATGGCGACAACCATCGAGGCCGCCGCGAGATCCGAGTACCCCAAGAACTCTGATGGGCCAACGCCGTCAATCAGACGTCGATACACATCGGCATCCGCCGCCTCGTCGGCGCCCTTCCACGCGGATCGAGCCCGTTCCCGCTGTTCTGCCATCTCTTGTTCGAAGCCCCCCATGTCGACCTCGACGCCGTGCTCGCCGGCGATCTCAGTGGTGAGCTCGATGGGAAACCCGAACGTGTCGTGCAGCTTGAACGCCACCGATCCCGGGATCTGACCGCCTTTGTCGAGATCGGCCAGCTCCTGGTCGAGAAGGTTGTGTCCAGAGGCCAACGTGGCCCTGAACCTGTCCTCCTCCCGCGTCACGACGTCTTGGATGAAGGACTTCTTCTCGATGAGTTCGGTGTACCACGATCCCAGTACGTTGACCGTCTCTTCCACGAGGAGGGGCGTGATCAGCGAGGACCCTCCGAGTCGCCAGGCATGTCGCACTGCACGCCGCAGCACGCGACGAAGGACATATCCCCTCCCCTCGTTGGAGGGAATGACCCCATCGGCGATCAGGAACGTCATCGCACGACCGTGATCAGCAAGCACACGCAGCGACACGTCGGTCATCGGGTCGCGGCCATAGGCGACTCCGGAGTGACGCTCTGCGACGGCGAGGATGGGACGAACGGTGTCGATGTCGAACACCGTCTCCTTGCCTTGCAGCACCATCGCGACACGTTCGAGACCCATGCCGGTGTCGATGCTCTTGGCCGGCAGATCTCCGACCACGTGATAGGGCTCATCCTGCACATACTGCATGAACACGAGGTTCCAGATCTCGACGAAGCGGTCCTCGTCCACGGCAGGGCCCCCGTCGACTCCGTACTGTGAGCCCCTGTCATAGAAGATCTCGGAGGACGGCCCGGCGGGCCCGGCCACGCCCATCTGCCAGAAATTGTCGTTGCCTCGACGTTGCACCCTGCTCGGGGGCACCCCGACTCCGTCGATCCAAATGGCAGCTGCCTCGTCGTCGGTCTCGTGCACGGTGAACCACAGCAACTCGGGATCGATACCGAACCCATCGGTCACGAGCTCGTAGGCGTACGGGATCGCCTTCTCCTTGAAGTAGTCCCCGAAACTGAAGTTGCCCAGCATCTCGAAAAACGTGAAGTGTCGTGCCGTTGTCCCGATGATGTCGATGTCGACGGCCCGGAAGACCTTCTGCACCGAGGTAGCTCGCGGGAATGCGGGTCGCTCTTCGCCAAGGAAGTACGGCTTGAAGGGCACCATCCCCGCGTTGGTCAGCAACAGCGTCGGGTCAACCGGAATGAGGGGTGCGGAGGGACGGACCGTATGTCCACGCTCCTCGAAGAAGCGCAGAAACGACGAACGGATGCGTGGTGATTCCATGGCCGATCCAGGTTAGTTGGAGGCCCGAGCCAGACGGGTCCCGCCTGCGTCGAGCAAGTCGGCAACGACAAGGGCCCCGTTACGGGCGAGGTTCGTCGGGGTCATCGCCGCGCGGGCTCGTTCCACACGGCGCAGGACGCGGACCGTTCCCCAGGCGCCGGCGAGGACACCGGCGACGAACCACCACAGTCTCACGATCATGCGAGCAGGTTAGCGCTCCCTCTGATCCTCCCGCCTGGAGTTCCAGGCGTCGAGGCGCTCGGCGATCTCCCGCTCGTCTCCCTGGGTTCCCGGCTCGAAGAACCGGTCACCCACCGATTCGTCCGGAAGATACTGCTGCACGACGAAGTGGCCCTCGAAGTTGTGGGGGTATCGGTATTCAGTCCCGTGACCGAGCTTCTCTGCTGCACGATACGAGGCATCCCTGAGATGCTCCGGCACCTCGGCACCCGCGGTCGCCTCGACCGCGGCTTTCGCCTTTGCGATCGTGGCAGCGATGGTGTTCGACTTCGGAGACGTCGCGAGGTAGGTCGCCGCATGGGTCAGGGCGTAGCCCGCTTCGGGGAGACCGACGTAGGCGAGCGCCTGAGATGCCGCCACTGCGAGCGGGAGGGCGTGCCGGTCGGCCAGCCCGATGTCCTCTGAGGCAAAGATGATCATCCGTCGTGCGATGAACTCTGGATCCTCACCCGCCTCGAGCATCGTGTGCAGCCAGTAGGCGGCGGCGTCGGGGTCCGAGCCACGCATACTCTTGATGAACGCAGAGATGACGTCGTAGTGCCGGTCGCCGGACTTGTCGTAGCGCACGATGCGCCGTTGCAGCGCTTCGGCGACGTCTGCCTCGGTGATCGCGGTTCTCCCTGCTCCGATCACGAGACCGGCGGCGACTTCGAGCCCGTTCAGCGCAAGGCGAGCATCCCCACCAACCCGTTCCGCCAGCGCCCTGCGGGCGGAATCATCGATGGTGAGGCCCTGTCTTCCGAGACCCCGTTCCGGGTCGGCCATCGCACGTTCGAGCAGTACCTCGAGGTCCTCGGGGTCGATGCGTTCCAGCCGGAACAGGCTCGCCCTCGAGATCAGTGGAGAGTTCACTTCGAAGAACGGATTCTCCGTCGTGGCCCCGATGAGGATGATCGTTCCGTCCTCTACTCCTGGAAGCAGCGCATCCTGCTGCGACTTCGAGAAGCGGTGGATCTCGTCGAGAAACAGCACGGTTCTGCGCTCTTCCTCGCCAAGCCGCCGTTCGGCCTCATCGAGAATCCGCCGCACGTCCTTGACACCAGCCGCCGTCGCGGACAGCTGCTCGAACCAGGCATCGCCCGAAGCGAGGCGAGCGAGGGTGGTCTTGCCCGTTCCGGGGGGACCCCAGAGGATCATCGACATGGGACGGCCCGACTCGACCAACCTACGGAAGGCAGCACCTTCCCCGACCAGGTGCCGCTGTCCAACGACCTCGCTCAGTACGGCCGGGCGCATGCGCGCTGCAAGCGGGGCCACCCTCGCTTTCACCTCCGCACGGCGGGCATCGAACAGATCTCCCATGTCAGCCCTCTGCCTTCACCTCCGGCCTGAGAGCGATACCCAGTTCCCGAAGCTGGTCGTCGTCCACCGGGGTCGGCGAACCGCTCATCGGATCCACTCCGGTCTGGGTTTTGGGAAATGGGATCACCTCCCGAATAGACCTCTCTCCTTGCAGGATCGCGAGGAGGCGGTCGATACCCACGGCGAACCCCGCGTGGGGCGGCGTACCAAACCGGAGTCCTTTCACGAACCAGCCGAACCGTCGCTCGGCTTCCTCCTGCCCGATACCGAGGATGTCGAAGACCTGCTCTTGAACCACCGGATCGTGAATCCTGACGCTCCCCGATCCGAGCTCGGATCCGTTGAGGACGAGGTCGTACGACCTCGAGATCGCCGTTTCGGGTGAGGTGCGCATCTCGTTCACGTCGACGGGAGCGGTGAACGGGTGGTGGGCCGGAGACAGGCTTCCATCGTCGTTGACGTCGAAGACAGGAAAGTCGATGACCCAGAGGAACGCGAGTGCCTCGTGATCTCTCGGCTGCCCCAGCTCGAGACGGAGTTGCCCGAGCACCACGCTCGCCTTCTTGGAGTCGTCGGCGACGAGCAGTATCAGATCGCCGGGATGTGCATCGAACGCCTGGACGATGTGTGTCTGCTCCTCATCGGACAGGAACTTGGCGACCGCCGAGCGGAGCCCCGTCTCTTCAACTGCGAGCGAGATGAGACCTTTCGCTCCCAACTCACGAGCCCGGTCGGTGAGCGCGTCGAGGGCGGATCGGGACAGGCCGACGTTGCCCGAGTTGATGCCCTTGACAGCGCCCCCTGCAGCGACCGTCGATGCAAACACACCGAAGGCCGAGTCCGCGACGAGGTCGCTGATGTCGTGGATCTCCATACCGAAGCGAAGGTCGGGCTTGTCGGTCCCGTAGCGTTCCATGACGTCGGCGTAGGTGAACCGCCGGAAAGGAGTCTGCACGGGGACGCCCCTCACTCGTTCGACGACGGCGCCGATGACGGCCTCGAGCGTTTGAAACACACCTTCTCTGCCCCAGAAGGCGCCTTCGAGGTCGAGCTGTATGAACTCCAGCTGACGGTCGCTTCTGAAGTCCTCGTCGCGGTAGCACCGGGCAATCTGGTAGTACCGGTCAACCCCGGAGACCATGAGGAGCTGCTTGAACAGCTGAGGCGACTGCGGCAGTGCATAGAAGGATCCCTTGCGAAGACGTGACGGAACCAGCACGTCTCGTGCGCCTTCAGGTGTCGATCGGATCAGCGTGGGAGTGTCCACGTCCATGAATCCCAACCCATCGAGCACCTCCCTCATCGCCCGAAAGGCCGCCGATCGAGCCCGGAGGTTCGCCGCCATGCGAGGCGAGCGCAGATCCAGGTACCGGTACTCCAGTCGGGTTCGCTCATCGACGTCCACTCGATCGTCGAGCATGAACGGCAGCGTCTCGGCAGCAGACAGCACAGTCAGCTCGTCGACTGCCACCTCGACCATCCCCGTGACCATGTCCGGGTTCTCGGTTCCGTCAGGGCGCGCCCGCACAACACCTCTCAGCGAAACAACGTACTCGAGCTTCAGACTCCTGGCGTCAGGGATGCTCGCAGGGTCGATGACCGCCTGTACGATGCCCGACGCGTCCCGAAGGTCGATGAAGATGATGGCGCCGTGGTCGCGGCGGCGACCCACCCACCCGGCGATCCGGACGGTATCCCCGACGCGCTGTTCCGTCACGTGCCCCGCGTACGTGTCCCGATATTCCACGTCTACCTGAGCCATTCCGAAACCTCCTCGACGGGCACCTCGCGTTGGTCTCCCGTCGCCATATCTCTCACAGTCACCGTGCCACGGTGCCACTCGTCCCCGATCACGAGAACCTTCGATGCTCCCCGGCGAGAAGCGATCTTGAACTGGGCTTTGACAGAGCGCCCGTCCACGTCATCGTCGACCCGGAACCCTTCGGCGCGCAAATCGGAGGCCAGTCGGGTCGCCTCCGCCCGCATCTGTTCGTCGGCCACCACGACAAAGGCGTCGAGTGCCCCGCCTTCGACGAGCTCACCTCGGGCCAGCACGATCCGATCGAGTCCCAGTGCGAGGCCGACGCCAGGAATGGGGGGACCTCCGATCGACTCAGACAGGCCGTCGTACCTTCCACCACCTCCGACCGCGTTCTGTGCTGCGTCGAGGTCGGTGGCGATGTACTCGAAGGCCGTTCTCGTGTAGTAGTCGAGACCGCGCACCAGGTGCGGATCCTCTTCGAAGGGAACACCTACCACCCCGAGTGTCTCCTTCACGGTGCGATAGTGGGCGGTGCACGCGTCGCACAGGTGATCGACGGGCGTCGGGGCGTCACCGAGGATGGGTCTGCAGATCTTGCAGTCGAGGACCCTCAATGGGTTGCTGTCGATGCGTTGCTTGCTGTCCTCGCACAGCTGGTCCTCTCGGGCCCTCAGGTACACCCTCAGTAGTTCCTGGTACGCGGGCCGGCAGACGGGGTCGCCGATCGAGTTGACGGTTACCGTCACATCATCGAGGCCCACCTCCCACAGATAGCGGTAGCCGAGTTCGATGACCTCCGCATCGGCGAGTGGCGAATCGCTTCCAAGGTATTCGACGTCGAGTTGGTAGAACTGCCGTCTCCTGCCCGCCTGGGGGCGCTCGTAACGAAACATCGGCCCCCAACTCGCTACCTTGCGCACGCCCGACCCACCTGCTTGTTGGTGTGCCCGCATGACCGAAGGTGTCGCTTCGGGTCGGAGGGTCAGTGATCGCCCCCCTTTGTCGGAGAAGGTGTACATCTGCTTCTGCACGATCTCGGTGTCTTCCCCCGAACCTCTCAAGAAGAGATCGGTGGCCTCGAAGAGCGGAGTGATGATGAGGTCGTAGCCGAACCGCTCGGTGATCTGATCCCAGATGCGCAGCATCCGCCGCCACGTTCTCGACGCGGGTGCGAGGATGTCGTCTGTGCCTTTGGGTGCGCGGATGGTCATCGAAGATCTCGGAGGAACGGGTTGCTGCGGCGTTCGGCCCGCATCGTAGTCGTGGGTCCGTGCCCCGGATACACGGCCGTCTCGTCCGGCAGCGGCAGGATCTTCGAGCGCATACTCTCGAGCAGCTCCGGGAGGTCGCCACCTGGCAGGTCCGTGCGCCCTATCGAGCCCGCGAAGAGATGATCGCCGGAGAACAGGCGTCCCTCGACGAGAAAACAGCAGTGTCCCGGCGTGTGACCGGGTGTGTGGATGACCTCGATGTCGAGACCCCCGAGGAGCAGGCGCGTTCCGCCAACCAGCCGCTCAACCCGCTCCAAGAGCCGTGGCTGTTCATAGGTGCCCAACAACGCTGCGAGTTGTGTCGCCGGGTCGAATGTGAGGAAGTCGTCGTCAGGATGGACGTAGGCAGCGATCCCTGCCTGCTCGCACACATCCGGTGCGCCGCCGCTGTGGTCCACATGTCCGTGGGTGAGAAGGAGCGCCGCGGGAGCGAGCCCGTGTCGCTCGACGAGTGCAAGCACGGCATCGGGATCGGGAGGTGCGTCAACGATGACACACGGTCCACCCGGTTCACGCGCGACCACATAGGTGTTCGTTGCGGCCAACCAGAGTGTGTCGGAGGCAATCAGCATCCTCGGTAGGGTACAGGGACGCCGGAGATCGTTCTACGGAGTGCACCCCGGTGCATCCGCGGGTACCTCGCGCCAGATACGCGGTTGAGGGATGAACTGGTCGGCTGCGGCGGGATCGAACGAGAACACGCCCTGGATCGAGTCGTTCATCGGCCGGAAGTGCACATAGGACCGCTGACCCTGGTTGCCGCCCTCCCCGTAGATGGTCCCGTAGACCACCGAGTTGTTTTCCGTCGCTACGGTTCCCGCCGAGTACCCGAGGAAGTGGATGTCTTCGGTGCCGGTCATCGTGAACCCCTGGGCGAGAGACAGCGAGTTGACGGACCCGGCCACCACCACGGCCACCGACACGGGCGTGTCGGTGGAGTCGGTGGTGACGTTCAGCCACTTGGTGATGTCGGCGTCCCCATCGGGAACGTAGATGATGACGTCGCCGTGGAATTCGGTCTTGCTGAAATCGATCGAGACGTCGCCGTCTGGCATCCGGTAGCTCGTGGTCTGACCGGCGTATCCCAGCTCGGACGGGTTCCAATCGCTATCCGGCACCGCCTCTTTGTGTGGGGAAGCGCTCCACTCGAACGTCGGCAACAGCAGGGGAGCCACCGGCGTCCAGTCCACTCCTGTGAGCACTTCGTTGACACTGCCGAGGTCGCCTCCGGGCGGGGAGGGGTCGCGCATGTTCAGGCTGCCGACGATCGTCGGCTCCTTCAGATAGCTCGAAGATCCTCCGATCGAGACGTCCGACTGGTAGAGGGTGTTCTTCTTGTCGTCGGTGATGTCCCCGTTCACCCTCACCGGGCCCGAGAAGCTACTCGCCGCGTTCGAGCTGATGGTCATGTCACCGACCACGCTGACGGCTCCTGTTCCGGGCCAGGGGATGTCGTTTGGGAGAACGGTCGTGGAGTTGTCGACTGCGAAATCGGCGGCACTGTACACGTCACCCCAGATCTTCTTGTTGTTGCCACCTGTGTACCCGGCAGTTCCGGTGAACACTGCGAAGTCGAACCCACCTCCGTAGGGACGAAGTTCGATCTCGAAATCGATCTTCTTCTGTGAAGAGAGACTCACGTCGTGTCTCGGAGCCCACCCCCAGGCCTCGATCCGGTAGCGCAGGTCGAACCCGGGGGTCTTGGTCGCTCTGACCCAGTACTCCCCAAGGCGATCCGATGCCGTGCCGGAGGAGTCCAGCTCCGTGTAGACGCACGCGCTCCCTTCGGGACTCGTCGAGTAGACAGCACCAGAGGTTTCCAGCGAGTCGCGAATCGTCGCGTCGTTGGCGAGCAGGTACATCATCTCTCGTGCGCCGGCCTCTGCGGCGTTGATTGCGGCCGTCGACACGCGATCCTGCGTCGCTTGATTGAGTTCGTGCGTACTGATCCCGTACCAGAGGGCGGCAAGGATGAACACGACGAACGAGATCATCAGAGCCGTGATCAGCCCGAATCCGTCCTCACGTTCGAATCTCATCAGCAGCTGCCTCCCGGGCTGGGTGTCCAGATGTTCCTCCCCGACACCTCGGTTTCGGCGAGGCGGGGACCGATCCGGTCAGTCGGATCGGCGTCCGACCAGATGCTGATGGTCACGACCTTGCCCTCACTCGGAGTTCCGCCGGTCGACCCTTGCGTCTGAAAGAGCGGCTGAGACGACGCGTTGACAACGTCGTCGATCACGGTTCGCCACGTCGAGCCTCCGTCATCCGAGCGCTGGAGTGCCCCATCCACCAGCGTGTACACGATGTGTTGCTGGGTCTTCTCGGATCCGACATATGCCCTGGTGTCGAAGTCCAGGGTGTTGGACGTGTTGCATGGCAGTGGTTCATAGATCTGGTCCGCCGACCGGAGCTCGCGCGTGATCTGCTTGAGGACGAGTCGCGAGCTGTCGTTGGACGCTGCGTTGCCCTGGAAGTCCTTCGTCACAGTGAAGCTCGTTGACAACGCAGTCCCAAACACCGCAGCCGCTATCAGCATCAGCGCCATGGCGATCAGCAGTTCAACGATGCTGATCCCTCGCTCGTTCATGACAGCTCCGGATTGATATAGACGGCGGTGGCTTGCACGCCGCCGGCTGAGAATGTCAACGTCAGGTCATACAGCACCGACTTCACCTCACTACCCGGCGTCGTCTCACCAAACTCAGCGGCAGCAATCTTGTCGACGACCCGGTAGCTGATCGAGCCAATCACGATGCTCTTCGCGGACACGGTGTTCGAGCGAACTTCACCGCTGGTGTACTGCTGGGTCGATCCGACACACATTCCGTTGACGGTGACGTTTCCCTTCACCGTGTAGTCGAGCTGTGGCAGCCCAACCGTCGACGTCGTGAAGTCCTCGTCGATGACGAGCGGCTCGGAATCGCAGTTGGCGATACTCTCGTAGTCTTCGAAGATCCGTGTGTAGGAGTTTCCGTCCCACACGTCGATCGTCACATCCCCAGTCTTCACGTCAATACCCGGGGTGAGCGCCGCATAGTACTCGCCTGCCTCGAGCGGCGCGACCGAACCCTCGTTGGAGATCCCGGGCAGTCCGACCACCACCCAACCTCTGAATTTTGGTGTGAGGCTGCCGATCACGTTGTCATCGAGGAGGTCGACCTCCTCACCTTTCCAGTCGAACTGGGCGGTCGCCTTGCGCAGACCGGTCGCTGAGACATCCTGACGGTCGACCTGGCCGCTCATCAGCATCGCTGACGCCTGGTCATGGTCTCCGTACCGGTAGAACGTGAACTCGTAGGCCGTTGTGCCGAGAGGCGAAGCTTGGTCGATGTAGGCCTGTGCCGGATCCCCCGCCCAGTCTTCGACACGAGTCATCGCGGTCCTCCCGGCCCCTTCGACCTCCATCGAGGCATGGGGCAGGTCATCGGTACTGTCGAGCGCGGCGGCCCCGCCCGGAGTGAGAATCCTCGTGTGGTTCTTCAGCGTGGCACCACCCGACGACTCGGCAATGGTGACGCCGTCCTCAGTCGTGTTGAGCTGAGTCAGATCGATCTGAGCACTGATCGGATAGTTGACAGGAGCCGAAGACGTACCGTCATCGTCGGCCAGCAGATCGGTCACTTGAGGATCAAGCGTGGCAAGCCGCACATCGTCGGTGCTGCTCGACCCGAGGACCCCATCGGGTCCCGCCCCGGTCCAGTAGCCAGATGTTCCTTCGAGCCGCGCCTCACCGACCGACACGTAGTCCGAGGTTGCGGTCAGCCGCACGGAGGGCATCGACAGAAGGATCGACTCGTCTTGCGTAGTGTTGTAGTCCATGCCCCAGCCTCCGATGCCTGTGATACGGCCCTGGATCTGACCGAAACCTCCGTCGAGGTTCACCTCTGCCGAGATGAACGGCTGTGACGGTTCCGTGAAGGGGCTCACATAGGAGCTGAGACGGACTTCTCTGCGATATCCGCTGGGTGCGTTCCAGCGCACCACTGCGGTGATGCGCCGGTACTTCTCCGTCGCGGGGTCGCTGTTGTCGGTGCGAACCGACGTGATGAACAGATACCGGTCGAAGACCGTCTTGTCCCTGACCACCTGCTGATGAAACGACAGGAAAGGATCAAACGTGCTTCCCGTGGCGAACACTACGGGTTCACCGCCAAACTCGTACCCGCCGCTGATGGCGGTGATTTCGGATGGGAAGTCGGCGGTGAACGAAGAACAGCCGACACCCTGTGGCGGGTCGGCAGGACTAGAAGGTTCCGTGCAGTTCGCGCTGTTCGCGTCGACGGTCAAGCCCATGTTCGACCACTCCAACGACCGTGCGCGTTCCATCAGCTCGGATGCGAACGCGGAGCCCGCAGACTGGCGCTTGGTCTCGGACAGCACTCTCGAACCCGAGTCGATGCTTCGCAACATGACAAGCACGGCCCCAAAAATGATGACCAGTGCAACGATCGCCTCGGTGATCGTGAATCCATCTTCGCGCGAAAGCCGCATGCCATAGCTATCGGCTCCGACAGCCAAACCACTTAGCCATAAAGTGAGGTGGTCTCGATGGCTCCCGAAGTGTCTAGTCCTCAGCGCGGCACGAGCCGATATGCGTCGTAGACACCTTCGATACCTCTGAGACCAACAACCAGGCGATCGAGCTGACCGGGGTCCGACAGCTCGACCTCGTAGCGGAGTAATGCGGTCCGATCACTGCTCGTCGTCGACGACGATGCGCGGACGTCACCCCCGACCTCCGAGATCCATTCGGTGACGTCCCGAAGCATCCGCGGGCGGTCCAGCGCTTCGATCTGAATCCACACCGAGAACCGTCCTACCCTGTCCGGCGCCCACGCTACGTCGATCATTCGCTCCTCACCCAGTGCGTGGATGTTCGTGCAATCCGAACGATGCACCGAGACTCCACGCCCGACCGTCACGAACCCGACGATGTCGTCGCCAGGAACGGGGGCACAGCATCGGGCGATACGCACCCAGACGTCCTCCAGACCTTCGACGATGATGCCGACTCCGCCGTCGGAGCGCGGCTGGACCGGCGGCAGCTCAGGCAGAACGGCCTCGGCCGCCTCCTCTTCTTCCGGCCTGGCAAGACGCACGAGCCGGGCGACAACAGTGGAACCGGCGACGCCGCCTTCCCCGACAGCGATGAACAGCGAGTCGATGTCCCGTTGGCCCATTCGCCCGGCGACCTCTCTCAGAAGCTCGTCGCGCCGGTTCGCGTGTAGTCCGAGGCCTTCCTTGCGGAGGAGCGCCAGAACCGTCTCTCGTCCTTTCTCGAGCGCGGCAACCCGGCGCTCCTTTCCAAACCACTGCCTGATCTTCGCCCTCGCTCTCGAGGTCCGAACGTACGCCAGCCAGTCTCTGCTGGGACCGGCGTCCTGTGCCTTGGAAGTGACCACCTCGACGATGTCTCCGGACTCCAGTCTCGTATCGAGCGGGACCAACCGGCCGTTGACCTTCGCACCGATACACCGGTGTCCCACTTCGGTGTGGACGCTGTACGCGAAGTCGACAGGCGTGGCCCCCCTTGGAAGCGTCTTCACCTCACCTTTCGGTGTGAGAATGAACACCTCGTCCTGGTAGAGATCA
>Ga0315556_1001189_pt1 | contig 15933 bp, 17 predicted proteins | sample SalMarSW160310MG_FD_202112 | JGI IMG/M metagenome (GOLD analysis project Ga0315556, IMG submission 202112) | Salt marsh sediment microbial communities from the Plum Island Ecosystem LTER, Massachusetts, United States - Salt Marsh Sediment SW1603-10 ...
AGGTCCCGAGGAGCTGAGGCAGGTCGCGAGAGGTGCGCCAGCGACGGGGTTCCGCGTCGATGTTGATGAACACCTTCACGCGGTGAAGGGACTTCAAATGAGGCGAGAGCGGTCTGCCGCCGTCGAATACGTCGAGGTGCAGGCCCTCCTGGACGGTCTCGGTGAGCCGCCAGGTGATGTTGCCCTCGGCCAGCGAGCAATAGTGCGGGAACAGTTGCGCAAGCCCGGTACGCAGCTGGCCGTCGAACGACGCGATCTGGGCCTGTACATATGCGGCCATCGACATGTTGCCGAACAGGGCGACCAGAGGGTGCTCTGCGTCGACCGTCAACTTACGGTCGTCGCGCCTGACGACCGATCTCTCCAGACCGTTCGCGGTGCCGATCTTCTTCATTTCGGGCGGAAACTCGAGCCCCTGGAAAAACTTCAGATCAAACCGAATCGGAACGTGCGGAACGACGATCACGCCGCGGTTCTCGTAGTGCTCGGCGATCGTGTCGCCGTAATCGCGCGCGTAATCACCGAAGCTCTCGCGTCGCTCGAGGACGAGAAAATGGTCGGGCAGCGCAGGATCCCGCTCGATCAGTTCCGCCGCCTTGTCCGAGACCACTGTCACACCGGGCCGTCGCCGGGGCCGTCCGGCTCGAGCTGCTGCTCAGGCACCGGGACCCGATACTCTTCCGCGGCCCAGCCGCCGAGGTCGATCAGCTTGCAGCGCTCGCAGCAGAAGGGGCGCCACTTGTTCTCGGGGACGAAGGGCGCCGGATTGCCGCAGCACGGACACGGGACTTGGCGCACTAGGCTTCTTACAGGTTGCAGAACGTCAGCTCGAACGCCACGTCCCAGTCTGCCGTCTTGGGACGGGCGTCCTCGCGGTCCTGGGCGAGAAAGCGGATATTGAGGACGTACTTGTTTGCGCTGATTTCAGGCACGCAAGGGAGCTCGGGATCCAACCGCACGCGTATCATCTGCGCGGTCTTGCCGCCGAGCATCTGCTGGAACATGCCGCCTTGGGCAACGAGTCCCTGCGCCTTGCCCGACTCGCGCAGAATCCTGAGAATGATCGCGGTTCCGTCGCGCAGCGGGTAGAGCGGGCTGGTCCAGGCGGCGAGCTGGCCAATGCGCTCTTCGGCGGGCCGATGCAGCCAGTAATGGTAGGACGGCAAATCGAACTCGCAGGCCCCCCCTGGTATCCCGGTTCGCTGCTTGATCGACATCAGCCACTCGTTCTCGCGCAGGTATTGACCGATCTTGCCGGTCATGGAGAACAACGCCGCCGAAACCTGCTCGATGTCTCGCAGCACCCCGCTCAACGCTTCTTCCGAGATGTCGGGGTTGTTGCGAAACGAAAGCAGGACCTGCTTCTGGCGCTCGAGCTCCTGCAGCAGGTCGGACTTCAGATCGGCGCGGCTCGCGACCTCGAGGATCTCGAACAGCGTAAGCAGCGCCATATGGTGGTCGTGCGGCTCGGTGCGCGCGACAAAATGGCGTGAGCGCTCGAACAGATCCTCGAGGCGCAAGAGCGTGCGGATGCGCTCGTTGAGCGGATACTCGTACGTGATCACGGTTGCGCCGGGATCGCCTCGTTTTTGGAAAATTCCTAGGATTCTGAGGGATTTGCGCGTCGATTACAACCTAACTCTTGGCGCCGTCCATCTGCAGGTAGCGCTGGTGCAGGGCTCGCACCTGCGCAAACAGGGCGTCCAGGTTGCCGCCGTTGTCGATCACATCGTCGGCCACGGCCTGGCGCGTCGCGCGGGTTGCCTGTGCCGCGATGATGCGGCGTATTTCCTCCTCGGCGAGGCCGCTTCGCTCGCGCACCCGCGCGAGCTGCACGTCCTCGGGGCAATCCACCACCACTACGCGGTCGATGCGCTCGCGATAGTCGGCTGACTCGACCAGCAGAGGAACCACGTGCACGACGTAAGGGCCTTTGGCTTCGGCGATGCGGCGTTGCGATTCCTCGCGAATCAACGGATGGAGCAATGCCTCCAGGCGCTGCCTCGCGCCAGGATCGGCGAACACGCGCTCGCGCATCTTGCGCCGGTCCATCGCTCCGCGGGAATCGACGTACTCATCGCCGAACAACTCGCGTACGCCGGCGATCGCCGCCCCGCCCGCGGAGGTGAGTTCGTGCGCGATCTCGTCGGTGTCCACGACCGTCGCGCCGAGTCGCGCAAATTCTTCCGCGGCGGCGGTCTTGCCGCTGCCGATGCCGCCGGTGAGGCCGATGACCAAAGGCATCAGCCCGCGATCGGCAGCCAGCGGTGGGTGATTTGCGGCCCCCAGAAAAGAGCGATGAGTCCGGCCGTGGCGAGGTAGGGACCGAAAGGAATGGGGTGGTCGCGGCCCTGCTTGGTAAATATCATGAGCGAGATCCCCGCAACTGCGCCTACGATCGACGAGAGCAGGATCACCAGCGGCAGGGCCTGCCAGCCGAGCCACGCTCCGATCGCCGCAAGCAGCTTGAAGTCTCCAAAGCCCATACCCTCCTTGCCAGTCGCAAACTTGAACACCCAATACACCGTCCAAAGCGAGAGATAGCCTGCGATCGCGCCGATCACGGCCGACGGAAGCGGTGCAAAGGTCGCGCCGAGGTTGATCGCGAGGCCGCCCCAAAGCAGCAGCAGGGTGAGGTCGTCCGGCAGGAGCTGCGTGTCGAGATCGATGAAGGTCAGTGCGATCATCACCCAACAGAACGCCATGGCGCCGATGCCCGCCAGCGAGAACCCGTAACGCCAGGCTGCATAGCCGGCGACCAGAGCGGCCCCGATTTCCACCGCCGGATAGCGTACGCTGATCGGCGCCGAGCACGCCGAACATTTCCCGCGCAGGACGAGCCAACTGACGACCGGAATGTTCTCGAGTGCGGTGATGGCGTGTCCGCAACTGGGGCAGCGCGAGCGCGGAACCACCAGGTTGAAGCGGGCGGACTCGCCCGCGGCAGGGTCAGGCGCCGAAGCTGGCGCGGCGAGCTCGGCGCACTGAGCGCGCCACTCGCGCTCCATCATCTTCGGCAGACGATGGATCACGACGTTCAGGAACGATCCGATGCACAGGCCGAGAACGACGGCCACCCAGGGGAAGACTTGCGGCTGGGCAAGCCCGCTTATGGCGGCCATCAAGCTTGCTCAGCCTTTTCGATCAGACCACTTGGCCGAGCTTGAAGATCGGCAGGTACATCGATATCACCATGCCGCCGATGAGCGTGCCGAGCACGACCATGATCATCGGCTCCATGAGTGAGGAGAGCGCCTCAACCGCGTCGTCGACCTCGTCTTCGAAGAAATCGGCCACCTTGCTCAGCATCGAATCGAGCGCGCCGGTTTCTTCACCGATCATGCACATCTGGATCACCATCGCGGGAAACACGCCGGCGTTCTGCATCGCCACGGTGAGCGAGGTACCAGTGGATACTTCGGACTGGATCTGCTTCGTTGCCATCATGTAGACGTGGTTGCCCGAAGCGCCGCCGACCGAGTCCAGTGCTTCCACCAGGGGAACGCCCGCGGCAAACATGGTTGCGAGCGTGCGCGTCCAGCGCGCTATGGTCGATTTCCTGATGAGCGGTCCGAATACGGGTATGCGAAGCATCAAGCGGTCCATGAAGATCTGTACCGGGACCGAACGCTTCCACGCGTAGAAGAACGCGTAAACGCCACCGAAAGTGATGCCGAAGATGAGGTACCAGTACTTGACGAATGCATCAGAGACCGCGATCACGAACAGCGTGGGGGCGGGAAGGTCCGCGCCGAAGCTCGTGAACACCTGCTTGAACGCCGGGATGACGAAGATCATGATGATCGACGTGATGATGAACGCGACCACGATGACGGCAATCGGGTAGAACAGCGCCGACTTGATCTTCGACTTGATCGCGAGAATCTTCTCCTTGTAGGTGGCGAGGCGATCAAGCAGGCTCTCCAGAATCCCCGCCTGTTCGCCGGCCTGAACCAGGTTGCAGAAAAGCGCATCGAAATATAGCGGGTACTTTCGGAACGCGGCCGCGAGCGACGATCCGGTCTCGACTTCGGTCTTCACGGAATGCAGCAGCTTTCCGACTGCAGGATTGCCGGCGCCCTTGCCGACGATGTCGAACGCCTGCAGCAGCGGAACGCCCGCCTTCATCATGGTTGCCAGCTGACGGGTGAACAGCGTGATGTCCTTGTCGGTGACCCTGCCGCCGCGGCCCATGCTCTGCTTCTTCACCTTCTGGACGAGGACGCCCTGACGACGCAGGGTCGCGTTTACCACCGTCGCGCCGGTGGCGCGCATCTCGCCGCGCACCAGCTTCCCGGCCCTGTCCTTGCCTTCCCAGTTGAAGACGAATTCCTTGGGACCTTTCGCCGCCGCTGCCGTCGCCATAGCCGACTCCCTTACTTAATATCCTCGCCGCATCCTGTGCGGCGCTATTCGTTGGTGCACGCCATGACCTCCTGCAACAAGGTCGTGCCCTGGCGCACTTTCCGCAAGCCTGATTGTCGCAGGTCGAGCACGCCCTCGGCCCGCGCCTTTTCGGCGATGTCGATTGCGTCGCCGCCCTTCATTATGGCGCGTCGCATGTCCTCCGAAAGCGGCATTACCTGATGAATTCCCACCCGCCCCTTGTAGCCCTGTCCGCTGCAAAGCTCGCATCCGACCGGTGCATAGGGCTGCCAGCCGCCCTCCAGCTCTTCCTCGGTGAATCCGGCCTCTAGCAGCGCCTCGTTCGGGATGTCGATCGGCTGCTTGCAGGAGCATAGCCTGCGGGCGAGCCTTTGCGCCGTGATCAGGTTCACGCTCGAGGCGATGTTGAACGGAGCAATTCCCATATTCATCAGGCGCGTGAGCGTGGCCGGGGCATCATTCGTATGCAGGCTCGCAAGCACCAGGTGCCCGGTCTGTGCCGCCTTCACCGCGATTTCCGCGGTCTCTAGGTCGCGAATTTCCCCGACCATGATCACATCCGGGTCTTGGCGCAGGAAAGATCTCAGGGCGGAGGCGAAGGTAAGACCTGCCTTGTCGTTGACGTTGACCTGGTTGATTCCGGAGAGGTTGATTTCTACCGGATCTTCGACGCTCGAGATGTTGGTTTCGGGTCTATTGAGCAGACTGAGGCAGGTGTAAAGGGATACGGTCTTGCCGCTCCCCGTCGGTCCGGTGACCAGCACCATCCCGTGTGGCCGGCCGATCGCCTCCAGCACAGCCTGCTTCTGATCTTCCTCGTAGCCCAGTGCATCGATGTCGATGATGGCCGCCGCGGAATCCAACACCCGCATGCAGATCTTCTCGCCGAAAAGTGTGGGTAGCGTCGATACCCGGAAATCGATGGCGCGCGACTTGCTCAGCGCGAGCTTCAGTCGCCCGTCCTGCGGCGCGCGCTTTTCGGAGATGTCGAGCCGCGACAGCACCTTGATTCGGGCCGCGACCTTGTCCCGGATCGCCAGCGGAGGACTGGCGACCTCGCGCAGTTCGCCGTCGATGCGAAAGCGCACCCGGTAACTCTTCTCGTAGGGCTCGAAGTGGACGTCGGACGCCCCCTGCGTAATGGCGTCCACCATCATCTTCTGGATGAACTTCACGACCGGCGCATCGTCGACCTCGGCGGCGTTCGACGTGGTGTCGCGGGCGGATTCCTCCTCGGCGAACTCGAAGTCGAAGTTCTCGTCGATGTAAGCGTCGAGCGCCTGCTCGGCGGTCCTGACCGCAGCCTCGATCAGGGAGGAAAGCTTGTCGTCCTCGACCACGATCGGATCGACCGACAGGCCGGAATGAAGCTTCACGTCGTGAATCACATCGGTGCGGGTTGGATCCGAGATCGCCAGCGCCAAATGCTTGCCCCTCACGAAAAGCGGCACGACCCGGGCGGACTGGATCATTCTCGCGTCGATCGTTCCGCGCGGCAGATAGGCGCGGTCGTAGGCTGACAAATCGAACAGCGGATAACCGAAGGTCGATGAGGCGAACTTCGCCACTTCCGCCGGGCGACTGCGTCCGCTCGCGACCAGTTGTTCGACGAAGGTGACGCCGGCGCGATACGCGTCGTGCGCCAGCGTCTCCGCCTCCGACTCCTCGAGCTGACCGTGCTGCACCATCGCGCGCGCGAGCCCGGCCAGCCCGCTTTGGGGCGGGATCAAGGGGGTTGCGGCCTGAGCTCGGGCCATGTCGTTGGACTCCGCAGTGTGCGGTCGATAATGCCCCGGGGCCTCTCTTTTGTAAAGCCTCAAGTTTCCCTTCTAACACTCTGACACATAGATGTTTCTTTGGGGGTCAGAATGAGGCTTTCGTCACGTCTGAGGAGGTCGTCCTAGAGCGTTTCTTCTGAAGCTGTCGCCTTCGCGATCGGGCGAAAGATGCGAACCGCTTTTACGGCGCGCCCCTGGGTGTGGACGATTTCCATCGGCACGCCGGAAATCTTGATCGACACATCGGCCTCGGGGATGTCCTGCAAGTGCTCGAGAATCAGGCCGTTGAGAGTTTTCGGGCCGTTCGTGGGCAGGCTGAGCCCCAGGGCGCGGTTGACCTCGCGCACCGGCATCGCCCCGTCGGCTGCGGCGCTGCCGTCCGCGTCCCAATGCAGCGCCGGCGCCGCGGACGGCACGGTGGTCGTGAACTTTCCGATGATCTCCTCGATGATGTCACCGAGCGTGACAAGCCCCATGAGCTCGCCGTACTCGTCCACGACCAGCGCGAAGTTCTCGCGGTTCTCCTGGAAATACTGCATTTGGGTGAACACGGGGGTCGCCGCCGGGACGAAGTAGGGTTCGGCGACGAGCTCCTCCAGCGCCGCCTTGTCGAGCGCGCCCGCGTCGAGTGGACCGAGTACCTTGCGCAGGTGCAGCACGCCAGCCACCTCGCCTTGGCTGGAACGGAACACCGGCAGCCGCCGGTGGTAGGCGGTCGCCATCTGCCGCTTGATCGCCTCCATGTCGTCGTCCAGTTTCAACGACTCGATGCGTGCGCGCGGCACCATGATGTCCTGCACCGTGATGTTGCCTAGATCGAACAGGTTCAACAGGATGCTCACGTGCTTCTTCGGCATGAAGCTCGAGGATTCGAGCACCAGGGTGCGGATCTCCTCCGGCGCGAGCTTCTGCACTTCGGTGTTCTCTTCGGGCCGCACGCCGAGCAGCAGCAAAAGCGGCCGTACGAACAGATTGACGAACCACACCACCGGATCGAGCAGCCGCTGGACCGGACCGATGACGTAGGCGAGCGGCAATCCGATGCGCTCGGGGTAGGTTGCGCCGACCACCTTCGGCGTGATCTCGGAAAATACGATGATCAGGAACGAGATGACGAAGGTGCTGATGGCGTAGGACAGCTTGTCCTCGCCGAGCAGGCGCACCGCCACCACGCTCGCGACCGTGGTGGCGCCCGTGATCGCCAGGGTGTTGCCGATCAGGATTGCGCCCAGCAGGCGGTCGGTGCGCTTGAGGAGCGCCGCGGCGCGCCGCGCGCCGCCATGGCCCTGCGCCACGAGGTGCTTCAGGCGGTACCGGTTGAGCGCCATCATGGTCGTCTCGGCGATCGAGAAGAACGCCGACAGCACCAGCAACACCACCAGGACCGCGAGTTCCGCCGATAAAGGGATGTCGCCCATGCGGCGGCTAGGTTGCGCCGCGGCCCAGCACGACTTCGAGCACGAAGCGGCTGCCTATGTATGCCAGCAGCAGCAGCACGAAACCGGCGAGGGTCCAGCGCAGCGCCGTGCGCCCGCGCCAGCCGTAGAAGTGGCGCCCCACCAAGAGCGCGGCAAACGTGAACCACGAAATTACCGCGAACACCGACTTATGGTCGAACCGCAGCGGCTTGCCAAACAGTGAATCGGAGAAAATGATTCCGGTCACCAGCGTCGCCGTGAGCAGGACGAAGCCCGCGCCGATGAGCCGGAAAAGCAGCCTTTCGAGCGTCAGCAACGGCGGCAGCGAGGCGAAGCCGCGCAAGGGGCCCAGCGGCTCGCCGGGCGCCATCGCGCCCTTGCGCGCGCCATGCAAACGGCGCTCGACCACCGCCATGAGAAGCGCGTGCAGGATCGCGATGGTGAACAGGCTGTAGGCGAGCATGGCCAGCACGATGTGCAGCTTGAACTCGAGCGAGGCGGCGTGCATCGTGTCGTAACCGGGAAAGAAAGCAGGCAGGGGGGCAGTGACCGCCGCGAGCCCCAGCACCGGACCCTGCAGACCCTCCAGGTTGTAGAAGAAGCTCTCTATCCAGTAGAAAAGGACCGCCAGCCAGAGCATCGCCGAGAGCGCATGCGCGAAACCGAAATGAGGCTGGGCGGGCGCCACCACGTCCGTGTAGAGCAGCCAGCCGTGCATCGCGAGCGGCAAAAGAATGACCGCCCGCTCCCATCCCTTCAGTCCCCCTTTCAGCGCCTCTCGGCCAGCAGGTGGGGCGGCCGGCTTGACCAGCCAGCGCGTACTCCAGAAGTGCAGCGCGAGCCCCGCGTACACGGCGCAGGTCAGCCCGTGCAGTAGAATGTGCGACATCATTTCAGTTTATCACCGTGCGCCGCCTTATCGCGGCGCATGCCCGTCCGCCGCAGCCATCGAATGCTCGACAACCTGACAGCCCGCCTGGGGCGCATCGTCAAGACGCTCCGCGGCGAGGCACGCCTCACCGAATCCAACATCCAGGACGCGCTGCGCGAGGTGCGCGTCGCGCTCCTCGAGGCCGACTGCGCGATTCCCGTGGTCAAAGACTTCATCGCGGCGGTTCGCGAGAAGGCGCTGGGCGAGAACGTGATCGGGAGCCTGACCCCGGGCCAGGCCCTGGTCGGGGTCGTCCATCGCGAGCTGGCCCACCTGATGGGCGACGCCAACGTCGGCCTCGACCTCGCCGCGCAGCCGCCCGCGGTCATCCTGATGGCTGGTCTGCAGGGTTCGGGCAAGACCACGACGACGGGCAAGCTCGCCCGCCTGCTAAAGGAACAAAAGAAGAAGGTGCTGGTCGTTTCGTGCGACGTCTATCGCCCGGCGGCGATCGATCAGCTACAGGCGGTTGCGGCGCAGGCCGGCGTGGATTTTCTGCCGACCTCGACCGGACAGGCGCCGGAGGACATCGCGCGCCTCGCGCTGCAGCACGCGAAAACGCACTATCACGACGTGCTGATCGTCGATACGGCGGGGCGGCTGGCGATCGACGACGCCATGATGAAGGAGATCGTCGCGCTGCACTCGCTGCTTGCCCCGGTCGAAACGCTGTTCGTCGTCGACGCGATGCAGGGACAGGATGCGGTGAACGTTGCCAAGGCCTTCAACGAGGCGCTGCCGCTGACCGGCGTGGTGCTGACCAAGCTGGACGGCGATGCAAGGGGCGGCGCAGCGCTCTCGGTGCGGCAGGTCACCGGAAAGCCGGTGAAATTCGTCGGCGTGGGCGAGAAACTTTCCGGGCTCGAGCCCTTTCATCCCGAGCGCATGGCCTCGCGGATCCTCGGCATGGGGGACATCGTTTCGCTGGTCGAGGAGGCGCGCAAGGGCGTCGATCTCGATGAAGCCAAGCGCGTCGCGGACAAGATCAAGAAAGGCAAAGGGTTCGACCTGGAGGACTTCAAGGCGCAGATCCAGCAGATGAACAAGATGGGGGGCCTATCTGCCCTGATGGACAAATTGCCGGCTCAGCTCGCCGGCCAGGTCAACCCCGCGCAGATGCAGGACGAGCGCCAGCTCAGGCGTATCGAGGGGATCATCAACTCGATGACCCCGCAGGAGCGCGCCAAGCCCGAGCTGCTCAAGGCGTCGCGCAAGCGGCGCATCGCGGCGGGCGCAGGGGTGTCGGTCCAGGAAGTCAATCGCCTTTTGAATCAATTCGAGCAGATGCAGAAGATGATGAAGATGATGAAAGGCGGCAACCTCGCGCGCATGATGCGAGGCATGAAAGGCGTCCTCCCGGGGATGCGCTGAGGGTTGCTCGCCGGGCTTCCCAAAACCCTGATTTTTACCGTATAATCCGCGCCTTTTCGCAGTTCGACGGGGATACCCAATGGTGGTGATTCGACTGGCGCGCGGTGGCGCCAACAAGCGGCCCTTCTACCACATGGTCGTGGCCGATTCGCGCCGTGCGCGCGACGGGCGCTTCATCGAGCGGATCGGGTTCTACGATCCGAAGGCGCCCGAAGGACGCGAGGCGCTCAGAGTCAATATGGAGCGCGTGACGCACTGGAAGGGCAAGGGCGCGCAGCTTTCGCCGACGGTCGTGCGGCTCGTCAAGCAGTTTGGCAAGAAAGCCGCCTGAGAAACTGATTGAAATGGGTCGCGTGGCCGGGAACTACGGCGTACGCGGCTGGATCCGGGTGGTGCCGTACAGCGCCGATCCCGGCGCCCTCGGAGCGCATGCGCAATGGCGGGTCGGGGACGCGGCCTACAGGGTCGAGGCGAGCCGGGTGCATTCCGGCAAAGTGCTGGCCAAGCTCGAGGGCATCGAGACCCGCGAGCAGGCCCTGGCGCTGAAGGGCAGCAAAGTTGCGGTGCCGCGCGCGGCGCTGGCGGAGCCGGATGCGGGGCAGTATTACTGGGCCGACCTGGTGGGCCTCGAGGTCGTGAACGCGCAAGGGTCGGTGCTGGGGGTCGTGCAAGGGCTGTTCTCGAACGGCGCGCACGACGTGATGGAGCTGGCGGGAGACAAGAGCACGCGACTGCTGCCCTTCGTGCCGGCGGTGGTGAGGAAAGTAGACCTCGAGGGCAGGCGCATCGAGGTCGAGTGGGGAGCGGAGTGGTGATCCGCTTCGACGTGGTAACGCTGTTTCCCGAGGCGCTGGCGGCGGTGACGCAATCGGGGATCACGCGGCGCGCGCTGGAAAACGGGCTGTGGCAACTCGAGACCTGGAACCCGCGCGAATACACCACGGACAATTACCGCACGGTCGACGACAGGCCGTACGGAGGCGGGCCGGGCATGGTGATGCTGGCCGAGCCGTTGGACAAGGCACTCGACGCGGTGGTCGCGTCGCAGGGCGAGGCGAAAGGAAGGGTCATTTACCTTTCGCCGCAGGGCAGGCGGCTCGAGCACCGCAGGGTGATCGAGCTGTCGCAGGAGCGGGCGCTGACGTTGCTGTGCGGCCGCTACGAGGGCGTGGACGAGAGGCTGCTCGCGCGGCGCGTCGACGAGGAGCTGTCGCTCGGCGACTTCGTGCTCTCGGGCGGCGAGCTGGCGGCGATGGCGGTGATCGACGCGGTGGTAAGGCAACTGCCGGGGGCGCTCGGCGACGGAGATTCGGCGGTGGAGGAGTCCTTCGCGGACGGATTGCTCGACTGCCCGCAGTACACGCGGCCGGAGGTTTATGCCGGCGAGCGCGTGCCGGAGGTGCTGCTGTCCGGGCACCACGAACAGATCCGGCGCTGGCGATTGAAGCAGGCGCTGGGGCGGACCTGGCTCAGAAGGCCGGACCTGCTCGCGGCGCGGGAACTGAACGAAGAGGAACGCAAGCTGCTGGACGAATTCCGGCAGAAGCAGAGAAACGGAGCATAGCCATGAACCTTATCCAGCAAATCGAGCAGGAAGAGATCAAGCGCCTCGGCAAGAAGATCCCGGATTTCTCCCCCGGCGACACCGTAGTGGTCAACGTCAACGTCGTCGAGGGCGAGCGCAAGCGCGTGCAGGCGTTCGAGGGTGTGGTGATCGGAAAGCGCAATCGCGGCCTGAATTCCTCGTTCATCGTGCGCAAGATCTCGTCGGGCGAGGGCGTCGAGAGGACCTTCCAGAGCCACTCGCCGCTGATCGCCTCGATCGAGGTGAAGCGCAAGGGCGATGTGCGCCGGGCCAAGCTCTACTACCTGCGCAGCCGCTCCGGCAAATCGGCGCGGATCCGCGAGAAGATCGGCGCCCGCAGCGCAGCGCCCGCCGCCGAGTCCGCGAAAGAGTAGCCGCAACGCTGGATATCCGGCCGAACGGGGCGCAACCGCGCCCCGTTTTTGTTTCCGGGCGGGCACTATAATCCGCACATGCGCCGCGAGAACACCACCACCATCAGTCCGACGCCCGAGATCGTCGCCGAGCTCAGAGCCGGGCACATGGTCATCCTGGTCGACGAGGAGGACCGTGAGAACGAGGGCGACCTCGTCATCGCGGCCGAGCACATCACGCCCGAGGCGATCAATTTCATGGCCAAGCATGCGCGGGGGCTGGTGTGCCTGACGCTCACCGAAGAAAAGCGCCGCCGGCTGAACCTGCCGCCGATGGTGCACAGCAACCGCTCGCCGATGGGAACCAACTTCACCGTCTCGATCGAGGCAGCGGAAGGCGTGACGACCGGCATCTCGGCGCATGACCGGGCACGAACGGTCCAAGCGGCGGTGGCAAAGGACGCCAAGCCCGCCGATATCGTGCAGCCGGGCCATGTCTTTCCGGTCGTCGCGCAGCCAGGCGGCGTCCTGGTCCGCGCTGGGCACACCGAGGCCGGCTGCGACCTGGCGCAGCTCGCCGGCCTCACGCCGGCCGCGGTGATCTGCGAGGTGATGCACGACGATGGCACGATGGCCCGCCTGCCGCAGCTGATCGAGTTCGCCACCGCACACAAGCTGAAGATCGGCACGATCGCGGACCTGATCGAGTACCGCGGGGCGAACGAGTCCCTCGTGCGGCGCGCCGTCGAGCGCGACATCGACACCGCGAGCGGCCGTTTCCGCCTGCTCGCCTACCGCGACGTGCCGACCGGGGGCACCCATCTCGCGCTCGTGCGGGGAGACATCCGCTCGGACACGGAAACGCTGGTGCGCGTGCACGAGCCGCTGTCGATCGTCGACCTGCTCGACGCCGGTCCCGGCACCCATTCGTGGAGCATTCCCGAGGCGCTGGCGGCGATCGCCGGCAACGGCGCCGGCGTGATGGTGCTGCTGAATTGCGCGCAGTCTGACGACGCTATCGAGGAACGCCTGAGCGAGGTGCGGTCCGAGGAACGGGCTCCGCGCCGAGACGTGCGCAGCACGGACCTTCGCACCTACGGCATCGGGGCGCAGATCCTGCGCGATCTCGGCGTCGGCAAGATGCGACTGATGGCCGCGCCACGCAAGATGCCGAGCATGGCGGGCTTCGGGCTCGAGGTGACGGGCTACGCCGATCTGCCGCGGTCCGGGGGCTGAGCGATGGCCGAACCGCTCAGCGGCGCGGGGCTGCGCATCGGCATCGTCTCCAGCCGCTTCAACGAGGAGATCGTCGCCAAACTGGTGGCGCGCGCAGACGATGAGCTCGCATCGCTGAAGGTGCGTGCCGAGGACGTCATGCGCACGAGCGTGGCGGGGGCGCTCGAAATCCCGCTCGCGCTGCAATGGATGGCGCAGTCGGGCCGCTTCGACGCGCTGGTCGCGATCGGTGCGGTGATACGGGGCGACACCTACCACTTCGAGGTGGTGTCCAACGAATCCGCGCGAGGCGTGATGGACGTTGCGCTGGAGTTCGGAATTCCGGTGGCAAACGGCATTCTGACCACCGACGACGAAGCGCAGGCGCTCGCGCGCGCCGACAAGGGAGCCGAGGCGGTGCGGGTCGCGGTCGAAATGGCGCGGCTGCGCGGCACGCTCCTGGAGCGTTGGCGATGAAGACCTATCGCCGCCGCGCACGCGAGATCGCCCTGCAGGCGCTGTACACCTGGCAGCTTGCCGGGGGCGGCGCGAGGGAGATCCTCGAGCAGGCCAAGACGCTTGAGGGCTACGACCGCTGTGACCGGGCGCTTGCCGAGGGGCTGATCGAAGGCGTCCTCAACCGTTCGGCGGAGCTCGAGGCGCTGCTGCTGCCGTGCGTCACCGGCCGCTCTTTCGGGCAGCTTTCGCCGGTGGAGCGCGCGGTGCTCTATATCGGCGCGCTCGAGCTGGTGGCGCATCCGGAGACGCCGTTCAAGGTGGTGGTCAACGAGGCGATCGAGCTCGGCAAGAGCTTCGGCGGCGCCGAGGGCCACCGCTTCGTCAACGGCGTGCTCGAGAAGCTCGCCGCGCAATTGCGCCCGGCCGAAGTCGCGCGGGCGCGCCAGACCGCCTGAACGAAGGATAGCGCGCCGTTGCCCGGCGCGCGGGGCGCGATACACTCGAACGACCATGCCTTCCGAGTTCGAGCTAATTCGCCGCTATTTCAGCCGCCCCGCCCGCAGCGCGCTGCTGGGCGTCGGCGACGACGCCGCGCTGGTCAAGCCCGGCGCCGGCATGGCGCTCGCGGTTTCCACGGACATGCTGCTGGAGGCGCGTCACTTCCCGGCCGGGACCGATCCGCGCTCGCTCGGGCACAAGGCGCTGGCGGTGAACTTGTCCGACCTGGCGGCCATGGGCGCGCGGCCGCGCTGGGCGACCCTTGCGCTTGCGCTGCCGCAGGCCGACGAAGCCTGGCTGGCCGCGTTCAGCGAGGGGCTGTACGCGCTTGCCGAGCGCTTCGACGTCGATCTGATCGGCGGTGACACCACGCGCGGCCCGCTGGCGATCGCGGTCACCGTGATCGGCGAGGTGCCGGAGGGCGCGTCGCTGCTGCGCTCGGGGGCGCGTCCGGGGGACGACATCTGGGTCTCGGGCGAGCTGGGCGGAGCGGCCCTCGCGCTCGCCCAACTGCAGGGCCGCGTGACGCTTGCACCGCGGGACGCGGTGCAAGCGGCGAGTCGTCTCAACGCGCCCGAGCCGCGCGTGAATCTGGGCGAGCGGCTACGCCCGCTAGCCGGCAGCGCAATCGACATTTCCGATGGCTTCGCGGGAGACCTGCAGCATGTGCTGGAGAGCTCGGCGGTGGGCGCGCAGGTGCGATACACGAGCCTGCCACGCCCGGCGGCGTTCGCCGGCCTCGCCGACACCCGCCTCGAGGCCGAGTGCGTCCTCTCCGGCGGCGACGACTACGAGCTGCTGTTCACTGCCGTGCCGGCGCGGCGCGCCGAGGTGGAGGCGCTCCCGGGGGAGCTCGGCATCGCGCTCACACGCGTGGGCTCGATCCGCGCCGGGGCGCCGGTGCTCGAGCTGCTCGACGCCGCAGGCCATGCCATGCCTCCGGCCCGCGGGTTCGATCACTTCCGCGCATGATGATCTTCCGTCCCCGCGCAGGCTTCGTCTTCGCGCACCCCGCGCACTTTCTGGCTTTCGGATTCGGTGTCGGCCTCGTGCGCGTCGCGCCGGGAACCTTCGGCACGCTGCTCGCATTTCCGCTCTGGTGGCTGATCGGCAACGGCTATCCGCCGCCGGTATTCTGGATCATGGTTGCATTCTTCTTCGCGGCCGGCGTGTGGGCCTGCTCGATCACCGGCAGGCACCTCGGAATCGCGGATCACGGCGGGATGGTGTGGGACGAGGTGGTGGCGATGCTCGCCGTGCTCGCGCTCATTCCGCAGCAGCCGGGATGGCAGGTCGCCGCATTCTTCGTCTTCCGCGCTTTCGACGTCGTCAAGCCGCCGCCGATCCGCTACTTCGAGAAGCGCTTCAAGGGCGGTTTCGGCGTCATGTTCGACGACGTGCTCGCGGCCGGCTATACGCTGCTGCTGCTCGCGATCGTGCATAGGCTCGTGTTCTGATGGCATCGGATCCGCTCTACACGCTGGGGAATCTCGCCGGCAGCCGCCTCAAGGCGCGCGGCGAGCGCCTGGTGAGCGCCGAATCCTGCACCGGAGGCTGGGTCGCGCAGGTCGTGACCTCGGTCGCGGGCAGCTCGGAATGGTTCGAGCGCGGCTTCGTCACCTATTCCAACGAAGCCAAGCAGGAGCTGATCGGCGTGCGGGGCGAAACGCTCGCGCGCCATGGCGCGGTGAGCGAGGAGACCGCGCGCGAGATGGCGCTCGGCGCTATCGCCGCGAGCCACGGCACGATCGCGCTCGCGGTGACCGGGGTGGCCGGGCCGAGCGGCGGCACCCCGACCAAGCCGGTCGGAATGGTGTGCTTCGCCTGGGCCGACCGCAGCGGGGCGGTGAAGAGCGAAACGCGGCACTTCACCGGCGACCGCGAAAAGGTGCGGCGCCAGTCGGTCATGCGCGCGCTGCAGGGCGTCATCGAGTGGCTT
>Ga0315556_1001192_pt1 | contig 15922 bp, 14 predicted proteins | sample SalMarSW160310MG_FD_202112 | JGI IMG/M metagenome (GOLD analysis project Ga0315556, IMG submission 202112) | Salt marsh sediment microbial communities from the Plum Island Ecosystem LTER, Massachusetts, United States - Salt Marsh Sediment SW1603-10 ...
CTCTATGTCCTTCGGTGACTTGCCTCCTCTGGGTGCGCGCGACTTGTAGGCATTCTGCAAGCCGCGCGGCCCAAGATCCGCGCTAGACTGTGGTCAAATGCGGCTCTCCAGTCCACCCCCCAAAGTCCGCGGCGGTCGACACGATCGACGCCGGGTGGTTTCGTCTGCCCTCCGGGCGAAACGGTGGTCCCGGTTCGCCGACGAGTCCGGCCAGAGTATCGTGATCATGCTTTTGATGATCATCTTTTTCCTAGGGGTGGCGGCCTTTGTAATCGACGGACTGAGGATCTTCGTAGACCGACGCGGTGGGCAAAATGCTGCTGACGCAGCAGCGCTCGCCGGAGCGCTGGCTCTGTGCAATGGGCAGGATCCCGTCGCGCCGGCTCTGGCCCGGGCGGCTGACAACGGTCACATTGACGGACCCGGCCATCCGGTGCAAATCAGCCATCCTCCCGCTTCGGGAGCCTTCGCTGGTGACCCGGCCTATGTCCAGGTGAGTGTTGTCACCCAGACCACGGGCAGCTTCATCCGACTCTTCTACACCGGTGTGTTGGAGTCAACCTCAACAGCTATCGCGCGCTGTGACTTCCACGAAGTTGGCTCACACGCAGCCCTGTTTGGCGGTTCGGAAACCTGTCAAAACACAGTTGACTGGAGCGCAAGCAGCACACTTGTACAAGGGGACGTTCACAGCAACAACGACATTCATATCGGCGGTCACACCAACTTGGTCCAAGGCAGCGTCACCTATGTGTCGGCAGTCGACGCGCCGCCAGGCAACGTGAGCTATGACCCGCCTACCCCTGCCAACCCGCGCCGAGTCCAACCTGAGCCCTACCCTGTCGACTTCACCCTGAGCGATTTCGCCCCAGGGGGATCGGTGGCGGCGGCTGCGCAGGCACGTGGCGAGTACGCCCACTGCAATTGCCGCATGGATCTCAACTGGCTCGAGGACAACGGCTGGTACGACCCCGGAACCGATACCTTGAAACCGGGCCTGTACTTCACAACTGACTCGATTGCGATCAGCGCAAACGACCTAGTTGGCTCTGCGGCTACGTTTGTGACAGCTGGGAGGATCTCCCTTAGCGGATCATCTCACCGTATCGAACCCTACGCCTACGGACTGCTTTTATTTTCCGGGGAGAGCCTCTCCGGCACTTCGCGATGCAGCTCTCCAGCCATCCGCATCTCAGGGAGCGAAAACATCTGGTCGGGGCTCATGTACGCGCCAGATGGCGCTATTCAAATTTCGGGCGCCTCATCTTCGACTCTTGACGGCAGCCTGATCGGGTTCAGCCTATCCCTGAACGGATCACATATCCTCATCAGGGAAAACCCGGCCTATCTCACGCCCAGGCCCCCGACAGTGAGCCTGGTGCAGTAGGCGCGTCAGAAGCCTGAAGAAAGTCAGCGCCCCTCTCAACATAAGAGCGCGCCAGCGACACCACCTCTCTGGTCGAGCCGCTCTGATCCAATTCTACTTGCCGCCTCCGAAGAGTCCACCCAGAAGGTTGGACACAAGTGGATGATCTCTTCCGAGACGTCGCCGTCAATATCCAACAACTGAGGCAACCCAGAAGATCTCTGCTCGACGGCGTTCCGTTCCTGCCGCTAGAGCGACGAAACACCCTGAGCATCGAGGTTGTGTTTGCGCCGCATCTGACCCAGGGCACCCATCACGATCGGCGCACCGAACCCGGGAACGAAAGCTTGCGTGGGACATGAGGGGGAGTATGGCCTAATGTCCCACCCATGGCGTATCATTCTGGATGTCATCCACTTTCCAGATTGCCTTAGGATAGGCTGACCGCCGGTTGCCACTGGAAGGCATACCCAGCCGGTGGAAGAGGTACGCGTGCCTGAGAATCTGACCACAATCCTTTCTTCAAAGACCAAGCAAGTCACCATCCAGCGCGGATCCCGCACAGTGATCATCGGCGAACGGATCAATCCCACCGGCAGGAAGCAAATGCTCGCCGCGCTGCAGGCAGGGAATTTCGACCAGGTCCGGACAGACGCCCTGGCACAGGTGGCGGCGGGCGCTCAAGTTCTAGACGTCAACGCAGGTGTCCCTGGCGCCGATGAAGCCGAGCTCCTTGCGAAGGTGATGGCCATGGTGATGGACGTCACCGACGCGCCGCTTTGCATCGACACTGCCGATTCAGATGCCCTGGCACGCGCACTTTCCTCCTACGAAGGAAAGGCCCTGGTCAACTCGGTCAACGGAGAGGCCGCTTCTCTTGAACGCACACTGCCTCTGGTCAAGGAACACGGTGCAGCCGTGATCGGCCTGTGCATGGACGAAGGCGGTATCCCCACAACGGCAGAAGACCGGTTAAGGGTAGCGGGGAAGATCATCGAGAGGGCTGCCAGGCTTGGCATCCCCACGGGAGATGTGGTCATCGATCCCTTGGCCCTGACAATGGGAGCAGACAGCAATGCCGGGAGAATCGCCCTGGATACAATCGCCTTGGTGGTGGCCGAATTCGGGGTGAATATCACCATGGGCGTCAGCAACATCTCCTTCGGTATGCCGGAACGCAGCCACATCAACAGCACCTACATCGCCATGGCCATTCACGCCGGCCTGACCTGCCCCATCACCAACCCCCTGGTGTCCGAACTCCAGCTGGCTGTCCTGGCTGCAGATCTGGCCATGGGGCGCGATGATTACGGGATGGATTGGATCAAAGCCTACCGTGAGCGGCAGAAAGCCGATCAAGATCATACAACTGGAGCGAAGTCATGAGCGAAACCCTGGCCAAGTTGGCTCAAGCCGTCATTGAGGGGGACATGGGCGCCACGCCTGGGCTCACCCAGCAAGCCCTGGATGAAGGGCTTGATCCGGCGGTGATCCTAAATGACGGCCTGATGCCGGGGATGGCGCACGTCGGTGAAGCCTTCCGATCCGGTGACATGTTTGTCCCTGAGGTGCTCATGGCTGCCAGGGCCATGCAGGCTTCCATGGACCTGCTGCGCCCGCTGCTGGTCGCAACCGACACCAAAATGGCAGGCAAGATCGTAATCGGGACGGTCAAGGGGGACCTGCACGACATCGGCAAGAACCTGGTGGCCATGATGTGCGAGGGGGCTGGTTTTGACATCACCGACCTCGGACGGGACGTCGATCCGTCGCGCTTCGTGGAGGCGGTGAAGGAAACAAATGCCGAGATCGTGGCCATGTCCGCCTTGCTCACGACGACCATGCGCTCGATGGAGCATACCATTCAGGCACTGCAGGAGGCCGGACTGCGGGACCAGGTCAAGATCATGGTCGGCGGGGCGCCGGTCACCCAGGAGTTCGCCGACCAGATCGGGGCTGATGGCTACGCACCCAACGCTGCAGCGGCCACCGATCTGGCAAAGGTCCTGGTCAAGGGCTGAATCCTCCCGCAGGATTTCGGCCAAAACCGCCAGATCAAGCGCGATGTCCTGAGAACGAGGGCTGGGATCGCCGGGGAGCCAGATCCACCAACCCAGTTTTCCCCGACGCCCGCCAACCCCGGGCGTGAGAGCCGACCTCCGGAAAGCAGGACTTCCACCCCGCTCCCATCTTAAGAACCCTACAGGCCTGCGCCCGAAATCCGCCGCGGCGAATTTCGGGGAGAGCTATTTGTGAAACTCGTCACAAAGGGAGGCCGGCGGCGCGGGGGAGGGCCGCCGGCCGCCGGCCTGGGATTAGCGACGCCCCCGAGTACTTGGATCAGGCGTCGGTAAGCACGTCTTGAATGGTCTGAACGGCCACGGGGATGGCCGCTTCAACCTCCGGGCTCAGATCTTCCCCGAAATTGTCGACGTCCAGCGCCTCAATTCCCACCAGGGTGATATCGGCGCTTTCAGGGAGGCTCAGTCCAACCCGCCGTCCGAGTTCCAGCGCCACCGGCAAACTGGTATCGTGGGGCGATGCGCTGCGCCGAGTCGGCACTTCATCTGGCGACAGGAGCCGGACCGTCCCCGCCGGCGCCCCAGTGCACATGGCGTCGACCACGATCACACGGTCATAACCCACCAGGCGCTCCATCAGGCGTAGGCCACCCCAAGTATTCTCGTCGATCTCGACCCCAGGAAGATTGGCCAGCACCAGCCGCAGCGCCTGGGCGACCCTCAACCCCACCCCATCGTCGCGCAAGATAGGGTTGCCGAGGCCCAGCACCAGAGTCTTCATGTCAAGCGTTTGGCATGTCATCTGTCCACCCCTCATCGGGCAGATTTCCGCATGCTTCTTTGTCCCGACGCGTATCGTCAGGAGTTGTTGACGTACTGAGTCAGACGATCGAGGGTTTCTCCTTCTGGCCCGCGGATGGTCACTTCAAGAGGCATCTGGCCGGGCAGGGAGTGCGTGGCACATCCCAGGCACGGGTCGTAGGCCCTGAAGGCCATCTCGACTTTGTTGAGCAGTCCTTCTGTTACGACCGTGCCTTTCTGGATCAGGCCCTCGGCAGCACGTTTGATGGACATGTTGATCGCGGCATTGTTGTTGGTGGTGCCAACGATCAGGTTGACGTGCGTCAACACACCCCGCTCGTCCGTCTGGTAGTGATGTGTCAGCGTACCCCGCGGTGCCTCGACGCAGCCGATGCCTTCATCGGGCGTCTCTGTCGGCAGGGTCCGGAACTCCGAGCCGGTAATCTCGGGGTCAACCGCCAGGTCCACCCAGCGCTCGGTGGCATACAGGAGCTCGATCAAGCGGGCCCAATGCGTGGCCAGTGTGGCGTGCACCGGCTTGCCGCCCAGCGTCTCATACATGCGCTCGTATTCAGCCTGAGCTAGCGGGGTGGCCATGCCATCGGCGGCATTGAGCCGGGACAATGGCGTGGCTTTGTAGACACCCGAGTCGACGCCGCCCTCGAAGCCCTTCCACCCAATCTTCTTCAGATAGGGGAACTTGAGATATGACCAAGGCTCCACTCGCTCGGCAATGTACTCCACGTACTCACTGGCCGGGTACTTGACGTGCTCTTCTCCCTCCGGGCCCACAATGCGGATCATCCCATCGTAGAAGTTGACGTGATTGTTCTCATCTACGGTGCCCATGTTGTAGGTGCGATCGGCATAGGCGTCGCTCAGGATCAAACTAAGGTAGTCGGAGTTTTCGAGCACGATGTCGTTGAACAGCTGCAGGGAAAACTTGGCGAAATCGATAGCCTCCCGGCCCATTTTCTCGATTTCTTGCCGTTGTTCCTCCGTGATACCTCGGCTTACGCCGCCCGGCACTGCCCAATTGGGGTGGACGGGTCTTCCGCCTATCATCTTGATCAGGTAGTGTCCGTCCGCTCGCATCTTGAGCACTTTGCCGGCGACCTCCATGCCCACCTTCTTGATGATCCCCAGGATGTTGCGTTCGGCGACCGGCGCCTCGGGCCCGACGACGAAATCAGGGCCGGCCAGCGCGTAGAAATGGGTGGTGTGGTCAGTGGCGAAGAAGATGCTGTAGAACAGCTCTCGCAGTTTCTTTGCGGTCGGCGGTGGGTCGACATGGAACAGCGCGTCGAGGGTTTTGGCCGAGGCCATATGGTGCGCTTCAGGGCATACGCCGCAGATACGGTTGGTAATGTTGGGCATATCCTCGGCCTGCCGGCCGACGCAAAATTGCTCGAATCCGCGCAGTTCGGGGACCTGCAGGTAGGCATTAGCAACATCGCCCTCTTCCGTCAGGAAGATGTCGATCTTGCCGTGCCCTTCGAGGCGGGTGATCGGATCAATCGAAACACGTTTCATAGCCACACCTCATCTCACACGGTCTCAGCCGGTTGGCGCTCAGAGACATGCAGCGCCGAGCGGCGTAATTCGCTTCCGGCCAGACTAAAGCGGTAGAAGTTGCCCACCGTGTCCGGTATGCCTTCGGCGATGATGCGGGCAATTTCCTCCGGATCGTCGCTGTCCAGCACAGAAGCCAGCGCCGACATCATGCGGGCGCCGAAGTCATCCACGCCCTCGTTCGCCCCGTAGCAGCCTATGCATGGCGAACCGACGGTCGGGCAGAGCGCCCCGCAGCCGTCTCGGGTGGCGATGCCGCAGCAGACCAAGCCCTGTTCGAGCAGGCAGATGTCTGGATCGGGGATCACCTCCCAGGTTCGTTTGAACCCAGAAATCTTCTTCTCGCTCCGGGTCCGCGAGCAGCTGTCGCAGACCGTGGTGTTGGCGCCGATCACCGATCCGACAACCGGCAGCTCGCCCTTGACGATGGCCAGCACCGCGTCCCAGATTCGCTCTGGCTCGGGTGGACATCCGGGCAGGAAGTAGTCGACATCCACCGTTTGCGCCAGGGTTCGGACGGTGTTGTAGAAGATCGGCAGGTGCAATGTTCCATCCTCGGTGACGGTCTCGGTTTGAGGGCGGGTGCCTTCGGGGTTGTCGAGGCTCGGATTGTGGCCGTAGACTGTCTCGAAGATCGCCTCACGGTCGGACAGATTAGCCAGCGCCGGGATCCCGCCGTCGACGGCGCAGGAGCCAAAGGCGACCAACACCTTCGATTTCTGCCGCATCAGGCGGGCCATGTACTCCTGCTCGCTGGTCCGGATGGCACCATTGAATAGGCAGACGTCGATCGAACCGTCGTCCATCATCTCGATGTCTTTGACCTTGGCATCGACGGCCACGGGCCACATGACGATGTCGAAGGCTTCGGCGACATCCAGGATCTTCTCGTTGATCCCCAGAACAGCGATCTCGCAGCCTCCACACGAGGCCGCCCAGTAAAGTGCCAGCTTGCCCTTTTCGGTCATCTGGCCACCTCCATTACTTCAGCGTGCTCTTCGGCGAGGGCGAGTATTGCCTCCTCCGCATCGGGATCCGGCGCCCAGTTTCCGGGCCAGTTCATCGGGCCCAGCGCCCGGATGTCATCAACCATGTCGCGGATGGCCTGGGCCAGCACGCCGCCTTCGGCGGCGGATGCCCACTGCAGCCGAATGCGCTTTTCTTCCATTCCGAAGCCCAGCAGCGTCTGCTTGAGCATCTCAAACCGCCGCATGGTCTTGTAGTTCTGCTCCTGATAGTGGCATTCGCCTGGATGGCAGCCGGCGATCATCACTCCGTCGGCGCCCTTGGAGATCGCCCGCAGCACGAAAGCGGGATCCACTCGGCCGCTGCACATCACGCGCACCATGCGGATATTCGCCGGATATTTCATTCGGCTCGTGCCGGCCAGGTCCGCCGCTCGGTACGAGCACCAGTTGCATAGGAACGCCACAATCTTGGGTTCGTAGGTTGTCTCAGCCATGCTTGAACCGCCTCTCTCAGGCCAGGACCGCGTCATCAGCCGCCGGGAGGGCATCAAAGAGCAATCCCTCGATCTCGGCGAAGATCTGGTCATCTCGGAAGTGGGCGCCGCTGATCGCCTTGGCCGGGCAGGCAGCCACACACGTGCCGCAGCCTTTGCACAAGGCGGTGTTGATGTAGCTCACCCCCTCGTCGGCCAGGAACTCGATAGCGTTGTACGGGCAGAGCTCATTGCAGATCCGGCAGCCCGAGCACCTTTCAGCGTCGATAGTGGCTACGACGGGCTCGATCTCGACGCTTCCCTTGCTGATCATGCCCTGGACCCGGGCGGAAGCCGCTGCCCCCTGGGCGACCGTGTCGGGGATGTCCTTCGGCCCCTGGCACACGCCGGCGATGAAGATGCCGTCGGTCATGGTTGCCACGGGATCCAGCTTCGGATGGCGCTCGGTAAACCAACCGGCTGCTCCGCACGAGATTCCGAACTTGATGCCAACCTCGTCGGCATCGGCTCGCGGCTCGAGGCCCGCCATCAGGATCACCATGTCGACCGGGACGCGGCGCTGCTTGCCCACCAGGGTATCCTCAGCCTGGATTACCAGTTTGCCTTCCTCTTCTGGCGTCCGGGCGATATCGGTCACCTCGGCCACGCGCCCACGGACAAAGTGCATCCCTTCCTGCATCAGCCGATCGTAGAACTCCTCGTAGCCCTTGCTCAGCGGACGCATGTCGATGTAGAAGGAGTACACCTCGGCCCCGGTCTTCTCCATCACCAGGTGGCCGAACTTGAGGGCGCTCATGCAGCAGATGGCCGAGCAGTAGGGGTTGTTATTCTGATCTCGGCTGCCGACGCAGTGGATGATGGCCACCGACTTGGGTGTGGTCACCCCGTCGCGCAGGACAATGCTGCCTTCGGTCGGGCCGGCAGCGTTGCACAGGCGTTCGAATTCCAGATTGGTGAAGACATTCGGCAGGCGCCCATAACCGTACTGTGGGAGCTTGCGCGAGTCGAACAGATCGTAGCCGGTGGCCAAGATGACGTTCCCCACGTCATAGGACAGGATCTCGTCCTTCTGCTCCATGTCAATCGCCTCGGTAGGGCAGAACTTCTCGCAGGCAAGGCATTTGCCGGTCTCGAAGTAGGTGCAGTTGACCGTGTCGACAACCGGGAATTTCGGAATGGCCTGAGGGAACGGCCGGTAGATGGCCTTTCGGAAGCCGAGACCGACTTCGAAGCCCTCGTCGAGCACATTCTTGGGGCATTTCTCTATGCATATTCCGCAGCCCGTGCACAGCTCTTCATTCACGAAGCGGGCCTTCTTGCGAATCCGGGCGTGGAAGTTGCCGACGAAGCCTGTGACCTCCTCGACCTCACTGTAGGTCAGCAGGGTGATGTTGGGATGCATCCCGACATCGGACATCTTGGGGGTGAGAATGCAGGCGGCGCAGTCTAGCGTGGGAAAGGTCTTGTCAAACTGGGCCATATGGCCGCCGATGGACGGTTCCCGTTCGACCATCACTACCGGATAGCCGGCATCGGCCAGTTCCAGCGCCGCCTGAATGCCGGCGATGCCCCCGCCGACTACGAGCGTTGTGGGGTTGACAGGCACGTGTTCGGCTTCGAGAGGTTCATGCAACTTGACACGCTCCACGGCGGCGGAAATCATCGCCTTGGCCTTCTCCGTGGCTGCGGCCCGGTCTTCGATCACCCAGGACACCTGCTCGCGCAGGCTGGTCATCTGGCACAAGTAAGGGTTGAGTCCGGCATTGGCACAGGCCCGCCGGAACGTCTTCTCATGCAGATGTGGGGAACAGGCACCCACCACGACTCGGGTGAGCCCCTGCTCCTTGATGTCCTCTTCGATCAGCTCCTGGCCAAGTGACGAGCACATGAACTTGTACTCGCGCGAGACCACCACGTCTTCCAGGGTCTCACCAGCCCAGCGGGCGACCTCTTCCACGTCCACGATGCCGGCGATATTGCTCCCACAATGACAGATGTAAACGCCTACTCTTTCACTCATGCTATGCCTCCACACGCGCCGTGGGCATCGGCAGGGATTTGTCACCTCGCTTGCGCCGGGTCGGCTGAGGCGGCTCGGGCGGCGGTTCAGACCCGATCTTGGCCAGGGCATCCACCGCCGAGACGATCTCCTGGCCGATCCCCAGGCTGCTGGGGGTCATACCCATCGCCAGGCCGATGACCTGGGTGAAATACAGAACCGGAACGTGATACGAGGTGTCGAAGTGGCGGTTCATGGCCGATTGGAAGCCATCCAAGTTGAGTTGGCACATTGGGCAGAGGGTCACAATGGCGTCCGCTTCGGCGTCGGCGGCGGCCTTGATCAGGCGCCGGATGAGTTCAAATCCAGAATCCTCGCTGATCTGGGTCATGTGGCCACCGCAGCAATCGGCCTTAACCGGATAGTCCACCACTTGAGCCCCAAGCGCCTCAAGGACCCGATCCAGAGACGTGGGATTCTGGGGATCTTGCGAACCGTTGCCGAAAGCCGGCCGCACGATCATGCACCCGTAGTAGGGCGCCACCTTCAGACCGTAGAGCGGCCTGATGGTCTGCTCCGACAATCGATCCAACCCGACATCTTGATAGATGACATCCAGCAAGTGCCGGACGTGGAGGGTGCCGGATTTGTACGACAGTCCGCCGGCGGCCAGCGCCTGGGATACCCGGTCGGCCAAGCCATTCTTCATCCCCAAGTACTTGTCGGCTTTGCGCAGGTTCAGATAGCAGGCGCTGCAGGGTGCCGTGAGCTCGGTCACATCTTCATTCTTGGCCGCTTGGGCCAGGTTACGTGCGATCAGGCTGTAGGCGGCGGTTTGGTTGAGGGCAAGGTATTCCGTGGCGCCGCAACAGTTCCAGTCTTCGATTTCGACCAGCTCGATACCCAGCGGCTCGGCGATGGCCCGCGTGGACTTGTCATATGCGTCTGCGTTCTTTTCCAACGAACATCCGGGGAAGTAGCTGTATTTCATGCCTGCGCCTCCAGTTGCTTGGCTTTGGCAAGGATCTTCTTGAGTCCGTCGATGCCTTTGATCCGAGTCGGCGTGAAGGCCATTCGACCCTTCATCACGAGGCCGATGCCCATATCCGCCAACTTGAATGCACCAAACGGGTTGTGGCGGATCATGTGGACGCCCATTAGGCCCAACTCGAATGAGCGACCGTAGTCCTCGACCCAGCCAATGAAGGTCTTGGAAAAGTCGGGCGCTGTCGAGTCATCGTAGAGGCCCTCTTTCACCGCCATCTGTTTCAGCGTGTACATGATGTCGGTGATGGGGATTTCCTTGGGACAGCGGGCTGCACACATGTAGCAGGAAACGCAGTACCAAGGGGTGTTGCTCTTCAGCACCTCATCCCGCATGCCGGCGTCGATCATGGCAAACAAAGCACGGGGGGTATGGTCCATGTCACCGGCGGATGGGCACGACCCCCCACATGTCCCGCACTGCAGGCAAGTCCGCAGTGCGGCACCTCCCGGGACCGCCGAGATGACCTGTTCCATGAAGACGTTGTTAGAAGTCGTTCGGTGCATACGTCACCTCAATCGGTAGTGGCCCCTGCGCGCAGCCGGAAAGTGCGGGACGGCGCAACGCCAGGTTGGACGTGGGAGACAACGTGTTTGTCGGCAGGAAAGTGTGCGGGCGGGCCCGCGGCAAGCAAGACAGGATGCCTTGCGCGCCGCCAACGGGGTGAAAATGGCCCATCGAGGACGAAACTTGGTTGGTCGTGGCAGATCCTCTCAGCTTTCTGAACGGATTTCGTACAAGCATTGCTAGCCCCGGCGAAGAGACCGCCGCATCACCTATGAGTCAAGAATCCCTTGCCTAGGACCACCCCTGAGGGTAGGGATTCCCCAATCGCGCCAGTGTGCCTCCTATACTATGTGACAAATTTCACAAATCGTCCCTACTAACTCTTCACCTAGGTAGCATGACAAATGTCACTTTGTGAAATCTTTCACAAACAGAGGAGCCTGTTCGCCATGCGCTCGAGACTTGTTCGCTGTTTGTGGGGATCTGAACGTGGAAACGGATCTTGCGGGGGCCGCTGGGTCTATGTGCTCCGCGGCGGCGTTGGGATCGGCGGAACTCAGTCTTCCAGTTCGTCAGCCAGGGAGGCCACGATCTGCTGCACGGCGTGATCCAGCTCAGGGGAAGCGCCGTACATGGCCGACGCCTGCCGATCAGCCTGGCGCACGGCATCGTCTTGAGGCAGTGTGCCCAAGACCTTTAAATCCGGGGAATGCTCAACCACGAAGGAGCGGTCGGACTCGTCGCGGATCTTGCTGCCGACCAGGTAGATGCGATCCAGGCCGATGTCCTGGGCAAGGTGGCGGATCTGATCGGCAGTGCCCAGGCTGCGCAGCGTGGGCTCAACCACCACAAGCATCGCATCCACAGCATCGGCCGTGGCGCGGCCCAGGTGTTCCACGCCGGCGTACATGTCGAGCAGGACGACTTCATCCCGGCGAAGCAGGATATGGGTGATCAGCGCCCTGAGCATGGTGCTCTCGGGGCATATACAGCCTGAGCCCCCGGATTCAACCCCGCCCAGCTCAAGCAGCTTGACCCCATCGTGGGTGGCGGAGAACCTATCCGGCAGGTCGTCGACGCGCGGGTTGAGTTTGAAATACCCGCCATACGAACCCGGCTCCGCACCGGTTCGCTCCAGGATCAGCTCGTCCATCTCCGAGATCGGCGAGACGACATCCAACGCTTCCGGGGGGAAGCCCAGAGCCGCTCCAAGGCAAGGGGATGGGTCGGCATCGATAGCCAGCACTGCCCGGCCTGCCTCCGCGTAGCACCCAGCCAGCAGAGCGGTCAGTGTCGTCTTGCCCACCCCGCCCTTGCCAGTGATGGCGAGTTTCAATCCTTCTTCAGCCATGGATCAAGCATAGGATCGTGCGGTTCTACTCTCCAGTGACATAACTCTTGTCGAGGAATGACAGAAAGCACTGCGAAGACGGAATGCGATTGTCCAATCTGGGAACAACACAGGACGGAGTCAGCTGTTCGCTGCCTCGACCCACCGGAGGGGCCCCCAGAGGGCATCTCTCCTTGTCTCGACGCGCGCTCGATCTCTGGCCAGGTCACCACTTTGTGAAGACCTTCACAAGCGATGATCCATAGAAGACCCCGGCCCATACGATGGTGACGCGAAGACGGTGGCCTCTTGACGAGGCCACCGTCGCTCTCCCCCCGGTGCGGCTGGGAGTCTCAGAACTTTTCGAGCAAGTACTCGTAGGCCGTGAGGGCCGCCTTGGCGCCCTCGCCGACGGCGATAAGCACCTGCTCGGCAAAGACATCCGTCACATCTCCGGCGGCAAAGATGCCGTCGACACCTGTCTGATTGGTCGCGTCGATCTTGATCCGGCCGCTGTCATCCAATGGCACCAGATCCGCCACGGCTTCAGAGCGTGGTTTGAGCGCCAGTTCGACGAAGAACGCTTCCGCTTCCAGCTCTCGTCGGCTGCCGTCTTGGCTGACGACAAGCTTGCGTGCGTGCGAATCGCCAAGCACCTCCTCGACTCGGTAGCCCTCCAGGACTTCAACCTTGGGATCATCCAAGATCTTTCGTCCTAAGATCGAATCGAGCTCGCCATGCGTCGGAGCGACCAGGGTCACCCTTTTGGCGATGTGCGCCAACTCGGCAACCGAGCGCAGTGCTAGTTTGCTGTCACCGATGACACAAACCTCGCGGTCGATGAACAGCGGCGCATATGACACGGCGCTGTAGCACAGGCCGCGCATCATGAATTCCTTCTCGCCCGGGACATCCATCAGCGTGCCGATAGCGCCGGTGGCCACGATCACCGCCCGGGCATCGTACGTATCGCCCGCGGATGTGTGAACCCGGAAGCCGCCATTCTGCCGCTCTACTTTCTCCGCCTTGTCGAACTTGCGGGCGAAGTCGAGGTACTCGACTTCATTGACAAAGCGGTTGACCGTCTCTTCTCCGTTGATCACCAGATGCTTTTCGACAAAAGGTAGCTGGAGTCGGTAGTTGGTCTTCCCGCCCAGATCCTTCGTGATCATCAGGACGTTGAGGCGCTTGCGCAAGGCATACGACGTGGCGGTCAGGCCAGCCGGCCCTCCGCCGAGCACAATCAGGTCGTACATGGCATCATTCTCCTTCGGGCAGCCCTACTCATCCGCCTCGGCGATGAACCCTTCTTTCATCATGGTCTTGGTCAGATCCCTGGCTCGCCCGATGATCTGGGCGGCGTTTTCGAACTCTTCTTCATAGCTCATCGGCTTGCGGGCTATGCCCTCTTCGACAGCCTTGGCCGCCACAGCCGCCGCCTCTCTTGGGAACACCTGCCAGTCATCCATCGTCGGCAGAATGTGTGTCCGATTGAGCCCCTGCTCCTCGGCCATATCCGCCAAGGCATGCGCCGCAGCGTGGCACATGGCATCGGTAATGGTGGAGGCTCGGACGTCCAAAGTACCGCGGAAGATGCCCGGGAACCCAAGCGAGTTGTTGACCTGGTTGGGGAAGTCCGAGCGGCCGGTGGCGATGATGGCCGCTCCGCCCTCCTCCGCCTCCCACGGCCAGATCTCTGGCACTGGGTTGGCGCAGGCAAAGACGATGGCATCCTTGGCCATCTTGCGGATCCAGTCTGTCTGGAGGGTCCCTGGCCCCGGCTTGGACAGGGCGATCACGACATCTGCGCCTTCCAGCGCCTCGGGAATGCCGCCTTCTCTGCCTTCCTCGTTGGTCGACTCGCAGAAGCGCCACTTGTCAACGTACTCCGCTTTGCGCAGCTCGAGGTCTTTCCGGTTCTTATTGAGGATTCCCTTGCTGTCGACCACGCGGCACAGGCCGGGCGTCGCCCCGGCGCTGAAGATCAATCGAGCACAGGCGACGTTGGATGCGCCGGATCCGACAAAGACGATCTGCGCGTCTTCCAGCTTCTTTCCGACGATCTTCAGCGCGTTGAGCAGCGCTGCCAGGGTGACCGTAGCCGTCCCCTGCTGATCGTCGTGCCAGATGGGGATCTCGGCACGCGCTCTTAGGGTGTCCAAGATTCGGAAGCACTTCGGCTGGGAGAGATCTTCCAGGTTGACCCCGCCAAAGCCGGGCTGGATCAGGGCCACCGTCTCGATGATTTTGTCCGGGTCCTTGGTGTCGAGCATGATCGGCCAGGCATCGACGCCGCCCAAGTATTTGAACAGCAGCGCCTTGCCTTCCATGACAGGCAAGCCCGCCTTGGGACCGATATCGCCCAGGCCGAGGACGCGTGTCCCGTCGGAGACCACCGCCACGGTGTTCCACTTGTGGGTGTATTCATAAACCAGCTCGGGGTCCTTGGCGATGGCCCGGCAGGGCGCAGCCACACCAGGCGTATACCAAATGGCGAAGTCATCGATATCTCGGACTCGGGCCTTGATGGCCACTTCCACCTTTCCCCTGTAGAACGGATGAAGCCGCATCGCGTCCGCTGAAGGCTTTTTCGCCTTGGCCAGCAAGGCATCGATGTCGGGTGCGTCCAACTTCTCGGCCATGGCACATCTCCTTTGCGGCGGACGCGAGGCGATCTCGCGCCGCGCTTGCCCGTGGACGGCGGAGGCCGCCGTCCGGCTAGAGCCGCAGGTATGAGTCGGCGTAAATCACATTGTTGAGCAGCACTTGGACCGTCTTCCAGATATCTGCCTGATCGGGATCTTTCATATCAACATCTTCCGGCTGAAGTTCCCCTCCGGCTTGGACCGCGTCGAATAGCTTGAGGTACAGCGCCTTGACCGGTGTGCTGCCGTCGCGCGTTTCGACCGCCTGGATGGCGCCCATGAGTTCCTTGTCCATCGGATCCAAGATGGCAGCATCCAGCCCGGCGCCCATGAGCATGACCATGTAGACACGGTTGAGCAGCGGCCGGCCCTCGTGGGGCACCTGGTTAGAGACGTTGGACAGGCCGACCACTGTCTGCGGCGGCGGATCGGCAGTCATCTTGAGCATGCGCACAGTCTCAATCGCGTGCGGCACGTACTCCTGGCAACCCGAGACGGTCAGCACCAGCGGGTCGATGTAGAGTTTTTCCATCGGCAGGCCGACCTCTTCGACGCGCGGAATCAGCTTTTCAAGGGCGATGCCAACGCGTGCGTCTGCCGAGACCGGGATTCCGCTCTTTTCCATGCACAGGGCGATCAGCCCTGCGCCATACTCCGCCGCCAAGGGCGGTACGTTCGCAAGTCGCTGTTCCTCGGCCGAGGTGGAGTTGATGATGGTGTTGGCGCCCACCTTTTTCAGGCCGGTCTCAATCGCAGCCAGGTTGGTGGTATCGAAGGAAAGCGTCATCCCCGGGACTGCCTCCTGCATGCAGTCCACCAGCCAGTCCATCACTTCCGGACCGGACTTCTTTTGGGGCCCAATGTTCAGATCCAGCGCGTGAGCGCCGGCATCCTTCTGCTGGCGCGCCAGCTCAACGAAGAACCCACCATCCCTTTCCGCCAGCGCCTCCTTGACCCGCGGGGAAATGATGTGAATGTTCTCGCCAATGTGATACATGCCTTGCCTCCTGTTCGGGTCGTCGGCGCGCACCGGCGCTCGGCTGCTAAATCTCCGTCACCAGCTTGCGCATCAGTTCGTCGATGGTGTCCCACGCCTGGGAATCGCCGTTCAGCGAGAGCAGTGATTCTCCGAGCGCGTCGTGTTCGTTGATCTGGGCGTCGGCGGGCACCATGG
>Ga0315556_1001193_pt1 | contig 15920 bp, 10 predicted proteins | sample SalMarSW160310MG_FD_202112 | JGI IMG/M metagenome (GOLD analysis project Ga0315556, IMG submission 202112) | Salt marsh sediment microbial communities from the Plum Island Ecosystem LTER, Massachusetts, United States - Salt Marsh Sediment SW1603-10 ...
GCTGGTTAATCGTCGGCATCGTTACTCACCTTCCACATAAATCCGGGGCCTCCGCCCCGGGACCGTTTTCCAGTAAGGGAGGCCATCGATCCTGCGCGATGGCCTCGCCTTGTTATTCAAAGTCTATTCGGCTCGTGCAGGCGCACACTACCCCGCCTGCACCGTACTGACAGGCAACGGGAAGCTATTCTACCATGCGGGTAGGGCTCCGTCAAGCATTGTCAGGTTCAAATCCGGGTTCAAATCGCTTAGATTCGATCAAACCCGGGGGTTGACATCGAGCAGACCTAGGCCGAGCCTTGGTGCTCGCATCCGCTCTTGCTGCTTCCCGAAGCGGATGATCTCGCCATCGTCTCCGATGGCTTCCACGGCAAGACCAAGACTCTGGAGTTCCTTCACCAACACTCGGAACGAGGCCGGGATTCCCGGTTCCTCGATTGCCTCTCCCTTGACGATGGCTTCATAGGTCTTGACCCGGCCCTGAACGTCATCGGACTTGACGGTCAACATTTCCTGCAAGGTATGGGCGGCACCATAGGCTTCCAGTGCCCAAACCTCCATCTCGCCAAACCGCTGACCTCCAAACTGTGCCTTGCCGCCGAGCGGCTGCTGGGTCACCAGGGAGTACGGGCCGGTCGAGCGAGCATGTACCTTGTCCTCGACCAAGTGGTGGAGCTTCATCATCATCACCATCCCGACCGTGACCGGATTGTCATAGGCCTCACCGGACTTGCCGTCGAACAGCAGCTGTTTGCCGAGCGTGGGATACGGTCGGCCGGTCTCAGCCATGACTTCGACTGCCTTGGCACTGACGGTTTCCGGCCGGGCATTTGAGGGCGCCTTGTTGTCCATGAACTCCAGCCACAGGCGCATGCAGGCGTCGATGGCCGCTTCGTCATAAGGACCGCGTTCGGTAGCATCGACCTCGTCTCCGAAGAGCAGCATCTCATCGGGGTTGAACTCTTTGTCCCGCAACCACTCACGCAGCGCCGACTGGCGGGCGTAAGCCTTGTCGGTTGCCAGCAGATCGGAGTCGTAGTCCTTCTTCTTCCCCAGCCAATTCTCGAGGTAAAGGCGGCGGACTTCTCCGTCGTCCAGGAAAGCGTCTTCTTCGTAGTAGCCTTCATCTTTGAGCCACGCCCAGGCGCGTTCCCCGATTTCCTCCCAGGCGCGGTCGATCATCCACGCACGGGCAAGTTCGCCTTCTATCTCGAGCTCATCCGCGCCGTCGAAAGCCGGCGTCACCGCCCGGAAATCGAGCCGATCGCAGGCCCAGCCAAGGTGGGTTTCGAGTACCTGGCCGATGTTCATACGGCCCGGCACGCCGAGGGGATTGAGGATCAGATCGACGGGCGTACCGTCTTCAAGGAAGGGCATGTCTTCGATGGGCACGACCTTGGAGATGACACCCTTGTTGCCGTGGCGTCCTGCCATCTTGTCGCCCTCGGTCGCCTTGCGCTTCTGCGCCACCGAGACGCGCACCATCTTCTCGACCCCGGCCGGCAGGTCGCGATGCTCCTCGCGAGTGAAGACCTTCACGTCGACGACCTTGCCGCGCTCGCCGTGGGGCATGCGCAGCGAGGTGTCTTTCACCTCGCGCGCCTTTTCACCGAAGATGGCTCGGAGCAGCTTCTCCTCCGGGGTCAGCTCCTTCTCGCCCTTAGGCGTGATCTTGCCGACCAGGATATCGTTCGGGCCGACCTCGGCACCGACACGGATGATCCCGTCTTCGTTGAGATCCCGCAGGGCCTCATCGCCCACATTGGGGATGTCGTAGGTAATCTCCTCCGGGCCCAGCTTGGTATCGCGGGCCTCGACCTCGTGCTTCTCAATGTGAACCGAGGTAAAGATGTCCTCGCGGACCAGGCGCTCGGAGATCAGTATGGCGTCTTCGAAGTCGCCGCCCTCCCAAGAGAGGAAGGCGCACAGCACGTTCTGGCCAAGAGCCAGTTCGCCGCCATCGGTCGACGACGAGTCGGCGATCACATCGCCCTTCTTGATCCTCTGGCCCTTGATTACCGCCGGGCGCTGGTCGATGCAAGTGCCCTGGTTGGAGCGGTTGAAGCGGCGCAGGTTGTAGACGCGTCGGTTCGAGCCGGACTTGATGATGACCCTGCTGCTGGTGACCGATTCGACTTCCCCATCCACGTCCGACAGGATGACCTGCCACGAGTCGGCGGCTGCATGGCGCTCCATGCCGGTCGACACAAGCGGCACCTCCGGACGGATCAAGGGCACCGCCTGAGTCTGCATGTTGGAGCCCATCAACGCTCGATTGGCGTCGTCGTGCTCGAGGAAGGGGATCAAGGCGGCGCTCACACCGACGATTTGGCGTGGGGCGACGTCCATGTAGTCAATGGCTTCAGTGGGGCTGAAGAGAAAATCGCCGTGATGACGGCACGACGCCCGCTGCCGGACGAATTCCTTCTTCTCGGTCAGGGGAGCGTTGGCCTGGGCGATCGTCCAGCGGTCTTCTTCGTCCGCTGTCAGGTAGTGGACGTCATCCGACACGTAGGGGACGATAGCGATCGGATTCTCGGCCTTGGCCAGATCCTTGGCGATCTTCTCCGTGATCTCGGTGCCGTCCTTGGCGATCACCTTGCCCGATTTGGCGTCCACCGCATTGCCGCGAAGCGTGCGGCCCACCAGCAGCTTGTCCTTGGGGCCCATCTCGCGAATGACCTTGCGGTACGGGGTTTCGATGAAACCGAAGCGGTTGACCCGGGCGTAGGACGCCAGTCGGCCGATCAGACCGATGTTCGGGCCTTCCGGTGTTTCGATCGGGCAAATTCGCCCGTAGTGAGAATGATGAACGTCGCGCACATCGAAGCCGGCGCGTTCTCGCCGCAGGCCACCGGGGCCGAGCGCCGACAAGGTGCGCTTGTGGCGCAGTTCCGCCAGCGGGTTGGTCTGCTCCATGAACTGCGAGAGCTGGCTCGAGCCAAAGAACTCGCGCACGGCAGCCACCACGGGACGAATGTTGACAAGCGAGACCGGTGAAAGCTGGTCCTGGTCGCGGATCGACATGCGTTCCAAGATGACCCGCTCCATGCGGCGCAGCCCGACCCGCAGCTTGGCCTGGATCAGCTCCCCGACCGTCTTCACCCGGCGGTTGCCAAGGTGGTCGATGTCATCCGGCTCCTCAACGCCATTGTCAATCAGGATCAGGCGTTCGACGAGGCGGTAGATATCCCAGCCTGTCACCTGCCGGTGCTCCAGCGGAACGGTGTCTTTCAATTCAAGCTTCTGGTCGAGCTTGTAGCGCCCCACCCGCTCCAAGTCGTAGCGGCGCGAGTCGAACAGCTGCTCGTGCAGATACTCGCGGGCGTTGTCCAAAGTTGGCGGATCGCCGGGGCGCATGCGGCGGTAAAACTCAATCAGCGCCTCCTCCGCCAGCGTCCGGCCTTCCTTTATTTCCCAATCCGGCTCCTGCCGGATGGTGGTCGCGATGTAGGGATGGTCAGGATTGTTGTCAGCTTCCTCGAACAAGGCCAGCAGCTCTTCGTCTGAGCCATCCTTGATTGGGGAATCACCCAGGCCATCATCGACAGCCGCCAACGCCCTCAGCAGAATGGTCACCGGGATGGTGCGCTTGCGGTTGAATTTCAGCGTCAGGTAGTCGCTCTTGCGGGTCTCAAACTCCATCCAGGCGCCCCGGTCGGGGATGAGCTTGGCGGCCGCGAGTCGTCGTCCAGTGGTGCGATCCTCGGGGGCTTCGAAATAGACGCCCGGGGAGCGGATGAGCTGCGAAACAACGACACGCTCGGTCCCATTAATAATGAAGGTACCCTTCTCGGTCATCACCGGGAAGTCACCCAGGAAAATATCCTGTTTGACGGGTTCGGGCACTTCCGACCCCGCCAGAAGCACGGACACATACATCGGGGCCGAGTAAGTCAGGTCCCGCTCGACGCACTCTTCGATGTCGTGCTTGGGATCGTCAAACCAATACTTGAGCTTGAATTCTTTCGCCTCCGGGCTCTTGCCCGGAAAGAAGAGCTTCATCCCGCCGTTGTAGGATTCGATGGGGGAGATTTCGTCGAAGAGTTCCGCCAGGCCTTCGTCCATCAACCACTCGAACGAATCCAGCTGCACCTCGATCAGGGTCGGCAGCGAGTAAACATCCGGAATTCTCGAATACCACTTTTGGTGCTTCTTGGTTGCCATTAAGCCGCTCCTGTACTCACGTCGCCCTGAAGCGCCGTCACGACACTGGTCTACCGGGGGTCAACAACAAAACGCGGGAAAGCTCCGGCGCGCGGCGCCGGTTCCCGCTCATGACCCTGGGTTCAGTTTGTCATCCCGTTTCCAATAAGTCTGATTGGTTTCCACCTTAGGATGCGAACTCGCAGGATACCACGCTGAGTTCATGTGGTCAAGACCAGACAGGCCGAAGAGATCCAGGCAGAATTATCCGCAGGTCGTCCCTCTAGGGAATCCCACCCTTGACCTCCTTTGTGAAATCCTTCACAATATCACCTTTGGGACTAGGCAGGCGATTTGATGCAGGTTAGGATGGAGCGGCCGGACGACGTGGGGTCCGGCGAAGGCAGGATCTGGGTGAACAGCCAAGCGCAAGCTCGTGGTGAATTCAAACTTGAGGGCGGCGAAGAGGCCGCGCTGCGCGCCGTCCAGCCGGATGACACGGATCGGTTGATCGGCCTCTTCCACCGGCTGTCACCGGAGAGCGTCTACTATCGGTTCTTGGAGGCCCGCCGCCACCTGCCCCGCTCTCAGGCTGAGTTGTTCGCCAAGGTCGATTATGAGTCCACAATGGCGATCGTGGCCACGCTCATGCGGGACGGAGAGGAAGACATCATCGGGGTGGCGCGGTACGCCCTGATCGAACCCGCCAGTGAGGGCGTGGCAGAGGCGGCCATCGTGGTCGAGGATGCGTATCAGAGTCAAGGGTTGGGGACAGAACTGCTGGGCAGGTTGGTGACGTATGCCGCCGACCATGGCGTGCGCGCGTTCAGGGCAACCGTGCACCAGAGCAACAGCCGCATTCTGCGCTTCATCGAACGCAGCGGTCTGCCCACCACCAAGCATCTGGAGGGCAGCGTTTGGGATATCGTCGTCGACCTTGACCCTAGTCTCTTCCACTAGGGGTCAACCCCGCAGCAAATCCGCCGATTGCCGGATGGCTTGAGGGGTGCCGATCAGATCGACCCGATCGCCTATTCTGAGCGCGGTGTCCCCATGGGGCACCATGATCGTCTTGTCACGCTCGAGGCTCACGATCAGCGCGTCGCCCGGCAGCCGGATATCTCTCACTCGCGAATTCACCAACGCGGGATTCCCCAGAATCACCTCCCCCACCTCGACGTCGGGCGCCTCGTGCACCAGCACGTCGAAGACCGTCGGGTAGCGCAGCGCCCCTTCAAGAGCCATGGCTGTCGCCAGGGCCGGCTGGACCACCTTTACCCCAAGAGCTTGGAGTTGAGGTACCAGGTCGACGTTGCCTATTCGGCTGATCACGATCGGGATCTCAAAGCGATCCTTGGCCAGCCGGCACAGGTCCATCGTCGCCTGGTTAGTATGGGTCAGGTCGATCAGCGCCCGGGCTCTGCCAGCGCCGATACGTTCAAGTAGCGCCTCGTCTTCGAGGTCCCCGGTCACCACTCGCACGTCTCCGCTTTCGAGCTCGCTTAGCCGGGTAGTGTCCGGGGAAAACAGGGTGACTTCCTCGTCGTACTGGCTCAACCGCCGAGCAAGGAACTCGGCCATCTGATCTGAGCCGACCAGAATGATTCCATGCCGACGGTCACTCTCCACCGGCCGGCACAGTCTTCCAAAGGCCATCGGGGACAGCGTTGTGGTCACCACCGCCAACAGGATGATGGAGGCATTGACGGCTTCAGTGATAACACCCAGCTGGAGCGCAATGGCAGCCGCCGCGATAATCAGGGACAGCCGTGAGGAGAGCAGCACGCCCGCGGCCAGCGTCTCGCGCCAAGGGAAGAGGATACGCAGGCCCAGTGCCGGGATGACTTTGACGAAGTAGGAGAGCCCAACCAGAATCAAGACCAGCCAGATGGCCGATGGCGAGCTCATCAGGGCCGAGAGCTTGAAATCGACACCGACCATGATGAAGAAGATCGGGACAAAGAACCCGTAGCCTATGGCGTCAAGTTTGACCCGCGCAGTCGACTCCTCAGATTCGGCCAGCAGGCCAGCGACAGCCCCCGCAAGAAACGCGCCCAAGATCAGCTCAACTCCCAACGCCTGGGCCAGCACAACCCAGGCGACCATGAAGGCCAAGGCGGCGCGCACGCGGATCTGGGACGTGGCGTGAGTGACCTCATCCAGGATCCGCTTGAGCAGCGGTTGCTGCGCTACTCGCTGGACGGCGTTGGCGGCAATCAGGAACAACACCAGAAGAACTGGGATCAGAAGCAGATCAAAAGTCGGCCCGGGGCGGCCCAAGGCAATGACCACAGTCAACATCACCAGGGTGACGAAGTCGGCGATCGACGCCTCGATCAGAAGAAGTTGGCCGAACTCGGCGCGGAGCAAGCCACGTTCTTTCAGCACTGGGACAACCACGCCCAAAGAGGTCGTGCTGAGGATTAGCCCCATCAGGAGCGGGTTGTCCACTACACCCAGCCTGCCAAGCAGCAGGCCGCTCAAGATCCCGAGCACGAGCGTCCCCAAGAACAACAATCCGGCCAGCGGCAGTGGGCGATGCCACCACGCACTAAGGTCCCCGGTATCGCGACGTCCCGTCAGCAGGTTGAAGTCGATTTCAAGTCCGGAGAGGAACATCAGGAAGGCGAACCCGAACTCTTTAAGAAAATCAAGCGTGGGAGATGTCTCAATCAGGTCAAACCCACTGTGGCCAATCACCATCCCAGCCAGGATTTCCCCCACCACAATCGGAAGGGTGATCCGGCGCAGACGACTGGTGACCAAGGGCACAGCGACGGCCAGGGCCGTGATCAAGAGCAGCGGCAGAAGTGTCTGTTGCTCCAAAGATCGGTCCTTTGCTGTTTGGTATTACTCGAGTGAGCTCCCCAAGTTTACCGGTTTTCGCCGGCTAGCTGGGTTCGGATTGCGAGTAGAGGTTGCGGTAGATGTCGAAGATTTCGTAGATCGTCGTCAGGTAGCGATGCGTCTGGTCCAGGCGAATGACCTCCAGGAACAGGTCGGGGTCGTCGGGCGCCAGATCTTTCCAAAGTGCTGCGTTGCCCGGGCCGGCATTGTAGGCCGCCAGCGCGGCGTACAGATCGCCGTCGAATCGATCTCGCTGCTGAGCCAGGTAGTAGGTTCCGAAGCGGACGCTCACCAGCGGTCGATACAGGTCGTCAGATGTGTACCCCACGGGCCAGCCCAGCTGGTCGGCGATCGATTGTCCCGTGGAGGGAATCACCTGCATCAGACCACGGGCGGCAGCATAGGATGTGATGAAACCCTCAAACAGACTCTCCTGCCGAACCACCGAGAGCAGGAAGAGCCCATCGAATCCCTGGTTGACGGCTTCGGGCAGAATGATGTCTCCGAAGTAGGGGCCGAAGCGAATGTGGTTGAAATAGACTGGGGCCTGCATCGTTCCGGCATCGTCAATCCCCGCCAGATCGAGCACCTGACGGGCAGCGAAGATGGCGGGCTGATACAGGCCGATGTCGAGCAGCGCTTGCATCAGTTGATACGTCGCCACGGGGTCAGCCTCAACGTCATGCCGGAGCGCCTCGAACTCCTGCTTGGCGGGGCCGGTCTGGCCCATTGCCCATAGCTCTCGGCCCTGGATCATGCGTTGATCGGTTGACAGCGCCTGACTGAGCTGATCGAGCTGGACGCTGGCGTCGAGATTGAACGTTGTCCTCATCCAGGCTTCGGCGTCGGCCTTCTCTTTAGCCCCATCGGTGGTGAAGTTGAAAAGCCCGGTGGGTTCAAAGGGGCCCCGCCCCGCCAGCAGATCGGCTGCGCGTTCAGAATAGTAGCCGGTCGGATCTGCCGCGGCCGCCTGCTCCCAGGCGGATTGGGCCTGATCTCCGTTTCCAAGGGCCTGCTCGGTCTTGCCCTTCCACAAGAGGGTTGCAGCCCGCTGCCCACTGGTGCCGGCGAGATCCGCTGCCCTTCCTATGGCACTTTGAGCGGCCGAAAAATCTCCTGCACGATAGAGCACGATGGTGGCCTCAAACGCTGCCTGGTAGGCCAGGCCGGAACCGGGATATGTCTGGGGCAGGCCAAGCCAGATTTCGGCCGCACGCTTCAGATCCTTGTTCCGCTCAGCGGTTCGGCCGGCATTGAATACCGCCTGAGGAGCCTGGCTGCTCTGCGGCCGATCAGCAGCGAAATCCAGGTAGGTTTGCACCGCATTCGTGTATTGGTCCAGATATGCCCACTGCGTGTACGCTTTGTCCGTCCAGGCGTCTTCGTAGTGGGAATCGTCCGGATAGCCCTGGATCACCGCATCGAAGTCCTGGATCGCGCCCTGGGAGTCGCCAAGAGCCCGGCGGGTGAGACCCAGGAAGTAGTAGGCTGTGCCCGACGGCGCCGACTGAACGGCACGGCTTAGCGCCGCCAGGGCCGGTTCATAGGCCGCGGCGTTGAAATCGACCAGCCCGCGTTGAAATTCATCCACAGGCACATCGGCATTCACCAGCCGCACCAGGCCGACGTAGCTGTCATAGGCGGTGGGATAGTTGTCGACCGAATCCTTGTAACGCTCGAAAGCCGCCTGTGAGTCCCCCATCGTTTCGAGCACCTGACCCACGAGTAGATTGGCCGAGGCGCGCGTCGAGTCATCGGGCGCGAAGCGATAGATTTCATCGAACTTGGCGAGTGCCTGCGAGAGATTGCCCGCCTCCAAGTAGGCTCGACCGATCTTGACCTGAAGCGCAACGTCGCCTGATAGATGAGGCAGCTGCAGAGCCGCCTCGTATTCCGCCACCGCCGAGGCGGGGTCTCCTAGGGAGCGCAGGGCGTCCCCGATCTTCTCGTGCACCATGGAGTCAATCCGCCCCGGCCGGAGGTCCAGATACTGCCGATAGTCAGCGATCGCCTGTGTCGGATCCTCGGTGGCCTGCCTGGATTCGGCGCGCAGGAAGAACGCCTGGCCCAGCAACGGGTCGTCCGGATGAGAGGTGATGAAATCCGAAAGGGCGGTGATCGCCTGATCGTAGCGCTCGGCTTCGACCAGGACCAGGCCCAATCCGAGCGCCGCGCGCGCCTGCGCCTCCGGCGGCGGGCTGCCGCCCAACACGGTCTGATAGTCCTGAATTGCCGTGTTCCAGTCGCCGACGAAGCGCGCTCGGTCAGCCTTGTCCAATCGTTCGGATGGCTGAGGCGTGGGTGTTGGCGTAGGTGACGGGGTGACGGTGACTGTGGAGGTAAGGCTGGGCGTCGCAGTCGGCCCCGTGGCCAGCGACCCGGGGGCACTGCAGGCAACCGAGACGGCGATCAGGAGGGCGACCAGCGAACCCGAAACCTGGGCAGGGGAAGGCATGCGGGCCATCATAAAGGCAGCCCTGGGGAGTGTCAACTATCGGCTTAAGAGACGTTTGGCTTGCGCCCTCATGGCCTCCATGCTAAACTAAACTGTTGTAGCCATCGCGCTCTCGCCCGAGAGCGCCTTTTTGTGTCAGGACACGAAAGATCGGATGGTCCGACGCCGTCCTGCCCAAAGGAAGATCGTCGTCTGCTATGCACCTCGTCTTGACCGGTTCCATCGCCTTTGACTACCTGATGACCTTCCCGGGAAGATTTCGCGACCACATTCTGGTCGATCGGTTGGACCGAATCAGCCTCTCCTTTCTGGTCGACAGCCTGGTTCGCCGCCGCGGCGGCATCGCCGCCAACATCGCCTACACTCTGGCTTTGCTGGGCGAGCGGCCGACCGTGATGGCCACGGTCGGTGAAGACTTCGCTGACTACGCTGCCCTGCTGACCGACCTGGGGGTTGATCTTTCGGGAATCCGGGTCATTCCCGATGAATTCACGGCCTCCTTCTTTGTGAACACCGATCAGAACAACGCCCAGATCGCCAGCTTCTTCACCGGCGCCATGTCGTATGCCCGCGAGCTTTCCTTTTCGGATCTCGAACGCCCGGCGGACCTGGCGGTGATCTCGGCCAACGATCCGGAAGCTATGCGCAGCTATGTCGGGCAGTGTCGTGAACTTGGGATTCCCTACATCTACGACCCTAGCCAGCAGACGGTGCGGGCTGACGCCGATACGCTGATCGAAGGCATTGAAAGCTGCAAGGCGCTGTTCGTGAACGACTACGAATTCGGCCTGATCGAAGAGAAGACCGGTCTGACGATGGCCGAGATCCAGAAGGGTTCCGAATTTGTGGTGGTGACGAGCGGCGAAGATGGCGCGGATATCCACACCAACTCCGGGCCGATCCACATTCCGGCTGTGGCCCCTGATGAGATCAAGGACCCGACCGGTGTGGGAGACGCCTTCCGGGCCGGCTTCTTGAAGGGACATCTGCGCGGTCTGGGTCTTGAGCGCTGCGGCCAAATGGGCGCCGTGGCATCCGCGTACTGCTTGGAGAACCAAGGGCCGCAGGGCCACAGTTTTGACCGCCAGGCGTTTGTCGAACGCTTCCGCCGCCACTTCGACGACAAAGGTGACCTCGAGGGCATCTGATGTCCGCGCCTCCTTCTCTCTCTGCCCTGCTGCCCTTGCTCGAGTCGGACCGAGTTTGGTGTGCCTACGCCCTGGCGGATCTCGACCCCCACTATGCCTCGGATTGCACCTGGCATGTCAAGGAAGACGCCGCCGTCTTGATCTACGCCGGGCTGACTCCGCCGGTCTTGTTCGTCCATGGCGACCCGTACCACGCCGCATCCTTGCTGGAACGGGTGCCAGCCGGCCGTTACCAATTCGCACTGATGGGGGTCCACCGCGACCTGCTGGGAAGCCGGCTGGAGCCGGAGATGGAGAAGGCCATGTGGCGAATGGCGCTCCAACCCTCTGCGTTCCCCTCGATCGAGGCCACGACGACCGTGCGTCTCAGCTCCGCTGACTTGCCGACCGTCTTGGGGCTCACCGCTGAGCACCCCGATCGCCCAGATGCCTTCACCGCCGACCAACTCACCCAGGGGGTATTCTTCGGTTTGTACGCTGACGATGAGTTGGTCGCCATCGCCGGAACTCATGTGCTGGCGCCGGAGTTCGGCGTGGCAGCAGTGGGAAACGTGTTCACCCGCCCCGATATGCGCAGTCGGGGATTGGGCACTCAGGTGACGGCGGAAGTGGTCCGGGAGCTGATCGCGAACGGGATCCAGACCATCGTCCTCAATGTCGCCATGGATAATCAGCCCGCCATCCGCGTCTACCGAAAACTCGGTTTTTGGCCCTATCGCGGTTATTATGAGGGGGTTGCCCTCCTCAAAGGCACTCGATGAATTCACTAATGGAGCAATCTTGATGACCAACGAGTATGACATTAAAGACCTCAATCTGGCTGATGGCGGCCGCCATCGGATCCAGTGGGCGGAGCAGGAGATGCCTGTCCTGACGCAGATCCGAGAGCGTTTCGCCAAGGAGCAGCCGCTGAAAGGCGCCAAGCTTTCTGCCTGTCTGCATGTTACGGCCGAGACCGCCAATCTGATGCGGGCCCTGCAGGCTGGCGGCGCCGATGTGGTCCTGTGCGCCTCCAACCCCCTCTCAACTCAGGACGACGTGGCCGCCTCCTTGGTTTCACACTACGAGATCCCCGTCTTCGCCATCAAGGGCGAGGACAACGAGACCTACTACGAGCACATCTACAAGGCCTTGGATCACCATCCGGTCATGACGATGGACGACGGCGCCGACCTCGTAAGCACGCTGCACAAGGACCGCCGCGATCAGCTTCCCGAGATCGTCGGCGGGACCGAGGAGACTACAACCGGAGTGATCCGCCTGCGGGCGATGGCCGCCGAGGGCGCGCTCAAGTTTCCCGTGCTGGCTGTCAACGATTCCATGACCAAGCACTTTTTCGACAACCGCTACGGCACCGGCCAGTCGACCCTCGACGGAATCATCCGCGCCACAAACGTGCTCCTCGCCGGCAAGACATTCGTGGTCGGCGGCTACGGCTGGTGTGGCCGGGGCCTGGCCAACCGCGCCCGAGGCATTGGGGCAAATGTGATCGTGACCGAAGTTGATCCGCTGGCCGCCTTGGAGGCCCTTATGGACGGGTTTAGGGTCATGCCGATGGAAGAGGCTGCTCCCATCGGGGACATCTTCTGCACCCTAACCGGCGACATCCACGTCCTCGACCAGCACCATTTCGAGGCCATGAAAGACGGGGCCATCATTTCCAACTCGGGTCACTTCAACGTGGAGATCAACATCCCGGCTCTGGAGTCCATGTCATCCGAGAAGCGCCGAGTCAGAGAATTCGTTGACCAGTACACCCTACCCGATGGCAGACAGATCAACCTGCTTGGCGAAGGGCGCTTGGTCAACCTGGCGGCCGCCGAGGGCCACCCTGCCAGCGTGATGGACATGTCTTTCGCCAATCAGGCCCTAGGCTTGAAGTACATCACGGAGAACAGCCAGGACCTCGAGAACAAGGTGTACGTGATCCCGGAGGAAATCGACCGCGAGATCGCCCGCCTCAAGCTGGAAGCTATGGGCGCGACCATCGACCGCTTGACGGACGAGCAGACCAAGTACCTGAACTCGTGGGAAGAGGGAACCTAGAGTTCAGCTCAACGAGATGAGATCAGCCAGGGCGGGCCCTCACGGTCCGCCCTTTTGCTTGTCCTAAGTACGGGTGCGCAGCGCCTGTGGACCGGGGCCGATTTGTGAAATCTTTCACATGTGTTCTGGTTCGGGAGGCGCTGGAGATCAGGGCGTGGGGGAGGATGTTGGCGGCAAGGTGGTGGGCGGCGCGACGTTGAGAACGACGTACACCTCCTGCCCGAACGCGACCCCATCCGGATTTTGGGCCTGCCAACGGCCGATGACCTCCCCCGATGCTTCGGGGACTTGAACGGTCACCTGCCACATTGCTTGGGTTCCGGCCCGGGCCGGATAGAGGGCCATCGGATGGGTGTCGTCGAGAGGGTTGGGGAGGATGGGGACCAGGCGGTAGCCCGGCCCCCAATCACAGCTTCCTGAGTTCTGGACGGACCACTGTTTGACCAACTGATCCCCCGGCGCCGCCGATGAACCATCAGGGAGGGTCAAATCGTTCACGAAGGCGGCATCGTCGACGCAGTCAGTTGGTGGAGTCGGGGGTAGGCTAACCTGTGATGTAACGGCTGTTTGCGCCGTGCTGACCCCTGACCTCACTGGCGGAGTCGGCGTGGCCTGCTGCTGGCTGGCACATGCAGCCAGGGACCAGCTCAAGAGAAGGGATGCAGGGATCAGGCGACGCATGAGTCGATTATATCCCCGGGCCTTTGCCTGCCCTAGCCTGACCGATGCCCAGTCGAGCCCGACTTATCGTTCGTCACCGACGGCCGCGGCCACCTCGCGCCCAGGCCATGTCCGAGGCAGCCCTTCCTGCAGGGTCGAATGGATCTGATCCCTGAAGATCCGCATGCCCGGCGTTTCATGCACGCCATCCCGATTGCAGGGGCCGGGCAATTCGCCTCTTATCAAGTGCCCCGAGTCGTAGTCTAATCTGCACTTGCGGCGCCAACACACCCTCTCCTTTAGGCACCCCTGCACGGATTTCCGGACAGGCTACCGCTCCAACCGCATGATGCTTTAGTTACGTTCAAATTCGGCGCCCTGGCGGCCATTCGAGCACCTTCGCGTGCCGATCGGTGCTGGGTGGTGGCGTGCAGTCAAATGAGCGGGCGGCCTTTCGTTGAGGTCCAGATGTGCCGACAACTGCCTCCCGGTCGAACCGATGATTCTGTCCCTTGGGAAGTTGCGGAAAAGGTCTGAGCAGTTGCGTTCAACTTTCAAGTGGAGGTAGGAAGATGAAACAGTTCTCGCTGAAGTGGGTCATTGTGACATTGCTCGCAGTCGGGTTCCTGTCTGCCTGCGGCGGAGCCGCCACCCAAGCCCCTGCATCGGGCCCGGCCGCCGTCGCGGGGGCGACCGCAGCCAGCTCGGAGCAGCCCACATCGGGGCCAAACGCTGGCTCAAGTGACGCATGCTCGCTCTTGACTCAGCAGCAGGTCAGCGACGCCGCCGGAGTTGACATGGCCAGCGGAGAACGCCTCGTTCCAACCAGCCCAAGGATTTGTACCTGGGCCGAGGCGGGAAGCGACTCAGCGGACAGCCAACAGGTCACGCTAACCCTGCTGACTGCGACGGAATTCGAGAATGGGAAGACCCCCTCGTCGGCTTTGATGTGACCTCCGAGTCAGGCATCGGAGACGAGGCGTACTACGTGACGTCTGCGGGCTTGGGCACCCGCTTGAGCGTGAAACAGGGCGACCTGCTGTTCCAGCTTTAAGGTAGGCTCGATCTCCGGCAAGGGCCAGACGGTGGATGGACTGGAGACGATCGAAAAGACTCTGGCGATGGACATGTTGGCCGGTCAGTAGACGGCTTTCACTCCAAGCGAACAACCAAACAAGGGTGGTCAGCCGTCGTGGCCCTGGGCGCTGAGCCCGGGGCCGCGTGCGCGTTGCTCAAGGACGGCTTCCGCACGTCCGGCTCGCCAGCCAGTCGACCAGGAAGGCGGCACCAACAAGATAGGGAAATATGCCGTAGAGCGTGTCGCTGACCGAGTGGGACCTGGCATCGACTGCCAGAAAGACCTGGACACAGAAGGCCATCGCCAACAGCAGGACCAGTGCCCCTACCCACGACGCCGGAAGGTAGAACCATCCCCTGCGCACAAACCAGGCTGATTTCATGCACGCACCTCTCTGTTTGGATCTCCGTGGACTTGACCAGTTTGGCGTCGGCTGCCTTCCAATGACTCTCAGGAGCCCTCCAGGATTGAAGGTCAGCCAGCGTGGGGTTCAATTTGAAGGCGTCAGATCGCCCTACGCCTGGATTTCGGCCTCGACCTCGGTTTCCGCGTTGTCGGTTTCTTCGTACTCATCGTCAGTCGAGTTGCCGTCGCCAGCATATCTCAGCGGGCGGAGATTCGCAGCCTTGCGCGCCTCGGTTTCGATCTCTCGGGCCAGCTCGGGGTTCTCCCGCAGGTATTCCTTGGAATTCTCTCGCCCCTGCCCCAGCCGGGTTTCCCCATACGAATAGTACGACCCCCGCTTTTCGATCAACTCTGTCTCCACCCCTATGTCCAGCAGATCCCCTGCCTTCGAGATCCCTTCGTTGTACATGATGTCGAACTCCGCCACTCGGAATGGCGGCGCCACCTTGTTCTTCACCACCCGCACTCGCGCCCGGTTCCCTATGATCTCCTGTCCCACCTTGATGCTCTCGATCCGCCTCACATCCAGCCTCACCGACGAGTAGTACTTCAACGCCACCCCACCCGTCGTCGTCTCCGGGTTCCCAAACATCACCCCGATCTTCTGCCTCAGCTGGTTGGTGAAGATCACCGCTGTATTCGTCTGCTTGATCGCCCCCGATAGCTTCCGCAGCGCCTGACTCATCAGCCGCGCCTGCGCCCCCATCGTGGCGTCCCCCATGTCCCCCTCGATCTCCGCTCGCGGCACCAACGCCGCCACCGAGTCAATCACCACCACGTCCACCGCCCCGCTCCGCACCAGCGTCTCGGTGATCTCCAGCGCCTGCTCCCCCATGTCCGGCTGCGAGATGTACAGATTGTCAATGTCCACCCCGCACCGCTTCGCGTACGTCGGGTCCAGCGCATGCTCCATGTCGATGTACGCACACACCCCGCCCAGCTTCTGCGCTTCGGCCACGATGTGCTGGCACAGCGTCGTCTTCCCAGACGCCTCCGGACCATAGATCTCCGTCACTCGGCCCCGTGGTATGCCCCCCACGCCCAGCGCAAGATCCAGCGCCAGCGATCCCGTCGGAATCGCCGCCACTGCCTGATGCGCCGATTCCCCCAGTCGCATCACCGCTCCGTCGCCGTA
>Ga0315556_1001196_pt1 | contig 15914 bp, 15 predicted proteins | sample SalMarSW160310MG_FD_202112 | JGI IMG/M metagenome (GOLD analysis project Ga0315556, IMG submission 202112) | Salt marsh sediment microbial communities from the Plum Island Ecosystem LTER, Massachusetts, United States - Salt Marsh Sediment SW1603-10 ...
AGACACCCGCCCGATGAAGCTCGTCATTTCGGCTGGCCGATTGTGAAGAATTTCACGATCTTTGGCTGTTTGACGGGGAGCTGCTTCTTCTTGTGCCAACAGCCACTGGTACAGATTGACTGTCTCACGGGCCGGTTCGACACCCAATTCGTCGGCAAGGACGCCTCGGCAGGTGTCAAAAGTGCGAACCAAGCTGGCCCGGTCGCCCAGCTCAGCATTCAACTGCATCAACTCGCGATAGGTTGCTTCTCTCAAGGGATCATGCTGCAGCAACCGTTGAGCGTAGTCGAGAACTGCGCTCAGGTCGGATTCTGCCTGCCGCTGGGCGATCAAACGCGTAAGGACTTGGAAGTAGATCTGGCGCAGACGCTCACGCTTGGGGAAGACCCAATCGTCGTACAGGTCTTCGAGCAAGTCTCCCTGATAGAGTGCTGCAGCGGCGTCGAGCGTGTTTCCGGTTTGACTGAGCCGCGTGAACTCGGCCACGTCGAGCCAGAGGGGTGCGGAAGGATTCCAATGGATCGAATGGTGATCGCTCAGCACCCAACGTTCATCGCCAGGAAAGTCGGGGAGCAGCTTGACCAATCGATGCAGGGCGCGCCTGAGGCGCGCCCTGGCAGTGGATTCCGGGGAGTCGGGCCAAAACCTGAACGCGATGTGGGAGCGGGGCTCGGGTGAGTCGGCGTGGATGAGCAAGTACGCCCAGAGGGATGGGACCATGGAGCGAGGCGGCAGGCGCAGGGACTCGCCCTGATAGGATGCCCCCATCCGTCCCAACATGTGGACTCGAAGCATCGCCCTTCGGCTTTCGGCCCCTAACCCGGCCCCTCGACCATTGAGGGGCGGCGAGAGTCGTTGAGAGCCTAGCGGCTCCGAACGTGCGCTCTGTCATGCAATGAGCGCACCGAGTATAGCCTTGGGTGGCCTTTCAAGCCATGCTTGGTCCCGGAGGCAGACGTGGAGAGATTGCCCCTCCACGTCTGCCAAGAGGCTCAGTCCGTCAAGCCGATACCCCGTCCGATGAGGGGCACGTAGGCAACCAGTCCATCATCATTCATGATCTTGGCCGACACAACCACGGATCGGCAGGCGTTCCCACCCAGGATGACCAGGGCATCGGCCGCTCCAGAAACCTCACTTGTAGGGTCAACCGTGAACGACGTGCCGGGAAGCAAAGCTTCACCATCCGTCGTGTAGGTGCCGCCCATCACCCCGAAGAATTGCACTGCTGGGAGGCATGGACTCGGGGGATAGCCGTGACCGATGACCTCGGCCGTGTTCGAAAAAACGATCTGCAGGCTTTGTCCAGATTCGACATAGAACGGCGCCAACACCTGTGCGTTGGAAGGCGTCAGATTGAGATTGGGCGGTCCTGGCTTTTTGCCCTTCGCGACTCCAGGAAGCCGATAAGAACTCTGCCCTGCCGAGTTCTTCAGTTCCATCGACGCCGCCACGCCGGAACAAGACCGGCTGTTCGCGCCGGTCAATTGAACCGCCGGGAGGAAGGTCGACAATTCGTCTGTCGAGAGGGTCTCACGCGAGAAGTCAAAGCTGGCGGGGACGTCTACCCCTAGCTCGAGCGGGTCCGATGAATACGCTACGTCACCGTCAATATTTCGGATCAGAACCGTTGCCAAGCATGGGCTGGGCGGAAAGGCAGGCCTTCCCGGCCGTACGCGCAGATTGGAGAGCAGCAGATGCATCGACTGGAACGATTCGATCGACACCGGATCGAATACGAATGTCCCTTGCGATTTTCCGGCCGATGCATCGACTCCGCGCCATGGCTTAGCCCCAATAAGCGTCAAGGGCAAGATCATCACCAGCAACAACCAACAGATCTTCCCGATCTTCTTTGCCATCATCCACCTCCTCCGGGCTGCAATCAGCCCATAAACGCACACACCCCCGGAGACCGCTTCCGGGGATTTCTCTATCCTACACGCTGCAAATGAGACTCATGGCGCGCGAAGCTCGGGTCGAGCCAGCGGCCCAAAGTCCATTGAAGTCGAGACGGCGCACGTCGGATCGCTGTGACCCTGATTGCTCGGGACCTACACCGGTCTTGATGGTCAGTTCTGCGCCCAGATAGCGCATATGCCAATTTGGGAATCGACCCAGGCCGTCGGCCCGACGTCCGCGCCGGACGAACTGAAGTTGCATCCAGCCGCTACGAGACCGAAGATCAGAAAAAAGCCCGACTCGAAGACGAATCGGGCGATGGCGGGTTTTGAAGATCCGCCGCATAGCCTTCCCTCCCGATCCGGTCGTGCCTGGTCCGGGACAGAGCAGGGGCTAGGTACGGCCTTCTATATGCCCGGACATTGTAACTCGGCCGAAAAGTGCTGACAAGTCCGTCACTCGTGGATCACTTGCTGGGTCTTTGTGAAGTTTTTCACATACTGAGCGGAGATTGTTGATGCTTCCGGCCCATCAACTGGTCTCCGCGGGGCGAACCACTGGCTTGGCCCGCATTGACAGCCCGAGGATCCCTCCCAGCAGAGCCAACCCAGCCGTGGTGAGGAACATGGCGGTGAAGCCGAAATGGTCCGCCTGGACCCCGCTAACAAGTGCCCCCAAGGAGCCGGAGGCGAAGGTCAGACCGAGGGCCAGGCCAGACGCCGTCCCCATCCGGCTCGGCATCAGCTTCTGGGCGTGAACGATCACCAGACTGTGCGACATCCCAATCAGGGCGCCTGCCAACGGAGTCAGCACATAGGTCCACTCCGTCGGCCCGAGCCACGGAAACAGGCCAATCGGGATCACCGACAACACCAGGCTCCCTACCACCAGCGGCCAGCGCCGGTGCCGATCCCCCAGCCATCCGCCGGTTACGTTCGCCACAGCCACTCCCGCCATAAACAGGCCGGCGATCAATCCGTAGATGGTGGGGTCATAACCGAGATCCGCATAGTATTTGGGCAGATAGACCGCGAAGTTGAATTGGACCCACATGCGGATGACCGCCAGCCCACCAAAGGCCACCAGAATCCACAAAGCGGGCCGAACGACCTTTGTAGGCTGGGCCCTGCTTTTGGTATGGGTAGGCGGACTGCCACCGTTGACCAGGGTGGTGGCATACCCGCCAGCCGGCAGGGCGAAAATCAGGAGCAGAAGCAAACCTTGCGGACCCAGGTGATCGAGCAGCAGGCCACCGATGGCAGGGCCTACCGAGAGGCCGGTTTGCCCGAAAAGGAAGAAGAAGGATGTCGCCGTAGTCTCCAGCCTGGCACCGGCGGCCTGCCCGCTGAGGGTAGCTTCCATGACTCCCGCCGGGTGAAAAGCTGCCGAGCCCCCGGCTGCAATCACCAGCAAGACCAAGGAAAGGGTGCCATGCGTCAGCATGGCTGCAGAGAAGAAGCCCGCCAACCAGAGCACGCCTCCGCCTACCACCCAACGCGTGCCGAAGCGGTCGGCCAACCCACCGAAGACAGGCTGACTAACTGACCCCATCAAACGATAGAGGGTGCTCACCAGCCCAACTATCGAATTGGAGAGGCCAAGTGGGACGGAGAGGAAGGCCAGCAAGACAGTATTCTGGCTGTTGATCAGGTCTACACCGAGATGGGCCGCCACGACGGCCCTGAAGCCGCGGTCCTTGATCAGACTCAACGGTAGAGGCCGTTCTTCTCAATCACCGCGCCCACTCGGGGGAGCACCAAGTACCAAAAGGCGCGGCCGTCATGCACTCGTTGGCGGACATCGTGTCCGGAGATGCCAATGAAGGGCGCTTCAAAGAGCCGTACTTTAGCCTGGACTCCGGGAAGCTGATCCTCCAGTTGGTCCAAATCGAGCTGCACACCCGGCCGCCGCATGACGCCGATCACATCAAGGGCAGCTACAAGTGCCTTCGGCTGATGCCAGGACGGCAGGTCGTGTAGCGAGTCTGATCCCATGATGTAGACCAGGCGCTCATGGCCCTGGCGGCGCAGTGCATCCAAGGTATCGACGGCATAGTGCGGGCCCGGCCGGTCCAGATCAACAGACGAGAGCTGAAAGGCCGGCATGTCTCCGATCGCTGCTTGGACCATTTCCCAGCGGAGCTCCGCCGGCGAGATAAGCCGATCGGACTTGTGTGGGGGATCACCGGTCACTACCCACAGCACGCGCTCCAGACCAAGAGACATCCGGGCCTCGTCGGCCAGGATCAAATGGCCGAGATGGGGAGGATCGAATGTGCCGCCAAAGACACCGGTCAATCCTGCCATTCGAGTTCGTACTCTCCAATCCGCACGCTGTCGCCGGTTCTGGCCCCGGCTTCCTTGAGGGCCGATTCGACGCCCAAAGCGGTAAGGGTCTTTTGGAAGCGGCGGACGGCTTCGTCGTATTCCCAATAGGTCATATCGGCGGCGCGCTCGATGGCCTTGCCCTTGACCCGCCATGTGCCATCCGGGTCCCTGCCGACCTCAAACGACCGGGCGTCAACCTCGGGTCGATAGACAGGCAGTGCCACCTCTTCCGCTGGCTCGGGTTCGGCCTCGGCGACGGCCCTAACCGCGGCTCCCAACAGGTCGCGCACTCCCTCGCCGGTCACGGCCGACACCGCCATCGGTTGGACCTCCACGGCTTCAAAGGCCTGGCGAATTTCTTCCCAGCGCTCGCTTACGTCGGGCAGGTCCATTTTGCTGATGGCCACGACTTGCGCCTTCCGGGAGAGGCGTTCGTCGAAAAGAGCCAACTCGGTGTTCACTTGCGCGTAGTCCGCCAATGGGTCTTCGGCCATGCCGTCAATCAGATGAATCAAGGCGCGCGTCCGCCGAATATGGCGCAGGAAACGTGCCCCAAGGCCGGCCCCTTCGTGGGCGCCAGCGATCAATCCGGGGATATCAGCCAGCACGACTGACGTGTCGTCGTCGAGTTCGGCTACGCCTAGATTCGGCTGCAGAGTCGTGAATGGATAGTCGGCGATCTTGGGACGCGCTCGGCTTACGGCGGAGAGAAGGGTCGATTTCCCGGCGTTGGGCACGCCGATGATCCCAACGTCGGCGATCAGTCGCAGCTCCAAACGGAGCCAGCGTTCGTCAGCTGGCTCGCCCCTTTGCGCCATCCGCGGCGCCTGGTTGCGAGACGTCGCATAGCGGGCATTGCCGCGGCCGCCGCGACCACCTCGGCAGATGACCAGAACCTGGTTTTCGTCAGTCAGGTCCCCCAATGTCTCATCTGAGCCGGCATCCTTGACCACGGTTCCCCGCGGTACGCGCAGCACGAGGTCTTCCGCGTCGCGCCCGGTCTTGTTGCTCCCGCCGCCGGGTGCGCCGTCATCGGCACGAAAGTGGCGCTTTCGCCGAAAAGGGGAAAGGCTCGAAAGCTTTGGGTCCACACGTAGCACGACGTCGCCACCGCGGCCGCCATCCCCCCCATCGGGACCGCCGCGCGGGACGTACTTCTCTCGCCTAAAATGGACCACCCCGTCGCCGCCACGGCCGGAAGCGACGTGGATTTTAACCTCGTCGAGAAACATGGACTTCTCACTCAGTGATCATCCAAGATTGCGGGCTGAATTATATCAGCCCATCAGTTTGCACCGTACTTGCGCAAATTTGCACAGATGCCGTACTTGTGGTAGAGTTTTGTTCGCTGGCTCACATTCGTTTCGGAGGCAAAGATGGCCCCAGGGAAGATCCCGGATATCGTGGTGGGACGCCTGCCGCTTTATTTACGCGCGCTCGAAATCATGATCGATGACAACCGAGAAATCACCTCCTCCCAGGAGCTTGGGGACAGGCTGGGAATCTCCTCGGCTCAGATCCGCAAAGACCTGTCCCAATTCGGGGAGTTCGGCAAGCAAGGCACTGGCTACAACGTGACTTTCCTTGTCAAGAAGCTCAAAGAAATCCTTCACGTCAACAAGACTTGGCCGATGGTCCTGGTCGGCGTGGGAGACCTTGGCCGGGCCGTGGCCGACTACGGCGGCTTCGCCCCGCGCGGTTTCAAGGTCGAAGCTGTCTACGATTCCGACTCACAGAAGATCGGCAAGAAGGTGGGGTCGTTCACGATCCGCGACTCGTCCCGACTTGAGGATGATCTGCGAAAGAACGGCATCAAGATCGTGATGCTGGCCGTGCCGACCTCGGCGGCCCAGGATATCGCCGATCGGGTGATCAAGGCAGGGGCCAACGCCATCTTGTGCTACTCCTCAACTTCAATCAGCGCGCCCAGCAAGGTGCATGTCGAGTACATCGACCCGGTCCTGCACCTGCAGCGCATGACCTACTACATGCGCTAGACGGCCAAAAGCCTGGAATCCAAACGGCGCACCTACGGTGCGCCGTTTTCGCGTTTCTGATAGACCAGGTTCAGACGGTGGGGAGATTGCGTCTCAAGCGTTCGATCATGCTCAGGCCCCGCGCGGCGCCGATAGCGACACATGCTACTGGGTCCTCAGCCAGATAGGCTGGCACCCCAGTCTCACGTGTCAGCCATTTGTCGATCCCGCGCAGCAAGGCTCCGCCGCCAGCGATAACCATCCCTCGATCGATAATGTCCGACGCCAATTCGGGCGGTGTCGTTTCCAGAACATTCCGTATGGCTGCTGCCTGCAGATTCAAAGTCTCCTGCAGCGCCTCCACGATCTCGTTCGTCGTCAGCGTGGCCGGCTTGGGCAAGTTGGTGACCTGGTCTTGCCCTTGAATCTCGATCGAACGATCTTCGTCCTGGGGGATGGCAGATCCGATCCGGATCTTTGCCTCCTCGGCGGTTCTTGGGCCGATGATCAGGCCGTACTTCTTGCGCACGTAGCTGGCGATAGCTTCGTCCAGGTGCACCCCGCCCAGCCGCACCGCACCGGCGCTCACGATTCCGCTCATGGCGATGACTGCCGCCTGGGTAACCCCCCCACCCAGCACAACCACCATGTTGCCTGACGGCGTGGCGATGGGCAAACCGACGCCAACGGCAGCTGCCAGCGGTTCTTGGATCAGGTGAACCTCTCGACTGCCTGCCTGGAGCGCCGCCTCGTGGACGGCGCGGCTTTCAACGCTGGTCACGCCATGTGGCACGGTGATCATAATCCGCGGTTTGAACAAGCGCGCCGGGCCGCACACCTTCTCCACGAAGTGGCCGAGCATGCGATGTGTGACCTCGAAATCGGCGATCACGCCGTCACGCAGGGGCCGCATGACCTCGATCGACTCGGGCACTCGGCCGTCCATTTCTCTTGCTGCCTGGCCGACTTCGACGATCTTGAGTTCATCAATATCAATGGCCACGACGGTCGGCTCGTGGAGCACGACCTCGTTGCCTTCGGCGATCAACGTATTGATCGTGCCCAGAGAGATCCCCAGATCTTTCCCGAAGAGTGGCATGTTTGTTGAAGTCCTTGATTGACCGATCTCACCGGCCGGGCTAGGCTGCCAAGGTCGGTGTTTGCGGGGCTAGGGACCCCCCAATTGAGGCGTTCGCCCTGGCCGACGTGAGCCGCCGCGCAAGTGTAACTGAGCGGCCGGCATTTGTCCACCAAAGCACAATCGGGGCGCTAGACGTCGTCCAAATGCCCCGGCTGATCGCTGCGGCCCAAGGCCGACGACCGCTCATATGCCGCCCAAATCGCCCGCGAAAGCGCCGTCCGGAATCCCGCCTTCTCCAGATAGTAGAGCGCCGCAGCCGAGGTGCCTCCCGGTGACGTGACTTCGTTGCGAAGCCTTGCCAGATGCCGTGGCGAATGTTCATAGTAGGCCACTGATCCTTTGACCGTCTGCACCACCAGCTGTTCCGCGATGCGCCGTGGGAAACCGAGATGGACCCCGGCGTCGACCATGGCTTCCATGAAGAGGTAGACGTAGGACGGGCCGGTGCCGGATAGGGCCGTGGCCATGTCCAGATAATTCTCGTCCTCGACGAGGATCTCCTGCCCCAAAGCCGCCAGGATCAGCTTGGCCTGTTCCCTCTGCTCGTCGTCCACCGCTGCGGATGCGGTCCACACTGTGATCCCCTCCCCGACCCGGGCCGGCGTGTTGGGCATGGAGCGGACCACTGCCGGGTGCTCCAGGCCGCCGGTCAGCGTCCGGAGCCTTGCGCCAGCCACAATCGACAGCACCAGTGCCCCCTGCGGCACCCCACCGCGCAGGTCCTTGAGTACGGCTGTCAGGCTCTGCGGCTTGACCGAGATGACCACGATGTCAGCCTCCGCCACCGCGTCTCGGTTCTGCAGCGACGTGCCCACCTCATAGCGCTCCGCCAGCCGCTCCAAACGATTCTGTCGGGGACCGCTGAAGGTCACCTGGCCAGCCGGCACACCGGCCGTCTCCAGCAAGCCAATCAACATCGCCTCGGCCATGACGCCGGGCCCCACAAAGGTGATTCGACGTCCATCAAGCATGGAAACCTCCCCTAATCTGTTATTGGTCTGATGGGAGTGACTTGGCTGATGTCACGCCCCGGCGAAGTAGCGCAGGGCATGACGCACGCGAGTTTCGATGTCTTCCGGGGCGTCCTGGGGAATCGACTGTACGGCGGCCTGGGCTTCAACCAGACTGTAGCCGAGATTGGTCAGCACACCTAGAACTTCCGTATCCAGTCCGGTTAACGGGGCACCTCCCCCATCCTCAGCCGCCATGCGGTCCTTGAGGTGGAAGACGATCTTCTCGGCCGTCTTGCGGCCGATGCCAGGAACTTTGGCCAGCGCCTCAGGTTGGTTTCGGCCGATCGCCTGGCGCAGGACTTCCGGTGACAGATAAGCGAGAGTCGCCAGCGCAAGGCGCGGGCCGACGCCGCTGACTTCGATCAGCTGGTCGAACAGCTCGCGCGTCTCTGGCGCGTCGAAACCGTACAGGGTCAGGGAATCCTCACGCACGATCAGGCGCGTGAACAGCTGGATCGTGGCCCCTATCTTGGGCAGTTCTGTCAGGCGGGCCAGCGGCACGCCGACCTGGAGGCCTACCCCGCCCACCTCCACGACCATCTCATTGTCCCCAACGTGCTGGATACGGCCTCGGACGGTGGCGATCATGAACTGGCCTCGATGGCGCGTTGGAGCTGGCTTGACTGAAGATGGCAAATGGCCACGGCCAGGGCATCCGCCGCGTCGTCCGGCTTGGGGATAGCCTCCATCTTGAGCAAGATGCGAACCATCTCCTGCACCTGACGCTTGTCCGCCTTGCCATAGCCGGTCACGGCCTGTTTGATTTGCAGGGGCGTGTACTCCGTAACGGGCACATGGGCTTCCGCCAGCGCCAGGATGGCCACGCCCCTGGCCTGCCCCACACTGATGGCCGTCTTCACGTTGGTCTGAAAGAACAATTGCTCCACCGCCGATGTGTCCGGCTGGTGGAGCTTGATGACCTGGATGAGTTTGTGAAAAAGATCACTAAGTCGATCGGGCATGGGCTGCCCGGCCTCGGTCTGTACGGTGCCGAAATCGACCAACTCGTATTCCCCCGAAGGCAGGGAGCGCACCAGGCCGAACCCCGTGGTCGCCGTACCTGGATCGATGCCCAGAGCCAGCATAGATCCGGGTGGCGCCTTCAGGCCGTTTCCAAGAGTTCGACGGCTTCTTCGCTGACCTCCAGATTGGAGAAGACCTGTGTCACGTCGTCGAGTTCTTCGAGCGACTCAATCAAACGCATGACCTGCACCGTCTGTTGGGGGCTCAAGGGCAACGCAGCATTGGGCAGCCAACGCAGCTCGGCTTCTCCGGGCTCGATCCCGGCCCCTACCAGGCGGTCATTGATCGCCTTGAACGACTCGACCGGAGCGATGATTTCGATATCGTCGTCGATCACGACATCGTCGGCGCCGGCCTCAACCGCCATCTCAAACAACGTGTCAGGGTCCTTTCCCTCGCCGTTCACCAAGAAGTAGGCGGCCCGGTGGAACTGCCAGGCCACTGACCCGGCCTCCGCCATGGTGCCCCCAGAGCGATTGAGAATGTGCCGTAAATCGGCTACCGTTCGGTTGCGGTTGTCCGTGATGACTTCGACCATCAGTGCTACGCCCTGCGGTCCATAGCCCTCGTAAACGACCTGCTCGAGCTCTTCGCCTTCTTTATCTTCGCCCGTGCCGCGGCGAATGGCGCGCTCGATATTGTCCTTGGGCATGTTCTCGCTTTTGGCGCGATCGACTGCCAACCGGAGCGCGAAGTTGGTCTCCACGTCGCCGCCGCCTTCACGAGCCGCCACGGCGATCTCGCGGGCCAGGCGCGTGAAAATGCTGCCCCGCTTCTGATCGTTGGCAGCTTTCTTGCGCTTGATGGTGGACCACTTGGAATGTCCAGACATTCTGCACTCATCCTCGCCTGGTGAGTTCCGAAATTCACGGGCCCATAGCCGCAGTGGGACGGGCAACACGATTATACCATCGGGGCCGTTTTGGCCCGCCTGCCAGACACCCCGGCTCCCCCCCGTCGATCAACGTGAGCCTCGGTGTTGCCCGCCTTTTTCATTCCACGAGGAACCGCGCGGAAGAAGCTCAAGTTGCCGGGGGCGCACTTTCACCGGCGAAGAACTCATCTTGCTTGAGCTCTTCTTCAGGCAGGAAAAAGGTCAGGAGCAGCGCCAGCCCGGCGAAGATCACGCCAAGGAAGAAGATCTGCTGCATCGCCCCTGCCAGCGCGTTCTGGACATCGTGGATGAATGCCTGGTACATCTGCACGGCTTGATCACCGCCGATGGTGGCAAAGGCAGATTGGACGGCCGCCTGGCCGTTGGCATTGATCAGCCCCTGGGGATCAAGCAGGGCCTGACGCTGGTCTGGAGGAAGGCTCTGAAGAGCCTGGGCCAGCGGTGCACTCATCTGAGCGCGAAACTTGTCGGAGAAGGCGCTGACCAGCACCGTGCCCATGATTGGCGTGGCGATGATGCCTCCCAGCGAGCGCACAAACTGCTGTGCCGAGTTGACGACACCCATCATGCGGTAGGGGAACACATTCTGAACGGCCACATTCAACAGAGGCAGGATGGAGCCTATACCCAGGCCCATAACGAGCATGTTCCGGACCACGGTCCATGGCTGCGTGGAGGCATCCATTTGCGTGAGTAGGACCATCCCGATCAGCGCCAACAGCGATCCTATGATCGCCTGCAGCTTGTATTTTCCGGTTCGGCTGATCAGGTAGCCGCCAACGACGCTGCCGGTGATGAAGCTGAGCATCATCGGGGTCAGGATCTGCCCCGACGCCTGCGCCGACTCGCCCATGGCACCCTGGACGTATAGGGGCAAGAAAGCGATGCTGCCGAACATGCCCATGGAAATGAAGAATCCCACAGCATTGGTGGTGGTGAAGACGCGATTGCGGAAGAGTTCGGGAGGGATAATGGGCGCCAAAGCCCGCCTTTCAACCCACACGAATCCGGTCAGCAAAATCGCCGAAAGGATCAACAGGCCCACAATCTGAGGCGATGCCCACGGATAAGTCGAGCCGGCCCAGGTGAAAGCCAGCAAGAGTGGGATCAAGCCGGCCGCCAGGACCGTGCTCCCGAGCCAGTCCACGTGCCTGGACTCTTCGGTCCGCACACTCGGAAGCGCGTACAGAACGGCCGCCAGCGCCGCCAGCGCCACCGGCAGGTTGATGTAGAAGATCCAGCGCCAGCCCCAGGTGTCGGTGATCCAACCGCCCATGGTAGGTCCGACGATGCTGGCCAGCCCAAACACCGACGAGATCACACCCATCCAGCGGCCGCGCTCGCGGGGGTTGAATATGTCCCCGATCGTCGCCCGTGGCATGCTCAGCATCGCCCCTGCTCCCAGTCCCTGGAAAGCTCTGGCGATGATCAACTGGGGCATGGTTTGGACCAATCCCGAGCCCATCGAGCCCAGGATGAACAGGCCCAGACCCAAGGCGTAGAATGGTTTGCGGCCGTAGATATCCGAAAGCTTGCCGTAGATCGGGACCGTGACGGCCGAGGCCATCATGTACGCGGTGAAAACCCATGCGTACAGGTTGAAACCCTGCAGATCACCGATGATGACTGGCATAGCCGTGGCCACGATCGTCTGATCCAGCGACGAGAAGAACATCGTGATCAACACCGCGCCCAACGCCCACCAGCGACGTGAGCCGACGATCTGATTGGTCTTTTGCACACCTTCGGACTTGAACGCCAAACTTCGGCGGACTTGATCTGAACTCGCCACGCACGACCTCCGATAGGACACCTAGCCATCCCGATCGCCACCAAACAAAAGCCCGCCGGATAGATCCCGGCGGACTGGTAGCTCCCGGGGGAAAGGCCTCGCCGTAATCATTCAAGGCGGCTTAACCATTAGCTGGGCTAATTTATCACATCCGCTGGAAGGGCGTCAAGGGGAGACGGGGCGCGCTGGGCACTGTGCGCCGAGCACTTGGCCGTACACCGAGGGGGTCTTGGCGGGCCGCAACCCCCGTGATTGTCATTGCGAGCCGGTGTTAGCCGGCGCGGCAATCGTTTCACTTCAGGGCCCCCACACTCAGCCTTCTTGCCGCCCCACATCTGCCGGACGATGGCCACGCTCGCTCCCCCGAACAGACGTTGTAGCAGGCGTTCGCTCGCGACGACATGTTGGGAAAGTCCGCACATTCCCGGCCCCTCTTCTCGGACGCCTTTGCGGCAGCCGTCGAAGGCCGTCGCCTTTCCGGCCGGGCTACGCCTGCTCTTCCAGCAGATCTCGCAGCGTGTTGATCGTGTCCAGGCTTTGCCCGCGATAGTGGTTGTTGGCGTAGACCAGGGTCACCTCGGTCTCGGAGTCGAGCTGCCGCAGGCGCGGCAGCCACTCACCCAGCTCCTGCGCACTGTAGCTGTAGTTGTAGCGCTCCCAGGCTTCCTCATGCTGCCACCACTTGTCGTAGTTGCGACCGTGAAAGCGCACGTAGCCCACCGGACCCGTCGCCTTGACCACCGGCGGCATCAGGCTCTTGAATTGCGGCTCGTCAACTGCGCAGAATCCAATTCGCAGCTCCTCCAGGAGCCCGAAGGTCACGTCTTCCAGCCAGCTTCGATTGCGAAACTCAACCACCAAAGGGATGTCCGCTAGCCCCTGGCGCAGCTTGACCAGGTAGTCGCGGTTGGCCTCATCGGCACTGAATGAGTAGGGAAACTGGGCCAGGACACAGGCCAACTTGCCGCCTTCGACGAGGGGCGACACCCCATCAGCGAAGGCTCCAAAGTCAGGTGCCTTCCGATCGTGGGTCAGACTCTGATGTGCCTTGACGGCGAACTGGAAACCGTCCGGCGTGCGATCCACCCACCCCCGGACAGTACGCTCTCCAGGCACGCGGTAGTAGGTGACATTGACTTCGAGCGTGTCGACCATCTCAGCGATGAAGGGCAGCCAGTCGCGCTTGGCCAAACCTTGGGGATAGACGGGGCCCACCCAGTCGTCGTACGACCAACCGGAAACGCCTAGGCTTATCAAGGTTGAAGCACCGCAGCCCCGTCAATCCGGCTGTGCTTGAGATCATCCAGCGCCTGATTGGCGTCTTCCATAGAGTACATCGCGACGGTTGGCTTGATTGGAATCTCGGCCGCCAAGGCCAGAAACTCCTCGCCGTCTTGCCGGGTGAGGTTGGTCACGCTGCGCAAGGTGCGCTCACCGTAGATCAAATCGTAGCCGAATTCGGGGATCGGGCTCATGTGGATGGCGTTTATTGCCAGCGTTCCCCCCGGCCTGAGCTTGGCCAGCATCTTGGGAACCAATCTGCCGGCGGGGGCGAAGGTGACGATCCGGTCGAGGGGTTGGGGCGGCTTATCGTCGGCGCCACCGACCCATTCCGCCCCCAGCTGGAGGGCGAGCTCCCGGTGATTCTCACTCCGGGTGAAGACGCTTACCGGGCAACCCCAGTGGCGGGCCACCTGGATCGCCAGGTGCGCGCTGGCGCCAAATCCCGCCAGGCCCAACCTCTCGCCGGGCTGAAGCTCAGCCTGGCGAAGGGAGCGGTAGCCGATGATACCGGCGCAAAGCAGGGGAGAAGCGGTTTCGTCATCCAGGCTTTCGGGGATGTGCAGTGCGTATTCCGCCGACGCCAGCATCGCCTCGGCATAGCCGCCGTCGACGTCGAAGCCGGTAAAACGGGCTTCAGGGCAAAGGTTCTCCTGGCCTCTTCGGCAGAACTCGCAGGTGCCATCGGCGTCATGGAGCCAGGGGACTCCCGCTCGGTCGCCGACCTGCCAGCCCTCAACCCCCTCACCCAAGGCCTCCACCTGGCCGACAACCTGATGGCCAGGCGTGACCGGCAGAGACGGCGGGTGGATGTCACCTTCCACCGTGTGCAAGTCTGTGTGGCAGACGCCGCACAGCCGGACCTTGAGAAGCAGCTGTCCATGCGACGGTTCGGGGCGCTGCAGGTCCACCACCTCCAAAGGATACTCTTCGATCGGCGCCTGATGGGTGAGGCGGACTGCACGCACTTCGAATTGCCTTTCGACTGGGACGATGGGCTAGGCCTTGGCGACGGCCCCCTTGCCCTTGCCGGCGATAAAGGCCTCGGTCTTGTCGCGCGCCACCGAATCCGGGTATTGCTCCGGCGGACTCTTCATGAAGTAGGACGCGGGCGCCAGCAGGGGACCCGACAGGCCACGGTCGAGCGCTAGTTTGGCGCAGCGCACGGCGTCGATGACCACACCGGCCGAGTTGGGGGAGTCCCACACTTCGAGCTTGAGTTCGAGGTTGAGCGGCACGTCGCCGAAGGTGGTGCCTTCCATGCGGATGTAGCACCACTTGCGGTCGGTCAGCCAGGGCACATAGTCGCTCGGGCCAACGTGGATATCTTTCTCATCCATCTTGTATGGCAGCAGGCTGGTCACGGCTTGGGTCTTGGAGATCTTCTTCGACTCCAACCGCTCGCGCTCGAGCATGTTGAAGAAGTCGGTGTTGCCGCCGAAGTTGAGTTGGTAGGTGTGATCCATCTTCACACCGCGATCGTTGAACAGGGACGTCAGCACGCGGTGGGTGATGGTGGCGCCAACCTGGCTCTTGATGTCATCACCGATGATGGGCAGATTGCGCTCCTTGAACCGCCCAGCCCAGTAGTCAGAGCTGGCGATGAATACCGGGATACAGTTCACCAGTGCGCAGCCCGCTTCCAGAACCTGCTCAACGTACCACTTGGTGGCCATCTCGGAGCCCACCGGAAGGTAGTTGATGACGACGTCGGTCTTGGTTTCCTTCAGGATTCCTACGATATCATCTGTTGGTCCGGGCGCCTTTTCAACCATCTGCGACAGGTACTTGCCGATGCCGTCGTGTGTCATGCCGCGGTGTACGGGGATCCCGAGTTCGGGCACGTCGGTAAACTTGACGGTGTTGTTGGGAAAAGCGAAGATCGCCTCGCCCAAATCTTTGCCGACCTTGGTCTTCACTACGTCGAAGGCCGCCGAAAACTCGATGTCGTGGATGTGGTATCCGCCCAAATCGACGTGCATCAGGCCCGGGACCTTTTCGTTTGGCTTGGCGTTCTTGTAGTACTCAACGCCCTGCACCAAGGATGATGCGCAGTTGCCCACGCCTATGATTGCGACTCGAACCTTCTTCTTGGCTGCCATGCAAGCCTCCTCGCTCAGAATGCCGCCGCCACCGTCTCAAGCGGTCGATGCGGCGGAAAGCCTATTGTAACTTGTCCGCCGGGGTCCCTATGCTAAAATCGGTCGAAAGGATACCCCATGGCGGGATCTACTGCCCCATTGACTTCAGATCGGCAACTTGATCGGCTGCTTGAAATCAGCCGAATTCTGTCTTCGACTCTCGACCTGCCCCCTCTGCTGCAGTCGATCGTTGACCTGGCGTGTGAACTCACACGCAGCCAAGCTGCGTCCATCTTGCTGTATCACGCGGACACCGACGAACTCCGATTTGAAGCCGCCACCGGCCAACAGCGCGAAAGCCTGAAGGAGATCAGCGTTCCGCTGGATTCGTCGGTGGCAGGCTGGATATTCGGCAACGCCCTGCCGCTGGTAATCAAGGACGCCGAGACCGACAAGCGGGTGTACCGCGAAGTCGATCGGGCA
>Ga0315556_1001198_pt1 | contig 15874 bp, 9 predicted proteins | sample SalMarSW160310MG_FD_202112 | JGI IMG/M metagenome (GOLD analysis project Ga0315556, IMG submission 202112) | Salt marsh sediment microbial communities from the Plum Island Ecosystem LTER, Massachusetts, United States - Salt Marsh Sediment SW1603-10 ...
CCGCCTGGTAGTCGTACTCGACTTGCGAGCTAGCGAAGTATCCGTCAGGGCCCGACCCGTTGAAGGAGCCACTCGATGCCCAACGCAGGCTCAGCGTCCGTTGCGCACCGCTCGGGTTGTCGATCTCCGCGATGGTGAACGGCCCGATGGAGCCGGCGTTGCCAGCCGTGTACCCGACGTAGACCTCGCCGCCGGAGTCCGCGCTGGCCTGGAGCTTCGTGGCGATCGCGAAGCCGGTCCCCGACCCCAGCACCGAGAACGCCTCCTGGCCGAACGCCGGGTAGGGAGTGGCCGACGATGGCGGCGCCGACGCCGTCCACTGGACCCCGCCGGCGTCGTAGTAGGTACGCCTGGTCAGCCAGTCCCACGCTCCGCAGGTCGGCGCCGTGGGCGGCGCCACCGCGGGGTCGTGGATCGTGACCTGGTCCTGGTAGGAGTCGGTCGTACTCTCCGCCAGCGTTGCCACGATGGGGTCGGCCGGGACCCAGCCCAGCACCAACCTGCTCGTCAGCGCCGGCACCACCACGCCGTAGGTGCTGAGGTGCGCCAGCGATGCGGATGCCGTGTGGGCGCCACTGTCGAGGGTCGTGAACAGCCCGTGCCAGGCACCTCCTGCCGCGGTTTCGATCCGCACGTCGCTCTCGGACGTTCCGGTCGGCAGCGAGAGCGTCCGCGTGTCGACTGTCAGCGTCGCTGGAACCACAAACGTCGTCCCCGACGGCGTCAGATCGTAGGTGAGGATCGCCCCGTTCGGCGCAGTCGTGGCCGGCGCGATGCCGAAGGTCAGCGTCTCCGTCAGCGCCCCTCTGGGGACCGTGAGGGTCACGATCCCATCCGACGACGTCACCGTGCCCCCCGCCGGTCCGATGCTCGCCGTGACGGGCCCGGTCCCGGGCCCGGTCCCGCCGGAGGCCGGAGCCGTGCCTCCACCGCACGCCGCGAGCACCCCAGCGACGAGGGCTACGAGCCCGACCAAGACGACGGATCTCATGGTCCTACGCATGCGTCCCACCACCTATCGGCGAGAGCCTAAGCGGTGCGGCGTTATCGGAGCGTTATCGAGCGGGCGCGAGAGCGCGCGGGTCGGCGCTCCGACCTCCCGGCCGGTCGACCGTACGCGCCGCTCGAAGCACCCGGCTACACGCGGGACTCCGGGACTTCGACCGTCCGCCGTCCCAGCATGTTCAGGCGCGTTCGCCGGATCGTCGACGCCTCCACCAGACTGCCGTCGTCGAAGCGGAAGCGCAACGCGTCCTCGGGGCACTGCACGATGCACGCCGCGCAGCGGATGCAGGCGTCGGGGCGGGCGATGACCACCTTGCGCTGCCGCCCGTCCATCCTGAGGACGTCGCGCGGACACACCTGGACGCAGTCGGCAGCCCCGCTGCAGCGCTCGGGCGCGAGCTCGACCCGCGCGTGTCCCGCCGTCGCCAGCGCGCTGGCATACCAGGGCGTCGTGCCCTCGAAATCGACGGCCAACGCCGCGACAGCCACCAGCACCACGCCCACCACGACCAGCAGCTGCCGTACGTCGACGGCTCCCAGCGCGATGAGGGCGAGCCCACCCAGGGCAGCGCCGGCGGCAGCGAAGGCGCCGAACACGGCCCACCTCCGCCGCCCTGCGAGAGGCAACCTGGGAACCGCGGCGTACAGCCCCGTCACGCTCGCCGCCACGGCAAGTGCCGTGCCCGCTGCGGCGCGCCAGCCCACCAGCCAGGCGCTCACGCCGGAGGCCATCAACAGCGCCGGCCAGCCCCAGACCAGTGCCATCTCCAACCGTTCACGCAGCGGGAAGCGCATCGACCGCTCGCGCTTCACGACGCGCCGCCCGCGTTCCAGGTAGGCACCGAGGTCCTCGGAACGGGCGGGGCCCCAGCGCACCCGGAAGCCCGTGGCCTCCTCGATGCGGCGCCGCTCCACGCCGGTGGCGCTCAGTTGCGGCAGCACCAGCTCCCGATGATCCACACGTCCTTCCAGACGCGCGGCGCGCACCGCCGCGATGACGTCGTGGTGGGTGAAGTGTCCGCCGCCGGCCGCGCACCAGACGTTGATACCGCGGCTGTCGGCGACCAGCAACCACACGTCGCGGCCCATCAGGGCATGCCGTAACCGGCGCACGGTGAGAGCGTAGTTGCCGGTGACCAGCACCGGCGCATCGCGGCCGGGACGGCCGATCGCGGTGAGCCCCGTCGGCGCACGGTGCGGCAGCATGCGCAGCAGGGTGTCGCGCACATCTGCGAGCACCGGGCGTCGGCTCATGCGTCCGCGCCCCGCGCGCCGGCGGCGTGCGCGCCGTCAGCGCGACCGCTCCCAGCGGGCGCGCGCGCTCGCACGATGCAGAAGGCGTCGCCCCACATGCGCTCCACGACCACGTCGAGGAAGCCCGCGGCGCGCACCCGGCCGGGGAGTTCCGCCACCGGCCTGGTGGTGGTCTGGGTGAGCGCGTACACCAGGAGCGCCAGCGACCAGCGCCGCAGGCCGTAGAGCGCGCGCCGCACCGTGCCGCGCGGCACCACCTCATCGGCGACCACCAACCGCCCGCCCGGCCTGAGTCGCGTGCGGGCCACCTCCAGAACGTACGTCTGTTCGTCGGGCGTCATCTCGCTGAACGACAGGCACGCCACCACGGCCTCGAAGGTGGCAGGGCCGAAACGATCCTCGATCTCCATGGCCCCCAGCTCCAACCACGTCACCGGGCCGGCCGCGCCGGCCCTCATCGCCTTGCGCTGCGCCACCTCGAGCATCGCGGCGTTCACGTCGATGCCCACCACCGTCGCGCCGCGCGCCGCACATGCCAGCGAGACGCCGCCGGTACCGCAGCCGATGTCGAGGACGCGGGGTGAGAAGGCGTCGGCCGTGGTGAGCGCGGCGATGCGGCGGTAGACGTCGGCCATGCGTCCGCCCGACAGCAGCCCGATGCCGCGGTCGTAGCGCTGCGCCGTCGACTCCAGCAGCCGCATCCACACGAAGCTGCCCACCGCCAGGCCTCCCTCGGACCCAGCCTACCCCCGCGCTCGCGTTCGGTAGCCGTGCGCTCATCGGCCACGGTCGACGCTGGCCTATAGTGGCGCCAACCAAAACCTCGGGGGGACCGCGCCGGCCACGTCGGGTCGGGTGCTCGCCTCTGGAGGGGAGGAGCGCCATCCATGTCGTTCATGAGCAGCCGACCGAAGCGTTCCGTTCGTCCGCCCAACAAGAAGGGCTGGGACGCGTCCACCTGGGCCACCCGCGTGCCGCTGGCCCACACCGAGAACTTCCGGGAGGTGTTCAGGGCGGCGTGGGAGAACCGCGATGCCGCCGGCTACGCCTGGCGCATCCTGCAAGACGGCGTGTGCGACGGCTGTGCGCTCGGCACGAGTGGCATGAGCGACTGGACCATCGACGGCGTCCACCTGTGCAACGTGCGCCTTCGCCTGCTGCGCCTCAACACCATGGGGGCGCTCGATCCGAGCCGGCTGGCCGACGTGTCGAAGCTCAAGGGTTTGCGCTCGCGCGAGCTGCGCGCGTTGGGCCGGCTCCCGCATCCGATGATCCGCCGGCGCGGCGAGCCGGGCTTCACGCGCATCGCCTGGGACGAGGCCATCGATCTCGTCGCCGAGCGGCTCGGCGCCACCGCGCCCGACCGCACCTACCTCTATCTGACCAGTCGCGGCATCCCCAACGAGACCTACTACGTGGCGCAGAAGGCGATGCGCGCGCTCGGCACCAACAACGTCGACAACGCCGCCCGGGTATGCCACTCTCCCAGTACGGTCGGCCTCAAGGCCGGGCTCGGGGTCGGTGCCACCACCGTCTCCTACAGCGACCTCATCGGCACCGACGTGGTGACGTTCATCGGCTCCAACGTCTCCAAGAACCAGCCCGTGGTGATGAAGTACCTCTACCACGCCAAGAAGGCGGGCACCAAGGTCGTCACCGTCAACCCGTACATCGAACCGGGCATGGACCGCTACTGGGTGCCATCGGACGCGGAGAGCGCGCTCTTCGGCACCCGCATCAGCGACCATGCCTACCGCATCGCGCCGGGGGGCGATCAGGCCTTCCTGCGCGGCACGCTCAAGGCCATGATCCGGGCGGGCGCGGTCGATCACACCTTCATCGACGAGCACACCGAGGGCTTCGACGAGCTCGCCGCCCTGCTCGACGGGCTGACCTGGGAGGACCTGGAGCGCTCGAGCGGCACGGCCCGCGCCGACATGGAGGCGTACGCCCGCCTGCTCGGCGGGGCGCATCGCGCCGTCTTCGTGTGGGGCATGGGCATCACGCAGCATGCGTTCGGTGAGGAGAACGTCCGCGCCATCATCGACCTGGCGCTCTCCAGGGGCTTCGTGGGCCGCGAGGGCTGCGGCCTCATGCCGATCCGCGGACACTCCGGGGTGCAGGGCGGCGCGGAGATGGGCGCCTACGCGACCGTCCTGCCGGGCGGCCATCCGGCCGACGCCCGGCACGCCGCTGCCCTGTCGGCGCTGTACGGGTTCACGGTACCTACCGGCAAGGGACTCACCACGCCCGAGATGCTCGATGCCGCGCGGCGAGGCGAGATCGAGGTGCTCATGGCGGTCGGCGGCAACTTCCGAGAAGTGATGCCCGGGCCAGGAGGCGTCGACGATGCGCTGGCGCGCATCGGGCTGCGCGTGCACCTCGACATCGTACCGAGCAGCCAGATGCTCCAGGATCCCGCCGACATCGTGCTGCTGCTGCCCGCCACCACCCGCTACGAGATGCCGGGCGGGGTGACCGAGACGTCCACCGAACGACGCATCGTGTTCAGCCCGGAGATCCCGGGACCGCGTATCGCGGAGGCGCGCCCCGAGTGGGAGGTCCTGTCGGAGATCGTGGCACGCGCCCGGCCGTCGCTGGCGGAGAAGGTCCGCTTCTCGGGGACCGCCGCCATCCGCGCCGAGATCGCCCGGGTCATCCCGATGTACGACGGCATCCAGTCGCTGACCCGGAAGGGGGACCAGGTCCAGTACGGTGGGCCGCGGTTGTGCGAGGGCTGGACCTTCCCGACCCCCAGCGGCAGGGCGCGCTTCCTGGCGGCCGCTCCCCCCGAGTTGCTCCGGGAAGCGGGCACCTTCGTGGTCATCACGCGACGCGGCAAGCAGTTCAACAGCATCGTCCACGAGGACGTCGACCCCATGAACGGGATGCCCCGTGACGCCGTCATCGTCCACCGGGACGACGCCGCGCGCCTGGGTATCGGGAGCGGCGAGGTGGTGGTGGTGGAGAACGAGCACGGCGCCTTCCGCGGACGGCTCTTCACCGCCGATGTCGCGCCCGGCTCGGTCCAGCTGCACTGGCCGGAAGCGAACGTGCTGGTCGACCCCGACGCGCGCTCGCCCAACGCCCAGATCCCCGCGTACAAGGACGCCATCGCCCGTATCGAGCGTGCCGGCACGGCCCGCTCGGTGGCGGCCGAGTCCGCGGCCGCCGCGGACGTGCCCCGGGTATGAGGGGGGCGACCCGGCCGACCCGGCGCGTGACCGTCACGCGCGTCGTAGGCGAGGAGCGGCGGCCGCCAGAGGGTGACGCCATCGCCGCCGAGGAACCCCTCGAGATCCGCCTTGTGAGCGGGCCCGGAGGGCGCGCCGCGGCGCGCCGCGGCACCACCGTCGCCGTCACCATGCGCACCCCCGGGAACGACTTCGAGCTGGCGGCCGGCTTCCTCCATGGCGAGGGCATCGTGCGCGCCCGCGCGGAGCTCCACGGCATGAGCTACTGCACCGCGGTGCCCGAGACCGAGCGCGCCAACGTCGTCAACGTGCGCCTACGCGCCGCGGAGCTGCCGGCACTGGAGCGGCTCGAGCGGCACTTCATCATGACCAGCGCCTGCGGCGTGTGCGGCAAGGCGCACCTGGATGCGCTCGAGGTGCGCTGCCCGGCGCCTCTGGGGCCCGGCCCGTCGGTGACGGCAGGCGTGCTCGAGTCGCTGCCGGCGCGGCTCCGCGAGGCGCAGGCGCTGTTCGGGCGCACCGGGGGCCTCCACGCCGCCGGCCTGTTCGAGCCCGACGGGACGCTGGTCGCCCTGCGCGAGGACGTGGGCCGGCACAACGCCCTCGACAAGCTGCTGGGGTGGGCGTTGCTGGAGGACCGCCTGCCGCTCGCGGAGCGGCTGGTCTGCGTGAGCGGGCGGGCGAGTTACGAGCTGTTGCAGAAGGCGGTGGCCGCCGGCGTGCCGTTCGTCGCCGCCGTGTCGGCGCCGTCCAGCCTTGCCGTCGAGGTGGCCGAGCGCTTCGGCGTCACGCTGGTGGGCTTCCTGCGCGACCGGCGCTTCAACGTGTACGCCGGGGAGCAGCGGGTGAGCGTGGCCGCGCCCCCTCGCCGGCCGGGCACGGAGCGCGCCGCCGGCGCCGCCCGGGCGCGGGCGTCGAGCCGCGCGTGACGTCGACGGTGGCGCGCGGCGCGGGACGGCGGGGACCGGTCGTCAGGCCTCCGCCTTCGCCGGATCGACCAGACCGGTGCGAACGGCGTACAACGCCGCCTGGGTGCGGTTGTGCAGGTTCAGCTTGGCATATAGGTCGCTGAGGCGGTTGCGCACGGTCTTCTCGGTGCAGCCGAGGCGGTCGGCCATCATGCGGTTGTCGTTGCCGTCGACCAGGAACTCGAGCAGCACCTGTTCCGAGGCCTTGAGTCCGTGACGCGGCGAAGCCGCCGGTGGGGGCGCCGCCACGATGGCGGCGGGCACCGTGCCCGGACGTTCCCCCTCCGCCACCCGGACCAGCACGTCGACCAGCGCCTGCATGTCCAGCCGCTTCGACACGCGTGCAGCCGTGACCGGCTCGAGCTCGGCGACCTCCACGGGATCGACGTACCCGTCGCTCAGCAGGACCAGCTTGAGCGCGGGATCCTCCGAATGGATGGCGAAGGCGGCGTGGACCCCGTCCACCGTCCCCAGACCCTGGTCGAGCAGGGTGATGTCGGGGCGCACTTCCAGCGCCCACCGCAACGCGTCCTTGCCGTTGCCCACATCCCCCACCATGCGCAACCTGTGGTGAGCGCCGAGCGCCGCCGTCAACGCCTGCCGCATCATCCGTTGGGGCGCACCCAGCAACACCCGCACCTGGGCCGTCCCCGGCGCCTGCGCCTGCGCGCGGCGCGCGTGCGTCCCGATCCTTCCGCTACTGATGCCGACCATGCCCATACCCCGTCTCCCGGTGGACCGATGGCGCGGGCCGGCGGGCCGCTCGCCCGTCTGGAGCGAACGCGGCCGGCCGGCCGGACCGTTGCCTCCCCCAGGGTGGCGCGCCGACCGCACGGGCCAGTCGGGGGCATCCGGGACGCCCGTGTAGGAGAAACTCCCACGTAAGGTCAGATCATGCGCTCCAGACGGCCCCCCCGGCGAGCTGGACAACGAGTCAAACGTCCCGCTCCGCACGTCCGGCTAGGCGTGGCTGTGCAGCCTCTGCTGCAGACGCCGCATGAAGCTGCGGTGCCCGGGCCCGCCGAGATCGAGGGTGCGGTAGACGGCGAGCTTGAGCGCATCCTCGATGAACACGAACGCCAGGCAGTACGCCCACACCACGCCGACGGTCCACCACGGGATGGCGGCGACGAACACACCGAAGCCGACGATCAGCACCGCGATCGCCTGCGTGCCGAGGATGGCGACGAGCAGCGTCGGAGCCGGGAACGGCCGGGACAGGAAGAAGCCGCGCTGGCGGGCCACGAACAGGGTCAGATGGCCGGCGACCGCGAGCTTGAGGTAGATGAGCGTCTGCAGTTGGCCGGCGTCCAAAGGCAGGTAGGAACGCGCCAGGGCCAGCAGTGCGAACGTCTCCACGACCCCTATCAGCCCTAGCACGGTCGCCATGGTGAGCACGCGCCGCATGTCCCAACGCACCGGGTTGTCGGCGAGCTGCGTCCGGTCGAACGCGATCGTGAGGATCGGAAGGTCGTTCAACAGCGCCAGCAGGATGACCATGATGGCGGTGATCGGGTAGGTGCGGAAGACGATCATCGCCAGCGTGACGAAGAAGATGATGCGGATCGTCTCGGTGATGCGGTAGATGGCGTAGGAGTTCATCCGCTCGAAGGTGCGGCGGGCCTCCTCCACCGCCCGCACGATGACCGACAGCCCCGGCGCAGTGAGCACCAGGTCGGCCGCGCTGCGCGCTGCGTCGGTGGCGCCACTCACGGCGATGCCGACGTCGGCCTGCTTCAGGGCCGGTGCGTCGTTGACGCCGTCGCCGGTCATGCCGACGATGTGTCCCCTCGCCTGCAGCGCCTTCACGATGCGGTACTTGTGCTCCGGGAACACCTCGGCGAAGCCGTCGGCCCGTTCGACCCAGGCGTTCGTGTCCTGCTCCGGATGCCCCTCCTCGAACAGGTGGCCGGCCGGCAACAGATCGGTCCCCAGCGACAGGTCGCCGGCGATCTGCTTACCGATGGCGAGGTTGTCGCCGGTGACCATCTTGACCTCGATGCCGTGCTCGCGCGCCTGCCGGATGGTCTCGGCGGAGTCGCTGCGCGGTGGATCGGACAGCGCCAGCAACCCCAGGATCCGCCACGGCTCCTCACCCACCGCGCGGGCCACCGCCAGGGTCCGGTAGCCGTGGTGGGCGAGCTCGCCCACCTTCGCCTGTACCTCGTGCAAGGCGCTCTCATCGAGGTCGACGAGCGCCATGACGGCCTGCGCCGCACCCTTGGTCACGCGCCAGGAAACCCCCTCAGGGGACGTTGCACGGGCTTCGCTGCGCTTCTTGACCGGATCGAAGGGCACGTAGCTCTCGCGTTGGAAGCCGCCGACCGTCGCACCCGCCCCCTCGGCGCCTGCCAACACCGCCTGGTCGATGGCGTCTGCGTTGGCCTCGTCGGAGGCGAGCGCCGCGGCCGTCAGCAGGGTCGCTTCATCGGCGTCCGCGAACAGCACCGGCTCGCCGAGCTTCAACTCGTTCATCGTGAGCGTGCCGGTCTTGTCCGAGCACAGCACGTCCATGCCGGCCATCTCCTCGATCGATTCGAGGCGCGCCACGATGGCCTTCATGCGCGCCAGCATCATCGCGCCGATCGCCATGGTGACGCTGAGCACCGCCGGCATCGCCACCGGGATCGACGCCACCGTCAGGATCAGCGCGAACTGCGCCAGCTCCAGGAACGGCGTTCCACGGAAGAGCTCGACCACGACGAGCGCCGCCACCAGGCCGAGGCTCAGGTAGATCAGGTAATCGCCGATCGACAGGATGGCCCGCTGGAAGTGCGATTCGGACTTGGCGCCCGCCACGAGCTGCGCCGTCCGGCCGAAGAACGTGTTCCCTCCGGTAGCGACGACCAGTCCCGACATCTCGCCCTGGCGCACCACGGAACCCGAGAAGCCCAGATCCCCGCGTGACTTGTCGACCGGCAACGATTCGCCGGTCAATGCGGACTGGTCGATCGACAGAAAGTCGCCTTCGTCCAGCTTGACATCGGCCGGCACCACGTCGCCGAGCCGCAGCCGCACGATGTCGCCCGGCACCAGCTCCTCCGCGTCGATCTGGACCCAGCGCCCGTCGCGCCGCGCGCGCGCGTGCAGCGCGAGCTGCTTCTTCAGCGCCTCCACCGCATTCGACGCCTGGAACTCGTGCCAGAACCCGACCAGGGCGTTGAACAGCAGTAGCACCACGATGACGATGAGGTCGGTCCAGTGACCGACCACCGCCGACAGCACGGCCGCCACCTCGATCATCCAGGCGATGGGCCCCCAGAAGAAGCCGAGCAACTTCAGGAGTGCGCTCTCGTGCTTGTCCTCGACCGAGTTCCGACCGTAGCGCTCCAGACGCGCGCCGGCCTCCTCGGAGGACAGGCCGTCGGAGTTGCTCTCGAAGCGTCGGAAGAGCTCCTCGATGGGCACCTCCGCCAGCTTCCTGGCGTCCTCCCCGGAAGGAGTCGCGGGGTCGTCGGAACCACGCACCTTGCGCGGGAGTGGGATCGAACGTTTCGAACGAGGGCGCGAACCTTCCATCGACACGCCTTCTTCCCGGCGTGGACGGTGCGCTCGCACTCGGGCGCCGCCGGGCACAAGCCCTTCGGCGACATCGTCGGCGGCGAACGCGGACACGCCCCGGCAGGACGTGCCACGGCTCGGCGGGCCGCCGCGCCGAAGGCATGCTAGCGCCGGGTGTGCAAAGCGGGAAGGGTCAGATGCCCTCGGTGTCCACGCCTTCGACTACCTCTGATCCCGGGCCGGTCTGTTATAGCTGGTTGGGTCGCCGGGGGCGAGACGCCCGGCCCTCCGTTGCGAAGGAGTGACCGCATGCAACGTCCGCCGGCGAAGCCCACCGCCGTCACCGACACTTCCGGACCCATCCAGCGCTGGTACCTGTCCTATGCCCTGCTGGGGCTCGTCATCTCGGGCGTGGCGCCCATCGTGCTGCCGCTGCTGGCCGAGCGCACGGGTGGCCCGACCGCTCCGGGCCTGGTCATGGCGGCGTTCAACCTCGGCATGCTGGCGGCGCCGCTGTGGGGCGCGCTCGCGGACAGGACGGGATGGCACCGCCCCCTGTACGCATCGGGATTGGCGGTCCTGGCCGCCGGCATCGGCGCGTTCCCGCTCAGGCACGAGCTGGGCTGGTTCGTCCTGACCGCACTGGTCATCGGCCTGGCGGCCTCGGCGACCGCGACCGTCGCCAATCTGTTCATCACGGAGCGGCATCCGCGGGCGTCGTGGGGGGCCCGCTTCGGTTGGCTGCAGACCTTCTACGGCGCGGGCCAGGTCGCAGGTCTGGTGTTGGCCGGCGCCTTGGGCGGGTCACACGCCACCTTGGCCCTCGCCTTCGCGGCCTTCGTGGCCGTGCTGGCCGCGGCCATGTTCCGGGCCGTGCCGAAGTCGACGCCGACGGAACGGCCGGTCGCCGGAGACCACCACGCCCGGCATGGCGGCCTGGTGCTCGGCACGATGATGAGCCACGCGCACCTGCCTCACCTCATGCGGGCGCTGGCGAAGCTGCCGATGCTCGTGCGAAGCGGCCGCTCCCCCTTCACGGACTTCCTCGGCAGCTGGTTCCTCGGCAACGTCGGCAGCGCCGCCGTGTTCTCCTTCTACCCACTGGTGATGGGGCACGTCTTCGGCCTCCAGACGGGAGCCGCATCCTGGGCGTTCGCGGCCGCGGCCGCGGTGGGCCTGCTGCTCTACGGACCGGCCGGGAACGCCTCGAAGCGCCTGGGCGCCGGCGCGGTCTACCGGACCGGCCTTGGCCTACGCCTGGCGGCCCTCGTGTTCCTCACGCTGGTCGGCCTGACCCACATCGGAGCGCGGGGCTGGCTGGCGGTGGCCGGGTTCGGGCTGGTCGTCCTGGCGTGGTCCCTGCTGGCGGTGTCCGGCTCCGACCTCGCGGCGGAGAGCTCGAGCCTTCCCCAGGGCGAGGCGATGGGTCTCTACGCCGCCTCGGGCGCCGTGGCGGCGGTCATCGGCTCGCTGCTGGGCGGGTTCATCGCCGCACTCACCGGCTACGCCGGCCTGCTCTGGGTGGCGAGCGCATTCGTCCTGGCCGCCCTTGCGCTCATGCGACGTCGAGAGGTCCGGCCGACGGCCGGTGACGCAGCGGCGACAGGGCACTCGCCCTAGCGCCGCTCGGCCTCGACGGGCTGCCCGGCTCCGCCATCGGCTCGCGAAGCCTCAGGGACCCGCCGTCGAGGACGAACTCGAACCGTTCCGGTAGGGATAGCGGTCGTAGTTGGTGAGCTCGACGTACCCCACGCCCGGCGTCGAGCCCGCCACGCGAACGTCGCCCTCCCAGTAGACGATGCCGGTGGTCGACCGGGTGTTCATCTCCTGGTCCTTCATCACCGGCGTCACGCGCACGTCGATGCCGAAGCGGGGAACGCGAACCCTCCAGCTCAACGGGTACACCGCGCCGGTGGCGGGGCTGGTCCAGGTCTCGCCGGTGGGGGTGACCTCGAAATCCCGAGCCGTGAGGTGGACGGTGCGCCCGTCCTTCGTCACGAAGCTCCCCGCCGCCGTGGCGTAACCCCCGTCCCGACCGCGGATGAGGTAGAGCATGAGCTCGGTGTCGTCGTTGAACTGCAGGCTGTACCAGTCCCAGCCGGCGTAGCCGGTCATCTTGAAGTCGCCCCACTGGTGATCGTGCCAGGCGAGGCCGGTCACCTTCAGCTCGCGGCAGCCGAAGAAGGTGCAGTCCACCCCCAGCGTGCCCGTCACGGCCATGCGGGTGTACGAGACGTAGTAGCTGGTGCCACCGGGACCCATCGACTGGATGCCGGGCGGATCGCCGTGCAACGCCGCGGGCTTGCGCGGGTCGAGCGTCAGGTCGATGCTGTACCCGTCGCCCTCGGCGTGGACCTGCTGCGCGTTGCCGCCGGGCACGCCGCGGGCGAACCAGTCGGCGACGTGGACGTCGAAGCGGCTCGACGAGGCGCCCCCCTGGTAGCCCCAGGTCGTCGACTTCTGGGCGCTCGCGAAGGTCTTGCGAGACAGGTCGGTCACCGCGAAGTGCCCGACGAACGCCTTCTCCATGATGGCCGACATCGGCACCGGCCCGAACGCCTTCATGGAGGGAGGCGGGTAGGCCTTGAAGAAGGTGAGCTCGAACCCGTAGTGCCGCCCCTGCGGGTCGGTCAGGTGACCGGTGTAGTACCACCACTCGATCGGAGCGGCGTGGGCCGCCTGGTCGCGCGGCAGCTCGACCGGCCTCACCGGGTACGGGTGGTCGTAGACGCTCGGCACGCAGGCCGTGAGGAACAGCAGGGCGAGCGCGGGGACGGCGAGCAGCAGGCGGCGTGCGGCCATGCCCTACGGTACACGGACCGGCGGAGCAGGCATGATGGGAGGCGTGAGGCTCCTGTGCGCGGCCGACATCCACCTCGGGCGGCGGCCCTCGCGTCTGCCCGACGTGCTGGCCGACCACGCCGACGACCTCGACCCGGCGGCCGGGTGGCGGCGTCTGGTACAGATCGCGCTGGACCGCGGCGTCGACGCCCTCCTGCTGGCGGGTGACGTCGTCGATCAGGACGACGACTTCTTCGAAGCGTTCGCCGACCTCCGGCAGGGCGTCGAGCGGCTCACCGAAGCCGGCATCCCGGTGCTCGGGATCGCAGGCAACCACGACGTCCAGGTGCTCCCCCGCCTGGCCGAGGCGGTCCCCGGCTTCACCTTGCTCGGGCGCGGCGGTCGCTGGCAAGACCATCGGCTACGGGGCTCGGACGGCGCCCGCGTGCGCGTGCTGGGCTGGTCGTTCCCGGCGCGTGTGGCGCCCGACGACCCGCTGGCGGTGGGGTTGCCGGCCCGCGACCACGAGACCACGATCGGGCTCCTCCACGCCGACCGGGACCAGACCGGCAGCCGCTACGCACCGGTGCGTTCGGCCGATCTGCAGGCGGCGCCGGTCGACGCCTGGCTACTGGGGCACGTACACCGGCCCGACATCGCGCCGGGCCCGCGGCCGATCGGTTACCTCGGCTCGCTGGTGGGCACCGACCCGGGCGAGCCGGGGCCGCACGGCGCCTGGATGCTGGAGGTCGACCCCGACGGCACGCTGGAGCTGAGCGCGCTCCCGCTGGCGCCGCTGCGCTGGGAGACGGTCGAGGTTCCGCTGGACGGCCTCGCCGACCCCGCCGACGTCACGGTGCGCATCACGGCCGCGATCGATAGGCTCCATGCCGCCCTCGCCGAGGCGCCGTTCCGCGCGGTCGCCGTCGGATGCCGCTTGCTCCTGACCGGACGCACGGCCCTGCGCGCCGGCGTAACCCAGGCGCTGGCCGCCGCCGATCCGCGATCGGGGCTCTACCCTCAGGACGGCACCACCTACTTCGTGCACGCCACTTCGCTGAAAGCCCTCCCCGAACGGGACCTCGAGGCGCTGGCGCGCAGCGGCGACCCGGTGGGCCTGCTCGCCCGCAAGCTGCTGCTGCTGCAGGGACGGGGCGAGCCGGCGGCGCGACAGGCGCTCCTCCGGGCGGCGGGCCGGCGGCTCGCTGAGGTGCCCCAGCGACGCCACCTCAGCGCGACCGGAGCCGCGCCGCCCGACGAGGAGCGCATCGCTGCGCTGCTCGAGGCCGCCGCCCTCGACGCGCTCGACGCGCTGCTGGCGCAGAAGGCGTCGGCACCGTGAGGCTGCGCAGGCTGCGCGTCGACCGGCTTCCGGGCATCCATCCGGGCTTCGAACTGACCGACATCGCCCCCGGCGTGAACGTGGTGGTGGGACCCAACGCATCGGGCAAGAGCAGCGTGCTGCGCGCGGTGCAGGCCCTGCTCTACCCAGAGGAGCAGCGCGGTGCCGGCGTCATCCTCGAGGCCGTCTTCGAGGACGGCAGCGGCGAGCTACGGGTAAGCCGCGTCGGCGACGCGACGAGCTGGACCCGCGACGGCCGCGCGGTGCCGCGACCGGCCCTGCCCGAGCATCACCTGCTCGGCTGCTACACGCTCGGCGTGGAGGAGCTGACGGCTGCCGGCGCGACCGACGCCCTCATCGCGCGGCAACTCGCGCTCGAGCTGTCCGGCGGCTACGACCTGACCGAGGTCCGGGAACGCGGGCCGTTCCGCGGTCGCGGCAGCGGCCAGAGCGAAGCGAAGCGCCTCCAGCGCGCGACGGAGGCGCTCAACGCGGTGTTGCGGGAACGCGAGCAGCTGGTTCAGCAGGAGGAGCAGATCGAACGCTGGCTCCGGCAGGAGCGGGAGGCGGAGGCCGCGGCCCACGACGCCGACGACCACGATCGCGCACTCGGTCTCATCGAGGCGCGGCGCGACGTCGAGCGCGTGCGGGCCGAGCTCGACGACTTCCCGGAGGGCATGGAGCGCCTTGTCGGCGGGGAGGCGGAACGACTCCATGCCCTGCACAGCGAGATCGAAGCGTCCGAAGCGGAGCTCGCCGCCGCACGTCGCCGCGACGGAGAGGCGGGCCGGACGCTGGAGACGTCCGGACTCGAGCCCAGCGCACTGAAGCGATCGGACCTCGAGGAACGCGCCCAGCTCCTCAAGGAGATGCAACGCGAGGCTTCGGAGCTCGCGGCCCTGGAGGACCGGCGCGGAGAGGCGCAAGCGGAGCTCGAGCTGGCGCGCAGCGCGCTCGGGCCACAAGCCCGCCCGGACCCGGGTCCGAAGCTCGACCCGGTCACCTTGAGCGCCGTCGACGCGGCGCTGGAGGCGAAGCGCTCGATCGAGGCGGAGCTGCGCGAGCTCCGACACGAGCTCGACCGGCTGCCCACGCCCGACGACGGGGAGGAACCGCCGGAGCGCCTGAAGGCGGCGCGCGATGCCCTGGCGGCATGGCTCGCCGCCGCCCACGGTCCGCGCTGGACGGCGGCGCGCGGATTGGGCCTGGCGCTGGTGCTCGGAGGCGGCGGCGGCGTGCTCGCCCTCGCCTTCCTCGGCGGGGCGCAGACGCTGCCGCTGGCCGGTCTGGCAGGCGCGCTGCTGGCAGGCCTGCTGCTGCTGCTCCGCGACGGCGCGGCCACCCGCGAGCGAGTCCAGGCGCGCGAGCGCTTCCGCCGGAGCGGCCTCGACGCCCCCGAGCCTTGGGGCGCGCCGGGCGTGAGCCGTCGTCTCCACGCCCTCGAGACTGCCGTGGCCCGTGCCGAGGGGCTGCGTACGCAGCTGGAACAGCGTGCCGAGGCCGAGCGCCGGCGGGCCGCGGCGTTGGCGCGGCAGGCCGAGGCCGAGCGCGTTCTCGGTGAGCTGGCGGAGCGCGTGGGCTTCGACCCCGCCGCGCTGGACGCCGGGCTCGAGCGCTGGCTCCGCCTGGTCGACGCGGTCGACCGCGCAGAAGTCAAGCTGCGCGCCATCGAGGCCAGGCGCACACCGCGCCGCCAACGTATCGACGCCTCCACGGCCGCGCTGCGGACGTTCCTGGACGAGCACGGCGAGACGGTCGACGAGCCTGCGCCCCCGGTCGCGTGGCTCGAGTCGCGCTGGAGTGCTCTCTCCCAACGCCTGACGACGCGC
>Ga0315556_1001199_pt1 | contig 15851 bp, 11 predicted proteins | sample SalMarSW160310MG_FD_202112 | JGI IMG/M metagenome (GOLD analysis project Ga0315556, IMG submission 202112) | Salt marsh sediment microbial communities from the Plum Island Ecosystem LTER, Massachusetts, United States - Salt Marsh Sediment SW1603-10 ...
GACTATTGAAGTCCTCAGTCCTCAGTCCTCAGTCCTCAGTCCTCAGTCCTCAGTCCTCAGTCCTCAGTCCTCAGTCCTCAGTCCTCAGTCCTCAGTCCTGCCTTCCTACGGCGCCGGATTCGGATGCCGGACGTGAATCCCTTCAATGGCCTCCAGTACCTCGTCACTCAACGTGACGTCGATACTGGCGATGTTGCTGCGCAACTGGTCCATGGTGGTGGCACCGATGATGTTGCTGGTGACGAAGGAGCGGCTGTTTACATAGGCCAGCGCCATCTGCGCCGGATCCAGGCCGTGGGCTTTGGCGAGGCCCGCATAGGCCTGGGTGGCGGCGACCGCCTCGGGACTGCTGTAACGGCTGTAGTTGGGCCACAGGGTCATGCGCGCGCCTTCGGGTTGTTGTCCGTTCAGGTATTTGCCCGACAATACACCGAAGCCCAGGGGTGAATAGGCCAGCAGTCCCACGGATTCCCGGTGGGCGACTTCCGCCAGACCGATTTCGAACGTGCGGTTGAGCAGGTTGTAGGGGTTCTGGATGCTCACTATCCGCGCCAGCCCGTGCTGCTCGGCGGCCTGAACGAAGCGCATCACGCCCCAGGGGGTCTCGTTGGACAGGCCGACGTGGCGGATCTTGCCCGCCTGCACCAGATCGTTCAGGGCCGCCAGCGTCTCATCGATGGGAGTGAAGTCCCGGTCGTCGTGGGTGTAGCCGAGGCGACCGAAGAAATTGGTGGGACGCTCAGGCCAGTGCAGTTGGTAGAGGTCCAGATAGTCGGTCTGCAGGCGCTTCAAGCTGGCGTCGAGAGCCGTGGCAATGGTGGCGGCATCGAAGCGGGTCTTGCCATCGCGGATATGATCGATCCAGCCGACGCCCGGTCCGGCGATTTTGCTTGTCAGCACGATGTCGTCGCGGCGCCCGCGCTTGTGCAGCCACTGGCCGATGATCTCCTCGGTGCGGCCATAGGTCTCGGCCCGCGGGGGGATGGCATAGAGTTCGGCGGTGTCGATGAAATTCACGCCCTGGCTCAGGGCGCAGTCCAGTTGTTCGAATCCTTCCTGCGCCGTGTTCTGTTCCCCCCAGGTCATGGTGCCGAGACAGATGACGCTGACGTCGATATCGGTGTTTCCAAGGCGGCGGTATTGCAAGGCTTGGGCTCCTGTTTCGAATGTGGATTTGATCGTGCAATGAGCGCGGTCGTGTGCCGCGGTGCTTAAAGGAATACCGTCAACACCCCCGTGTATCCGTACAACTGGTCGTTGGCGATCTCGCCGTTGGCGAAGAATCCCACCAGCGGCACGCCGCCGAGGCGTTCCTGCACGTACTTGAGCTCGTCGGAGTTGTCGCCGAACAGGTGACGTCCACGGCCCAGGCAGGAGAAGTACAGCGCGCCGCGGATGGGGCGATCCACGCGAGCCAGGAGCGAATCCATGGCCCGTTCCAGGTCCTCCCAGGCGCTGACGCCGTCGCGGCGGCAGAACATGACGGGCTGGCCCGTGCGGACCATGTCGCCCACGCCCAGGCGCCGGCTCTGGGTGTCCACGCCCACCAGGTTGCGTACCAGATAGTCGCCGGTGTCGGAGCCGGGGATGGGCAGGCCCACGAACACGTAGCCCGCGGCGCGGCGCAGGTCGCGGGCCAGCACCTCGCCGATGTCTTCGTTGAATACGTCCAGGGCCGGACGGCCGTCGATGGTGTTGATGACGTTGCCGTCGCTGTCGGTGATGACGCGCTGCGGTCCCAGGGGGCTGCAGCCCTGGCTCACGGTGGTGGCCACCGGCACGTCGCCGGCGAACAGAATGCCCGACAGGCTGCCTTCGCACAGGCCGTCGGCATACTGAAAGTGCTCGCTGTCGGAGGACGTCAGCCCGCCGATCAGGTAGGTAGACGGTTCGGTGCCGGCGAAGGCCGGGATCAGGCCGGCGGTGACAGGCGAACGGGGGTCGCCATGCACCACCGCGAAGCCGGCGTTGTGGTGCCGGCGCCAGTCGCCGTGCTCGTCCTCCAGTTCGTTGAGGTGTGCGTCGAGACTGCCGAACACGCGGAACGAGTCCGGCGCGAAGCTCGCCGTCATGACTGCCGCCGCCGGCGTTTCGTAGTATTCCCGGTCGCCGCAGGAGATGCCCATGCCGACGGTGCCGATCCAATGCTCTATGCCGCTGCCCTCGCGCAGGCGTGCAATCAATGCATCGAAATCGGCGGCCACCGCGTCGGTGACGTAGACGAAGCCGACGTTGGTTTCCTCCGGCAGCGTGCCGAGTCGTTCCAGGCAGGTGTCGGCCAAATCCCGCCAGTCGCCGCCATCGGCGCAGGCGCTCGAAAATTCATGCATGGCGTGTTCCGTGATGCCCGAATGGGCGGATGACACCGTCGCTTGTAACGTGGAACGAAGGTGGAATCAACCGCGGGGCAGTGGGGGTATGGTGCGGAAAAGAAAAAGGCGCGGGGTCCCTGCGGACCCCGCGCCCTGTTCCGGGTGCTGATCAGTTCTGCTTGCGCTTCTCGTCCATCATGCGCTCGATGATGGGAGCCAGAATGATTTCCATGGCAAAGCCCATCTTGCTGCCGGGCACCACGATGGTGTTGCGCCGCGACATGAACGAATCCGTCAGCATGGACAAAAGGTAAGGGAAGTCCACCTCGAACTTGGCCGGATCGCGGAAGCGGATCACCACGAAGCTCTCGTCCGGCGTCGGGATGTCGCGGGCGATGAACGGGTTGGAGGTGTCCACCGTCGGCACGCGCTGGAAATTGATGTCGGTGCGCGAGAACTGCGGGGTGATGTAATTCACGTAGTCCGGCATGCGGCGCAGGATGGTGTCGACGATGGCCTCGGCGCTGTAGCCGCGTTGGGCGTTGTCGCGGAAGATCTTCTGGATCCACTCCAGATTCACGATCGGCACCACGCCAATGAGCAGGTCCACGAACTGCGCCACGTTGGCGGTCTCGGTGACCACGCCGCCATGCAGGCCTTCGTAGAACAGCAGATCGCTGCCGGCGGAGATATCTTCCCACGGCGTGAACTCGCCCGGCTTCTTGCTGATGCTCAGGCGGGCATTGTGCTCGGCCGCCTCTTCGTCACTGTGCAGATAGTAGCGCTTCTGGCCGGCGCCGGTTTCGCCGTACTGCTTGAACAGTTCCTCGATCTTGTCGAACAGGTTGGCATCGGGACCGAAATGGCTGAGCTGCTTGCCCTTTGTCGAGAACTCCTCGATGGCCTTCTTCATCTCGGCGCGGTCGTAGCGGTGGAAGCTGTCGCCTTCCACGACCACCGGGTTGATGCCGTCGCGGCGGAAGATGTGCTCGAAGGCGACCTTGACCGTCGTGGTGCCGGCGCCGGATGAACCGGTGACCGCGACTACGGGATGTTTCTTGGACATGCGTTACTCCTCAAACGTAGGCCGGATAGTGATGAAATCTGTTTCGTTCCCCGCGCGGCGAGGTCGGAGAAATTCGTTCTTGTCGTCGGCGCGCGCCCGGCGCAGCACCCGTCATGCGACACGGCCGGTGGACGGGACGGCTGGCGCGCACGAACTGCGTATTGAACCATTTTTACCGTAGAGGGCTCAAGAAGCGGGCTGGCGGCTGGAAAATATTCTGCTAAAACCGCCTGTTATGAATGGTGGCGCTCGCGCCGCTCGGCGAAATTGCAAACAAATGTTACGGGAATCGCAGGGGCGCGCGGGCCCTGGCAGAAGCGTATGGGGCTAACTATGCTTTGCCCACCAAGGCCAGGAATGGTCATGGATCGAAGCTTGAATTTTTCACTGAATGCGGGAGAAATAGAATGAGCATCAAGACACACCGGATTGTCGCCTTGGCGGTGCCGTTGCTGAGTTTGGCGGCCGCCGGGGTCCAGGCACAGGACCGCCCGATGGCTCCGACCGGCTACGTCGGCAACAATGCCGGTTATGTGGTGGTCAACAGCAGCGGGCGCTGCGTGCGCACGTCGTCTTGGACCAAGGACAGTGCCATTCCGTTCTGCGAACCTGACATGTTCCCGGTAAAGGAGGCCCAGGCCGAGCCCCCGCCTCCGCCCCCGGCGCCCATGCCCGCGCCGCAGCCGGTGTTCAAGACCGTGAACATGGACGCAGAGGCTTTGTTCGATTATGACAAGTCCGTCATCAAGCCGGCCGGTATGGCCGCGCTGGATGGTTTGGTCGCCGACATGAATCAGTATCAGCGCGTAGATCGGATTCGCGTCGTCGGTCATACGGACAGCCAGGGCACGGAGCAATACAATCAGGCTCTGTCGGAGCGCCGTGCCAACGCGGTCAAGGATTATCTGGTGTCCAAGGGTATTCCCGCGTCCGAGATCGAGACCCAAGGCATGGGTGAGAGCCAGCCGGTGGCTGACAACAGCACCAAGGCAGGCCGCGCCAAGAACCGCCGGGTCGAGATCGACATTCAGGCGACGGAGCGTACTCAGTAATCCCTGAGTTGTTCTGACCTCTAAGAGGCCGCCGGACCGCCACCATTGGTGGTGTCCGGTGGCTTTTTGTCGTGCGCCCTAATAATAGGAGAGAAGCGTCGCAGGCAGTGGCTCGATTCCGATCTGTTCAATGTACACGTCCATCAGGTCGGGCCGCAGGCCGCCTGATTCCGTTTTGCCGTCCGCCGGTTTGGATGTAACCCGTCCTCGCCTTCAGCGCTGCCGGAATACCATGGAAAACTGCAGTCGCCGCGGACAGTCCAGTCCCGCCGGCGGGCCGGGAAACGGCTGTGCTCGCCGCATCGCCCGTGCCGCGGCGGTACGCAGCAGGGGATGGCCGCCGCTGAACTGCAGTTCACGCACCGCGCCACTTCCCAGCAGCACGAATGAAACCTCCACCGTCCCCGTGATCCGGCGCCGCTGTGCCGCCGCAGGGTAGCGCTTGCTGGCCTCGATGGCTGCCATCAATGCCTGCAGATAGCGCTGTTGGCGCTGCGCCGGGGCTGCGGCAGCCACAGTGGGTGCCGCAGCCGGCGGCGCCCTTACCGCAGCCATCGACGGTGCGGGACGGGGGCTGTGGCGGGCAGGTGCCGGCGGCGCAGGCGGTGCGCCAGCGGTGTCGGTGGCTGGAGTCGGGCGCGGTTTGGGAACCGCTGGGCGGACCGGCGTCGGCGAGCGCACGCCTTTGGTTGCGGCCTTCCGCCGGGCGGGCTTGGCCGGCGGCGGTGGAGCCGGCGCCGCGGTGGCCGGGGCTGGCGCAGCTGGCGTGGTGGGGGCGGCGACATCCAGTTGCAGGCTGATCACCCGGTCGTGGGAGGGTCGCCCGGCGCGCACGGGCAGGTGGCGCTGGGCCAGTGTCCAAGCTGCCACGGCGTGGACGCCTAACGATACGGCGATGGCCGCGGCCAGCAGGGTGTGCGGTCCGCGGTGGCCTGGGTGGGGTAACGTGGGTGTCATGCCGGTGATGTGAGGGCAGGATTCGTGCCATGCGGCGGCCCCTGCATTCGTCGGCTACTTACAGTGTCCAGCCCAGCGCAGACTGCGGCATTTGCCACGGAGCGTCGCCATCTGCCGCGCCCGCATCGCCGGTCTTGACGGCGTATGCACTGCAACCTCCCGATTCCCTGGCATATCGGCACACGGCACGTTCCTTGCCAGGAGGGTACGCGGAATACAACGACGTTACGGGGGTGAACACATGCAGTCTGCCGGTCGCCTGATTGCGGGCCTCGCCGTGTTGAGCGGCGCGGGAAATGTCTATGCGCAGGAAACCATCGAGCTGCCGGAGGTGCGGGTGGAAGCGGACGCCGATGCCGCCATGGCCTCCTCGTCGGCGGAGGATCCCCGTGCCGGCGCGCCGGCCGACGGCGGTGACTGGCTGCTGTCCATCCCCGGGGTGTCCGGCGTGCGCATGGGCAGCCACGGCCTCGATCCGGTCATCCGCGGCCAGAAGCAGACCCAGCTCAACGTGCTGCTCGACGGCGCCTTCGTCCACGGCGGCTGCCCCAATCGCATGGACCCGCCGTCGTCCTATGCGTCGGCGGAGACCTACGACCGCGTGACCGTGTTAAAGGGTGTGCAGACGCTGATCTACGGAGCCGGCGGCCCCGGCGGCACGGTGCTGTTCGAACGCGACCCACCCCGCTTCGCCCCCGGCAAGACGGTGACGGGCCGGGTGCAGGCCGGTGGTGTCTCCAACGGCAACGCCTGGGACGCAGCCGCCGACGTGGCGGCGGGTTCGGACCGCGCCTATGCGCGCGCCACCCTCAGCGCCAAGTCGGCGGGCAGCTACACCGACGGCGACGGCCAGAAGGTGCGCTCGGGTTACAAGGAGCGCGGTGCCATTGCCGATTTCGGCTACCGGCCCGACGCCGACAGCCTGCTGAAATTGAGCCTGGAGTCCACCCGCGCCCGCGACGTCCTCTATGCCGGCGCCGGTATGGACGCCCCCGTGAGCGACAACGACACGGTCAAGCTCTCCTACGAGAACACCGCCGCCGTGGGCCCCTTCGCGGCGGTGAAGGCGGAGTTGTACCAAGCCGCCGTCCATCACGTCATGGACAACTATTCCCTGCGGCCGGTGGGGGCCATGTACATGCGCGTGCCGTCGGACTCCGACACCCTGGGCGGGCGTTTCAGCGGCGACCTGAGTCTGGGACGCGGCGTGCTGACCCTGGGCGCCGACCTGCAGCGCAATCTCCGCGACGCCACCCGTTACGGCGGCATGAGCGCCGACCCCACCATGGTCAATTCCTACTTGTGGCCCGACGTGCGCATTCGCCAGGTGGGCGTGTTCGCCGAATACGCCGGCCAGTGGAGTACCGCCAGCCGCTACACCGCCGGCCTGCGTCTGGACCGCGTGGACACCTCCGCCGCCAAGGCGGCCCTCGACCCCATGGGCGCACCGGTGAGCGCCAACGACCTCTATAGCCACTACTACAGCACTACCGCCCGGGACCATGGCGAGAACAACCTGGGCCTGCTGTTGCGCGCCGAGTACGACCTGACCGGCCGCGACACCACGGTCTACGCCGGTATCAGCAGCACCGCCCGCACCGCCGACGCCACCGAGCGCTACATCGCCTCCTGGAACGCGACGCCGAGCATGCAGTGGGTGGGCAATCCGGAGCTGAAGCCGGAACGGCACAACCAGTTGGAACTCGGTGCGCGCTGGACGCGGGAGCGCCTGAGCGTGGACGGATCGGTGTACTACGATCGCGTGCACGACTACATTTTGCGCGACCGTGCCCATCTGGTCGGCGACAATGCCACCATCTACCGCAACGTGGCGGCGCGGCTGTACGGCGCCGATATGGAGATGAAATACCGCTGGTCGGCCCGTTGGTCGGCCCGCCTGACCCTGGCCTACGTCAATGCCACCAACACCAGCGACGGCCGCCCCATCGCCCAGATCCCGCCCCTGGAGGGCACTCTGTCGCTGGATCACCGCCGCCGCGACTGGACGCTGGGCGGTGCCATCCGCTTCGCCGCCCGCCAGACGCGGGTGGACGATGATCCGCTCACGGGCAGTGGCCTGGACGTGGGCCAGACCCCCGGCTTCGCGGTGCTGGACCTGTACGGTTCCCGCCGCCTGGGCCGCGACGGCCAGCTGCGCTTCGGCATCGACAACGTGTTCGACCGCGCCTATGCCCAGCACCTCAACAAGGCCAATGCCTTCGACGTCACCCAGGTGCGGGTCAAGGAGCCGGGTCGCAGCGTGTGGATGAAATTGAGTATGCAATTCTGAACGACCGACGATTGAACGAGGTGAACAGATGAAGAACCTGGGAAAGGCTGTGATGGCGGTGCTGATGTGCGTCTTCGTGACCACGGCGGCCGCCGACGAGACCAAGGTCGGCGTCAAGGACGCCTGGATCAACGAGGCGCCGCCGGGCGCTTCAGCCATGGCGGGCTACATGACCCTGCACAATCCTTCCACCCAGGCGCGCGCCCTGGTGGGGGCCAAGAGCGCCGGCTTCGCCATGGTGATGATGCATCGCACCGAGATGGAGGGCGGCATGGCGAAGATGGTTCATCAGGAGGAAGTCGACCTCCCCGCCGGGGGTGAGGTGAGTTTCGCTCCCGGCGGCTACCACCTCATGTTGATGCGTCCGCGCGAGGCCTACAAGGCCGGCGACAAGGTGGAGATTACGCTGCTGTTCAAGAACGGTTCCCAGATGCCGGTGCAGTTCGAGGTGCGCCGCGGCGCGGCCATGGACATGGGTGGGCACGGGCACATGCACTAGGAGAGGATAGGGCTTCGCCATCCCTCTCCGGTTGCGGTGCTCCCCTGTTGTCCCGTCCCCCTGCGGGGTGGCACCCTGAAGGGCATTAAAGGTTGGGGGTAGGGCGCGATCAATTTGTTGTCGCCTGCGGCGACGGCTTTGTTTTGAGCGCGAATTCGCCGCGCGGGCGAGTGACTTTCTTGTGGTGACAAGAAAGTCACCAAAGAAGCGCTCCCGGCGACTTGCTGCCCTGACTGGCTGGCGCCAGTCAGGGCAGTACCCTGCGCTGCTCGGCGGCGTCAACGGGGTAGGGGTGCCTCGTTGACGCCGCCGATCTCCAATTCAAAACCACCCTATCCGAAGATAAACAACGCCGTGCCAGCCGTGGATGGTCGCTATTCCCCGTGTTCCCCGTGGCAAGCTTTCTTTCGATCTCGATATGACGTCTACGCCTCGATGGCGTACTTCTTCAGCCGATAGAGAAAGGTGTCCCGCGTCAGTCCCAGCAGCCGCGCGGCGCGGCTGCGGTTGCCGCCGGTGCGGGCCAGGGCCTGGCGCAGCATGTCCGCCTCCAGGTCGTCCAGGCGCAGGCCCGACTCGGGCAATACGAAGCCCTTGCCGGCGCCGGCGCGGCTGTTGCGGATCTCCAGGGGCAGGTTGTCGGGGCCCACGTGGCGGCCGCTGAACAGCACCACCATGCGTTCGCAGAAGTTGCGCAGTTCGCGTACGTTGCCGGGCCAGCGGTAGCGCTCCAGTACACTGCGTGCCGCGGCGGTGTAGCGCGGCGGCTCCAGGCCGTGGGTGGCGGCGAGACGGACGGTGAGTTCGTCCAGAAGCAAAGGCGTGTCGCCGCTGCGGGCCCGCAGCGGCGGCAGCTCCAGCGGCACCACGTTGAGGCGGTAGTAGAGGTCCTCGCGGAAGCGCCCGGCCTGGGCTTCGGCGTGCAGGTCGCGGTTGGTGGCGGCGATGACGCGCACGTCCAGGCGCTCGGCCCGTGTGGTGCCCAGGGGCTGGCATTCCCCTGACTCCAGGAAGCGCAGCAGCTTGGCCTGCAGGTTCAGGGGCAGTTCGCCGATCTCGTCCAGGAACAGGGTGCCGCCGTGGGCGGCGCGGAGGCGCCCCGGCTGGTCGGTGAGCGCGCCGGTGAAGGCGCCTTTGCGGTGGCCGAACAGCTCGGACTCGGCCAGGGCCTCGGGCAGGGTGGCGCAGTTCACCGTGACGAAGGGCGCATCGGCGCGCCGGCTGCCGCGGTGAATGGCCTCCGCCAGCAATTCCTTGCCGGTACCGCTCTCGCCCAGAATCAGGATGGTGACGTCCGCCGCCGCCGCGACCTGTCCCGCGCGCAGCACGGCGCCCAGCTCCGGCGAACGCCCAATCAACAGCCCCTCGAACGAACTCATATTGTTATACCTCCATGGTGGAGAGTGATGCTTCAGGCGCCGGTGCCATGCCGTGACGGCTCATGAGCCACAGACTGGCCAGCCCCATGATAATGATGACGGTGCCCGCGACGGCACGTGCGTAGGGCGCGCGCGACACGCGCGTGACCCAGCCGGTGACCACGCCGGCGGTCATCACCGCGGGCAGGGTGCCGGCGCCGAAGGCGAGCATGAACAGCGCACCGTTGAGCGCGCTGCCCGATGTGGTGGTCCAGATCAGGCTGGAGTACACCAGCCCGCAGGGCAGCCAGCCCCACACCAGCCCGAACATGTAGGCCTGCAACGGTGAACGGACCGGCAGGAACCGCCGGCCCAGCGGTTCCAGACGTCGCCACAGAGGTGCGCCCAGACGTTCCAGTACCGCGAAGCGTGGGAACCAGCCGGCCAGATACAGGCCGATGGCGATCATCATCGCCGCGGCAAGGTACTGCAGCGCCTGGCGCCCATAGTGGGGGCTGATGAGATCGAACAACGCCCCGCCGAGGCCACCGCCGATGGCGCCGGCCGCCACGTAGCTGCTGACCCGGCCGAGATTATAGGCGGAGACGAAGGGCAGCATGCGCGCCCGCGAAGAACGGATGTCCGGCCGCAGGCTCAGCGTCAGGGCGCCGGCGATGCCGCCGCACATGCCCAGGCAGTGCACCGTGCTCATCAACCCCACCAGAAATGCGGGTGCGATCAGGGATTCCAAACTTCGTTACCCTTCAATTTGCTTGGCAAAATTATACCATTGCTGCCGTCCCTGCTGTTGATCTGGCGCAAGGCCGGCGGCCGTCATTCGTGTCTCAGAATACCAGGTTGAGCATGACCATCATCACCACCAGGAACAGCACGGTCATGATGCCGCCGGCGCGCACGAAGTCCGCCACGCGGTAGCCGCCCGGTCCCATGATCAGGGCGTTGACCTGATGGGTGGGGATGAGAAAGGTGTTGTCCGTGGCGATGGCCACGGTCAGTGCGAATACCGCCGGGTTGGCGCCGGCGCCGATGGCGATGTTCACCGCCAGCGGCACCAGCAGTACGGTGGCGCCGACATTCGACATCACCAGACTGAACACCGTCGCCAGTAGCGCCACGACGCCCTGCAACACCCACACCGGCGCGCCGTCCAGCAGCAGCAGCGTCTGGTGGGCGACCCAGGCGGCGGTGCCGCTGGTCTCCACTGCCAGTCCCAGGGGGATGAGGCTGGCCAGCAGGAACACCGTCTTCCAGCTCACCGCCTGATAGGCTTCATCGATGTTCAGCACGCCGGACAGGACCATGCCCACGGCGCCGGTGAGCAGCGCCGTGGACAGGCGGATGTCGGTGAACAGCACCAGTCCCATGGCCACGGCGAAGAACACCAGGGCATGGGGCGCCTTGTGGGGGCGCATTTCCTCGTGGGGGAATTCGGCAGTCACCACCACGAAGTTGCGGTCGTTCTGCAGGCGGGCCAGGGCGCCCCACGGCGTGTGCACCACCAGCGTGTCGCCGGCGGCCAAGGGCAGCTCTTGCACGCCCTCGCCTTGGCGCATGGTGTGACCCCGCCGGTGCAGGGCGAGAAGGGACAGGCCGTAGATCTTGCGCAGCCACAGGTCGCGGGCCGACCTGCCGATCAATTTGGAGCTGGGCGGAATCACCAGTTCGGCGACGCCGGCCTTGGTGGCAGCCAGGGAATCGTTGAAGGTCTGCAGTTCCGGGCGCACTTCCACCCTTGCGCCGGTGGCGAAGTCGGCCAAGGCGTCTTGCCGGCCCAGTACGCCCAGCACGTCGCCGGCCTCGATCACCATGTCCCGCGGCACGCCTCCGGGGCCGATACGCAGGTCGTCGCTACCGCGCAGGGCGGCCACCACGCGGATGCGGTAGCGCGTCTCCACCGCGTCGAGGGTGAGACCTTGCGCCGGACTGTCGGCGCGCACGATCACCTCGTTGATGCCGTATTCCAGGCCGTAGACCTTCTTGAAATAGGCCATGGTGTTGGTGGCTTCGGCGCCCTCGGTCTTGATGACCGGCAGCACGAAGCGCCCGGCGAGCATGAAATACACGACGCCGGTGGCCACCAGCGCCAGCCCGATGGGCGTGACCGAAAACAGGCCGAAGGTCTGCATCTGCTGCGCCGGCGCCAGCCCCTGGTTGGAGGTGAGGATCAGGTCGTTCAGCAGGATCAGCGGGCTGGAGCCCACCATGGTCACCGTGCCGCCGAGGAGGGCGCAGAAGCCCATGGGTATGAGCAGGCGCGACATGGGCAGCCCGGTGCGTGCGGAGATGCGGCTGACCACCGGCAGGAACAGGGCGGCGGCACCCACGTTCTGCATGAAGCCGGAAACGATGCCCACGGTGACGGAGATCAGCGGGGTGATGCGCTTCTCCGTGCGTCCGCCGGCCTTGAGAATGAACCCGGCCACGCGGCTCATGAGTCCGGCCTTGTCCAGGCCGGCGCCGATGATCATGATGCCGATGATGGAGATGACCGCGTTGCTCGCGAAGCCGCTGAACAGGTCGGCGGCGGGGACCACCGGCGCCAGCATCTCTTTCAGCCACGGCGCCGCCTGCGCGAGGGAGGGGAAGTGGTATTCCAGCCAGGGAATGCGCAGGCCATTCTCCTCCAGGGGCTGGAACAGTTCCGTCAGGCCCAGCAGGACCATGATGACCACGGCGGTGACGTCGACGCGCACCAGCTCGGAAACGAACAGGAACATGGTCAGGGCGACGATGCCCATGACCAGAATCATCTGCGGGGTGAGTTCGATCCCCATCCCAGTGTCTCCCCTCCATCCATAGACGGCTTTAACAGCTTAGTCTCTCAGATTTCGCGCAGCCGGCCTGGCGTCTGAAACAGGGTGCAACAATCGGGCCCTGGGGGCGTCGGCGGGTAGCGTCGGCTACAATGGCTGGCCTGAACCGACCGAGCCCGTTCCATGCCGTCCCCGCAGCCCTATTTCGCCACCGCCCCCAAGGGCATCGCCTCCCTGCTCGCCGACGAACTGCGGGCCCTGGGCGCCGGGGACGTGGCCGAGGGCCGCTCCGGGGTGGCCTTCAGCGGTGACCTGGAAATGGCCTACCGTGCCTGCCTGTGGTCGCGCACCGCCAACCGGGTGCTGCTACCCCTGGCGGAGTTCCCGGCCGCCGACCCGGACGCCCTGTACCAGGGCGTGGCCGCCGTCGATTGGAGCGACCATCTGACGGCGAGCGCTACGCTGGCGGTGGATTTCACCTCCGTGCGCTCGGCCATCAACCACACCCACTTCGGCGCCCTGAAGGTGAAGGACGCCATCGTCGATCAGTTTCGCGACGCCTTCGGCGAGCGCCCGTCCGTGGACGTGGAGCGCCCGGATCTGCGCATCAACGTGCACCTGGAACGGGACCGGGCGGTGGTGAGCATCGACCTGTCCGGCGACAGCCTGCACCGTCGGGGTTATCGCAAGGAGGGCGTGGTGGCTCCGTTGAAGGAAAACCTGGCGGCCGCCATCCTGCTGCGCGCCGGCTGGCCGGGCGTGGCCGCTGCGGGCGGCAGTCTGGTGGATCCCATGTGCGGCTCCGGCACCCTGCCCATCGAGGCGGCGCTCATGGCCGCCGACATCGCCCCAGGTCTGCTGCGGGAGTATTGGGGCTTCGCCGGCTGGCAGGGCCACGTGCCTGCGTTATGGACCCGGCTCATGGACGAGGCCCGCGCGCGGCGCGAGGCGGGCCTGGAACGCATGCCGTCCATCGTCGGCTACGACGCCGATCGCGGCGCCGTGCGTGCGGCGCTGGCCAACCTGGAGGCGGCGGGCCTGCGCGGAAAGGTGCACGTAGAGCGGCGCGACTTGGCGGCGCTGCAACCCCCGGCGGGCGCGGCGCCGGGCCTGGTGGCGGTCAACCCGCCCTACGGCGAGCGCCTGGGCGAACGCGAGCAACTGAAGGTTCTGTACGGTGAATTGGGCCGCATCCTCAAGGAACGTTTCACCGACTGGAAGGCGGCGGTGTTCACCGGCAACCCGGAACTGGGCAAGGAAATGGGTCTGCGGGCGCGGCGTATGCACGTGCTGTTCAACGGGCCCATCGAATGCAAGCTGCTGCACTTCGAGGTGGAACCGCGCTGGTTCGTGCAGGCGGGCACCGAACCCCGCGCGCCGCGCCCGGCGCGCCCCGAGGACCTGGGCCCAGGGGCGCAGATGCTCGCCAACCGCCTGCGCAAGAACTTGAAGGAACTGGGCCGCTGGGCGCGGCGTGAAGGGGTGGACTGCTACCGGCTCTACGATGCGGACATGCCCGAGTACGCCGTGGCGGTGGATCTCTATCAGGGCGAGCAGCGCTGGCTGCACGTGCAGGAATACGAGGCCCCGGCGTCCATCGATCCGGCCAAGGCCCGTGCCAGACTGAGGGAGGCCTTGGCGGTGCTGCCCGAGGTGCTGGAGATTCCGCCGGAGCAGATGTTCTTCAAGGTGCGCCGGCGCCAGAAGGGGGCGGGCCAGTACGAAAAGCAGGCCCAGGAGGCGCAGTTCTTCGAGATCAGTGAGGGTGGCCTGCGCTTCCGGGTGAACTTCGCCGACTATCTCGACACCGGCCTGTTCCTGGATCACCGTCTCACCCGCGCCCTGGTGCGCGAGTTGGCGCCGGGGCGCGACCTTCTCAATCTGTTCGCCTACACCGGCACCGCCAGTGTCTACGCTGCCGCCGGCGGCGCGCGTTCCACCACCACCGTGGACATGTCCAACACCTATCTGGACTGGGCCCGGCGTAACATGGCCCTGAACGGCTTCAGTGGCGCCGCCCACCGTTTCGTGCAGGCGGACTGCCTGGCGTGGCTGCAGGACCAGGCCCGCGATGCCCGCGCACCGCGCTTCGGCCTGATCTTCCTCGATCCGCCCACCCACTCCCGATCAAAACGTATGCAGGGCGACTTCGATGTGCAGCGCGACCACGTGGGTCTCATCCGTGATGCGGTGGCGCTGCTCGCCGAGGGTGGGGAACTCATCTTCTCCAACAACTTCCGCAAGTTCCGCCTGGACCGCGACGCCCTGGCTGATCTTCACGTGGAAGACATCACCGCCAAGACCATCCCGCGCGACTTCGCGCGCAATCCGCGCATTCACAACTGTTGGCGGGTGCGGCGGCGTTGATTGGGCGGGGTTGAAAACGCAAAGGACGCAAAGAAGATGTGTTGCTGTGGCTCTTGTGGCCTGTTTGGCCCTCGCCGGGCGCTAGCGCGGAGGTGGCTTGAGCCGGCGTTGAAGACAGTCCACATACACGGGGGACACGGAGTGCGGCCGGACACCATCAATCTACGGCCTTGTTTGTGCTCTCCGCGGTAGTCGGCCGGCTATTGGCGCTAGCGTTGGGTCATTGCTGCGGCATCCAGACAATGGCTTTTCTTTGCGTCCTTTGCGGCTTTGCGTTCTCCGCGTTTATTGCCGACCCTCGTCAGGCCCACCTTCCGAAGAGTTGAGCAGCTGCGCGACGATGGGTTTGCTGGCTTCGCCGAAGTAGATGGACCGGTGCGGGAAGGGGATTTCGATGCCTTCGCGGTCGAAGGCGTGCTTCAGGCGGCGGCGGTATTCGCGGCCCACGTCCCACTGTTTGATGGGGCGGGTGCGCAGGCGGCCCTTGATGACCACGGCTGAATCGGCGAAGTTGTCCACGCCGAAGACCTCGATGTCGGCCACCATCAGCGGGCCGAACTTGGCGTCGGCGCGCAGTTCCGTGCCCACCTCCTTCATCAGCGCGATCACCTGGTCCACGTCCTCCTTGTAGGCCACGCCGATGTCGAACACGTAGGCGGACCACTCGCGGGTGAGGTTGGCGAGGCTGGTGACGGTGCCGTTGGGGAAGATGTGCACGATGCCCGACAGGTCGCGCAGGACGATGGTGCGGAAGTTGATCTGCTCCACCAAGCCGCCGGTGCCGTTGACGATGGCCACGTCGCCGACGCGCACTTGGTTCTCCAGGATCATGAAAAAGCCGGAGATGATGTCGCGCACCAGGTGCTGGGCGCCGAAGCCCACTGCCACGCCGGCGATGCCCGCGCTGGCGAGGATGGGTCCGATCTCCACGCCGAACTCGCGCAGGATCACCAGGCCCGCCATGACCCAGATCATGATGATCACCGCCTGGCGCAGCAGCCGCACCAGGGTCTCGGCGCGCTTCTCCGCCTCGCTGGGCACGTCGCCGGATTCCTGGCCGCGGCGCACTAGGTGCGTCTCAAGACGTTTGAGCGCGATCTTCACCACGGTCATGATGATCCAGAACACCACCAGGATGAGCAGGACGCGGAAGCCGGTCAGAATGACGTTTTCCCA
>Ga0315556_1001201_pt1 | contig 15840 bp, 13 predicted proteins | sample SalMarSW160310MG_FD_202112 | JGI IMG/M metagenome (GOLD analysis project Ga0315556, IMG submission 202112) | Salt marsh sediment microbial communities from the Plum Island Ecosystem LTER, Massachusetts, United States - Salt Marsh Sediment SW1603-10 ...
CGCCGTTAAATTTCGCAAGCTCTTCAGAATCAAATTCCTTCATTTTGTCACCTATCCGTCCATCAACCTTCAACGTCATGTTCGGCAAGACGTTGTCTCGCTTCAGAATAAGTATATACTTTCATGTGGAAAAGTGGAAAATGATTAACAGGTACGCCTTCGATTGCACACCATGAAAGATCGGCCCGATCGAGACAATCAACTATGCGCATGACATCATCTGTGCCTCCCGCTTTCTGTGCCATCGACCAACCGTTTCTTCGGCAGGTTCCAGGTCGAAAAAAGGGAACCGGTCACTTTCATTACACAAGATGGTTTCCAAAAATCGTTTCTTCTGGCTCGGCTCGGGCGTCGCCACATTTATACGTTCCGCTCATGAAAAAAAGAATGATACTTTTTATGTATCACACAAATGGCACAGATTCCATTCAGAAAAGGCCTTTCCCCAGGATTTTTTATTGACAAGGTCTTTCGGCAATGTAATTAACATACAAACTATTTGCATCTTAATCTTATGGTTACAAATAGGTTTTCGGAGGATATCATGCTCTTCAAAGATTGTCTGTGTTTCCAGGTGGGAAGAGCCGCCCGGAAGATGTCAAAGATCACCCGGGAAAAAGTGGCCCCTTACGGGCTCACCACCACCCAGTTCTTTCTGCTCACCGCACTCTATGAAGAAGACGGGATCTTCATCAGTGTCCTCGCCCGGAAGGTGGCTCTGGACAAGGCGACCCTGACGGGGATGCTGGACCGTCTCGAACGTGATGGTCTCACGGAGCGCAGAGCCGATCCTGAAGACCGTCGGGCCATAAGAATCCATCTGAAGGAAAAAGCGGAAAGGTTGAGGGATGAGTTGACCGAACTCTATCACGAAAACAACGGCATGTTTCTCGCCCTCTTGGATGAGGAAGAAAAGAAAGTTTTCGAGCAGGTGGTTGACAAGATTGAAACCGTGGATCTTGAAGGCTGAAAACAGTCTAACATCATAAGGAGGGGCGATATGAGCAAGGGAAGGCTTCATTATGGCTGGATTGTTATCTTCATGGGTTTACTTACCACCATTGCAGCACACGGGTTCGGGCGCATGGCATACACCATTATCCTCCCGGCGATGAAGGACGGCCTCAAATTTGACTATACCCAACTGGGCCTACTGGGAACCGGAAACTTTATCGGATACCTGACCATGGCCATTGTCGGGGGATTCCTCGCAGCCCGGTTCGGGACCCGCATCGTCATCACCTTCGCCCTGATCCTCATGGGGATAACCATGATGCTGACCGGCCTGGCCCAATCATTCGGTTTTGCTTTTGCCATGCGCCTCTTGACAGGTCTTGGCAATGGCGCAGCCTACGTGCCTGCCATGGCCCTGGGTTCAGCCTGGTTTGCCATGGAAAGAAGAGGATTTGCCACCGGAATTGTCTCCGCCGGGATCGGGGCAGGCACCCTCATATCCGGCCTGGTGGTCCCGCCCATCCTGGGGGCCTTCGGTTCCAATGGATGGCGCGCTTCCTGGTATATTCTTGGCGGCGCTGTGCTGCTGATTTCCGGCATTGTGTTCCTTTTCATCCGCAGTCGTCCGGAAGAAAAGGGCCTGGCGCCCGTCGGCGTCCATCAAGAAGGAAACGGCCGGACAGCATCGCCGAGCAAGGGCAAGGCTTCTTCCCTTGAATGGGCCAAAATCTACAAACTGCCTTCAGTCTGGTACCTGGGAGTGGTTTATTTTTTTTACGGCCTCTCCTATATCATCTATATGGTCTTTTTTGCGGCTTACCTGGTGAAAGAGATGGGGCTCTCCCAGGCATGGGCCGGGGCACTGTGGGCCACAGTCGGAGGGTTGAGCATCTTTTGCGGTGTCATCTGGGGAGGGATCTCGGATCGCCTCGGACGCAGTAAAGGGGCTGCCCTTGCCTATCTGGTCCTGGCTGCTTCCTACATCATTTATGCACTCGTGAAGGTCCATTTCGGCTTCTATTTATCTGCATTCCTGTTCGGCCTCACTGCCTGGAGCATCCCAACCATCATGGCTGCAGCTGCCGGAGATTTTGTCGGGCCACGCCTGGCTCCGGCCGGCCTGGGTTTTATCACTCTCTTTTTCGGTATCGGTCAGGCGCTGGGACCTGCTTTGGGTGGATACCTTGCCGACGTGAGCCACTCTTTCACTGTACCTTTTCTGGTGGCAGGAGCTATTTCGCTTGTGGGAATGGTATTCTCATTTTTTCTCAAGAACCCGGCAACCGCATAAATCCAATCTCCCAGGATCGCTCGTGGTTTAGTAATGGTTGTCCGGGGAAAGAGGGCGAAGAAACACTATGGATACTAAGCTGGCCAATATGCACGCCTTGTTCAGCCCGGAGTCCGTCGCCGTGATCGGTGCATCGAATAATCCCGGGAAACTGGGATTTCACGTCATGAAAAGCCTGACAGAAGGTGGCTATCCGGGGAACATCGTTCCCATAAACCCCCGCGTGGAAGAGATCGTGGGACTTAAAAGCTATGCTGGCCTTGATAAGTACCATGGCTCCATTGATCTCGCCATAGTGGTAGTGCCTGCAAAGCTGGTCCCCGGGGTATTCCGCGAATGCGCAGAAAAGGGGGTCAAAGGCATTGTGCTGATCACTGCCGGGTTCAAGGAGATCGAGGACCCTGGCGGTGCAATTCTCCACGACGAAATCGCCGCCATTGCAAACAGTGCCGGAATCCCGGTCATCGGCCCCAACACATTCGGTATGATCAACTTCCACCGGGATCTGAATGCCTCTTTTACCCCGGAATTCTCTTTTCTCAAAAAGGGGACGGTGGCGCTGGTCAGCCAGAGCGGAGGCATGTCCCATCTCATGGGCTTTCTCGCCATGAGACTGGATGTGGGCTTCAGCAAAATAGTGGGCCTGGGGAATCGCCTGAACGTGGATTTCAGCGACATGCTGGAGTACCTGGATGAGGATCCTGATACGCAGGCCATAGCCCTTTACGTGGAGGGTATTGACGAACCCAACCGACTGATTTCTGCTGCAAAGACATATACAGGCCGTAAACCGATAATCGTTTACAAGACGGGCAGCGCGCGTGTCGGTGATCAGGCGTCTCTTTCCCACACGGGATCTATTGCCGGGCGCCATGAGATTTACGGCGGCGCATTCAGACAGGCAGGGATGCTCCCTCTCAGGGGAGCTGAACAACTCCTGGATACGGCGAAGGCCCTTGCGGGTTGTCCGGTTCCGAAGGGACCGGGGGTAGCGGTCCTCTCAGGGCAGGCAGGGCCCGGAATGGCAGGGTGTGATATCTGTGAAACGGAACATCTGGATATTGTCCGGTTTTCCCGAAACACTCAAGCGACCATCAATGAGCTTTTGCCTCCCCTCGCCCTCAGGACAAACCCGGTGGACATGGGGCCTGCCTGGTATAATTCCGCCGCTATAACCGGGATCGTGCGGGCCGTCCTGGAGGATGACAATGTGGATTCAATCCTGCTGTTCATGATGTTTGCCTCGGCGAACGTGGACGCGGTTGAACGGATGAGCGATCTCCTGAGAGGCTGGGCACAGAAAAAGCCCCTGATCAGTTGTATCCTTTCCCCTCCGGACATCTGGGACGAGCAGGTGAAGGACCTGGAAAACGCGGGGGCCCTGGTGAATTACCCCACACCCGAACGGGCGGCCGAGGCCATGGCCAACCTGTGGAAATACCGGGAACTCCGGGCCAAATGAGCGCGACATTTATGAATCACTTCATGGAACCTCGAAGCGTTGCCATTATCGGAATCAGCCGCAGGAGCGGCCCGGGTTCCTATAACCTGATGGAAAACATGCTCCTCTATGGTTTCAAAGGAAAAATCTTTCCCATCAACCCCCAGGCCCAGGAAATCCTGGGCTTTCAGGCCTATCCGAGCATCAGGGAGGTCGGTCAGGAGGTTGACCTGGCCGTCATCACCCTCCCACGGGAGTTGGTCTTGCAACAGGTTGAGGAGTGCGCGGCCTCAGGTGTGAAAGCCGTCATTGTGGTAAGCCAGGGATTTGCGGATGCAGATGACCGGGGAAAGGGCCTCCAGCAGGAGATGGTGGCAATTGCCCGAAAGAATGGCATGAGGATACTGGGTCCAAATACCCTTGGTGTGGTCAACAATTTCCACAATTTCACCACCTCCTTTATGCCCCTGAACCGGGAAAAAGCGCCCATAGGGATGATCTGCCAGTCCGGGCTTTTTTTCGTGGGTGCGAGAAATTTTACGGAAATAATAGGAAAAGGAATTGACATCGGCAATGGTTGCGATATCGGCTTTGCTGACTGTCTTGCCAGTCTGGGGAAAGATCCTGACATTGAAATCATCACCATACACATGGAAGGACTTGAGCAGCCAAAGAGATTTCTTTTCCTGGCATCGCAAGTTGCGCGGGAAAAACCCGTCATTGTTTTCAAGACCGGGCAAAGCGCAGCCGGTGCCAGGGCCGCGGCATCCCACAGCGGAAGTATGGCAGGAGATTATGCGATTTACCGGGCTGCTTTGAGACAGGCGGGATGTCTTTTCCTTGACGACGACGGCCGCATGCGCGATGCCGTGCGGACACTGCTCCATCAACCCCTCCTGCAGGGCAAACGAATCGCCATTATCACAATCACCGGGGCGGGAGGCATTGTCGCAAGTGACGCCCTGGAAAAAAACGGGCTTGAGCTTGCCCGGCTATCCGAACAAACCATCAGAACGGTAGCCGACCTGTCCCCGGAGTGGATGCCCCTTGGGAACCCACTGGATATCTGGCCGGCGGTGATGAAGCATGGAATGCAGGAGGTCTATGGGAAGGCCCTGGAGGCAGTCCTTGCTGATCCCGGCGTGGACGGGGTTCTCTGCATCAGCGTTGCCCTGGACACGGAGAAATTCGGGTTCCTGAATGTCTCGGAGTGCCTCAACAACAGGGCCGCTTCGATGGAGAAGAAAAAGCCCGTCGTTGCCTGGCTCTATGGGCCGAACAGGGAAGAAATAGCCGCGAAAATTGAGGAAGAGAAAAGGATCTCTACCTACGGAACCATTGAAATGGCGGCGTGGTCCTTGTCGATTCTCAGGGAACGGCAACAATTTCTTGAAAAAGTAGCCGTTCCATGACAAAAGAACTTTTTGCAATTGTTGAATAATTTGGAGAAACAGGGAGAAACAGATGAAGATCATAGAAAAGGCATTAAAGGATGGACGAAACACCCTCTCGGAGCATGAATCAAAACAGCTCCTGACCAACTATGACATCCCGGTAACCAGGGAGATCCTGGTGGAAGACAGGAAGGAGCTTGCTAGTGCCGTCAGTGAAATCGGATTTCCACTGGTGATGAAAGGAAGCTCATCATTCATCACCCACAAGACGGAAAAGGGGTTGATCCGGGTTGACATACGGGATGAAAAGGAGGCCGGGAAAGCGTTTGAAGAGATCATGGAAAAAATGGGTGGCCAGGGAGAAGGAGTCCTGGTCCAGGAGCTGATCAAGGGCCAGCGTGAACTGGTGGTGGGTCTCACCCGTGATCCCCAGTTCGGGCCATGTGTCATGTTCGGCCTCGGTGGAATATTTACTGAAATCCTCAAGGACATATCATTCCGGGTAGCACCTCTGGAACAGAAAGACGCCATTGATATGATGCAGGAGATCAAGGGGCATAAGATCCTGGAGGCGGTGCGCGGCATGGAGCCGGCCAACTTGGAGACGCTGGCACAAATCCTCATAAACGTGGGAAGGATCGGGCTCGAAAACGACGCAATCAAGGAAATCGATATCAATCCCTTGATCTTGTCAGGGGCGAGGCCCGTGGCAGTGGATGCATTGGTGGTACTGCAAGAAGGGAAACCTGCGTGAATATTATCAGGGAAACCATAGGAAAGGCCGTCAAAGCAATCGCCCAAGAACACATTCCTGACGATGCCATCATCGACACGGAAATGGGTATCCGTTATACCTATGGCCGTCTGCTGAAGGAAATTGATTCGATTGCAGCAGGCCTGATCGAATATGGTATTGAAGGTGGAGACAAGGTTGCGCTCTGGGGCCCCAATATTCCTGAATGGATTATTTCCATGCTCGCGCTGGCGCGCATCGGGGCGGTTACAGTACCCGTTGATCCTGGCGCAGGAAAGGATGGCCTCAGGTATGTCCTCACGCATTCAGAGTGCCACGGTTTAATCATGGCTGAACACTTGGATGAAAAATCCCGTGGAGAGCTGCTCCAGGAAATAAGGCCCGAGCTTCCCGATTTGAAAAAGATGTTCGTAATCGGAGATGACGAGCATCCTGACACAGTTTCGTGGACTGATCTGCGGGCCACGGGCCAGGGAATGGACCTCGCACCACTGAAGCGGGCTGAAGAAGAAATCAGCCCGGAGGATCCGGTGGCAATCATGTATACCTCCGGAACCACGGGCAAACCAAAGGGCGTGGTTCTTGACCACTTGGGCCTGATCAATAAATCTCTTGCATCCACCGAACGTCAGGAAATCACCGATACGGACAGGCTATGTCTCTTTTTTCCCCTCTTTCATATGTTCGGCAACACCTGCATTGCCCTGGCAGGACTCTTGAGAGGCGCCACTCTCGTTATGCCCTGCAGATCCTTTGATCCCCCAATGATACTTGAAGCAATCGCCCAGGAGCAATCCACCGCCATCTACGCATCTCCCAGCATGATTATCTCGCTTCTGGAACATCCGGCATTTGAAAAAAAAGACTGGCAGTCGGTGCGCAAAGGGGTTATCGGCGGAGCACCATGCCCCATGGAACTCATGAAACGACTGGTCGAGGATATCGGGGTAGCCCATATCACCGTCGGCTATGGCATCACGGAGACCAGTTCATGGATTACCATGACCCGCCCTGAAGATCCTATCCGCCTCCGTGTCTCAACCATCGGGAAGCCCCTGGAGTGTAATGAGGTCAAGATCGTCGATCCTGGCACAGGCGAAGACCTCCCACCCAAGAACCAGGGTGAAATCTGCACAAGAGGATTTCTCATGAAGGAGTACTACAAGATGCCCGGCGCCACGACCGCTGCCGTCGACCCGGAAGGATGGTTCCACACCGGCGACCTGGGGGAGATGGATGGAAATGGCTATGTGCGCATTACCGGCAGGCTGAAAGACGTGATCGTGCGGGACGGGACCGAGATTTATCCGGTCGAACTGGAGGAGGTCATTTACCAATTGGGCGATGTTGCGGAAGTCCAGGTCTTTGGTTTCCCGGACGCGAAAAGAGGCCAGGAAGTAGCCGCGTGGATAAAACTGAAGCAGCGATCGACACTTTCTCTTGCTGAGATCTTCGAACATGTGGAAAAAAAGGTGGAACCACCGTTGGCGCCCCGTTTCTACAAGATCGTTTCAGATTTTCCCACCACCAGGAGCGGCAAAGTCCAGAAATTCAAGCTGGGCGAAATGGCGGGGAAGGAATACAAGGGATTTAGCTGAATGCATCCTGGGGATATTATCAGGAGGACAGAATCTGGTCTCGCAGGTGTGTCGTTTGAGGGGAAGGTTTTTCACCAAGGAGCCTTTCCAGCCTTTCCCGGCACTCATCGTACACCCTCAACGCCAGGTTAGCATTCCCCATGTTCGACAAACACACCATGCGCCGCTGACAATAGATCTCGCAGACAGGATCTTTGGAGATAGCTTCCTGGTATATCCGATCTGCCGAAGCCCAGCCCTTTTTCTCTTCTAATAAATTCCCCACGCATTCGACCAGTGATCTGAACTGATGGGTAAAATCAGACCTTGGAGCGAATGTCCAGTCTTCATCACTTCTGTCTGACAGAAAAGGCCCCCGGTAGAGGTCAAGAGCGTTCCGAGCTAGCTCTATCACCTGATCTGCGTTTTCTTTCCGGACTGCGTCCGCAACCTTTTCAACCAATTCCTTAAACGCAAGGATATCCAGCCAGCAACAGGCCGGATTAATGGACAGGGCCTTGTTCTTGTGGACAATCGCCTCTTTGACCCCCAGCAGCTTTCGCAGCCGGTGGAGCGTTGTCTTCAACGACCGGGACTGGTTGTCCCCTTCGCTGTCCGGCCACAGGATATCCTGAACCCTTGTCTCGGCCACCTGGTTGCCGCCCAGGGAAACCAGCACCCGAAGCAACTCCAGGGGTTTTCCCTGTCTGCCGAGGGATGAGATAAGGCTCTCCTCGTTCAAGTCCACCCTGAACTCTCCCAGGGCAAAAATCCGCACTGGCCACGGCCACAATTCCGGCCGCGCGCATAGAGCCTTCGGAATAATTTTCCAGCGACGAATAAAAGAACACACAAAGCCCGTTTCAATTGTTTCCTGCTGGGCCAGAATGCATAACTCCGTCATCATCTCCTTTGGAAAGAAAAAAAACGCACTGTAGCCGTGCCGATTCGCCAGGGAAAAACCTTCTTGTGCCCGTTCAATGGCTTCATCTTTCTGATCCAGGCCCAGATGGACCAAGGCCATACCCAGGTGGGCCTGACAGGCGAACCAGGGGTTCCTGGAGCGGGAGCAAAGCTGAAATATCCTGTCGAAGTGTTCCAGGGCTCCATCGTAATCCTGCCGATCTACGGCAAGAAGGCCGGTCCCAAGTCTGCACCAGTTTTCATACGAAGGCATGCCCAGCCCTATCCCAACTTCAAGCGCCCTGTTCCCGTGGTATTCAGCCTGCTTCTTTTCTCCCTTGAGCAGGAAAAAAAATGCCTTCACAAGGTGATAGTAGCTGAGATCAAGCCCCCGGAGTTCCGGGAGGTTCTTTTCTACTTCCCCAATGAATTTTTCAGCCCTGATTTTTTCACCACCATTCAGACAGCAGGCTGCTCCCAGGAGAAAGTAATGGTTTTTCCAGATCTTGACCCCGGTTTCTTCCACGATCTTGAGCCCTTGTTTCATGGTTTCCAGGCATCGCGCGGTCTGCCCCGTCATCAAGTGATATTGGAGTTTCAGCGAAAGCACCCCAGTAAGGTCCAAGGCTGACGAATCCATGTGTTTTTTCATGGCAAGGGAACGATTGAGGGCGCTTTCCGCCTCCTCAAACCGGCCGGTCCACAGATAATGGAGCGGAAGGACCGGGCCAGGCATGAGCCTTCCTTTCTGGAAGAGTTTTTCCACGAGTGCACCCCAGAGCTCAATTTCCGGGTCATCGGGCCTGCGGGAGACTAGGGCTCGAAACATACCCAGGGCTAACTGGTCGTTCTGCGGATCGTTCTGCCGCTCCAATTCCTTCACATCCACCTGTTGCTGAATGAAGTCTATCAAAGGATCCATGACACTCATGTCGGCCATAAAGCTCAATATTGCCCTAATCAGGAACGGGCAACAGAAAAGTGCCCCTGAAAAATCCCTGTTACTTACAAACTTCTGGAAGCTTTTTCGCAGGCATTCGATGGATACCTGCGGAAGAAACGGCATGGCCGCAACTCCTTTGTGACACAAAAGCCAGGGATCGCATTCCACCATCTCACCGGGCATCCCGCTCAACCATCGAAGTACCGTACCGAAATGCGCTTTACGGAAAACATAAGGGGCGTTTTCTTTTATGAGGGAAGCACATCTTGTCCAGTCACCTGACTTAAAAAGAAGTTCGATGCTTTCTATGATTTGTCCTGATTCCCGTAGGAGTTCAGCTCCTTGACGACGAAGGGCCAGCAGAGTGGGACCCGGGAACCTCTCTTCAGCCGATTTTGCAAGAAATTCCCTGAAGAGGGGATGAATCTGATAGATCTCCCGTCCTTTGCTCATCCGGTAGGTAAAATAATTTTTCTGGCTCAATTCCCGGAGATATGGTCCTGCACCTGACCATCTGCACAGGGCTTCTACCACCTTCACATCCAACTCTTGCAAAACTGAAGCCTTCAGGAGCATCTCCTGCTCTTCTTTTCCTTGTCTCTGAAAGACCACGTCAGCGAAGTAGTCAAAAACCACATCATAATGATACGGCTCAAACGCCTGCCCATCCTGCGTGTCCAATTCCTCCAGCATCAGCGTCAATCCTGCCGCCCACCCCTGGGTTACGTCGTGGAGATAGTCATCAAGACCATCGCGCCCGCCGCCGATACCTTGAAGCTGAAGTAATGCCCCGATTTCGTCCCGGCTGAACAGGAGTCGTTCTCCTTCAACAACATGCAAAGAATTATTCGCGCGAGAGCGTGCAAACGGCTGGAGCGGCCGGGAGCGGCTCAAGAAAACCAACCGCGACTCAGGGGGTAATTCTTCCACCATGAGTGCAATGATAGTGTGGACCGGGGATTCCTCTTCAATATCCTGGTAGTTGTCGAGCACGATTATTGCGGGTTCCCGACAGGCTCGAAAAAGCTCACGAAAGAACTTCCGTGAAAAGACCTGGAGCTGCAGCATGGTCTCCGGGGTAAACCCGGGGAGCAATGGCTTCCGCTCTTCCTGAAATGCCAGCGCACGGGGAAAAAGAGAAAAAAATGAGGCAGGATCACTATCAATAATATCGAGCTGGTACCAGAAGGAGGGAATCTTTCGGGAGTGGAGATAAGATGACGCAAGAACGGTTTTGCCTGAGCCCGGCGGCCCGGTAATCCAGACCGACCCCTTATTTAGTTGGTCATCCAGATATTTCAGCAGATTTTCACGAAAGAAGACATGCGGATTCAAGCGGGGAGGTGAAATCTTGTGTTTCGGGATACTTCCTTCTCTATCCCCTGCCCCTTTCGCCGGCGTAGTTTTTTTTTGAGAATCTGGTTGACCCATTTGCCTCCTGAAATTGGGTTGCTATTGGCTTGAAATATAGCCAAAAATCCTTCGCGCGTCAATGAGTTTGTTCAACCATTGCTGCTCCGTCAACACACATGCGAGCTTGACCTAAGAACAACAGGTGATTAGTTTTGAATAAAGAAACGTTCTGAAACAGATGAACTTCTATAAAAAAACGGGCCCGCGGAAAGGAGGGAAAAAATGGGCACAAAGAAAAATGTATGTCTTGTTCTGATAAGCTTTCTGGTGTTGCTCCTCTTTGGGGGATGTGCAACGCTCAGGAGTGGAGGAGTGTCCAGTGTAATCGGCCCGCACGGTGAAACAGTAACCCTTCAGGAACTGGAAAGAAATTGGGACGCCTACGACATTTATTACGCTGGGGTATCAGATGATGGCCCAAACGCGCTCTTCTTTGACCCGAAAAATGACGGGAAAACCCTCTCCGGCAAAACATGGGAAAAAGTGGAAGACAGAGAACTCTTGCCAGGTATGATCGATTTTATCAGGAATTTGAATGAGTTCGACCCAAGACTCTATAGTATCGTGGGGCCGGATCATCAGGTGTATGGGTATGTTTTCTCCCCCACGAATGAGGTCTACTTGAAGGTTATTGATGGGAAGACCATATATGTCTATTATGTGGAATCTCCCCTTCATAAGAACGATGTGGGGCGGGACACTCCCAGATCCTGACGGTGAGATGATCATCGGGTTACAGCTTTGCTTGCACACGGACCGTTCCTTTGGTCCTCGTATACCAGAGGAAGATGCCTGTACCCAAGAGACCCATGAAGGCGCCGAAATAGAAAACTGCCCTGATATCCAAGGTGTCAGCGATTACTCCACTCACAATGGGTCCGACGGCCATCCCGACGCTGAATGCCACGCCGAATATGGCCATTGTGGACCCCATGCCGAATTTTCGTCCCTCCTCCACGATCATTGCCGACGCGGCAGGTATGGACAAACTGCCCCCAAGGCTTCCAAGAAGGCATACTCCCAGAAGCTTCCAGAAATTCCCGCACCATGGAATCAGGCCCAGAAATGCGATGTTGGCTCCACCGCCTGCGACCACCAGGAATCTCCGGTTGACCCGGTCGGAAATGCGCCCTCCGAGTGGCTGAAACAGGGCCATCACCAGGATGTTCACTGCGAGCAGAATGCCGATACGGGTGGGGGACAAGCCGAGAGAAAAGCCCGCAAAGATGGGGAGGAAACCGGCAAACGCACCCCTCCCCATGGAAAAGGCCAACCGAAAGCCCAACAGGCCTTTCATGATACTACTCCTGCCGATTTTCCGGAAAGAAGACCGGGGCCGGGTCCCTTTTTTCACGGGAGTAGCTTCCGGAAGGAAAAACAGGACCACGAAAAAGCCCAACAGGTTCAAAGCGCCCATGGCATAAAAGGCAACGTTCATGCCAAAATGGTCTGTTAATGCACCTCCCATCAAGGGGCCAAAACCGAACCCACTGAAAAACGCAGCGTTGAAATACCCCTGCCATCTTCCTTCTTCACCCTGCGGGGACATGTCTCCCACATAAGCCTGTGCAATGGGGATTACCAGACCGGCGGCGACTCCCTGGATCAGGCGAACCAGCATAAGCTGGAAGGGATCGTCCGCCCAAATGTAACCAAGGGAAATAACGGCATAGGTAAGCAGTCCGACGCTCAGAAACACTTTACGTCCGCTGCGATCCGAAAACCTTCCCGCGATTGGCATGACGATGGCCCGGGAGATGGAAAATCCGGCAAAGATCATGCCGATCCAAAGACCGGTAGCCCCCATCTTCTCCGCGTAAAGGGGCAGCAACGGGGCCACAATGCCAACTCCAAGCATGGAAGCGAAGATGGAAAGGCCCAGTACAGGGAAGGTCTTTTTAATCATCCACAGCCTCAAAAAGGTTTTTCACAACGGGGGTCATCCTTCGTGCAAGAAAGGAAGCGGGGTTCCCTTCCGGTAGGCGAGGGCCTGGCATGAAGCAATCAGGCGACCTTCCTGGTCATGGGCCTTGATATCATAACTGGCGGTCTTCCGGGTGCAGCTTAACTCCCGGGCCTCCGCTGTAAGGGTGCTTCCCGGGGCGGGTGATGCCATGTAGGTGACCATCACGTTCAAGGCTACCGCCGTCGTCCCATGGGAATTGCAGGCAGTCTCGAAAGCAAGGTCCAGCAATGAAAAGATGGCCCCCCCATGGGTCATGCCAAAGATGTTCTGCATGTCGGGGGTAAGAGTCATTTCCACCTTGGAATAGCCTTCCTCAAGATCCACAAGCCGCAAATCAAGCTTCCGCGAAAATGGTTCTTTCCCTACTTGTTCGAACATCGCCTTGCGTATGATTTCATCCATGTCAGTCCCTCCGCAATGCTCTCTCTTTTCCCACCGCCTTGAAATCCATCTTTCCAATGTTTGTCAACGTGGCTGGGTATATGGACACGCCCAAATCATACTCAATGAATTACCCGGCTCTGTAGCTGTCCTCAATGGCCTTAACCAGATTGGTCATTGCCGTATAAAAAGGTACCGGGACCCCTTTTTTCCGTGCGTATTCAACAACTTTTCCCCCGAGGAAATCGATCTCCGTCTGGGTCTTGTTGGCCACGTCCTGACACATGGAATCCTTATGAACCCCTACCTTCTCCAGGTACGCCATGGCCTGCGAAAGGTAGTCCTCTCCGAGGTCGTACCCTACCGCCTTGGCAACAGCCAGTGCCTCCTGAAAGCAGGATTCCGCGATCTCCCGGGTGGGAGGGAACGCAAGGGCATCCTGTATGGTCCGGTCGGTGACCGCGCAAATGGAGGCCATGGTACACTTCATGATCATTTTTTTCCAGACATAAAGTTTGATGTCGTCCACAAATTCAGTGTCAAGGCCGCATCCGGTAAGCAGTTCGGCGAGTTGAAGTCCAAATTCCCTGCTCTCAGGCGCCACACTTCCCAGGTGATTCGGTTTGTTGAAAAATGCCGTTTCAATTCTCCCCGGCCCCTTTACTGAAACACCGTAATTGAGAGACATGCGGAATGCCGCATCCACACCAAACCGTTCGGCAATGAGATCCTCGGTCCCCAGGCCATTGTGGGTGCTGACAATCTTTGCGCCGGACGTAAAAACTGTCTCCAGGTCTTCCAGCACCCGGGGAAGATGAAACGTCTTCGTGGAAAGGAAGAAAAGATTGGGGCTGAACTCTTTCACCTCTTCAATTCGAGGATAAAAATGTTTCACCGGCACCTCGTATGACAGGGCACCGGTGACGCCGATCCCCTGTTCTCGAAGTTCTTCTCCCAGGCCGGGCCTGGGATCAACAAGCACAATTCCAGGGTCCCTGCTCAAGAGTGCCGCCGCCAGTACTCCCCCCGTCGCACCCACGCCAATAATAGCAATTCTCAGCTCTTCCATGGTTTCCTCCTTAACCCATTTGTATTTATTCAGGTTGTTTAGGATCTAGCCTGAAGCCTATGAGGTTTTCTCCTGATCGATTTTTCCTGACAGGATACTCCATGTCCGCCTTTGCAGGAAGCTGCCCTCCACATCCCCTTCCATCTCCAGGAACATTTTCCAGGGGACGGCAAAAGACAGCAGGTCCTTTCCTAGCTGTTTTCTCAGATTCTCTCGGGCGGAGATGTCCGTGAGGCCCACCACGGCTCGCGGGTTCTCGGATTGTACCTCCTTGTAAGGAAAAATCCCGATGGTCTGGCACCCGGCCGCATAAGGGATGGAAACATTTTCGGTACCTTGCCTCCCGTAGTTTGCGAGGATGACGAGTGCGGCAAGCTGATCCGGCGGTGCCAGAAAGATAACGATCTCGGGTTGTTTTTTCTCAGGAACAACCTGGCTGAGCGGTTTGAACACCACATATTTCGAAGGAACCTCCATCATAGGCATGGCGTCAACAAAATCTTTCACCATTTCAGGGGATTTAAGATACCTTTCCCCTTTCAGGAAATCTTCCAGGAAATCCTTGGAGACGAAGTCCTTTATCTGCTCCGCGGTCTCTTTTCCCTGCTCCCACTGCTCATTTCCGGTGGACAGGAAATAATAGAAACACTCAATGCCACCGGGAAATGTGAGATATTGGTTTCCAAAACCAAGGCCGACCCCGCCTCCCCAGCACCCGTACGTATCTTTAGTGAAAACCGCAGTTTTTCCCTTGGCCGCCCTGGCCAGCATCCACATGACACATCCCCATTTCCCCTCCTTGAACTGCCCGGCCTCCTCCGGCTTTTCATCCGTCCACATAATGGCCACAGGGCCATATTTCAGGTTCAATGCCTCTGCAATCCTGCTTTCCATCTTTCTCACCTCCCCATCCCCTTCCAACTCCATTATTGCCCGTCTTCCTTTTCTCCTACCCTCCTCAGGAAATTCTCCCGGCGTTCTTTGGCCCATTGGGAACAAAATGCCGGTTTTCCCTTCCCCACCCGCTTGTTGCAAAGAGAACAGGTGGGTTCACAAGGCACAATGGGTTCAGGCACCTTCCCTGCGGCCTTCTTGGGCCAGAGAGGATCGGCAAAAAGCACCCGTGCCAGGCCCACCAGATCTGCCTGTCCCTGTTGAATGACTTTTTCTGCCGTTTCAGGACTCCGTATCCTGCCCGCCGCGATAACGGAGGTCTTTGAAACTGATTTTTTGATGATCTCCGCAAAATGGGCCATATAGCCTTCTGATTTCTCCTCTTCAAGATATTCAGGGAGGAAGAAGGAATCATAGGTCCCGGCCGTCACGGAAAGATAGGCAATACCCCTTTCCTCCAATTTTTCAGCGAGGGGGATCGTTTCTTCGGGATGGAGCCCTTCAGGCAGCCATTCATCGGCCAGAAACCGGTACCCCACCGGAAAATTCTCTCCAACTGCTTCCAGGACCGCGTCCGTTACCTGCAGGGGAAACCGCATCCTGTTTTCGAGTGTTCCCCCATAGCTATCCCTGCGTTGATTGGTCCGTGGGGACAAGAATTGGACGATGAGATACCCGGTACCGCCATGGATCTCCACCCCGTCAAAACCCGCTTGCTTCACGCGCCTTGCCCCTTCCGCAAACGCCTGCACGATCTCTTGGATTTGTTCAGGGATCATCTCTTTGGGTACGATTTCTCCGGTCTTAAACGGCGACGGAGCAAGTCTCTCCTGCAGGTACGCATAACGCCCCGCGTGGTT
>Ga0315556_1001202_pt1 | contig 15835 bp, 11 predicted proteins | sample SalMarSW160310MG_FD_202112 | JGI IMG/M metagenome (GOLD analysis project Ga0315556, IMG submission 202112) | Salt marsh sediment microbial communities from the Plum Island Ecosystem LTER, Massachusetts, United States - Salt Marsh Sediment SW1603-10 ...
AATTGCCCTGCTTTTAATATCGTTTAACGAGAATAGCTTTGTAGCAATTAATACATCGTGAATATTTTTTAGTATAGCCGGATTATCGATTTTGTCTTTTAGGTTTTCGGAATATTCTAGGATGCAGTGAGGCATAAATTTTACTTGTTAGAAATTATTAAATCATGATCATTATTTATCAATGAATAGACAAATTCATCACACCATTTTCCTCTGCGCCAGGAATGTTCTTTGTAATGCGCTTCCTTTTTCATTCCCAGCTTTTCCATAATTTTATACGAAGGGACATTTTCTGCATCACAAATAGCAACCAGCTTATGAATTTTCAATTCCTTAAAAATTTTGTTTACAAGGGCTTTTGAAGCTTCCGTTGCATATCCTTTGTTATGATAATTCCTGTTAAAACGGTATCCGAATTCTCCAAGCGCACTTTTTTTATCCAGATACCGGAATCCAACTTCTCCGATGAGCTTTTTATTTTCTTTTAATTCAACACCGAGTGAAAGCCATTTATTTTCTTCCCGCGACCATGGCTGAATTCTCTCATCAAAAATTTTCCTGATTTCTTCTTCAGTCATATAGTAAATATATTTACTGTTTTCGATGTCCGATCTGTGTTCAAAAGTATCTTTCCAATCATTTTGAGTCAGCGGACGAAGAATCAATCTTTCAGTTTCGATTTTAAACATTTTAGTTCTTTTTTTCGGAGTCCTGTTGCCAGTCAATTAAAACTGAATTTTTGAAAAAGTAAGTGATGTCGCCGTAGTAATATTGAGTAAAAACACCCCAGGGATGTTTATCAGTGTGAGTTTTGCCCGGCTTGCCCCAGACATCTATCAACATTTCCTCAGTCATCCCTTTCCAGATCCGTCCTTCAAAAACACGGAGCCCCTTTGTTCTACCGTATTTTTTTATGAACAGCTTTTTTTTCAGCTCAGCTAATTCTTTTTCATTTTTGTCTAATACTTTATCGAGTGCATTTATATAATTTGCCAGGCTGTCTGTATAAGTATTAAGGTAATCTTTTTCAGAAGTAAGGGATTTTTTTAAAGTAGACAGGCTGTCCATCTCAGTCTGGTAAGATTGTGAATACAGCGGCGAAGCGAATATTAATATTAAAAATAGCGCAAATAGTTTGTTTCTCATAAGTAAATGAATAATTAATGGAAAATTTTGGAGTTCAATTATAAAAGAAAAATGGGGTTAATACAAATTTGCGGATTTCCTAAAGGTTGAGGAATATCATTGAAGCAACTTATCATCAAGTACGAGGTTATATCTTCCATTTTCCGGACCGTTTTCTAATCTTAATACTCCGCGTGGACAGACAGCCGCACATACTCCGCAGCCGACGCATGAAGAACGGATTATGTTCTGTTTACGCTGTGCGTAAGCCCTAACGTCGATTCCCATTTCACAGTAAGTGGAACAATTTCCACACGAAATACACTGCCCGCCATTTGTAGTAATTCTGAATTTAGATTTGAATTTCTGGAAAATTCCCAACACTGCTGCAAGAGGACAGCCAAACCGGCACCAGACTCTGTTTCCCATTAATGGATAAAACCCAACACCAACTATTCCTGAAAAAACTGCTCCGATCAGGAATCCGTATGCCGACGAAAAACTTTGCGACAGGCTGTCGAGTGTTTTACCGTCCGTCGCGGAATTAATCCACACAAGCGCAGTTGTAACTATAACAAACACAAGAACCGAATGAATAGACCATCTTTCAATTTTCCACGCCTTCAGCGATTTATCTGACAGGTGGCGGAAAGGATCACCGGCTGTTTCAGCCAGTCCTCCGCAACCGCAAACCCAGGAGCAGTACCAGCGTTTGCCAAAAAAATATGAAAGGACTGGGACAGCGATAAAAGTCATTGCTGCTCCCCAGAACACCATAAAATAACCGAGTGCGCCGGAATTGCTCGTAAGGTAATGTACACTTGAGGGGAATAAATATTGATACTTGAGCGGCCAGAAGTAACTGAAATAATGTTCGGGCTTATTAAACATAATCAATAAAGCCGGAATCAGGTAGGCAAAGCCCAGCTGGAAAAACATTACTGAAAATGTCCTGATAATATGATATATATTGTGCCTGTATTTTATGATCATTTTCATTCCCATAAAAAGTACGGCAAGAGTATAGAATGTTCCGTAAAGAAACCATCGGTCAGCTTTTTCGCCACGAAGAAAATAGCTCAGAGGATCTACCAGGCGTATCCAGTTTTCAATTGTAGAAGGGAACCAGTAAAGGAATACATAAAACAGGGTTATAATTACTCCAGCGATCCAGGCAATAATCCCTCTTGAGGTGAAACTATTAAAAAATATTCTATTGTTCTTTATTCCGGCTGGTGATTCCCAAATTACCGGCAGACAATAAATAACAGCTCCGATAATCGGCAGACCGAAACTAAGGAAAAGAAAAAGCCCCGGCATTCTCATAGCAGTTCCGGTGAGACTGATTACTAGAAAAAATACACCGACTAAAAAAACCCCAAGCCCTGTTTTTTTTATTCTCTCCAGTTTCGGGCTGTGTTTGTATATTTTAAAAGGTTCAATTTGTATCGGTGTCATATTAAAACTTTGATATTATTGTCACCCTGAACTTGTTTCAGGGTCTCGTTAATTCTTTATGATTCTGAAAAAAGTTCAGAATGACTGCTATACCTGAATTTCGGACAATCCTCTATTCGATTTTAAATTTGTTTCAGGGTTTTGTGTGTTAAATTCTTCAATGATTTCTTCTTCATGTTTATCAAAAAATTCAGGATCAAAATTTGCTTTTGCTAAATTTTCCAGTACAAATTCTACAGTTTTATTTTCACTTATCCATTTCTCAAAAAGTTCGTGCCTGTACCTGATCCCGTATGAATTCATTCCGACGAGTGAATGGTCATCATTTTTGTACACAAACCTTACCGCTTTCTTGCCGGATTTATGTTCCCAGTAAAAATGAGTCTCGCAGTCAAGGGGCTTCGCTGCCACGAACCCGTAGGTCTGGTATTCAATATCAAGAAACTTGGCGGAGTTAAACCATATGCCCCTTTCGTACCGGGTCCTTTTCCTGCATATCGTGCGGGCGAGCGCTTCGCCGTGCATCCTGCCGGTATACCATAGCTGCTCTAAGCGGAACCTGCCGGGCTCTCTTTCTTTAAATTCAACGCAGTCGCCTGCTGCATAAACATCTGGGATATTTGTTTCGAGGTAATCATTTACCAATACACCTCGGCCGGTCTCCACATTTGAATTTTGAACTAGTTCAATATTCGGATGGACACCGGGTGTTAATCCAACCAGCTGGCAGTCAATTTCTTCACCATTGTCAGTAATTATCGATCTGACTCGATCGTCTTCTCCTGCAAGAATTTCCTTTAATTGGACATTAAATCTAAGGTCAAATCCATGTTCAAGTATGTGGCGGGAAATTAAAATTGAATCTTCTTTTGGGAGTATGTTGTTCCAGTATAGATCTTCTCTGACTAACAATGTTACATGTATATTCCGGGTATTAAGCATTTCCGCGAGCTCAATTCCAATTAATCCGCCGCCGACAATAACAGCGTGTGAAATGTCTTTTGTATTTTTTTCGAGCAGTTCAACATCATGCCAGCTGTAGAGTCCTTGCACACCAGGAAGGTCCTGTCCCGGCCAGCCGAATTTATTTGTCTTTGAGCCTGTCGCGATTACGAGTTTGTCATATGATATAGTCGACCCGTTATCGAGATTCAGATTTTTGTACCCGGTATCAATTGAATTTACACGTGCATGAACGAGGTCAATCCTGTTTTTGGCCCAGAACCAGTCCTCGTAAGGTTTTATTTCCTTGAAGCGCATATGTCCCATGTACACATACATCAGGGCAGTACGAGAGAAGAAATATTTAGTCTCGGCAGAAATAATGGTGATCTTCATATCACTCATTTTTCTTACGTGTCTGGCAGTGGTTACCCCGGCTATTCCGTTACCGATTATTACGAGATGCTTCATATTATTATTTGGCGGCAGTATTAAAAAATTACTATAAAGAAAGATAGTTCGAACGAAAAATTAATCTGTCAATTACCTTACACTATCATACGTAATAAAGAAAAAAAATATCACGAAAGTGTGTTGATTATATCAAATATTACCCGCACCCTGAATTGGTGTCTCTAATAAACTTATGTGAAATGTTCCGGATTTCAAACAGAAAAGCAAATTTTAAATTAATTTACGGAGCTTTTTTCCCCGGATTTCTTGAACCCCAGTGAACATTGTTCTAATTTTGCATTGCCTAAAAATTGTCCAATTATTCCAGACCAGATAACCAGATGAAATTTGACCGCAAGGATTATTCGAACGAAAAACTAATTGAATTGTACATAGCCCTGCTTACACCGAGAATTATTGAACAGAAAATGATAAATCTTATCCGGCAGGGAAAAATATCAAAATGGTTTTCCGGCATCGGGCAGGAGGCTATTTCTGTAGGATGCGCCTACGCTCTTGAGGGAGATGAATTTATACTTACAATGCACCGCAACCTTGGCGTCTTCACGGTAAAAAATGTGCCGCTTCATAAATTATTCTCCCAGTTCCAGGGAAAAGCAAACGGATTTACAAAAGGCCGCGACCGTTCATTTCATTTTGGTACGCTCAAACATCATATTATCGGTATGATTTCACACCTCGGCCCGCAGTTCGGAGTTGCTGACGGTATTGCCCTCTGGAGCAAAATTCATAAAGAGAATAAAGTTACGTTGGTATTTTCGGGAGAAGGGGGGACAAGCGAAGGAGATTTCCACGAAGCGGTAAATGTTGCAGCTGTCTGGGATCTGCCTATAATATTTTTGATTGAAAATAACGGCTACGGCCTTTCAACACCGACCAGCGAACAATTTAACTGTGAAAACCTTGCAGATAAGGCAATTGGGTACGGCATTGAAGCCAGAACTATAGAGGGGAATAATATTCTGGAAGTCTATTCAACGATTAAGGAAATTGCGGAAGAAATGAGAAAAAATCCGCATCCCTTTTTAGTGATTGCAAATACATTCAGAATGAACGGACACGAGGAAGCATCCGGTACAAAATACATTCCCAAAGAATTATTTTCTGAGTGGGCTATAAAAGACCCAATTATTTGCTATGAAGAATTTTTGCTTGGTGAAAAAGTTTTAACCGAAGGAATGAGAGAATCATTCAACAACAAAATCCGGAAAGAAGTTGACAAGAAATGGGATAAGGCAGCTATCGGAAAAGAAATATCAGTAAATTCTTTAAATGAAATCAGCGATGTTTATGCACCGTTTGAACAAAAAATAAAACATCCTGTATCCGGAAAGAAAATTAAAAAAAGATTTGTTGATGCTGTAAGTGATGCTCTTTATCAGAGTATGGGAAAATATAAAGACCTTGTGATAATGGGACAGGATATCGCTGAGTATGGCGGAGTGTTTAAAATTACTGATGGATTTGTGCAGAAATTCGGAAAGGAAAGAGTAAGAAATACCCCGCTTTGTGAATCGGCAATAATTGGTACCGGACTTGGTTATTCGATTTGCGGTGGAAAGTCGATTGTTGAGATGCAGTTTGCAGATTTTATTTCATCAGGATTTACACAGGTGATCAATAATCTCGCAAAAATTCATTATCGCTGGGGACAAAATGCAGATGTTGTAATTCGCATGCCAACCGGCGCTGGTGTTAATGCCGGACCATTTCACTCGCAATCAAATGAAACGTGGTTTGCTCACACGCCCGGATTAAAAGTTATTTATCCTGCAACTCCGTACGATGCAAAAGGTTTATTAAACGCCTCAATTGAGGACCCGAACCCGGTAATGTTTTTTGAGCATAAAGCACTTTACCGGTCCATTAGTGAAGAAATTCCTGACGATTATTACACTGTTGAAATTGGTAAAGCTAATCTGATAAGAGAAGGGAATGACCTTTCCATTATTACTTATGGTATGGGTGTTCATTGGGCAATTGAAACATTGAATGAATACCCTGATTTATCAGCTGATTTAATTGATCTAAGAACTTTATTACCCTGGGACGAAGAGGCTGTAAGAAATTCTGTGCAGAAAACAGGAAAAGTTATCATACTTCACGAAGATTGCTTAACAGGAGGAATAGGTGGGGAAATTTCAGCCTGTATTAGTGAAAATTGTTTTGAATACCTGGATGCCCCTGTGTTTAGATGCGGTGGTCTTGATACTCCAGTACCTTTCACTAAAAAACTCGAGGATAATTTTCTTCCGTCTCAAAGATTTAAGGAAAAGTTGACGCATTTGTGGAAGTATTAGGATTTTTCAATTACCTGGAAAACAGAATCCAGAACGGTCCCATCGACCCATTTAATAACTGCAACAACTTTTTTTCTGTTCAATTTAGGTTTTTCCGGTACACTACAAATTGAATCTACCTCGGATTTTAGTTCTTTTATAGTTTTAACAGGTAAAGAAGATTTTTTAATAGCCTTTAATAAATCTTTCCTTCGTGGATTTATTGCAATTCCTCTTTCTGTTATAATTACATCAATTAATTCTCCAGGTCCGCAAAGAGTCGTTACATTGTCAACAATTACTGGAATCCGGTCCCTGAATGAGGGAATCGCCAGTATTGTACATTTTGAGTAAAGACAATTCTGCCAGCCGCCGATACCGTGCAAAAGGTATCCGTCTGAGTGAGTTACAACGTTAGCGTTGAAATTTAGATCAACTTCTGTTGCACCGAGAACTGCTACATCAACTATTGATGCAAAATTTCCTTTACCGTGAAAATTATAACTTGTAAAAGGACTTGTATTTACGTGGTTAGGATTTTCTCTCATGCTTCTCACACCTTCAAGATCGAAAGTCTGCCCGTCGAGAATATAATCTGTCAATCCTTCTTCAAGCATCTGCACGAGATATTTAGTGCTTCCACCTCTTACAAACCTAGCTTTAACATTTTTAGTTTTCATTCTTTCTTTTAAAAAAAGAACAAATGCCAGGTTTGTTCCGCCGGCTCCTGCCTGGAAAGAAAAACCATTTTTCATTATACCTGCTTCTTCTATGAACTGCGCTACATATTCCGCGATCAAAAGTCTGTCGGGTGATTTTGTAACTTCGGTAGTCCCGGAAACAATTTTTGCAGAGTCGCCAAGTGAATCAATTTTTACAACAGAGTCTACGTTATTTCCCTGTATCTGCCAGGGTATGCACGGGAAGGGAACAAGATTATCAGTAACAACAATTACGTTTTCAGCATATTCTGAATCTCCAAGAGCAAAGCCGATCAATCCGCTTGCCGATGGACCATTCACTCCGTTCGCATTTCCAAATTCATCTGCAGTTGGGGCGGCGATTACAGCGATATCCACTTTTACGTCCCCGTCCTGGAGCGCTTGGTATCTTCCGCCGTGTGAACGAAGAACGCCAACACCTTTCATTTTCCCAAGTGAAGTGAATCTTCCCAGAGGTCCGTTCATACTTCCTTCAATGTGGTGAATTGTCCCGTCTTCCAAATATTTTATTAAATGTTTGTGCACTGGAAAAGAAGCGGTAGGAAACCAGCGAATGTTCTTAATACCCATTTGTTTGATAGTATCGAAAAGAATATTAGTTAGTGCATCACCATTTCGTAAATGATGGTGTGTGGAAATTGTCATCCCATTTTTTAGCCCTGATTTTTTTAATGCTTCTTTTAAAGTCTTGACAATTTTATTCCCGTCAGCAGGATAATCAATACAGGATTTTATCTGCGGTTTTGTTTTCCCTCCGGACGGTTTGTATTTATTTACACCTTTGAAAGGAATTTGTTTTTGTCCGTTGATCTCAGCAGGGACTAATCTTCCGCTACTATTTTTTATTAATTTCATTTTTCCAGTTCTTTGTAATTTTCTTATTAAGTAATGCCAGCTCCATGGTTTTGTGAGCTCGTTTAACTACAGGCGCATCTATCATTTTACTTCCAAGCGATACTACTCCGAGGCCTTTTCTTTCTGCTTCTTCAAATGCCAGTACAATCTTTTGAGCTTTTTCAATCTCGTCGTTCCCCGGAGCAAAAGCTTCGTGAACAACCTGGATCTGTCTTGGATGTATGCAGCCTTTTCCTTCGAAACCAAGAGATTTTGCCTCAACAATGTTTTGTCTTAACGCGTCCATATCATTTATATCGGAAAAAACAGAATCTATTGCCTGTACGCCTGCAGCTTTTGCAGCATTTACAAGCATTGACCTGGCAAATAAACTTTCTTTACCTTGAAAAGTTCTCTGAGTACCAATATCTGCTGTGTAGTCTTCCAGACCGATGGTTAAAGCGCATACATCAGTAGATGCGGAAGCAATTTCATAAGCATTGATAATTCCTTTTGCGCTTTCAATTATCGGCATAACGTAAATTTCGGATTTAATATTATTTTCTGTTTTTATTCTTTTAATTTCCAGAACTGTATTAACAACCTGCTCGCCCGATTCACACTTAGGTATTAGAATTACGTTTACATTATAAGGGATTAAATATTTTAGATCATCGAGTCCCTGCGGAAGCTGATTAATTCTTACCATTCTTTCGCAATCATAAAAATCCACTGAGCGGAGTGCGTTGCGGACAATTAAGCGTGCGGAATCTTTTTCTGAATGGGATACGCTGTCTTCCAGATCAAGAATTATTCCGTCCGGTTTATGAAGTCCAGCATTTGGATAAAATTTCGGTTCATTTCCTGGTAAATATAACCTGCTTCTTCGGAGTTTATCTTTTGATGTATTTTGAAAATTGGCTTTTATCATTGGTGGAAGAAATTCTTTTACTTCTAAAGGATTTAATCTCTTGATGGCTGCTTCAAACCTGGCGGCAATTACAAATGGAAGTGCTCCGTTATCTTCAACCGTAATCAGAGCATTTTTCAGGTTGAAAAATGCGCCCATTTCAGTGATCTGTTTTTTTATTGAAAGGCCGAACATAGGTTTAACCTTACTGGCAATTTCAATTATTATTCCACCGGATTCTTTGGGAATAACTTCAACATAACAATCCGAGCGAACTTTATCTCCGCGTTTACCGGCAAATCCTTTCTTTAATTTTGAACTCATATTAAACTCATTTTTTAACAACTAAGCCATTCATAAAATTTTTGGCTTTCATTTTTTCACATTTAAAAATCATACCTTTTATTTTTTGCTGTTTCTTTTTCGTCAATAGTTTTGCCGAAAGAGCATTGAATTTATTTTCAATATCTTCTATTGTCATAGGTTCACGTGGATCACCTTTAGGAAATTCAAGATATTCTGAATATTCATTTCCGTCTTTCGTTTTTATAACTACTTTTGACGGCTGTTTGGCAGGGAACATCTTTTCGAATTCTACAGATGCCTCGCCTTTTATTTTGTCTATTACTTCCCAGATACGCGGATCTTTCATTTTCTTTTCAGAAAATGAATCCGTAGTAATTTTTTTATCTACAAGCGCCGAGGCAATACAGAAGGGAAGTGAATGATCTGCTGTTTCTCTTGATTCCGGCCTGTATTTGTGTGGATCAAAAAGGATATCACATGCCCTCGCAATTGTTGTAACGGTTACGGATTCAATCTGATCATAATCGATATTATTTTTTGTAACAACTTTGAGAGTTGTTGTAATGTGAGTATGTGTCAGGGCTTCAGTCGGAAAAGCTTTCATCCCGCATTCGAGTATTTTGTAATTCTTTCCCAGCCCGCCGGTTAATTTTTCAGTGTCCCAATCAGGACCAAAGACATCCATCAACCCTTCTTTTCCGTCAATAACTGCTTCAGTACCAGTATAACCATTTTTAGCCATTAACGCTGCAAACACACCAGACTGCACTGCCATCGGGTCCACAGTGTTTTTCATCATTGTGAGTTTTCCGGCAGTAGGGCATCCAATTGTATGGTTGTGACTTCCATTAATGCCGATAGCGTTTACCATTCGATCGACATTCAACTTCAATAATTTTCCTGCAACAATTGGGGAAACAAACTGGGTCAATGTAGCGTGATGCCATTTTCGTTCACGGACACCAGGCACTGCAAACTCACAAAGTCTTTGTTCAAATTCATAGGCAAGAACTATAGCTACAATTACATCTTTCATTGAAGCATTTGTCAATTCGCCTACAGAAAGTGCAGCGGGAATTAGATCAGATGGATGTGAAGGATCTTCTTTCCAGTAAATATCGTTGAAGTCCAGTGCACGAATCATTAAAGAATTTACAAGTGTGGAATTTACTGCTGGCATTTTATCACCGAACCCAATCAATGTTGATTCTTTTTTCCCGCCGATATCTTTGTAAATCTTCCTGAGAATTTTAACGTCTTTTGTGCTGTATCCACCGTAAGCACAGCCTATTGAGTCGTATAAATATCTTTTAACTTCGTTGATTACATTTTCAGGAAGGTCTCTATATTTTAAATTAACTGCGAATTCTGCTATTTGTCTTGAGAGTGATTTCCTCATATTATTCTTTCCAGTATTTTCAGTTACAAGTTTTTCTTTATCCAATTTTCCAGTCCGTCGAGGACTATTAATTCCTGGGCTGCTTCTCCGACAGGAGAAAAGTCATATGATTTTTCTTCAAAGATTATTTTAGAATTAATAAAATCTATCTCCAGAGTTTCATCAATTTTCATTGTCAGTTTATCAGTACCCTTGTTTCTTTTTAGTTCATTTACGAGATGGGGGCATTCAATAAGCAGGAAGCCGTTATTTATTGCGTTCCTTTTATATGTTTCATTAAGTGAACCTGCAATTACAAGTTTTATGCCCTTATACTTTAAAGCTGTCGCCGCTTGTTCTCTTGAACTCCCTGTACCGAAATTAAATCCCCCGATTAGTACATCACCTTCTCCGGCAATTTTTACAAATTCAGGGTCATAGTTTTCCATTACAACTTCAGCTTGCTGCTTAGGAGTAATATTATCCTGGTAAGTGTATTTTCCGGGATATATTCCGTCAGTATTTAAGTTATCCTGGTAACAAAAAATTACTTTACCGCTAATGTTTCCGGGAAAACCATCAATGATATTTACCTTATCATTCTTTCCGTTAGATTTTTTATTGGATTTAATTTTTGCCGAAAGCTCACCGTTGTTTTCTTCCCAGTCAAAATAAATCTTTCCTGCAACTGCAGAGGAAGCCACTACTGCGGGTGAAGCTAGATAGGTCTGCGCGTTGGGTGAGCCCATTCGTCCTTTAAAATTTCTATTTGTTGCAGAAATACCGACTTCACCGTCTTCAAGCAGTCCAACTCCAAGTCCAATACAAGGACCGCAACCCGGGGGCAACGGTTTTGCTCCTGCATCCAAAAGTTTTTTCCAGGCACCGTGTTTTTCAACTTCTATCTGTTCGTCTCTTGAAGCTGCGGCAATATAAAATTCTACACCGGGAGCAACTTTTTTGCCTTTAATTGCTTCTGCTGCGTCATAAATATCGCTTGCCCTGCTGTTAACACACGAAACAAGGTAGGCTTTGTTAATTTTAATTTCTTTTTCATTAAAAGCGGTAACAGGTGCAAAAGTTTTTACAGAATTTGGGCCTGACACAGATGGTTTTATGCTTCTTAAATCGATTATAATTTCTTTAGCGTAAAATGCATTCTTATCAGCTTTTGGCAGCTTCTTTTCAAGATCAAAAATTCTGAATAGATTCATCCTGGGATGAAGCCCGTTTCCGTCTGTATCCGAAGGTACGCCTTCCAGTCCTCTGTCAATAATATGGTTTGCCCTTTTTTTCAACCAGAGAATAGTTGCAAGATCGACTTCAAATACTCCTGCAAGCGCACCCCATTCAGTAGTCATATTTGCAACAGTTAATCTTTCATCAACGGTTAAATATTTTACACCATCGCCTGTAAATTCTATTGCGTGATTTAAAACTTCATCCTGGTTGAAATGACCACACAACGAAATTATAAGGTCTTTACCCGTTACTCCAGTATTTAAATCATTTATTAGTTTTACATTTACAATTGGAGGAACCTGCCACCACGTTCTTCCGGTAGCCCAGATTGCGGCAGCATCTGTACGTACAATCGGTGTTCCGAGACATCCTAGTCCGCCGTACATATTTGAATGGCTATCCGATGCAACGACCATTGTTCCCGGCCATGCATAACCTTCTTCACACATTATCTGATGCCCGATTCCACGGCCTGCGGGATAAAAATCAGCGCCGTGGATCTTTGCGAAATCTTCTATCTTATTATATTTTTTTAGATTTTTTTCACTCTTATCCTGAACATTATGATCGAGTGTGATGACAACCTGCCGGGGATTAAATAATTTTTTAGCGCCTATATTATTAAACTTTGGAATTACTGCACCGGTATTGTCGTGTGTCATTACATACTCGGGCTTAAAAGAAATGTAATCACCGCTGTGAATTTCTTTTCCCTCAGGTATGTCAACTGCATATTTCTGAGCAATTTTTTCAATAAGTGTTTGTGGCATAATTTCCTCCTTCCAAAAATTTAGGCCTTGAAAGGATCAAAGCTGACAAAATCAGCGTGATGAACTATTATCGATTCTACAGTTCTCTGTCCCAGATCTCCTTCTTTTGAATGGGTTGCAATGATATGCTGTACTTCCGCGGGAAGTCCGAACCTGTCGGCTATAGCCAGTCCGCTGAAAGGATGGCGAACAAGTTTACCCGCATTGCTTGTGGCAAGTTTACCGTCTTTCATTTCATACTCGAGTAGTTTACCTACATCGATTAATATTGCACCTGCAATTAATATATCCATATCAATATTTATCTCATCAACAAAATTCTTTTGCATTGTTTTTGCCATATCAACAGCTAACTGTACGCAGGTTCTTTTGTGATTCATAAAAGAAATTTTGCAATCCTTTAGCAAGAGGGAAAAAGGAATTTTATTCAGATCATCGATTGAGAGAACACTGTTTTCGATTGCATAAACCCAGCAACTTGTAACTTTTTCTTTCAGCTCAGAGTTTTTAATCCAGTTTATCTCAGGCCATATTTCGAGAACTTTTTCTTTCATAAGATTTATAACTCCGCAATTATTGCATCAGTAAGTTGTTGAGTTGTACAGGCGCCTTTACTAAATACATCAGGGCCGCCTCTTAATTTCAGCATATCATATGTTTTGACTTTGCCATCAGCAATTACTTTTGAAATTGCAGTGCGGATAGAATTTGCTTTTTCATTTTCTCCGATATGGTCTAGCATCATACAGGCACTTAAAATCATAGCAATAGGGTTTACTATTGAAGGATTTAATTCCTGATATTTTGGTGCTGAACCGTGAGTTGGTTCAAAAACAGCCACGTCTTTTCCAATGTTTGCACTGCAGGCAAAGCCAAGTCCGCCAACCAATCCTGCGAATCCGTCACTGATAATATCACCGAACATATTTTCTGCAACAATTACTCCATAACTTTCAGGATTTTTAGTCAACCACATCATTTGAGCGTCAATATTCGTATCCCATAAATCTATTCCAGGATATTCCTTTGCTATTATTTTTGCTTCACCCAGCATCATTCCGGATGTCTCTCTCAGAACATTTGGTTTTTCACAAACGGTTACATTTTTAAAACCAAATTTTTTAGCATATTCAAATGCTTCTGTTATAATTCTTCTGCATGCTCCCCGACTCATTATTCTGGTTGAAACTGCAAGATCCTCACCTGGCACATCCTTAAATTTTTTCATTTTCGGGTGAGTTTCGAGAGCATCCCTAACATTTTTCGGCGGATCTGTCCATTCAACTCCTGAATAAAGGCCTTCCGTGTTTTGCCGGAAAATTACAGCATCAATTTCAGGTTCGCTAAATCCTTCTTTATCCCTTATTATAAAGTTTAATGGATTTCCCGGAAATGATTTGCAAGGTCTAATACATAAATCAAGATTAAAATGTTGGCGAAGGCCCACAATTGGACTAAAATAAACAAATCCCTTATCTTTTATTGAAGAGTCAATTTCAAGCGCAGCAGCATCTTTAGGTTTGCTCGTAATTGCTCCGAATAAACCTATTTTATGTTTTTCGAGAAGATCAATTGTACGTTGCGGAAGTGCATTACCTTCTTTGCACCAGAATTCCCAGCCAATATCAGCATGAATATATTCAGCATCAAATTTAACTGTATCTAAAACCCGTATAGCTTCCGGGAGAACCGTTTTGCCTATACCGTCTCCGGGCATAGTAACTATTGTGTGAGGCATAATTTTCCCCTAATAATTTCTGTAAAAACGCTGTTTTAAAATTAGATATTTAACATCTGCTAAGCAAGATTGCTGAGAAGGATTTGGCTAGATTCCAAATAAATTTTCATTTATACATCATAAATGCTTAATTTGCATAAATTTTATAAATTTAGATCAGCAAATATTCATAGAATCTCTTCTCAATAATATTTCAGTTTAAAATTTTGGAAAAAGAAACTCAAAATAAGACCTATTTGGCGGAAGAAAATATCTCCTACTTAAAAAAACAACTTAGCGAAATTGAGAAAACCCTCGGCAGTAGCTTGCCGGATAATAAACTTCTCAGAGAATTTTCTGATAATCTCAAAAAATTTGAAGATTCTTATTATGATTATAAAGCATTGGCGGATGCCTCCATTGATGTAATCTTCAGAATTTCGCGTACCGGTAAAATGATATTTATAACTCCTTCCTGTAAAGAAGCTTTTGGATATGAGGTGGATGAAATTGAAGGGAAGAGTTTCATGTGGTTTGTTTCCAAAGAAAAAGTTGGTGAAGTTATTGATATATTGAAAAAATTTTTCCGGGAAAAGGAATTAAACCATTATATCCTTCCAATTTTGCACAAAGATGGTGGTTTGGTACCTGTAGAAATAAATGCGAAAATAATTACCCTACACAGTGGGCAGCCATCCGGGCAGGGAACCTTACACGTGGTTACAGAAAGGCTGAAATCTGAAGAAAAATTGCGTGCTTCTGAAAAAACATTTCGTCTGATATGGGAAAGATCATCGGATGGAATGAGACTTACTAACAAAGATGGAATTATCTACATGTGTAACCAGGCATATGCAAATATGCTTGGAAAAAATAAAAATGAACTGGAGGGCAAGTCTTTTTCTTTAGTCTATGCTGATGAATATGCTCCAATTTCTCTTGAAAACTATACAAGAAATTTTAGAAATGATACTATCAATTCAAAATATGAAACAACTGTAAATCTCTGGAACGGAATGGAAATTCAATTTGAAATTTCAAATTCATTTATTGAAAACCTGGAAGGAGAAAATTTACTGCTTAGTATTTTCAGAGATATTACAGAAAGAAAATCAAGTGAAATATTACTTAGAAAGAAAGATAACCTGCTTCAGGGAATTGCAGAAGCTACAAAGAATCTTATTTCCAACAGAAATGAATATGCAGGATTTAATTCAGCGCTAAGAATTCTGGGAATAGCTGCAGAAGTTGACAGGGTTTATATTTATAAGCACCAAGTAATTGAAGAAACTGAAGAATTATATGCCAAATTATTATTCGAATGGTCGTCTGAGAGTACAGAATCGCAAATAGAAAATCCTGCCCTTCAAAAATTGTCATATTCAAGATTTGCCTCACTTAATTTTTATGAAAATTTTGCCCGGGGTAATACTTTAAAATTTGTGACAAAAAACTTAAGCGAAGATGAACGAGGGTTATTCGTTGACCAGTCAATTAAATCTTTAATATTAGTTCCTATAATGGTGGATGATCAATTCTGGGGCTTTGTTGGATTTGATGATCTGAATGACTACAGGGAGTGGACAGATAATGATGAATCCTCTTTAATAACTATGGCTACCACGCTGGCATCTGTTATTAAAAGGAACAGAATCAGTTCAGAAATAATTGATAAAAA
>Ga0315556_1001204_pt1 | contig 15831 bp, 15 predicted proteins | sample SalMarSW160310MG_FD_202112 | JGI IMG/M metagenome (GOLD analysis project Ga0315556, IMG submission 202112) | Salt marsh sediment microbial communities from the Plum Island Ecosystem LTER, Massachusetts, United States - Salt Marsh Sediment SW1603-10 ...
TCCATTTACTATTTTCTCTTTTTAGTTGCATTACTTTCTGTTCTCTTCCTTTTACATCGTAAGTGACAAAAGCATTGTTATTCTTGATCTCAGTCTTTACAATTTTCCATTCAATGTTCATATTAAGTTTTTCCATATTTCTTGCAATTTTACTCATATAATCCCAAACTTCAGCGGAAGTCATAGTTTTTATTTTGTTTGCAGGTAACATCATCATTGCATTGCTTTTCCCGGTTGAGTCATAACTTAGAGCCATTGATAAACTCACATCTTTAGATTTATCTAAAGATTCGGTTGCAATTAAATTAGAAGAAGGAACGGTTTGATTAGCCGCTGAATTAAGAAATTCTTTCGCAACAGAATCAACATTTTCTTTTTCGCTATTATTTTGTGCATTCACAAATGTGAACATCAAAATGGATAAAATAACAGAGATTAAAATTTGTTTTTTCATATTATCTCCCATAAAAAGACCGTTTTCTTAAATTGATTGACTACCTAACTATACTTATACTGCACGTGAATTAGTTAAATTTCACGTATATATGCACATCCCTGCATATCTATGTTCCTGTAAATTTCAGTCTAACGGGCTCTTAACTCCGATTCCTCTATTTAATAGTTCAGCTCGCGGCATTTCCCCTGCCCCTGTTTTTTGCAAATTCTTATTAATGTGGCTTAAATGCAAGAATTTTCTGAAACGATTTATTTAAAGGCAGATTTCATTGAGTTAACGGTCAGGGATAGCGTACAGCGTAAAGTTTATTAGCGTATTGTTAGCCGGATTCTGGAGTTTTGGGGCAGATGCCGGAGACGGGATACAGGATGCCAGATATTCCAGATTTGGCATTTTTATAGTGTTTTATTTCAGTTCAAATTTTACTTTAAGTTTTGTGGTCAGTGTAACCATTTGCGGGATGTCCGTCAGTTTCCTTTCTGCCCCAGTAGAATAAAGCACCCGCATCGGCGAATCCAGTAAATAATTTTTGTTTCCCGAATCAACTTCAAGTACCCTGCCGAGTTTTCTTCCCAGCTTGTCGCTGATTATCAACGCGTCGTGTTTTGCATTTTCCAGCGCCTCTTCAAATCCCTTTTTCATTGCTTCCTCTACGTCGGATGCAGAAAATGTAGCGTTGAATGAAATGATGCCGGCAGTCAATATCGCCATCTGGAGAGGTTCGTACTGTTTAAAATCCTTTAATTTAAACATTACCATTTCACGCGCGGTGTATTGAACCGGCCTGCCATTATAACCCCCTGCCGGGTGAACCTGTATCAATGAATACGAGATGACTGAATCGGGAATATTGAGCCTGCTCAGCAAAGGTACAAATTTCTTTTCCTGCTGCTTTACACCATCATAAGCTTTCATAGCGTCTGTATCAGTTTTCTCAAGCGATACGCTGAGAATGATTTCATTTGCGGGAGTTTCAACTTTTGAAGAAGCGTCAATTATTATAAATGATTTATTTATTGTCTGAGCGCTTAATGCCGCAGTTAATAAAAGGAATATCAGAAGTATTTTTTTTTTCATTCTTTCGCCTCCTCAATAATTGTCTACTGATTAACAAATTATAATGAATACCCCACTCCGATCTTGCCAATTGTCTGCTTTCTCCAGTCACCGGAAAAAAGGTGGCTATCAGCAAGAGAAACATCAACAATAAAATTACTGATATTTACTTCGACACCCATGGTCAGAAACAGCGCCCTGAGATTATCGTTGGTTTTGTAATACGCATAGTATATTTGAGACTCATCATATTTTTTTTGTGATGTGATGAATCCGACTGAGGACGAAATCATCCCACTAAATTTGTAAACCACACTGCCTGCAAATTCTAATTGATCGCTATTTTTTGTATCTGCGTTGTACCAGATTACTTCATACACGCTGCCAAGAAACTTTACTCTTGATAATAAACTGAGATCAAAATCAAATCTCAACTTCGAAGGGAATTCTGTTTTATAATTAGTTGTTACTGTGTAATAGCTTGACGGTCTTGAACTATCTCCCTGATTAGGTGTTACTAACAATCCGGGTCCTTTCGTTTCTTTAAGATCGAGTGTGGTATTTTTCACAAAGAACAATCCGGCTTGGAAATATTTATTTTCGTCCAGATTTTTTCTGAACATTATTCCTGCAGCCCAATTATTCCCGCCGAAAATCATTTCGACAGGATCAAGTTTATCAGTCATCCTGTTAATATTGAACCTTCCGCCGATTGAAAGACTACTTCCTTCAAGAATATCATCAAACGAATAAGATGCTATGACTGAATATTTATAAAGTATTTTCTTTTCAGTCTGGTCTATATACTCGCCGGTACCGTCTGGATTTTGCGCAGTAGTTACCGGGACCAAACCGAGATCAAACCCCCCGTTATATCCCTGCGACATTGCCAAACCAATACTGAAATTACTTATCGGATAGATAAAACCGGCACTTTGTGGAATAAAGCTTACATTTTTTTTAAATCCCATGTCAGGTGCAATCCAGGCATCTGTAATCCTATTCTGAAATTCGTAAGAAAAGCCCAAAGAAATTTTGTTAAAATTGCTTAAAGCGGCGGGATTAATGAAACCAATGTTTGATGTTTTGTTAACGATTCCCGAACTGCCAAGCCCGTTAAGGTTTCCAAGTGGATCACCCTGAGGTAGAATCAGGATATTGGAAGTGGAATTCTGTGAAAAAATATTGCAGCTTAAAAAAGCAATTGACAGGATGATTAATAACTTTTTCATTTTCCCCTTGTTTAAAAGTTAATCAAAATGCGGTTGAATATAGAGAAAGATTGAACTTTAAGCAACGACTAATTAGTTTACGGTAGGTTTCATTGAGTTAACGGTCAGGGATAATGTATAATTTACAATTTAGAATGTAGAATTGGGGATCGGAGGTCGGTGGTTGGATGCCGGACGCAATTATGCGGAAACGCACAGAATTTCATCAGCGGAGATTTTATTTATTTGAAGAATCAGGAAATGATACAATAAAATTGCTCATCTTAAAAGTGTTTTCAGAATGTAGACCGGCACAATATAAAATAACTTTTACTATTATTTTCTTTTGAATTTTGACATTTGGCTTATTATATTGAAAAAGCATCCATTCATAAGAGAACCAAAAAAATTGGGGTTTGAGAAAATTTCAGAAAAAACGGGATTTACCCGGCTTGAGATAAAAGTACTGCTCTTTCTTTTAGTAGTATTTATTTGCGGAGCCGGCCTAAAATTAATATTACGCCCTAATTCTTCAGAATATAAGAATTTCGATTATTCTGTACAGGATAGCCTTTTTTTAAATGCCGGCAAATCGAAAATAAATGACGAAATTACTGTACCTGATACCCACAAAAATGTTGATTATAAGCAGGAAGTTTTAGATTTTAGGAAACCTGATTTTACAGAGCGTAAAACTGTAGATATTCCCGCTGAAAAAAGTATAGATTTGAATACAGCAAATACAAAAAGTCTGATAAGACTGCCGGGAATTGGTCCTATAACTGCTGAAAAAATTATCAATTACCGAAAACTTAAAGGTAAGTTCACTTCACTGGATGAATTGCTAAAGGTGAAGGGAATCGGTAACGTAAAATTTAGTAAAATCAAAAAGTATTTATATATTGAGTAGTAAAAATTAATCTTTTAAGCTCCGGAGGAACAATGACTTCTAAATCCGACCCCTGGTACGTCCATGCTTCATTGTATGCGGTTATTGTAATATTGATTATAATTCTTGTTAAAGTCGCGATTATTGATCCTAAGAATACCGTTGAACAGGAAAATTATTATAAGAATGAAGCCCGGCTGAGAATGAAGAACATTAAAGAAGCTGAAATTCTATACCAGAAAAAATACAACCAGTATTCAGGAAACCTTGACTCGTTGATAAATTTTGTTAAAACTGATCCAATGGTTGACAGTGTTATGAATGCTTTCGATTCACTCACACAAAGACCTGCCAATCCTTTTATTGCTTTATCAGACGGACAATTTACTCCGGACAGCCTGTTAAGAACACCTAAATCGCAGCAGCCCTTTACGCTAAAAATTGACAGTACTGAAACAGCAGATACTGTTGTAAACAGAAGAGGACGGATTGTAAAAATCGAGAAGCATAGCGTTGTTGGTACAAAATATTATCTTGAAGATCCCGACGGTTATGGCTCAATAGGAAGCCTTGATAATGATGCTTTGAAAAACACAGCTTCGTGGGAGTAATTTAATAAAGATGACAGGATATGAAAACCATGCAGGCTTTACTATATCCGGATCAAAACTCCAGGTAGTTGAAATCAACAATCACGAAGAACAGTTTTCCCTGGAAAATGTTGACGAAGCATATTTCAATGAAACAATAAATTTTGAAAAAGATAAAGAGACAAAAATAAGTGCCCTTTTGCAGGGCGCTTTTAATGAGATTATTTTAAGAAAACCTCTCAGGGCAGGATCAATTTCATTTACACTCCCGTTTGAATTATTTCACACTGCACAATTACCTTATGATAACACACTTTTGCACCAGGATTTGATTGAAGAATTTCGATGGGAACTTTCAGTCCTTTATCCATTTGTTTCGACTAAAAATATGGTGATTCAGTATATCGAAATTGAAAAAAATGAAATTATTCCCTACAACTCTGCACTCGTTATAGGTTTGCAAAGAAAATACCTGCAGATATTAAATAATTTTTGCCTGCAAAATAAATTAAAACTAAAATTTGTAGACAACATTCATTTTGCCGCTGAAAAAGCACTTGAATTAAACTTTCCCGCTGCAACTGCCGGACTTGTAATAAGTGTTTATATTTTTAACAAATACGTTTCCATAATATTTTCTCATAATGGAAAGCCGGTACACTTTAGCACAATTCCTCTTAATGATGCCAGTGAAATTCCGGGATACATTGTTCAGGCAATTACACCGAAAGAAAACTTTAATATTAAAAAAGAAAAAATTACTGCCGCTTTTATTACGGGTGACGGACTTTCAAATTCTGTTGTGCAAACATTATCAGATACATTAGACATAGACTTTATCCAGTTCAACCCTTTTGAAAAATTAAAAGCACAACCTAAATTACTGGACAACAAATTTTACACAGAACAATTCAACTCTTTTGCCCCGGCTGCAGGAATTGCGTACAGAATAGCATAATTATTTTTTTGAACTAAGCATTTTCTCACCTATATATTACCACTTGTCAGAATTACTAACTTTGGGATTTAATCATTATTATTCATCTATGAAAATGCGAATTATTTCCGGAGAATTTAAAGGGCGCAGGATAAATGTACCGGATTCAAAATTCATCCGCCCGACTACTGACCGTGTAAGGGAAACTCTCTTCAATCTGTTAAATAATAAAATTGATTTTGCAAACCGGAAAGTACTCGATATTTATGCGGGCTCAGGTTCACTTGGGCTCGAATGCCTCAGCCGCGGCGCTTCAGAAATTCATTTTGTTGAGAAAAACTTTCAGATTTACAAAAACCTGCAGGAAAATATCAATTCCCTTAATGCTGGTGAAAACTGCAAAATTTACAAGATGGAAGCAGTTAAATATTCGCAAATGTTTGAAAACCTGGATTACGATCTTATTATTGCAGATCCTCCCTATTTTAAAGATGATATTTACAAAGTAGTTGAGAATCTCCTAATTAATAAATACTTTGCTGAAGAGGGTTTTATGATTATTGAGCGCTCTATTCAAACGAAGGAAAAAGACATTGATAATTTTAAAGTAGAACCATTTAAAATTATCGGTGATTCATGTCTGTACGAAATAATTAGTAAATAATTTCTGAGTTTATATGGCAAAAGCAATTTACCCCGGAACATTTGATCCAGTTACAAACGGACATATAGACATAATTAAAAGAGCGAGAGAGATTTTCGACTCTATCGTTGTTACTGTAGCAATAAATACCGGGAAAAATCCTTTGTTCACTACTATAGAAAGAGTTAAAATGTTAAAAGATTGTCTGAAAGATTTTGAAAATGTTTCAGTTGATTCTTTTGACGGGCTTGTTGTAGATCACGCAAAGAATGTTGGTGCCACAAGTATTATACGCGGATTGCGTGCTGTAAGTGATTTTGAATATGAATTCCAGATGGCCCTGATGAACAGGAAACTCGCCGGGAAAATATCTACAGTATTTTTAATGCCTCACGAAAAATACACCTACCTGAATTCTTCTATAATAAGAAACCTTGCCAGCTTTCACAGTGATGTCAATGATTTTGTACCGCCAAATGTTAATAAAGCATTAAAGGAAAAATTCAACGGAAAGTAAAATAAATGGCTTCTAAGAAAGAAATGACAATTTCTGCGGCAATAAGAAGTGTTGCAAGGTTCTGGAGCATACTCAGTATTGGTTTAGTTCTGCTGTTCTTTTTAAGTGAAGGATTAAAAATTTTTGAACTTACTGCCAAAGAATGGTTCGCTTTTATTCTATTTCCAGCCGGACTTGTTACCGGACTATTAATTTCCTGGAAAAAAGAGATTGCCGGAAGCCTGATTTCGATATTTTCTGTTATCATTTTTTCATTTCTAATTGGAGTAAACTGGTTTGTTTACGGACTCCTTTCCCCCGCACTGCTATTTTTGGTTTATGGACTGTTAAAAAGAATATCCTGACCAAACTAAATTTCTATGCTTTTTCTAATTACATTTCAAATATGATTGTAATTCTATAAATTTACACCTTAATATTTTAACAAAAGAGTATTATAAAAATTATGAAAAGAAATTCAGGATTATTTTTTACAGTAATAATTATCAGCTCACTTATTCTTTCATCCTGTGGAAAACCACCAAAAGAAATTTTAACCGAATATGAACAGGCTTACAACAAACATGATATTTCAAAAATTATGTCGTTTTACAGCGATAATGTAGTTCTTGATCTGAGCATTTTATCAAAGTTAAAAGGTAAAGAAGCTTTAAGAAATTATGCAAAATATGACAGCGCAATGAATACGCAGATTAAAATAAGTGATATTGCAACCAGCGATGATAATACAATGTTTGTTATGTCACTAACAAATGATCTTTACAAAACGATAGGAATTGATACAGCAAAATATTCTATGATATTTACTATTGAAGGCGGAAGGATCACAAAAATGTCAGGATCAACAACCAGGGAAACAGATAAAAATATTCAGGACTTTTCCAAAAACTTTATGTTATGGGCATCGAAAGAAAAACTGGATGAATTAAACCAGATGATGCCAAATGGCAGGTTAAATTATAATGCAGTAAACGCAAAAAAATATATAAATATGGTTCTGGAATATAAAATGAGCCATAAAGACGTAACAATTAAAGAGCAGGACGATAACAAGAAAGTTAATCCGCATTGGTAAAAAGTTTCTTGATTATGTATCCAGTTCAGGATAAGTTAGTTATATCAATTTATTCTCACTTATTGGGGAAAAGAGGGGAAAACAAATATGAGCTTAAGTCAAATTGCAAAATCGATTAGTGCCTCACCCACTTTAAAATTAAATGAAAAAGCGGCAATTCTTAGAGAAAAAGGTGATCCTGTAATTCACCTTGGCGGCGGTGAGCCGAAAAGTCAGGTGCCGCTAGATGCCATTCTTACAACTTCTTCTCATCTGAATACAGGTGAAGTCCGTTATGCGCCTGCGGACGGTATTCCGGCCCTTAAAAAGGCAATTATAAGATATACTGAAGAGTTTTATGACAGAAAAGTTGCACCGGAAAATGTTATAGCTTCCGGTGGAGCAAAACAGGCTATTATGGTTGCTTTGCAGGCAATCTTGAACCCGCAGGAAGAGGTACTTTATCCTGCGCCTTACTGGGTAAGTTACCCGGAAATGGCAAAACTTTGCGGGGCAATGGGTGTTCCTGTCCTTCCGGAAGATGGAACCTTTTATCCAAGAATCCAGGACATCGAGCAGCGGGTTTCTTCTTACACCAGAGCGATAATTGTTAACAGTCCGAACAACCCAACCGGCGCAATGTACCCGGAAGAATTTATTGCAGATATTGTTGAGTACTGCGAAAAGAAAGATATCTATCTGATAATGGATGATATTTATCACAGACTAATTTTTGACGGAAAGAAACCAATCAACTGTTACAAGTACGCAAAAAAACTTGATGAAAGATCCAAGCTGATTGTTATTAACGGTGTTTCTAAGCAATACGCAATGACAGGTTTCAGAATTGGCTGGGCGGTAGCAAATAAAAAATTAATTGAAACAATGACCAATATCCAGGGCCATCAAACTTCCGGCCCATCAGTATTATTACAGAAAGCGGCAGTTGGTGCATTGAACGGAATACAGTCAAGTGTTGAAAGTCTTCGCCTCACTCTCGAAAATAACAGAAATATTATGATTGACCTGTTAAATTCTTTTGAAGGTGTAAAAGTTACTAACCCTGATGGTACATTTTACTGTTTCGCTGACTTTAGCAATTACAACAAAGATTCAAATAAGCTTTCTGAATTTTTAATCGATAAAGTTCAGGTTCTGACGGTACCCGGAAAAGAATTCGGTCTTGATGGATATTTAAGATTAAGTTATTGTGGATCCGTAAAAGATATTACAGATGGAATCGAAAGAATTAAATGGGCTCTCGATCCTAATTCACCTAATGAACTCTACATTGGCGACAGAAAATTAGTGAGGGATTGGTCATGAAATATCTTGAATTTAACACCCCCGCTACAAAACAGGCAAAAGAATTAGCCGCTGATTTCAAACTGGATAATCATGGTCTTGTTCACCTCGACCAGGTTTACTGGAATCTCCCTGATTCAGCATTGTGTGAAGAAATAGTTTTCAGGAATGAAGGCAAAATGTCTAACGGCGGACCAATAATTGTAAATACAGGAAAACATACCGCAAGAGCTGCCGCTGATAAGTTTGTAGTCAAAGAAGAAGGGACTGAAAATAAAATCTGGTGGGGCATTTATAACCGCCCATTTAGTTCTGAAAAATTTAATGCTCTTATGGCTCGTGTGCAGGCTTATGCCCAGGGAGAGGAATTCTTTGTGCAGGATTGTTATGCAGGAGCTGATCCTGAATACAGAATGCCTGTGAGAATTATTACTGAAAAAGCATGGCATAGCCTTTTTGCCAGAAATATGTTCATTACCACTGAAGACAGAGACGAATTGAAAAAATTCATCCCGGACTTTACAGTTATTGCTGTCCCGGGTTTTAAAGTTGATCCTAAAATTGATGGAACCAGAACGGATACGGGAATTATCCTGAATTTTGAAGCACGTACGTGCATAATTGCTAATTCACTTTACGGCGGAGAAATAAAGAAATCAATTTTTACCGTTCTTAATTTCCTTCTTACTTTCAAAGATGTTTTGCCGATGCATTGTTCTGCAAACGTAGGCAAAAAAGGAGATGCAGCACTTTTCTTCGGATTGAGCGGTACAGGAAAAACAACTCTTTCTGCAGATCCCAAAAGAAGATTGATAGGTGATGATGAGCACGGATGGAGTGCAAAAGGAATATTTAATTTTGAAGGTGGCTGTTACGCAAAAGTAATCAGGCTTTCGGCAGATCACGAACCTGAAATTTATGAAACAACTAAAAGATTTGGAACTATACTCGAAAATGTTGTCTTCGATCCGGTTTCCAGACACATTGATCTCGAAGATGATTCTATTACAGAAAATACACGTGCGTCTTATCCGCTTGAATTTATCCCCAACATAGTTCCTGAAGGATATGCTCATTCACATCCTAAAAATGTTATCTTTCTTACCTGCGATGCCTCTGGAGTTATGCCGCCTATAGCCAGATTAAATCCGGAACAGGCTCAGTATCATTTTATAAGCGGATATACTTCAAAAATTGCCGGGACAGAAATCGGTCTTGGTATTGAACCACAAATTACCTTCAGTGCTTGTTTTGGAGCACCGTTTATGGTCAGGCATCCATTTGAATATGCTGCAATGTTGAAACAAAGAATGTTGAAGAACAATACAAATGTTTGGCTTGTAAACACCGGATGGGTTGGCGGAAGATTTGGAGTTGGTAAACGTATAAGTATTCGTCACACTAGGAATCTACTTGATGCAGCCCTTGATGGCAGGCTGGAAAAGGTAAAATACAGAAAAGATAAACTGTTCGGTTTTGAAGTTCCATTATCCTGTCCGGATGTTCCTGAAGATGTTCTTGAGCCTTCAAATTCCTGGGGAAATAAGGACGAATACTGGAAAAAATATGATGCACTGGCTGCTCGTTTTATAGAAAACTTCAAACTTTTCGAAAAAGGTTCCACAAAAGAAGTCATAGCTGCAGGTCCGGTGAGATTAAAAAAATAAATTTACTTGAAATCCCGCGGAATTGACTTTCTGAGGGATTTTCATTGCATCTGACGAACTCTCCTTTAAACTTATTTTTACTAATATTATATTATTGTTATCCATTTGTTGATTTCTATCATAGACTACAGTAGCCCAAAAGTTTTTCAATTATTGCCCTAATAAATTTATTTAATTTTCTCTATAAAGGAGTAGGTCTTGGTTGCAGAAAGAGTGAAAAGGATTAATGTCTCGCCCACTATGCAGGTGGCAGCAGAAGCAAAGAGAATGAGAGCAGAAGGAATAAATGTTCTTGATTTTAGCGTTGGTGAACCGGATTTCCCTACTCCACATAATATTAAAGATGCCGCTAAAATCGGTATTGATGAAAATCACACAAAATATACAATCAATGCAGGTACTGTTGAGTTAAGGAAAGCCATTGCACAAAAGCTTAAAAGGGATAATGGGCTTGAATATGAAATTAGTGATATAATTGTAACAAGCGGAGCAAAGCAAAGTGTTTTCAATTCAATTTTTGCAACTGTAAACAAAGACGATGAAGTAATCATACCGACACCGTACTGGGTATCATATCCTTCAATGGTCAGTATGGCGGAAGGTAAATCTGTTTTTGTTAACACTGATGAAAAAAATGGATTTAGAATTACTCCGGAACAACTTGAAAGCGCAATTTCACCCAAAACGAAAGCAATAATTCTTTGTAACCCTTCAAACCCAACCGGTTCGGCATATTCAAAAAAAGAACTGGAAGCAATAGCAGAAGTTTGTTTAAAATATGATTTTTATATTATCGCTGATGAGATTTATGAAAAATTAATCTACGACGATTTTAAATTTGTTAGTTTTGCTTCATTGAGTCCTGAGATAAAAGAAAGAACTATTCTTGTTAACGGGATTTCAAAATCTTATTCAATGACAGGATGGAGAATAGGTTATACTGCCGGACCAGGTGATGTTATTTCAGGAATGAATAAGATACAGAGTCATACAACATCTCACGCATCTTCTGTTTCTCAATTTGCAGCTCTCGAAGCACTTGCGGGCCCTCAATACGCTATAGGCGAGATGCTTTCAGAATTTAAAAAACGCCGCGAGTATTTTTACAATCAGCTTGTTTCAATTGATGGAATAACCTGTTACAAGCCGGAAGGAGCCTTCTTTTTATTTCCGAATATTTCATCTTTTTTTGGAAAGGCTACGGATAAAGTAAAAATAGAAAACTCTTTTGATTTTGCGATGTTTCTACTTTCAGAGGCAAAAATAGCAGTTGTCCCCGGAAGCGCATTTGGAGCAGAAGGTTGCCTCAGAATTTCCTATGCAACATCTATGGAAAATATAATCGAAGGTACCAGAAGATTAAAGGAAGCTCTGGCGCACTTGAGAGGTTAATATTATTAATTCTCTAAGAAATGTTTAAGTGACGTCCTAACCTGCTCAACAGGCATTTCTTCACCAGTCCAAAGTTCAAAAGATTTAGCTGCCTGGTACACAAGCATTGATAAACCATCCACTGCAATTGCCCCTTCTTTTTCTGCAAGTTTAAGCAATTCCGTTTTTACAGGATTGTAAACTATATCAAATACTATTTGTCCTTTTTTAAAAGAATTTCCAAGGCTGGTTATTGAATCATCGTTTTCCGGAAACATTCCTACAGATGTCGCATTTACAATTAATGCTGAGTCATTGAAAACATCAACAATATCAGGAGGAAATAATTCCTTGGTTTTTATCGCATCAAATTTCATCTTATCACTAAAGTATGTTTTTAATGCCTCCGCCTTCGGTTCATTCCTGTTTATTATATATATTTTCTTTGGCTTAAAGTTCTTTATGAGAGAATAAACCACTGCTCGGGCAGCTCCCCCTGCACCAACTACAGAAACCGTTGAACCTGAAATTTCTTTTTTATATGGCATCAGGCTTTCGGTAACGCCAAAAACATCCGTATTATAGCCATTTAAATCTCCATGCTCATTAACAACAGTGTTAACTGCACCGACTATAAGTGCTTCATCAGAAACATTGGTAAGCAGATCAAGAATATTTTCTTTATGAGGAACAGTTACATTAAATCCGCGGGCACCAAGTAACATCAGACCCTTTACCGCGCTTTTTAAATTTGATTTTGTAATGTCAAATGGAAGATAAAGGTAGTCCAGTTTCTTAAATTCGAATGCAGCATTGTGTATAAAAGGTGAATACGATTGTTTGATCGGATGCCCAATTAATGCTAGCAGCCTGGTATTTAGATGCGTAAGATCTCTCATAAATTTATTTCATATAGTCAGTCAATAAAAAAACTGTTTGCCTCTAGTTAAAGCAAACAGTATCAATTTGTCAATTATTACTATTTAGATAAAGAACTAAAATTCCCCTAAAATCTTTTTAAATAATTTAGAAGATTTTATATCTGGATATTCCTTTTCAAATTCATTCTTATATCCAGGATCAATTAAAAATGCGGCTTTGAGACAATTTACAGCTTCTTTTGTTCTTTTAAGAATAAAATTAATTTTTGCTTTCTCATAAAAAGAAGAAGCATCAAGTGGATTTATACTTATACAATGGTCGTAACATTCAATAGCTTCCAGCCAGTTACCCATTTCAAAATATGTCTGTGAAAGATTCTCCCAGATCTCATAGTTTTCAGGTAATTTTTTCAATGCTTCCCTGTAACTTAGAGTTGCTTCCTGCAATTTACCAAGGGAATATTGCAGATCACCGATGGCATACCACGCTTCAGCATTATCCTGTGAAGCTAAAACGGCATTGTTAAAATCTCTTAATGCTAACTGATATTTTCCTGTTGAATCATAACAATAACCGCGGGCAAGAAATGCTTCATAATAACGACCATTTATTTTTATTGCATCAGTGTAATATTTTATTGCGTTACTAATTTCACCGAGTTCTTCATAAATGTTTGCAATATTATAACAAGAGGCTTCATCGGTCGGATCAATTTTAAATGATTCTCTGAAGCTTTCAAGAGCAAGCTGCAATCGTCCTAAATCGGCAAGTGCATTTCCCCTGTTAAACCAGGCGCTTGCAAAATTAGGTTTAACGGCAACAGCCAGATCATAGCTATCAATTGCTTTTTCAAGATTATTCTGTTTAGCCAGTACAACTCCTCGGTTATACCAGCCGCTTGAGCTATAAGGTTGAAAATCAAGAAATTTGTCATAATGTCTCAACGCCATATTAAGGTTATCCGAATTTTCATAACAGTAACCGAGCTCATAATATGCCTCTTCAAATTCTTGATCAAGTTCAACAGTTTTTAACAAGTATTCTATCGCATCTCTGAATTTGCTTTGTCTCTGTAAAAGGAGCCCCATGCTGAAATATGATTCCGGATTTTGAGGATCATTGGAAATTGCAATTTCCAGACTATTTGTTGCGTCAGCAATATCTCCCACATTCTCTTCGGCAGCCGCTTTTTCAAGATATATATCAATATCACCGGGATTCAATGATAAAGCTTTATTTAACGCTTCAATAGCATCATTAAACTTAAAAAGCCCGTTTAACAGGCTGCCTTTTTTTAGCCAATATTCTGAATTATAAGGTGAAATTTCAACGAGGTTTTCTACTATTTCAAGTCCTTCATTAAATCGTTCATTTTCTATACAAAGCTGAATAATTTCTTCAATATCTTCAATTGCTTCATATATCCTGCCTTCCGACAACAGCTTTTTACAGGTTTTTATATCGTTGTCTAAATTTTTTTCTTTTTCTTCAAAATTTTCGTCATTACTAAAATCAGAATCGAAATATGACATTAAAATTTTCTCCACATGGTTTTATTCTCTCATAAAAATGTATTGCTATTAAAACAGAAAAGCAACTTGTTTATTTCCTAAGAATTTTTGATGTTGTAAGTCCAGTTAAAGCTGGTCTGAAATTAACAAAAAAGCCGTGTCCAAATTTATTGAACACGGCAATTTTATTTTTAAACGAATCTTATTTATTAAGTACTGCTGTTACTTTTTCGGCTGCGTCTTTAAGACTTCCTGCAACTTCAAAATTAAGACCGGAATTTCCAAGCAGCACACCAGCTTCTTTAGCATTTGTTCCCTCAAGTCTTACAACTATCGGTACATTGATATCCATTTCTTTTGCTGCATCAATTACACCTTGTGCAACACGGTCACATCTGACAATACCTCCAAAAATATTTATCAGTATTGCTTTGACATTAGGATCAGATAAAATAATTTTAAATCCGTTTGCAACAGTAGTTTTATTTGCTCCGCCGCCTACATCAAGAAAATTTGCAGGTTCGCCGCCAGCAAGTTTGATGATATCCATTGTTGCCATTGCAAGTCCGGCTCCATTGACCATACAACCAACATTTCCATCAAGCTTAATGTAGTTCAGATTATATTTAGAAGCTTCTATTTCAAGAGGATCTTCCTCATCAAGATCTCTGAATTCAAGAATATCAGGATGTCTGAAAAGTGCATTATCATCAAAATTCATTTTAGCATCAAGAGCAATTACATCGCCCTCTTTTGTAACAACGAGGGGATTAATTTCTGCAAGTGAACAATCTGATTTTTCATATGCTTTATATAAACCCATCAAAAATTTTACAGCATTTTTTAGCTGGGCACCTCCAAGTCCGAGTGCAAACCCTAACTTGCGTGCCTGGTAAGCCTGAAGTCCAACTTCAGGATCAACAGCTTCTTTAATAATTTTTTCAGGATTTTCAGCGGCAACTTTTTCAATTTCCATTCCGCCTTCTGTTGAAACCATTATAACATTTTTGGAAATTGCCCGGTCAAGAGTAATACCGACATAAAGTTCTCTGTCAATATTAACTCCCTGTTCAATCAATAATCTTTTAACAACCTTACCTTCTGGTCCGGTTTGGTGAGTGACAAGCGTCATGCCCATAATCTGGTTTGAGTAATCTTTAACCTCCTGCAAACTTTTAGCAACTTTTACACCGCCGCCTTTTCCTCTTCCGCCAGCATGAATCTGAGCTTTTACAACCCAAACTTCCCCGCCAATTTCATTTTTTGCTATATCTACAACTTCATCAGTTGAAAATGCTACTTTTCCTTTTGGAACAGCAACGTTGTATTTTCTTAAAATCTCTTTTGCCTGATATTCGTGAATTTTCATTGCATTATCCTGTTTTAATTGTCTTTTTACACAATTTTATTTTAAAGTATTAAGAAAAATACGGTTTTTAGCCTAGATAAGCAATTTAAACGCTGTTATGTAAAAAGGAATTTTAATTGATTTAGGGCTATAAAATTATTTTATTGTTGAAATTAACCAAAGAGATGTTATTTTAACACGCACCATTTTTGAAAAATTTTTTAATACTTGTAAATATTAAGAGATACCTACTTTAAATAATCCGACTACCTGAGTAACTTAAGTAATGAGATTCTAACCCGAGGCAAATTGAAAATTATAGGGAGACATTAATATGCCTATTTTAAAAATTTGTGAAACTATCCCGGAACTTTTTGAATTTCTGACGGAAGA